>OFGA01000313.1_pt1 | contig 43315 bp, 38 predicted proteins | sample 1521471 | NCBI WGS metagenome assembly OFGA01 (sample SAMEA3504086, study PRJEB24116) | mouse gut metagenome | biome: mouse gut; feature: mouse-associated habitat; material: faeces | place: Denmark | collected 2011 | reverse complement strand
GCAGGATATGTTGTGGCAGATGAAACGGGCGTAACATCCGCACCCGGATTTTTTGTGGCAGGAGATGTGCGTACAAAAGCGCTGCGCCAGGTGGTAACGGCAGTTTCGGATGGCGCAAACGCAGCGGTTTCAGCGGCAGAGTATCTGAAACAGTATTTTTAAAAGCTGCCATCCTGCAGGTTACGCGAGAGGGGGATTCGATTGAATAATTTTAAGGAAATGTGGGACTTTGAGGTGAAAGAAGGCGTGGACTTTGAAAACTGCAACCGTGTCCACCCGCTAATGCAGAAAAGGGTGCAGAAAATACTAAAAGAACTGCAGCAGGATTTCAACGTCCAGAAAATTGTCCTGTTTGGAAGTGCATTGGAATTTCGATGCAGCAGTTTCAGTGATATTGATTTGTATATTGAAAAAAAGGATAAAAATCTGCCGCTGCAGACAGAACCGGCTGCAGACTGTGAAATAGATATCGTTACGAATCTGGAACAGGAAAACAGGCTGTACAAAGAAATTGAACGGACAGGACTTCTTTTATTTGACAGGGGGCAGCAGTATGTGTGATGTGAGGCTGTTTAAAAGCGCCTATCTGGACTATCAGGCTGCCCTGACTTTATATAAGACGCCATTTCCGGATGAAATGTTTTTGAATATCGCTGCTTATCATTTACAGCAGTGTGTGGAAAAAATATTGAAGGGTGCCCTGGAATGCGTTGGCGTGACTGTGCCAAATACACACCGGATTCCAAAGCTGCTACAGATGGTTATTCATAATGGAGCAAATGTAAAGGTTACCGAATGGGTGGATGACCATGCAGAAATGCTGAGTGAATGGGAAGCACAGTCCCGTTATAATATGGATTTTACCGTTGAGAAACGAAAGATAGACAGGGCCATTTCAGAAACCGGGATATTTTTAAAGCAGAATGGAATTGATGAAGCTTTAAGGCTGGAATTGTGCAGGCAGGAGATGCGGGAAAAACTGCTGTCATTTCTGCCACAGAACAAACAGCGGTGCAGTGATTTTGAATTGAACTGTTATTATATTATGTTTGAAAAACGCCTGAAAAAATCCTGAGAAAAGGAAGGCATGGAAAGGAGTCCGGATGGAGATAAAGCAGAAACAGGCCCGTTTAAAACAGTATCTGGAAGAACTGGGAAGCGTGGCTGTGGCATTTTCCGGCGGCGTGGATTCTGCGTTTCTGTTAAAGACAGCGCAGGATGTGCTGGGAAGCCGGGTGGTGGCTGTGACAGCCAGTTCCTGTGTCTTTCCGCGGCGGGAGCTGGACGAAGCAGGGCAGTTTTGTGCACGGCATGGCATCCGCCATATTATCCGTGAGACGGACTGCCTGGGAATTGAGGGATTTGCAGAAAATCCTCCAAACCGATGCTATCTGTGCAAGCGTGGGATTATGGAAATGATGCTGGAAACAGCGAAAGAGCAGGGGGCAGCCTGTGTCATCGAAGGCTCAAATACCGATGATGACGCAGACTACCGTCCCGGGCATCGGGCTGTGGCGGAGCTTGGGATAAAAAGCCCGCTGCGGGAAGCCGGGCTTTCGAAACAGGAAATCCGCATGCTGGCCGGGCAGATGGGCCTTGCAGAGTGGGACAAGCCTTCCTCTGCTTGCCTGGCTTCCAGATTTGCATATGGCGAAAAAATTACAGCTGGCAGGCTCGCTATGGCTGAACAGGCCGAACAGCTGCTGCTGGATATGGGATTTACCCAGATGCGCGTGCGGATGCATGGCACCATGGCACGCATCGAGGTGCTGCCGCAGGATTTTGCACGCTTTTTGGATGAAGCAGTCCGTGAGCGGATTTACCGGACGCTGCGCGGCTATGGGTTTTCATATGTTTCGCTGGATTTGCAGGGGTACCGGACGGGGAGCATGAATGAAGCTTTACAGGCACATGGAGGGCCTGCAGCGGATGGCAAAAACTGAATTATCTGAACTTTTTATCTTTACGGTGTGAAAAAATACCGATATAATGATATTTATCACAGAAAAGGAGAACAGAATACATGTCAGGTTTTGATTATGAACAGGTAAAAAATCCGCAGTATTTTGCGGAGAAAAGGCTGGACGCACATGCAGACCATGTGTGTTACCAGAGCAGGGAAGAAGCTTTGACAGGGCAGACGGGATTTCGCTATTCCCTGGACGGCATCTGGAAATTCCACTATGCCAGAAATTATGCCCAGGCCATACCCGGATTTGAACAGCCGGAATATGACTGCAGGCCGTGGGATGATATCCGCGTTCCGGCACATATCCAGATGGAAGGGTATGATATTCCGCAGTATGCCAATGTCCAGTACCCGTGGGACGGACGGGAAGAAATCTGGACCGATGAGATTCCAAAAGAATTTAACCCGGTGGCCAGCTATGTGAAATATTTTACGCTGCCGGAGCATTTTGCGGGAAATCCGGTTTATATTTCGTTCCAGGGTGCGGAAAGCGGCCTTGCACTCTGGGTAAACGGGCATTTTGCAGGCTACAGCGAGGACAGCTTTACGCCGTCTGAGTTCGAACTGACGCCTTACATAACCGAAGGCGAAAACAAGCTGGCGGTACAGGTATTTAAGTGGACTAGCGGCAGCTGGTGCGAAGACCAGGACTTTTACCGGTTTTCCGGCATTTACCGCAGTGTTTACCTGTATACCGTGCCGAAGGTACACGTATGGGATATCAAAACAGAACCCGTCCTGGAAGAAGACCTGATTCATGCGCAGCTGAAGCTTGCGCTGAAGGTGCAGGGAGAAGGCAGCATGCATATCACCCTGAGAGCGCATGGAACCGAAGGCGCCGCGTGCGGCTGCGGGATGGAACCGCTCGTGGATGATACGGTGCCGCTGAAAGGAGATGTACAGCTTTCTTATGCGGTGGAGCATCCAAAGCTTTGGAGTGCAGAGTTTCCTTATTTATATGACCTTTTGCTGGAAATTTTTGATGCGGATGGAAGCCTGATGGAAGTTATTCCGCAGAAAGCCGGATTCCGCCGTTTTGAGATGAAGGACGGGCTGATGTGCTTAAATGGAAAGCGGATTGTATTTAAGGGCGTCAACCGCCATGAATTTTCGTCCAAAACCGGCAGGGTGGTTTCGGATGAGGAGATTCTGACAGACATCGTGACGATGAAGCGTAATAATATCAATGCCATCCGGACCTGCCATTACCCGGACGATTCCAGGATTTACCGGCTGTGTGACGAATACGGGCTGTATGTAATCGCAGAAAACAACATGGAGTCGCACGGCTCCTGGGATCCGGTGGAACGCGGCCAGGCAGGGCCGGATGCAGCAGTACCCGGAAATCACGAAGAATGGAAAGCGGTTATGCTCGACCGTGTCAATTCGTGCTACCAGCGGGATAAAAACCATCCTTCGATACTGATCTGGTCGTGCGGCAACGAATCCTTTGGCGGGAAAGTGATTTATGAGATGTCGCAGCTGTTTCGAAGCTTAGACCCGTACCGGCTTGTGCATTACGAAGGGGTATTCCATGACCGCAGCTATAATGGCTCGAGTGATATGGAAAGCCAGATGTACCCGTCTGTGGAATCAGTGAAACGGTTTTTGGAAGAACATCCGGACAAGCCGTTTATCTGCTGTGAATATACCCATGCCATGGGAAATTCGTGCGGGGCAATGCATAAATATACAGACCTGACCGATACGCACCCGCGGTACCAGGGCGGATTTATCTGGGATTACATTGACCAGTCCATTTTGAAAAAAGACCGCTATGGAAAAGAATTCCAGGCTTATGGCGGCGATTTCGGCGAGCGCCCGACGGATTATAATTTCAGCGGCAACGGGATTGTATACGGCGGCGAGCGCGATGAATCACCAAAAATGCAGGAAGTAAAATTCAATTACCAGAATATTTCCGTGAAATTTACCGGTGATACGTTTACGGTAATCAATAAACACCTGTTTTTAAATACCGGTTCCTATGCATGTGTGGCGCTTTTGCAGAAAAACGGGACGGTTATTGCACGTAAAGCCCTGGATATTTCCGTGCCTGCGCAGTCTGACGGGACGTTTCCGCTTCCGTTTGCGGATAAAGAGGACGGGGAATATGCCATTACTATTTCGTTCCGGCTGAAAGAAGACACGTTATGGGCAAAGGCAGGTCACGAGATGGCATTCGGGCAGAAGGTATTCAAAAAGCCGTTTCCATGGAAAAAGAGCACAAAGCCGCTGCGCGTGATTCATGGAAAGCTGAATACAGGCGTGAAGGGAGACGGCTTTGAAGTGCTGTTTTCGGTTTTAAACGGCGGGCTTGTTTCTTACCGGTATGCCGGAAAAGAACTCATTGAAAAAATCCCGATGCCGAATTTCTGGCGCGCCCCGGTAGATAACGATATGGGGAGCCTGGCTCCGGCACGCTATGCCCAGTGGAAAATTGCGAGCCTGTATGCCAGCCATAAAAATGCGCAGACACTGCGTGAAAATCCAATTACCGTGACCGAAGACGGCGGTACGGTTACCGTAACATACCAGTATGACCTGCCGACATCTCCTGCGAGTGCCTGCAGCGTTGCATATACGGTCAGCGGAGACGGCGCGGTATATACAAAGCTTTCCTATGACCCGGTGGAAGGGCTTGGCGGCATGCCGGAGTTTGGCATGATGTTTTGCCTGAATGCCGATTATGACCATGTCACCTGGTACGGGCTCGGGCCGGCAGAAACCTATGCAGACCGCAAAGAGGGTGCAAAGCTTGGCCTGTACAAAAACAAAGTCATGGACAATCTGGCAAAATACCTCGTTCCGCAGGAATGCGGCAATAAAGCAGGCGTGCGTTATGCAAGCGTGACGGATTATAAGGGCCGGGGAATGCTGTTTGCAGGAGATTCCATCAATTTTTCGGCACTGCCTTATACGCCGCATGAAATGGAGCATGCTGCACACAGCTATGAGCTGCCAAACGTGCACAGCACCGTCGTGCGGGTATCGCTTGCACAGATGGGCATTGGCGGGGATGACAGCTGGGGTGCGCGGGTGCATCCGGAATACTGCATTAATGCGGATAAAAAGATGGAATTTAATTTTATGTTTAAAGGAATTTAATTTTTGATATTAATTTCTTCAATTCCCTGCTTGCCAGATGCAGCAAAATGCGGTAAACTGAAATCGTGGGAAAAGAAACAGGGACAGGAGTTTTCAATATGGTGCACAAGCATAAAACAGCAAAACGAATCATAACATATATTACCTGCATTACAGCGGGTACCGCGTTTCTGCTGCAGGCACTTCCATGCAGGGCGGCTGTGCAGACAGCGCGGGCAGCATCTGGAAAAACGCAGGGGTTTGAAAAAATACAGGAGCTGGCAGCTGCGGGAAATGCCAAAGCCGGCATCCTGGAAGGCACGCAGAATACTCAAAAAGCAGAAACGGCAGATGGTTCTGCACAAAATACAGCAGATACAGACAGCACGCAGGCTGCAGGGAATACAGGAGCCGGTGCTTCGGATAACACAGGCACATCACAAGCGTCCGGGACATCAGGAGAAAATGCCGGGGTTTCCTTTGAACAGTTAAACGGCAAAGACGTGTTTTTAAAACAGTCACAGGCCCGTGTCTGCACGCTGGCTGCAAGTGCCATGATGATTCGCAGGGCAGCCATGCTTTCCGGAAATGCGGACTGGAAACAGATTACGGAGCAGTCCATCCGCAAAAGTGCCTGGAGTGAGGGAAGCGGCTTGAAGTGGAGTTTTAAGGCAGCCGGTATTACGGTAGCGCATAAAACACTGTCTTCCAAAAAGGAACTGATTTCGCTTCTGGACAAGCACCCGGAAGGGATTGTGATTTATAATTCGCGCAAGCCGCATGCAATTTTAATTACGGATTATACGGACGGCGTGTTTTACTGCTCCGACCCGGCGAATAATAAGCCGCAGGGCAGATACCCGGTTTCACAGGCATCGATTACCGTGGAATCTGCGGGGCGCTGCTGGTATGTGAAAGCGCCTGTGGGACTGTCCGTCGGAAAGCAGAATCCGTCATCTTATCCAAGGGACTTTGCGCAGGGCGGCCTGAAATACCAGGTTCTGGATATGGAAGGGCGGACGGCTGTCTGCACGGGAGCTGTGCAGGGCAGCGAATCGCTTACCGTGCCGGACACGGTAATGCTGGATGGCGTGGAATTTCAGGTAGAGCGGATTGCGCAGAGTGCCTTTGCAGGCTCGGATAAGCTCAAAGAGGTGCTGATTCAGGCAGATGTCGAAGGAATCGGCCCGAAAGCATTTTACCAGTGCAGGAAATTAAAAAAGCTGACAATCAATGCCGCCAGGCTGAAAGAAATCGGGGCGGATGCTTTTGCAAGTGTACATAAAAAAGCCCAGATACTGATTTTAGGAGAACAAATCGAAACTTTTGCGGCTCTGCTGACAGGAACATCGGTTCCGGGAACGGCTACGGTCGGGCTGAGTCCGGTTCAGAATAACGGGAAAGGCTGAATATTATGAATGTCAATGGAATTACAGATATCAGTGGCGTGCTGGGACAGAATCAGGCAGCAGGGACACAGAGCACAGACAGTACTTATTTTTCAAATTATATGAATCAGGCATCCCTTTCTTACGGGGATTACCTGGAACAGATTTTCCAGAAAGCTTCTGATACTTATAACGTATCGAAGGACCTGCTCAAGGCGATGGCAAAGGCAGAGTCGAATTTCCGTTCCGATGCGACTTCTCACAGCGGGGCGATGGGCATTATGCAGCTGATGCCTGCAACGGCAGCGTCGCTCGGCGTGTCGGATGCCTATAACCCGGAGCAGAATATTATGGGCGGGGCGCAGTATATCAGCCGCCTTTTGGAAAAATACAGCGGGAATATCCCGTTTGCGCTGGCAGCTTACAATGCCGGCAGCGGAAATGTGGAAAAATACGGCGGGATTCCGCCATTTAAAGAAACACAGAATTATGTTACGAAAATACTCGGCTTTTTGCAGGAAGGCGTGACAATTCCGGACAGCACCACATCTGGAAGCCCGGCACCGGCGCTGGCTTCGTATGCCCAGGGACAGCTGGCAGGAACATCTTCTGCTGCATCTGGCAGTACAAATACGCTTGGGGATATCCTGAACCGGTACTTTGATTACGATGATTATCTGGAATTTCTGCAGCTGTTTACAAGGGTGATTTATGAAAAGCTGACAGGCACGGAGCTGGAAAGCGGAAAACAGGAATCCGAAAGCAGCACGCAGACAGCTGCCAGCGGCCAGGCGCAGCAGGCAGCGCAGCCGCAGGAAGCAGCACAGGCAAAAGAGCCGGTAAAAGTGCTGGCAATGAAAATCAAAGACGGAAACGGCGTCAATACATTCCAGCAGCCAGAGTCATCCGGGGATGCTTACAAAGCATTCCAGTATATGACAGCAGGCGGGCAGAGCCGGATGTCGGTATTTTTGAATAAGACGGTGTAGTGCTTTTGGGGATAAGGGAGAAAAGCAGATTTGCGATGGTTACTGTTCACGGAGTGGACAGTAACCTTTTTTGGAAGGAATACAGCCGGGAAAATGTGAAAAAGAAAATCCCGGCTGATATCGCAGAATCCCTAAAGTCAGTAGAAAAGAATCATTGGTTTATTTGCCGTTTTCTTGTCTTTTTTAATCCGCTCTATGTATTCAGCCATTGCATCTCGAGAAAAAGTGAAATCATTCATCAATCATAGCCCTCAATTCCTCGAGCGATTTATAAATAATTTCACCTTGTTCCAGCTGGGCAAAGCTAGTATAACCCGATTAAAATAAGTATACGTTTGACTGAGAATAAATTTTTGAGCGTACATGGCAAAAACCGGAGGTGTACCGGGGTACATTGAGGATTTTTGCCATGTGCGCTCGGAAATTCAAGCCAGCCAAACGTGTGCTTATTTAAATTGGGTTATACTAGGGTCTAATTTTTTTAAATATTCCTCATTCCTTTTTGCTTTTGCCATTTCGTTATACTCTTTTTCGGATACAATTACTACATTTTCATTTTGGGCCGTGACACAACAAGCGTCTCACCGCCTATTACTTTATTGCACCATTCCTTAAAATTATCACGTACATCCATGCTTTTTACTGCTAACATAATATCACCTCGTAATTTCGTATGGTTTTTCGTACTTTTATTATATTTTGCTGATTGTCTCAAAATAGATAGAAGATAGGGCAGAATAAAAATAAAGGCATTTCAAAGAGTGATTTCCTTGAAATACCTTTATTTATAGTCTTTCAAAGCTGCTGACGGGAATCGGACCCGTGACCTCCGCACTACCAATGCGACGCTCTACCGACTGAGCCACAGCAGCCTGATGATTCTGATGCAATAAATACTTCAAAACCAACTTGAATCAGTATACTATGGCTTTGAAAAAATGTCAATATATTTTTTGTATTTTATTTGATACAAGAAAGCAGCTGTAGTAACAGGTCAGCTTGCCTGAACTGTTACCAGCCGTAAGCTTAACAGGAGATTTGGCATTAAGTCATAGTGCCAAATCTCTTTTTCTATTTCTTGAAAAAAAGGGGGATGGCAGCGTATAATACACTTAGCAGCCGGCAGGTTTCCTGCCCAGAAGTGACTGGCCAGTCATGCTTTGAAAACGAAAAAAAGAGGTGTGATTTATGAAAGAACGAGTACAGACATTTGGAAGGTTTTTAAGCGGCATGGTAATGCCGAATATCGGGGCTTTTATTGCATGGGGACTGATTGCAGCACTGTTTATTGAGACAGGATGGGTTCCGAATGCAGCATTTGCCCGGCTGGTTGGCCCGATGTCACATGTGATGCTTCCGCTTCTGATTGCGTATACAGGCGGAAAGGTGGTGGCAGGCGACCGTGGCGGCCTGATTGGCGCGATTACGGCAATGGGCGTCATCGTGGCTTCGGAAAATCCGATGTTTTTAGGGGCAATGGCAGTAGGCCCTTTTGCCGGATGGGTCATTAAAAGGTTTGACAAAATGATGGACGGACATATTCCGCCTGGTTTTGAAATGCTGGTAAATAATTTTTCTGTCGGAATTATCGGCATGATTCTCTGCCTTCTGGCCATGCTCGGCGTAACGCCGCTTGTAAACGGCCTGACGGCCATGATGAGCTCGGGCGTCGGTTTTCTGGTAGAGCACAGCCTTCTGCCGCTGACCAGTGTTTTTATTGAACCGGCAAAGGTACTGTTTTTAAACAATGCGCTGAACCAGGGTATTTTTTCACCGCTTGGCATTCAGGAAGTACAGGAAGCGGGAAAGTCCGTATTTTTCCTGCTGGAAGCAAATCCGGGCCCAGGGCTTGGCATTCTGCTGGCATACTGCCTTGCAGGGAAGGGAAGTGCAAAAAGCTCTGCTCCGGGCGCGGTGATTATCCATTTTTTGGGCGGCATACATGAAATTTATTTTCCATACATACTGATGAATCCGTTTCTGCTGCTGGCAGTTATCGCAGGCGGCGCGGCGGGGGTTTTGACATTCAGCCTTTTAGATGTGGGCCTGGTATCGACGGCTTCTCCGGGAAGCATCCTGGCCATTACAATGATGGCAGAACGGCACTGCTATGCAGGACTTTTCCTGGGAGTGGTGTTATCTGCGGCAGTTTCTTTTGCTGTTGCAATGCCGCTTTTGAAATTCCTTGGCAAAGATACCACGCTGGAAGAAGCGCAGGCACAAAAGGATGCCATGAAGCGCCAGGCAAAAGGAATTGCGCAGCCGCAGGCAGCTTCTGTATCGGGCAAAATAAATAAAATTGCATTTGCGTGTGATGCCGGCATGGGCTCCAGCGCGATGGGTGCAACGGTTTTAAAGAAAAAAATATCTGCGGCAGGTATTGAGGGGATTGAGGTCATTCATACGCCGGTTTCTTCTATACCGCAGGATGTGCAGATTGTGGTTACGCATCAGGAGCTGGGAGAGCGCGCGGCCCACAGCAATCCGAACGCAGAGCTGGTGCTGATTACCAATTTCCTGGCGGCGCCGGAATATGAGACACTGGTAGAAGACTTGAAAAAGAGAAATTTATAAAATTCTGCTGCCTGGCTGCATGTAACGCTGCAAGGCTGCATGCTGTGCGGGGACAGGATGGAATCTTGAAAGAAAGGATGCATGCTTATGGAAATGACACCCAGGATGAAACAGATTTTTGAAGTGCTGCTTCAGGAGTCCTCTGCTGTTTCCGTAAAGTATCTTGCAGAACAGATAGGAGTCAGCCGCAGGACCGTGCAAAGGGAGCTGGAATCGGCTGGCACATGCTTAAAGGCATACGGGCTGGCGTTTGTTTCCAAAACAGGCGTCGGCATCTGGATAGAAGGCAGTGACGCGGAAAAAAAACGTCTGCTTGGGATTTGCAGGACAAAGGATGATTACGATGCCGGCAACCGGGAAGAACGCAGGAAGCGCCTGATACTGGAAATTTTGAAAGAAAAGGGGCTGCGCAAGCTCTATTATTACAGCAGCCGGTTTGCAGTCAGCGAAGCGACCGTCAGCACAGACCTGGAAGCGGTGGAAGGGTGGCTTACGCGTTACGGGCTGTATGTAAACCGCAAGCCCGGCAGCGGCATTTCCATTGATGGCAGCGAGGACAGCTACCGCCGTGCCATCCGTGCCTTTATCAATGAAAATATCGATACAAAAATGGTACGTGAAATATACGGGGAAGAAGCGGATGAACCGGCACCGTATGATTCCTTAAAAAGAGGCAGTCTCGGGCAGATTTTGAATCATGATATTGTAAAGCGCGTGATGGACTGTATTACCCGGATGGGAAATGATAAAGTACTGACGCTGACAGAAAATTCGTATGTGGGGCTGATTATCCATATTTCCATTGCGATTAACCGGATTATGAAAGACGAGGTTATCGAACCGGATGAAAACTGGAGCCAGAATCTGGCAGAAGACGATGATTATGAGTTGGCCCGCGTGATTGTGGAAAAGCTGGAAGAAGAATTCCAGACAGATATACCGGATGTGGAGATTTCTTATATCTGCCTGCATTTAAAAGGGGCAAAGCATGAAAAAATCCGGTGGAACGACGACAGCCAGCTGGAAATGGAAAACAAAGAGCTCCAGCAGCTGGTCAATGATATGGTCGATGCGTATGACCCGAAGCAGGCATATTTTATGAAACAGGACGACGGATTTATCCAGGGTCTGCTGGCACATCTGCAGCCGACGCTTATCCGCCTGGTTTATGGGATGCAGATTCAAAATCCTGTGCTGGACGACATCAAGGCAAGCTATCCGCAGATTTACAGGCGCTGTGAAAAAGTGGCTGGCGTGCTTGAGGCCTATACCGGAAAAAAGGTGCCGGAGCAGGAAACCGGTTTTCTGACTGTGCATTTCGGGGCTGCGATGGTGCGCCTGGAAGGACGCCAGGAAAAAATCCGCAAGGTGCGCACCGGTGTTATCTGTTCGAGCGGCATCGGCATTTCGCGCCTGATGTCATCCAAGCTGGAAAAGCTGTTTCAGGGCAGGATGCAGCTGACGGCATATGGCAAGCACGATATTACGCCTTATATCCTGAGCAGGACGGATTTTTTTATATCCAGCATACCAATGGAACCGCTGGATGTCCCGGTGGTGCCGGTCAATCCGCTGTTAAGCGATGCGGACATCGAAAATATCGGGCGGATGGTAAGCAAATATGAGCGTCTGCCGCAGAAGCAGAAAGAAACGGATGAGTTTTCGATGCAGTTAGAAGAAATCAATATGGTGGCATCGCAGATTAATACGCTGATTAAATATATGGATTTTTTCCGGGTGGACAGCCGCATCAGCTTTGGCGAGCTTCTGATTGCGGTATCGGAAAAAATGTCGCCGTATTCCGACCGCCAGGAGCTTATCCGCGAGGATATTTTAAGGCGTGAGCAGATAGCCAGCCAGATATTTGCAGAGTTTGGGTTTGCACTGCTGCATGCGCGTACAAAAGGGGTCGTGCGGCCGGAATTTTCCATCTGCATGACAAAAGACCTGGGCCCGTTTTTAAACCCGTACCTGAAAGGCATTCAGGTCGTCTTTATTATGCTGGCACCTGTCGATAACAGCATGGCCGGAAATGACATGATGGGATATATCAGCAGCATGCTGATTGAAGAATACGAATTTATGGATATCGTGCTGACCGGAGACAAAGAAGGCATGCGCCAGATGCTGTCGAAGAACCTGAAGAAATATTTTAACCAGTATCTGGCACGGCTTTCCTGAGCGGGGGCGGATTCGATGCCAAAGATACAGGAAGCAAAGCATCAGGAAACAGAAGAAAAGAAATGGCACTATCTGATAATGCCAAATCCAAGCTTCTTTCAATTGAAAAAACGCCGCACAGGGACGTATAATAAGCACAGGAAGAAAAAAGAAAACGTCTGGTATTTCATCCAGCCAAAGCAGAAATTCCTGTCTGGATGGAGCATCAGGTTCAGCTGAAAAATTGTATAACAGGAGGAAAGAGTATGTTTTTTAAAAAGAAAAAAGAAGAAGCCCCGGCTCCGGCACCAGCTCAAAAAAAGGAACTGCTTTACCGGGAAAATATCCGCGTAAACTGTGAACCGGCCCCAAAAAATGATGTCATAAGAAGTGTCGGGCAGATGCTGGCAGACAGCGGGTATGTAGACCAGCCGTATGTGGAAGCAATGATAGAACGGGAGAAGACATTTTCCACCTTTATGGGCAGCGGGCTGGCGCTTCCGCATGGCGTGGAAGCTGCCAAGAAAGAAGTCAAGGCATCCGGCATTGCGGTAATGACATTCCCGAAAGGAATCGACTGGGACGGTAACGAAGTGCATGTCGTAATCGGTATTGCCGGTGTGGGTGAGGAACATCTGGATATTCTGTCTGCCATTGCAGAAAAAATGCTGGATGAAACAGCAGCTAAACGGCTGGCCGAGGGGGATGCAGATACGGTTTACAGCATTCTGACAGGAAAGGAGTAACAGCCATGATTATTACAGTAACGATGAATCCTGCAATTGACAAAACAGTCGATATCGAGAAGCTGCAGCCGGGCGGGCTAAACCGCATTCAGCGTGTGGAGTATGACGCAGGGGGCAAAGGCATCAATGTGTCCAAGACAATCCGGGAGCTGGGCGGCAGCAGCATTGCAGCAGGATTTCTGGGCGGCAATGCCGGAAGGACGATTGAAACGGTTTTGCAGGAAAAAGGAATCCAGCATGATTTTATCTGGGTGGACGGTGAAACACGCACGAATACAAAGGTATACGAAAAGACCGGGGAAGTTACGGAGTTAAATGAACCGGGCCCGCAGATAACCGGAGAAGCAGTGGAACAGCTTCTTCAGAAGCTGGAAGGCTATGCGGATGAAAAAGCGCTGTTTATCCTGGCAGGAAGCATTCCAAACGGCGTAGATAAGAATATTTATGCAGAGATTACAAAAAGGGTGCATGCGCGCGGTGCCAGGGTGCTGATGGATGCGGACGGCGAGCTGTTTCGCAATGCCTTAAAGGCGGGGCCGGATATTATCAAGCCAAACCGCGTGGAGCTGGAAGAATACGCCGGATTTGATTACCGGGCTTCGGTGGAAGAACTGCTCGGCGCAGCAAAAGATTTAAAGGGGCAGGGAATCGAAACGGTTGCCATTTCCATGGGAAAAAGCGGGGCCATGTTCGTGCGCGGGGACTATCAGGTAAAATGCCCGGCACTGTCCGTAAAAGCACATTCGACCGTCGGTGCCGGGGATGCCATGGTAGCAGCGCTGGCATATGCATGGGATAAAAACCTGGATGACGAGCAGACCGTGCGCCTGTGTATCGCCACGTCCGCAGGAGCGGTTACGACCATTGGCACCAAGCCGCCGGCAAGGAAACTGGTCGACGAGCTGATGAAGCAGGTAGAAATAGAAAAAATATAGAAATTGTATAGAAACTATATTGAAATTATAGAAAATGACAGAAAGACAGGGAGAATTCAATATGAAGACAAAAGCAGTCAGAATGTATGGAGCAAGGGATTTAAGGTTAGAGGAGTTTGAGCTTCCGCCAATCAAAGAGGATGAGATTCTGGTAAAGGTTATCAGTGACAGTATCTGCATGTCTACCTATAAGCTTATCGAGCAGGGAAAAAAGCACAAACGTGCGCCGCAGAATATTGATACAAACCCGGTTATTATCGGGCATGAATTTGCCGGCGTAATTGTAGAAGTGGGTGATAAATGGAAAGACCAGTTCAAGCCGGGCATGAAGTTTGCACAGCAGCCGGCATTGAATTACAAAGGCAGCCTTGCATCCCCGGGCTATTCGTATGAATTTTTCGGCGGTGCCTGTACATACTGCGTGATTCCGCATGAGGTTATGGAACTGGGATGCCTGATGCCGTATGAAGGGGAGAGCTTTTTCGAAGCGTCGCTGGGCGAGCCGATGAGCTGTATTATCGGCGGCTATCATGGCAATTATCATACAAATAAGAGAAACCACGACCTGGCAGGCGGCACGAAAGAAGGCGGCGATATTATTATCCTGGGCGGCTGCGGCCCGATGGGGCTTGGTGCAGTCAGCTACGGCATCCAGTTTGAAAACAGGCCGAAACGCATTGTCGTGACTGATATTGATGATGCAAAGCTTGCACGCGCAAGGGAAGTCATTCCGGAGTCCCATGCACAGGAATACGGCGTGGAGCTGGTATATGTCAATACTGCAAAAATGGCTGACCCGGTGAAGGAGCTTATTGACATTACAGGCGGAAAAGGCTATGATGATGTATTTGTATACATTCCGAACCGTGCGGTTGCAGAGCTCGGTGACCAGATACTGGCGTTTGACGGCTGCATGAATTTCTTTGCAGGGCCGACGGATAACCAGTTTAAGGCAGAAATCAATTTATACGATGTGCATTATACAAGCCAGCATATCGTAGGAACGACAGGCGGCAACAACGACGACCTGATTGAGGCAAATGAGCTGGCAGCAAAAGGCCGGATTGAACCGGCTGTTATGGTCACACACGTAGGCGGCATTGACAGCATTGCCGATGCAACGCTGAACCTGCCGAAGATTCCGGGCGGAAAGAAGCTGACCTATACACAGTTTGACATGCCGTTAACAGCAATCGAGGATTTTGCAGAAAAAGGAAAGACAGACCCGCTGTTTCAGAAGCTGGATGAAGCATGCAGAAAAAACCGCGGGCTGTGGTGTGCGCAGGCAGAAAAAATCCTGTTTGAGCATTTCGGGGTTGAGGTGTAACAGCGGCGTGGCTGGAGCCGGATTTTACGGCGTGCCGGAAAGCAGCCTGTAAGATATCCCTGTAAAGGAAAGAGCAGGATGCGGGCAATGGTTTTAGGAATGCTGCAGGATATGAAATACAGGAATTTAAAATAATTAGGAGCGGAGTACCGTGCATGTCCAAAAAAGGATGTGCACGGTATTTTTCTGTGCCGGATGAACACTCAGAAGGTGTCATAAAAAAACAGCTGGATTCACATACCGGTTCCCGGAAACATATGCTATAATGAATACTGCCGCAGGCAAAAAGCAGTCTGAATCTGCGATATCAGAAGAAATTCACAAAAATCGAAATAGCGAACCAGGCAGCCTGGCGGCACGATACGAAAAGAATGGAGAATGCACAATGAGGAGCAATCTGACGACACTGTGTTATATTGAACAGGATGGAAAATACCTGATGATGCACCGGGTAAAAAAAGAACATGATATCAACAAGGATAAATGGGTCGGCATCGGCGGCCACTTTGAAGCGGATGAATCCCCGGAAGAATGCCTGCTTCGCGAAGCACGGGAAGAAACCGGGCTGACGCTGCTGAGGTGGCGGCTGCGGGGCATTGTGACCTTTATCTGTGACAGGCAGCAGACGGAATATATGTTTTTATATACCGCAGATGCGTACAGCGGGGAAATGACGGAATGCAGTGAGGGATGCCTGGAATGGGTGGAAAAATCCAGGGTGAACGAACTGCCGGTCTGGGAAGGCGATAAAATCTTTTTCCGGCTGCTGGAAGAAAACGAGCCGTTTTTTTCACTGAAATTAAAGTATGAAGGGGATGTGCTTGTACAGTCCTGCCTGAACGGGAAGGACATTTGCCAGGAAACCGTCAGATGAACCATACAGCTGAAATGGATTTCATCAAAATCTACAAAAAAATGCATGGAAAATTATAGGAAATGCCAGTTTACAAAAATTGCGCAAATGTGTATTATATGTTTTGGAAAATGAAATCGATAACAGATTACCAACCAAATAAAATAAGGAGGATTTTTCATGCAGCAGGTGAATGTCAAATTCAGCAATGTAAAGCAGGTAGAACAGTTCGTCAACATAATTGAGAAGTTTGAAGCACATTTTGACCTGGGTTCCGGGCAGAGAGTTGTAAATGCAAAATCCATACTCGGAGTATTTGCGCTGGACCTATCAAGGCCGTTATCATTAAGTTTTTCTTCGAAAGATACGGTAATTATTGACAAAATAGAGCCGTTTATATACCGGGGAGGTGACATGGGACTGGAAGCAGATGAGGCAAGCTGAAAGAAGCCCTGATACTGCTGACAGAAACGTTTTTCAGGCACACAGACGGGAAGGAAAGATGGGGTGTGGAAGGTATTTCAGAAAAAGGTGCCTGAAACAGCACAGGCTTTGACTCTGGCTGCGGCTGAAAGAATTTTTTACAGCCTGCAGCCAGCCAGAAAAGGCAGAATACGAAAGAAGGTGGGAGAAAAAGAGAGCAGGGAAGATTTCAAAAAAGAAAATAGAAAAAGCATTTAATATAGAATAAAGAAGGCGGAAAACAAAGAAAGCAGGAGAGATTTAAAAAAAGAAATAGAAAAAATATTTAATTTCATAATATAGAACAGAAAAGGCGGGAGGCAGGGAAAGCAGCAATATTAAAATTAATAATTGTAAAAACATAAAAAAAGAAAATGTAAATAAAGAACTGATAGAATATAGAAAATATATACAAAGCATAAAAAAGAAAATACAGAAAAAGGAGGATTCAAATGAATCGAAAAGCGATATTTCTCGATATTGACGGAACGCTGACCGAGCCGGGCAGCAACGAAGTGCCGCAGTCAGCAGTCTGGGCCATCAGCCAGGCGCGCAGGGCAGGAAATTTTGTGTTTCTATGTACAGGAAGGAATTATGACATGTTACGGCCCCTGCTGAAATATGAATTTGACGGGCTTATCGCAAGCTCCGGCGGGTATATTGAATGCCAGGGAAAGGTTTTATCCGACCGCCCGATGACGCAGGCGCAGAAAGAAGCTGCTATGGAGATATTAAAAGAAAATGGAATTTTCCGGACCGTAGAATGCATGGGCGGTTCTTATACAGACGAAGGCTTTAAGGAATTTCTGAAAAAGCATGCAGGCGAAGGCAGCAACAGCGAAATGCTCCGGTTCCGCGAGCAGATTGAAAAGACACTGCATATCCTGCCGATGAAAGAATATAAGGGGGAGCCGGTTTATAAAATCGTGATTATCAGTCAGACTTTGGAGCAGATACAAAGGGCGCGCAGCGCAATGACGGATGAATTCCAGTTCTGCATACAGGAAGAAAATAAAGGCGGCTACATCAACGGAGAGATTTTAAGCAGGGATTACGACAAAGGCCGGGCGCTGGAAAAGGTCTGTGAGCATCTGGGCATACCGCTGGCAGATTCCGTGGCATTCGGGGACAGCATGAACGACATCGAAATGATTGCGGCAGCGGGACTTGGCATCTGCATGGAAAATGGCAGCAGGACCCTGAAGGAAAAAGCGGATGATATCTGCCCGTCAGTCAGGGACGGCGGAATCCGGGAAGCATTTTTAAAATACGGACTGGCAGCAGAAAAGGCTGCGGGTTTTTAGCAGCAGGAAAACGGAACAGGATAAATGGCCGGGCCATATCAGGGCATATGCTTCGTATATGCATTTTTTTACAGAAATATTGAAATCGATTTCAATATTTTGCACAAAACAGACAGGTAAAATTTGACGTAATTGTCAATATACATAGCACATGTAAAGTGTTACAATAGCATCAATGATTGAAATCGATTTCAATATAATAAGATGAAAGGGGAATGGATATGGCATTGAATTATGAAACATGTGCCAGGCAGATTTATGAAACTCTGGGCGGAAGGGAAAACCTGGTCAGCGCAGCAGGATATCCGCCGGCGGTGGCCGTGCTTTTGACAAACAGTGATGATTATTCCGCGTTCCGCGTGCTGAAAACCGGGGAAACGGATGTTATGGAAAAAATCATGACAGCAGAGGAGTAAGACTCGGGGCCGTCCCGCCTGCTATGGATATGCATGCTGAGAGTTACTGGTCACGAAGTGAGCAGTAACTGTTGAAAAAATTAATGAAAACCGGGCAAATTTTTAAGTTGATAATATGCGTTTCATTCGGTATAATAAAATCAAAAACAAAGAACGGCTGGTTTCGCCTGGCAGGAAACCAGCGGCAGACAGGATGATGATAAGGCATGGTGACTGACAGGTTTTAATTAATTTGTTACAAAGGGAGCGGTGCAGATGAATATAGCAGAAATCGCGAAGCTGGCAGGAGTTTCCAGCGCAGCTGTTTCACGTTATTTTAACAACGGGCATATCTCAGAAGAAAAGAAAGAGGCAATCCGTAAAATCGTGGAAGAAACAGGGTATCGTCCTTCGGTACAGGCACAGACGCTGCGTACAAAAAAGACGAAGATGATTGGCGTTATTGTGCCAAAGGTAGCGTCTGCTTCGATTGGCAGGATTGTGGAAGGCATTTTATCGGTACTGAATGACAGCCAGTATCAGACACTGCTGGCTGTCACGCAGAACAATCCGAAAAAAGAATCGGAATATCTGGCTACGTTCAGTGAAAAGCAGGTGGACGGTGTGATTCTCGTCGCTACTGTATTTACGGCAGAGCACAAGCGGATTTTAAAAAGCCTGCTTGTGCCTGTGGTTATCGTCGGGCAGCGCCTGCCGGGCTACTGCTGTGTCTTTCATGACGATTACCATGCTGCCTATGACCTGACCAAGCTGCTGATGGAAAAAGGCAGGGTGCATCTTGGCTATATCGGGGCGACACAGCAGGACAAGGCCGTCGGGGCAGAGCGCTTCCGCGGCTACTGCGATGCGGTGCGGGACATGGGGCATAAAGAGCTGGCAGACAATGCAGTGACGGCTGCATTCAGCATTGCATCCGGTTATCAGAAGGCCGGAGAGCTGTTAAAACGGTGCGGGCATATTGACGGGCTTGTATGCGCGACCGATACAATGGCGGCCGGAGTCAGGCAGTATCTGTGGGAACACGGCATTGAGGTTCCCGGCCAGATTCTCGTAGCCGGACAGGGGGACTCGGATATGGCAAAGGTCACGGCCCCGCCGTTAATTACGGTTCATTATTCCTATGAGCGCAGCGGGGAAATCGCGGTGGAAATGCTGATGGAGATGCTCGAAAAAGGGAAAGCAGATACCAGGGAAATCAAGCTTGGATATTATATTGTGGAAGCATCCTGAAAAACCGGAAAGGGGCTGCACAGCAGAAAGAATACATACAAAATACGGCAGGGCTGATGGCAGGCCTGCCGTATTTTGTATTGTATTTTCCTGCTGCGCCAGCCCCTGTTTCGCCAGTCCGAAACGGCAGGAGCTGTTATTCCAGATAGTAAGTATAACCGCTTTTGCGCGGAGCAGCGTCCTGCGGCTCCCCGTCTGCATAGCCGAGAACCAGATGGCCGATGCCCTCATAGTTTCCTTCAATGCCGGCTGATTTTAAGATTTCCCTGCCTTCCTCAGACTCGAATTCTTCTTTCGCGCGATGTACCCAGCAGCTGGCAATGCCAAGCTCGTGTGCGGCAAGCATCATATTGCCGATAACAAGCGTGCCGTCATACACGCAGGTCGGCATGTCTTTGTCTGCAAGTACAGCCAGCACAACAGGAGCGCCATAGAACGGGTCTTCATCCGGCCTGTCCATAATCCGGGCATTCATCGCAGAGAGCCTGTCACGTACTTCTTTGTTTGTGATGGCCAGGATAACCGGGGACTGGTGGTTCATGCCGGTTGCAGCATAGGTTCCGGCGTCCATAATCCGGTCAATCAGTTCCTTTGGCAGCATGTCCGGCTTATAGCTGCGGGTGCTTCTTCTGGAAAAAATAGCCCGCTGTACAGCGCCTACCTCCTGTACAGGCCTGCCGCCTTCCTCTGTCAGGCAGCAGATATCGGTAATGCCTGTCACTTCCGGCGATGTGCCGGCAGACAGCTTGATCCAGATTTCGGTCAGGCCGTTGTCGTTCATCTGGTTTTTCCGGTTCAGGTGCAGGTGATTGCCGTCTGCCGAAGCTTCCACATCACCCGGTACTTCCACAATCGAGATATCCGTGGAAAAATATATGCCAAAAGACTGTCCGTAAGACTGGTGCCCGAAGTGCTCCAGACGGCAGATAAATTTATAACTGCCGCTGTCATCTGTGCCGTCGGAACGGACGGACACGTTTAAGCATTCCTCATCCTTATTAAAATTATAATCTGACATTTGGTTTCCTCCTGTTTTTTGGGGTTTATACGATGACAGTTCTTATTCTAACATACATTGGGGGATTTTTCCTTCTTTATTATATTAAAAAAGTATAAACACGCCCCATTCGCGAAGCGAATTTCAGATGGATTTGCGAAGGTTACTGGTCACGGAGTGAACAGTAACAATCCTGCCCGGAACTACAGTCTTGAAAAACGGTTCGTCTTTCAGTATAATAAAACCACGGAAAAAATACGGCATGCAGGAGGAAATGCACAATGTCAGCTGAAACGTTTTGAAACCGTGTTTCCAGCCTGCGGCAGCGCAAACAGTGCGATTGAGCTTACGATTGCACAGCTGGAAGCATTTTCTGGCTTTGTACAGTGGGTGGATGTCTGCAAGGGATATGAGCAGCAGTAAGAAAAATTTCGTGATGCACGGGAGCGTGTTTGAAAATTGCAGGAAATAAAGGAAAGTGACAGGAAGAAAATGACAGGGAAAATAATGAAAAAAGCCTGCCGGGTATGGGGCTTTGCATTTGCATGCAGCCTGCTTTTATCAGGATGTGCAGGAAAAAACAGCGGCGGCGGCAGGCAGGAGCCGCCAGGGGAAAATTTTGAATCAGAAACACAAAAGGATGCATCCGGCCGGGAAAAGGTCAGCCTGACGGTCTGGGGCGCACAGGAAGATACACAGCTTATGGAACAGATTATAAGTGATTTTCAGGATGCGTATCAAAACGAAGCTGATTTTCAGATTACATACGGGGCCCAGGGCGAGACAAACTGCAAGGATGCTGTTCTCGGCGACCTGGAGCAGGCCGCGGATGTGTTTGCGTTTGCAGATGACCAGCTGAATGCGCTGGCAGCAGCCGGAGCACTGGAACCGGTCCAGGGTGAGGAAGAAATCAAAAAAGAGCATCTGGAGCGGGCCGTGGAAGCGGCCTGTGCGGGCGGCACAATGTATGCCTATCCGCTGACGGCAGATAACGGGTATTTCCTGTATTACAATAAGCAGTATTTCAGCGAAACGGATATCCAGTCGCTGGAGCAGATACTTGCCACAGCGGCAGGGCATCAAAAGAAGTTTGCCATGGACTGGTCTTCAGCGTGGTATGTGTATTCGTTTTTCGGCAATACCGGGCTGGAAGCCGGGTTAAATGATGACGGGATTACAAATTACTGTACCTGGAACAGCAAAGAGGGAGACGTGCGCGGCGTGGACGTGGCACAGGCGATGCTGGACATTGCAAAAAGCCCGGGATTTTCCTGCAGGACGGATGAGGAATTTATGCAGGGCGTTCTGGACGGGACGGTCATTGCCGGAGTCAGCGGGGTATGGAATGCCGTTGCGGTGCAGCAGGCATGGGGCAGCCAGATGGGCGCATCAAAGCTGCCTGTCTATACCTGTGCCGGAAAGCAGATACAGATGGCCTCATACTCCGGCTGCAAGCTGATTGGCGTGAATGCGTATTCGGACTATCCCCAGTGGGCCGCAAAGCTGGCGGAATGGATTATCAGCGAGGAAAACCAGAAGCTGCGGTTTGAAATGCGCGGGCAGGGCCCGTCAAACCGGATGGCAGCACAATCGCCGGACGTACAGGCTTCCCCGGCCATTGCCGCGCTGCTTGCGCAGTCGCAGTATTCCCAGCTGCAGCGCATTGGCGGGAATTTCTGGGAGCCGGTGCAGGCATTTGCCTTAAATATGGCCGCCGGCAACGAGTCTGGAGAGGATTTGCAAAAGCAGCTGGATGATATGGCCGAAAAAGTCATGGCGCGCTGAAAACGGCCGGCGGAAATGAAAGAAGAACAAATACAGTATCAGAATGAAATCTAGCTTTGGAGGGTACGATAATTATGAAAAGCGGGCTCAGTATTCAGAAACGCCTGATGATACCAATTGTCCTGCTGGGCATGGTCGCATTGATTTCCAATGTCTTATCCGTGTTCAGCATCAACAATGTCAATGCCAATGCGTCTGAAATTGCAGACGACCATATGGACGCAGCGGCGCAGCTTTCCGAGATACGCTGCATGGTGCTGGAAATTCATAAGCTGGCACTGTCGCATATTGTTGCCACGGATTATGAAACGATGATTGCTGTTGTCACGCAGATAAAAGAAAAAGAACAGGAGCTGGATGGCTGTCTGGCGGAATTTGAACCCTATGCCGTTAAGGAAGACAGGGCGGTATATGAGCAGCTGTGCGGGCATTACAGCGATTTTAAGCATGCGCTTGTGCGGCTGGTCTGTGCCAGCGCGGACAGCCGCACGCAGGAGGCTTACCGGTATGCCAATGAAGAAGCGGCGGTGTCCGGAACGGCGGCAGAGGAAGATATTGCAAAGCTGTCTGCTTCGATTCAGGATAAAACGAAAAAGGCCAGGCAGGGGCTTTGGAATGTTTACCTGACATCGGTTATGGCCGCCGGCATTTCTGCTGCCTTTGCCGTCGTCCTGGTTATAGCAGCTGTCAGCATTATTTTGAAATATGTCGTAAAGCCGATTAAAACCATGATGGCAACGCTGCATGGCAGCTCCCAGCGCATTGACGCGGTGACCGGGGAAGTGCTTGGAAAGACAAGGACGTCCAACCAGAGCGCAAAGGACTTAAATGCTTTAATCGAAGCGCTTTCGGCTGCGATTAAAAAGGTGGCACGCAATGCTGCGGACATCAATGCGAGTGTTTCGGATATTCATGGCGATGTAAACGGGATGGTGAAAGAATGTGCGGATATTAACGGATATGCCGCGGACATGAAAAAGCGGGCCAGCCGGATGGAGCAGTCTGCCCGGTCTGATTCCGAGGTTATCAGCACAAAGGCCGCCGGCATTCTCGTCGTGCTCAACGAGGCAATCGAAAACAGCCGCAGCGTGGAACAGGTAAATTCCCTTTCCAAAGACATCCTGTCTATTTCATCCTCGACAAACCTGATTGCACTGAATGCATCGATTGAAGCTGCAAGGGCAGGGAAAGCGGGAAAAGGCTTTGCGGTCGTGGCGACGGAAATACGCCAGCTGGCAGATTCCTGCACGCAGGCTGCAACCCGCATCCAGAATGTAAACCAGGTTGTGACACAATCAGTGAACAACCTTTCTAAAAATGCACAGGAGCTGATTGATTTTTTAAACCAGACTATTTTGAAGGAATTCCAGACCTTTGTGCAGGCGGGGCAGCAGTATCATGCGGATGCGGCACATATCGGGCAGGAAATGGATGACTTTCATGTAAAAGCCAGGCATCTGGAAGATGCGGTGTCTAAAATTGCCGCATCGATGGGGAGCATTACGGCCGCTATCGGCGAGGGTGCCGGCGGGATTTCCGGGGCAGCAGGCAGCACGCGCAGCCTGGCCGGGAATATTGCGGATATTACAGGCAGGATGGATATTAACAAAGAAATTGTAGAGCAGCTGCGGGAGCAGACCGAAGTATTTGCAAATCTCTGACTGGCATCTGGGAGGCATATGATTTATGGAACAAACGCAGAAATCCGTTTTATTTGAAAAAACACCGATTCCAAAAGCAGTTGCCACACTGGCGATGCCGACCGTACTAAGCTCGCTTGTCGTGGTTTTGTACAGCCTGGCAGATACATGGTTTGTGGGCATGGTCAATGACCCGGTACAGAATGCGGCGGTTACGCTGGCTTCTCCGGTGCTTCTGGCTTTTAATGCGGTCAACAACCTGTTTGGCGTCGGCACTTCCAGCATGATGGGACGCGCGCTCGGGCGCAGGGATTTGGACACGGTAAAGCGCAGCTCGGCCTTTGGCATGTGGGGCTCGATTGCAAGCGGGCTTTTGTTTTCCCTGCTGTTTACCGTGTTTAAGGTGCCGCTGCTGGACATTCTCGGTGCGGTGCCGGAAAATGCGGCGGTTACGTCGGATTACTTATACTGGACGGTTACGCTTGGTGCTGCGCCCTCGATACTGAATGTCGTGATGGCATATCTGGTGCGCACGGAAGGCTCGTCCATGCACGCGAGCATTGGCACGATGTCCGGCTGTGGATTGAATATCCTGCTCGACCCGGTGTTTGTGCTTTATTTTGGAATGGGAGCGGCCGGTGCGGGGCTGGCGACCTTTGTATCGAACTGTGCGGCATGCCTGTATTTTGTCGTGCTGCTTTTTATCCGCAGGAAAGAATCGATGGTGTGCATGAATCCGGTCATGGCACGTCCGAAGAAGGAAATCGTGATTGAAATCTGCGCGGTCGGAATTCCGGCTTCGATTCAGAATCTTTTGAATGTGACAGGCATGACGGTGCTCAATAAATTTACCTCGGAATTCGGTTCGGATGCCGTTGCTGCAATGGGTATTGCCTATAAAATCTATATGGTGCCGATGCAGGTGGCCTTTGGATTTACCCAGGGCATTATGCCGCTGGTCAGCTATAATTACGGAAGCAGGAATTACCGGCGGGCGAAAAAGTCCGTGGATTTTACCGCGAAGATTGCCGTTTCTTTTCTGGCATGCACAGCCTTTTTGTTTTTTGCATGCTCCGGCGGGTTAATGAGGCTGTTTATCCAGAATGAGCAGATTATCCGGTATGGAAAAAGCTTCCTGCGCGGCATGTGCCTGGGGCTGCCGTTTTTGTGCATGGATTTTCTGGGCGTCATGACCTTCCAGGCGTGCGGGATGGGCATTTTTTCCCTGATATTTGCGTTTTTGAGAAAAATCGTGCTGGAAATACCGGCCCTGTTTCTGCTGAATTACCTGTTTCCGCTTTACGGGCTTGCTTATGCGCAGTCTGTGACAGAATTTATACTCTCTGCGGTATCATCTGCGGCCCTTATCCGGCTGTTCCGTGCGCTGGAGCAGCAGAAGCCCGCCGGATAGGAGGCATCTGAGCGCCTCTCATGCAGATAACAGCTATGCATGGGATGCAGCTGACAGAAAAAAGAAGAAAGAAAGGAGCTGCAGCTTGAACCAGAAATTAAAAGAAAAGATTATGGAATCACTGTCCGCAGTGCTTCCGATTACAGGCATTGTGCTTGTAGTCAGTATTTTTTTAGTGCCCCTGGAGCTTGGCACGATGTTTATGTTTCTGACCGGGGCGCTGATGCTTGTGGCTGGAATGGGATTTTTCCAGCTTGGTGCGGAAATGTCCATGACGCCGCTTGGGGAAGGCATCGGTGTCCAGATATCCAAGACAAGGCATATGCTTTTAATTGTGGCGATTGGCTTTGGCATGGGCATGATTATTACCATTTCCGAGCCGGATTTGCAGGTGCTGGCCCGGCAGGTGCCGTCGATACCGAATATGACGCTGATTCTGACCGTTGCTGTCGGCGTGGGTATTTTTTTAGCTGTGGCGATTGTAAGAATCCTGTTTCAGGTCAGCCTGGCAGCGATTCTGGCTGTGCTGTACCTGGCGCTGATTGGGATGTCATTTTTAGTCCCGAAGGAATTTATGGCAGTTGCGTTTGACTCCGGCGGTGTTACAACGCGCCCTATGACCGTGCCGTTTATTATGGCAATGGGTGTCGGCCTGGCTTCGGTGCGCGGGGATAAGAATGCGTCCAGCGACAGCTTCGGGCTGGTAGCGCTTTCCAGTGTCGGGCCGGTGCTGGCTGTTTTGATTCTCGGGTATTTTTATAATCCGTCGCAGGCTTCGTATGAGCTGGCGTCTCTTGCGGATGTCGTTACAACGAGAGACCTTTTATGGGAGTTTTTAACCAGCATGCCGCCGTATATAAAGGAAGTCATGGTGTCGCTGGTTCCGGTGGCAGCAGTATTTGCCGTATTCCAGCTGTTTTCCCGCCGTTACCAGCAGCGGCAGGTGAAGCGTATTCTGGTCGGATTCGGCTATACATATATCGGGCTGGTACTGTTTTTATGCGGGGTCAATGTCGGGTTTGCCCCGGTCGGCTCGTTTCTTGGAAAAGAAATCGGCGCGGCAGGCTGGAGATGGCTGCTTGTCCCAATCGGGATGCTGATTGGCTATTATATTGTAAAGGCGGAGCCGGCCATTCAGGTGCTCAACCATCAGGTCGAAAGCGTGACAAACGGCGCGGTTTCTGCAAAGGCCATGAACCGCTGCCTGTCCATTGGCGTATCGGCCAGCGTGGGGCTTGCGATGCTGCGGGTACTGACGGGGCTTCCGATATACTGGATTATGATACCGGGGTACCTTACGGCCCTTGTGATGTCGCGGTTTGTGCCGAAGATGTTTGTCGGCATTGCATTTGACTCCGGCGGGGTTGCGAGCGGCCCTATGACAACGACCTTTCTGATTCCCCTGAGCATCGGTGCCTGTGAGGCAGCCGGGGGAAATTTAATGACGGATGCGTTCGGTGTCGTGGCGCTGGTGGCGCTGACGCCGTTAATTGCAGTCCAGATTATGGGAATCCAGTACCAGGCTGTCATGAGAAAGTCAGGCGGCAGTGCAGCCGCAGTGCCGCAGTATGCAGCAGCACTGGATGTGCCGCCGGTGGATGATATTTTTGATTTTGAAGATGAGGATATCTTTGATTTGGAGGAGAATGAAAATGGCTACGAATAACCAAAAGCCTGCGCTTCGGATTTTGTTTCTGATTGCGACACAGAAGCTTGTGCACAAGGCTGTGGATTTGATGAAGGAAGAAGGCGTGCCGGTGCAGTATATCATGTTTGCACAGGGCACGGCTTCCAGCGAGATTATGGACATGCTCGGTCTTGGCGGGGTGGAAAAAGACCTGATGCTCAGCCTGGTGCCGAAGGCGCTTGCAGGAAGGCTCTTAAAAAGGATGCAGAAAATACTGCATCTGGGAATGCCGAATACGGGGATTGCCTTTACCGTGGCGCTTGCCGGGTGCAGCGGGCATGCGGTCAGGCTGATGGAAACAATGCAGCAGGGGGAAGAACGGGAAACAGGAAGGAATGAGAGGGAAGACATGGAAAATCAGTACAGTGCAGTCGTAGCAATTGTGAACCAGGGATTCAGCGAGGAAGTCATGAATGCAGCAAGGCCGGTCGGCGCTTCCGGCGGAACGGTATTCCACAGCCGGCGCATCGGCAGCGGGGAAGCTACAAAATTCTGGGGCATCAGCATCCAGGAAGAACGTGAAACCGTGCTGATACTGGCCGAAAAAGAAAAGAAAAAGGAGATTATGAAGGCAGTAAACGAAGCCTGCGGCATGCAGAGCGAAGCGCAGGGAATCGTGCTGTCGTTCCCGGTAGAGGAGCTGATGGGATTTTAAGGAAGGGGCGGAACAAAGAATGAAAACGGGAAAGGAGGACAGTACCGTGAAAAAACCAGTAAAGAAATGCCGCCCGGTTCCCGGACTGAGCCGGGAAGACGAGGAGAAGCAGCTGCAGGAAATTATCTGCGCAGCGCAGGAAAATCTGGAACGGACACAGGCATATATCCGCAGCCTGTCCGATAATCTGGAGGATTTAAGGGAAGTTTACGGGGCCAAGGACAAGGAAGCACTGGCGCTTTTTTACAATACGCAGTCCCAGCTTGCGCAGAACCAGCGCGGCCTGCTGCGCTGCCAGAAAGCGAGGAAGAAGCCTTATTTTGGCCGGATTGATTTCAAAGACCCAAAGCAGCCGCAGGCGGAGTCTTATTATATCGGGCGCTGCGGCATTTCCAGAAACGGGGAAGAACCGCTTGTGATTGACTGGCGCGCGCCGCTGGCTTCGGTTTATTATGAAAATGCCATCGGCCCCTGCAGGTATGTGGTGCGCAGCGAGGGCACCTGTGAGATTGATTTGCTGCGCAAGCGTACTTACGAAATCGAAGAAGACCGGCTCAGGGATTTTTACGATTCGGATGTGGTCGCAAACGATGAGCTGCTGACCCAGTATCTGGCAAAAAACAAAAAGGCAGTGCTGGGTGAAATTATTTCGACCATTCAAAAAGAGCAGAACGAAATTATCCGCCGCTCCCCCAGGACAAACCTGATTGTACAGGGTGTGGCAGGCTCTGGCAAAACGACCGTGGCCATGCACCGTATTTCGTATATTCTGTATAATTATGAGGAAATGTTCCGCCCGCAGGATTTTTATATTATCGGCAGCAGCCGGATTCTGCTGGATTACATTACCGGCGTGCTGCCGGACCTGGATGTATACGGCGTCTTGCAGATGACGATGGAGCAGCTGTTTACAAGGCTTTTGTATGAGGACTGGGATTCGGGGCTTTTTGAAATACGGCCGGTGGACAGGAACGAAGCAGATGCCTGCATCAAGGGAAGCTATGCGTGGTTTCTGGATTTGGAACAGTTCTGTGTGCAGCTGGAGCAGGAAACGGTGGCCTGCAGGGACGTGTATCTGGAAAAAAACGGGACACTGCTTTTGCCGGAATCAGAAATCCGCAGCTTTATCAAAGAAAACAGCCAGCTGTCCATGCAGTCCAAAATCAATCAGTTAAATGAAATGCTGCTTGCGCGGCTGGAAAATGAGCTGTCCGGGAAAAATGTGTCTTATCCGCCGGCAGAGAAAAAAGAATTAAAGCGGGCATACCGCTGGCATTTTGGAAAAGAGGAATGGAAGGGGTCGGTTTTTGAGGTTTACGCGCAGTTTTTAGAAGCACAAAAGCAGGCCGGGAAAGCAGTATCGCAGCAGGAACGGGCATATGATGTCTATGACCTTGCGGCACTGGCTTATATTTACAAGCGCATCAAAGAAACAGACGGCATACGGGAAGCGTCCCATGTCATTATCGACGAAGCACAGGACTTTGGCATGATGGCATATGGGGCGCTTGCGTACTGCCTGCGCGGATGTACCTATACGATAATGGGGGATGTGTCCCAGAACATTCATTTCGGGCACGGGCTGAATGACTGGCGCGGCCTGCAAAAGCTGATACTGAAAGGCACGTATGACCATTTCGGGGTGCTGAAAAAAAGCTACCGCAATACGGTGGAAATATCGCGGTTTGCAGAAAAAATCCTGCGGCATGGAAGTTTTGCCGTTTATCCGGCAGAACCGGTTATCCGGCACGGAAACGCGGTACAGGTCTGTGCATGCAGCGGCATGGACGAAATGTCTGATAAAATGGCATGCCTGATTGCGGACTGGCTGCGGCTGGGCCGCGAGACGTTTGCTGTTATCTGCCGGGATGAGGTGCAGGCCGGGAAAGTGCAGGAAAGCCTTGGGAAAAGGCTTCTGGAAACGAAAGGAGATTTTGCAGGCGGGGTACAGGAACAGCTTCAAAGCCTTGGCACGCAGATGCTGTCAGAAAAGGGCAGCTTTGAGAAAGCAGAATTTGGCAGCGGCGTTTTAGTGCTTCCGGCTGCATATGCAAAAGGGCTGGAATTTGACGCAGTGCTGATTTACGATGCATCCAGGGAGCATTATCCGGCTGAGGATGCGTATGTCAAGCTGCTGTATGTGGCGGCGACGCGTGCCCTGCATGAGCTGGCTGTCGTTTACTGCGGCGCGCTGACGGATTTAATCGGCCAGCCGGCAACGGAACAAAAACGGATGCAGTCTCTGGACAGCGGGGAATGGAAAGAGGCGAAGCGGTACCGCAAAACGGAGCTGACACAGCGGCAGGAGCAGCTGCAAAAAATACGGGAAGGGGATATCGAGCGGGCGGGGCGCAGCAGCATGGGCCCGCGGCCGGTTGCAGTACGGCCGGCTGCGGTACGGCAGGTGCAGCCTGAGCCAGCCCGGCGTGCAAAGAGCTGCCTGCAAAATCCGTTCCAGCCAGCTGCAGCAGCCGGAAATACCCGGAATAAGCAGGATGCTTCCCCGGTCAATCCGTCGCCTTACCGGTTTGGGGAATGTCCGGATAACAGCCTGCTGCGTCCGGCGGGCCATGGGTATATGAACAATGCTGTGCGCATTGCAAAAAAAGAAGGAACCTATGTGGAATGCATCAGCAGCTGCGGGACGCTGCGCATCACGCCCATAAACGATTCCATTATCCGGGTGCAGTTTGGACGGGCAGGGATGCAGCCGCAGCCTGGTTACTGGCACCGGGAACCGGAAGGATGCGGCTTTTGGAAAGCCAGGCAGGGAAACACCCGGGTGGAGATTGATACCGGGACGCTTGTGGCACGCATTGAAAAAAAGACAGGCGCCGTGCAGTTTCTGGACCGGCAGGGCCGGCTGCTGTTAGCCGAACATGCAGCACTGCCGCGCCAGATACAGGACGGGGATGTTGCACAGGCATGGGTTTATTTTGACTGGCCAAAACAGGAACAGCTGTCTGCAAAAGGCCTGCTGGCGGACGAACTGGAGCGCATAAATAAGAAGGCAAGGTATATCAGCTTCGGCGGCAGAAAAATGCGCATGCCGCTTCTGGTTTCCAGCAGCGGGTACGGGCTTGGGATTGCATCAGAAAGCACCGTGATGTGCTGCATGGTGCCTTCGTATGGGAATTATGTATATACACAGGGCAGCGCCTGGATTGATTATTATTTTCTGTATGGCGGGGATGAAAAGACGGTTCTTAAGATGTACGCAAGCATCAGGGACTAAATCCGGACATGCAGCCTGCCAGGAGATATCTGGGTGGGAGAACATCCTGGGAGGAGAAAGGAAAAAAAGAATGGTTTACCAGCTGAAACAGCCGCAGGAAGCGGTATCACTGTTTGAGGGGTGGCACGAAACGATGATATGGTCCTGCCTGCAGGGCGTGATGTGGTGTATTTATGCGGACAGCAGGACGCACCCGGCATCTGCCAGGGCAGTGCTTGGCGACTTTCATTATTTTGCCGGAAAGCCGGACAAAGAACTGCTGCTGTATCAGCTGCCTGCACCCGGCATGTGCCCGCCGTCCTGTGAAAGGCGGGATTTTGGCATTTTTGTGCCCGGGCACAAAGGATGGGCAGAGCTGATAAAAGAATGCTTCGCGCAAAAGGCAGTGAAGGTATTGCGCTATGCATTCCGTAAGGATATTTGCGGGCGGAAAAGCTTTGACGTGAAAATGCTGCAGGAGGCTGCAGGAAACGTGCCGGATGGATTTGAACTGCGCATGATGGACGAAGCGCTGTTTATGAAGTGCAGGGAAACCGCATGGTGCAGGGACTGGGCGGCGCAGTATGAGGATTATGCTCAGTACCGCAGATACGGCCTGGGTGCTGTCCTGTTAAAGGACGGGGAGCCGGTTTCGGGTGCGTCTTCCTATTCAGGTTTTTGCGGCGGCATTGAAATTGAGATTGATACAAGAAAGGACTGGCGCAGGCGGGGATTTGCTTTTCTGTGCGGGGCAAGGCTCATACTGGAATGCCTGGACAGGGGCTGGTACCCGGCCTGGGACGCCCAGAACCGGCAGTCAGCGGCACTGGCCTGCAGGCTTGGGTATCAGCCTGACGGTACATATGAAGCATACGAGGTTACGTCCGGGAAGGCCGCGGGCGTGCATGAACCGGAATAAATCCGTCTGCTTTCTGGCAGAATGCACGATTGAAAGCCGGATAAATTTCATCATTATGCTGTATAATATAGCAGAAAGAAATAAAAAATAGTGTATTTTTACCAGTATATAACTCCGGTTCCTTGACTTTATTCCCGAAAAGTGTATAATGAAGATGTCACTGTACATTATGATTTGGAAAGCGGGGGTTTCATGAAGGAAAAAACAGCTGCTGGGAAGCAGAATGTAAAAGGGTTTCGCAGTCTTACAGCGATGCTGATTTCAATTATTTTTATTTTGATTTGTATTCCTACGGTAGGACTGGCAGCTCTGGGTATTCATTATCTGAAGCAGTCGATGGCGGAGTCTGCACAGCTGTATGAAGAAGCGATGACAGACGGCTATTCGATGGAAATCAAGTCGCAGGTAGAAGGGGCGCTTGCGGTCTGTCAGAGCTATTATGACCGCTGCAAGAATGGCGAGCTGGCCGAGGAAGCTGCAAAAAGGCTTGCAAGGGAGGTTATCCGCAATATGCGTTACCGCGATGACGGCTCGGGGTATATCTGGATAGACGGGGAAGACCATATGCTGGTCATGCATCCGATTCTGACAGACCAGGAGGGCACGAACCGGTATGACCTGACAGACCAGAACGGCGTAAAGGTCACGCAGTGCATTGTATCGGCTGCAAAAGCCGGGGGCGGGTACAATGAATTTTATTTTACAAAGGCGGACGGCAAGACGGTTGCGCCGAAAATCGCCTATTCTGAAATGTTTGCGCCGTGGGGCTGGGCAGTTGCGACCGGCAATTACGTGGACGAAATGAATGAAAAGATTGACGGCATGCAGGCAAATATTGCAGCAGAATTTTCCGGCATGCTCAGGCTTTATGGAATATCTGCGGTGTCCATGCTGCTTGTGGCGCTTGTAATAGCTGCCCTGGGCGGAATCCGGATTACAAAAGGCATCAAGATGGTGGAAGCAAACCTGCGCCAGTCAGCAAGCGGGGATTTAAGCTTTACGGTAAACCAAAAGCTGCTGTCACGCGCTGATGAAATCGGGGAAATGGCGCGTTCGCTTGAAAATGTCCGCCAGTCGCTGGCCGGTATGCTGGGCAGCGTCAAGCATACGGGCGAGGCTCTGAATGAAAGCAGTGAAAATTTCAGCCGGAAATTTGAATATATTTCGGAGAGCATACATAATACAAACCAGGCTATCGACGACCTGGCACAGGGCGCTACGAACCAGGCGAGCGAGACCGAAACAGTAAATGATAAAATTAAGGAGCTTGGCGGCGTCATTGAGGTAGAAAAGAACGATGTCACGAAGCTGGAAGAAACCGTATCAGCCATGACAAAGCATACGGCAGTTGCTTCGAAAAGCATCGGCGAGCTGGATGTCATTACCAAAACGACGATTGAAGCCATTGACACAGTTTCTGAGCAGACGAATAAAAACAACGATTCCGCTGCAAATATTAATAAAGCCGTTGAAATTATCAAGGGGCTGGCAGCACAGACGAACCTGCTATCGTTAAATGCCAGCATTGAGGCAGCAAGAGCCGGGGAAGCCGGGCGCGGGTTTGCCGTTGTAGCAGAGGAAATCCGCAATCTTTCCGAGGAGTCTTCCGGCAATGCACAGGAAATTGAAGGCATTGTCAAGGAACTGATTGGCAACGTGGAAGTATCGGTCAGCAAGATGAATGAAGTGACCGATAACGTGCAGAAGCAGCAGAAATGCCTGGATGATACCAGAATGGCGTTCCAGCACTTAAGCAGGGAGGTTGCCCTTGTGGAAGAAGTGACCAAAGAAATCGGCGGCCAGACAGAAATCCTGAATTCCCTGAAAGAAATTGTAACGGATTCTGTCAATATGCTGGCCAGTGTCGTGGAAGAAAACGCGGCATCAACGCAAGAAACCAGTGCAAGCATGACGCTGCTGTCACAGACTATCAGCGAGTGCAGGGAAGATACGCGCGGGCTTGTAGAATTAAGCCACCGTGCGAACGACGAAGCCGGAAAATTCCAGCTTTGAGAAAAGGCAGAATAAGGAGGACCTGTCATGGGATTTTTAACAGGAAAAACAGCAATTATTACCGGAGCCGGACGGGCAGTGTTAAGTGACGGCAGATGCGGCTCCATCGGATATGGCATTGCAGCTGCATATGCAAAAGAAGGGGCGAATCTGGTCATTACCGGGCGCAACCTGAAAAAACTGGAGGATGCGAAGGAAGAACTGGAACGGCTGTACGGGATTTCCGTACTCATTATGCAGGCAGATGTCAATGCGGGTGCAGACAATGAGGCAGTTGTTGCAGGCGTTGTGGAAAAAACAATGGAGGCCTTTGGAAGGATTGATGTGCTGATAAATAATGCGCAGGCGTCTGCTTCCGGTGTAACGCTTGCAGACCATACGACAGAGCAGTTTAACCTGGCCCTGTATTCCGGGCTGTATGCAGCGTTTTACTATATGAAAGCCTGCTATCCGCATTTGAAAGAAACAAAAGGAACGGTCATTAATTTTGCTTCCGGCGCAGGGTTATTTGGCAATTTCGGCCAGTGCGCTTATGCGGCTGCAAAAGAAGGCATCCGCGGCCTGACACGCGTGGCTGCTACGGAATGGGCAAAGGACGGGGTAAATGTCAATATTATCTGTCCGCTGGCATGGACAGCCCAGTTAGAGCAGTTTGAAAAGGCATACCCGGATGCGTTTAAAGAGAACGTAAAGATGCCGCCGGCAGGCCATTACGGCGATTCGGAGCTGGAAATCGGGCGTGTCTGTGTGCAGCTGGCATCTGAAGATTTCAAATACATGACAGGCGAGACGATTACGCTTGAGGGAGGCATGGGACTGCGCCCGTAAGGAAAGGAATCAGGCGCGCGGGATGTAAGGCCGTATTTTCCGGTTATATTTTATCGGCCAGGCATCCGCGCGTTTTTTTGGAATATGATATAGGAAAGCGTTGCGAAAGGGCAGCCCATGCAGGAATTTTGCAAATTTGTAAATGAGCCGTTACCATATTCTTATAAAGCAATGGAGCCATATATTGATATCCAGACGATGTACCTGCATCACGACAAGCACCTGCAGGCATATATTGATAAACTAAACGCGCTGATTGCAGAGTGTACGGCACTGCAGTCGATGACGTTTACCGGAGAAGGAACCTGCGGCTTTAAAGCGCTGGTGCGTATTCTGAAAAACCTGGATACGGTGCCGGACTTTGCAAGGACGGATGTTAAAAATAATGCAGGGGGTGTATTTAATCACTGGTTTTATTTTAACGGCCTGTCTGAGGAACCGAAGGGAAGGCCGGAGGGGACGCTTGCAGAAAACATCCAGTGGCAGTTTGGCGGGTTTTCTGCTTTTCAGAAAGCCTTTACAAAAAAAGCGATGGCTGTCTTTGGCTCCGGCTATGCATGGCTTGTATCGGATTTGGATGGCAGCCTGGACATCATTCAGACAGCCAATCAGGACACGCCGATTCCGGAAAACCGGATTCCTGTTATCTGTGTGGATGTATGGGAGCATGCGTATTACCTGAAACATAAAAATCTGAGGGCAGATTACCTGCCGGACTGGTTTGCGGCAGCGAACTGGGACTGGGCACAGTGGTGTTATGCCAACCCGCAGATGTTTTCCGGGGATGCATAAAAGCCGTGGCAGAAAATCCAGGCATTTTTTGCATGGCATACGGAATGCAGCAAAAGGCCGGAACTGATTTCATCAGGAAAATCAGGAAACAGCAGCAGAATGCACGCCTTGGAGCAGTCTGCTGCTGTTTTGATATTTTCCTTTAATTTTTTTCGGTTGTTTCCCTGCGGATAAGAATCGGGGTAATGATTTTGTGGACGGGTTCCTTTAAGGGAACCGGTTTTCTTTTTTTATGCTCATTCATCTGCTGGACTAAAAGGCTGACTGCTTCATGGGCAATTTTATCTACCTGCTGTCCGACGGTGCTGATGGGAATGACAGCTTCCATGGAAGCCGGGGAATTGTCAAAGCCTACAATCAGGTAATCATCCGGCAGGGTTCCGTATTTACGAATCAGCAGGTTTAAAAAGGCATTCGCATTGGTATCGGAGGAAATAAACAGCCCTTTTTTCATGCCGCGGCAGGATTGCTCCAGCTCGTCCAGCACTTCGGACAGGGAACTGCGCAGGCTGCCATAATCGCTGCGGAAATCCTTATAGATAATTTTATGATTCAGTTTTTTCTGGGCGCAGATATCCAGAAAGCCCTGGATTCGTCCGTAAGCAGGGCGTTCGGGCTGTGTCGGGGAGTTGATATGCACCAGAATATCACAGTCATGGCTGGCAAGCAGGCTCGCAGCCTGGACACCGCCCATATAGTTGTCTGTATTGACGCTGCATACATAAGCGTCTTCGCGTTCAATCGTTACAATCGGAATCTGAAGGCCTGCCAGCTCCATGGATGGAATCGTATGGCTGAGAATAATCAGTCCCTCGATTTTATAGGCAAGCAGCTCCTGGATATAGCGGCGTTCGGATTCTTCATCATCGTTGCCGATAAATACGAGAAATTTGTAGCCGAATTCCTCATAGGTGGATAAAATCTGGGCCAGCATTTTCGAATAGTAATCATTAAACAGGTCCGGGATAATAATGCCGATAAATTCGCTTTTGCCATTGGCAAGAATGCGGGCGACTTTGTTTTCTTTGTAGTTTAATTCGGCCAGGGCGCTGGAAATGATTTCCTGGTTTTCCAGCGTCAGGGAATCCGGATTGTTAAAATACCTGGAAATGGTTGTTTTGGAGAAATTGGTGTATTTTGCAATATCACTGAATGTAATGTTTTTTTTCTGTCCCATAAATACCTTCTCTGTTATAAAACCAGCATCTGGATGCGGAGACATGCAGATGCTGGTTCTTGTAGTCATATATTGTTCCTGTAATAACGGGTTTTACACTTCCTCAAGCTGCCGTATTTTTTCAAGGTCTGCAATCAGCTCCCTGGAATAGAGCTCTGCCTGGTTGTATACAGATTCTGCTTCGGAGTAATTGCCGGCTTTCAGTGCCTGGATGGCTTCGCCGCCAAATTTGTGGAAGCGTTCGTGCTTTTTATCCAGTCCTTCCCAGATATGGCTTATTTCAGGGATATTCGGCATCATTGCATGATAAAAATGCCCGAAGCCGCATTTGGTCGAATCCAGCTGCAGCGGGACGATGCTCCGCTGTTTTACCATGTTTTTTAAGTTCCGCAGCCATGCTTTATGTGCAGAAATGGCATTTGTAATATGACCGGCAAATTCACGCTTTTCCAGATGGAAGAACATATCTTCTGACATTTCGCCCATTTTCTTTACGGTGGCGTCCAGTGTTCTTTCAATATCGGTAACCGGTTCTGCTGCTTTTCTTAAATCATGGCTTACGTTCTGCATGAAATCGGTGCTGTCGCGCAGCTGGTTTTCCATTTCGGTCATGGAGCTGCTGATTTCCTCGCTTACGGCGGCTATGGAGCTGACAGAATCGCTGACCTTTGTTACATGCCGGTGTGTCTGGTCGTTCAGCCCCCAGACATTTTCGATTTTGTCCGTCATGGATTCCAGGGCCTGGATGGTTCCCGATGCGCTTTTGACGCTCTTGCGGGAAGCAGATTCGATTTCTTCCACAAAGCTGCCCATATTTCCGGTGAGCTTTTGTGTCTCGCCAGCCAGGGCGCGGATTTCATCTGCCACGACTGCAAATCCCCTGCCGGCTTCGCCAGCCCTGGTAGCTTCAATCGAAGCATTTAAGGCCAGAAGGTTCGTCTGCAGGGAAATGGACTCAATGCCGGAAATGACATCGTTCATGCGGCCGATAATTTCAGAGAGATTATCCATATCCTGCTGCATTTTGCGGGATATGCCAATCGTCTGTGCAGAAAGGTCGCGGATATTTGTCAGTTCGTTCTGGCAGGTTTCGATTTTATCGTTGACTTCCGAAGTTTCCGAGGCAATATTTGTAATGGTATGGGCCAGTTCTTCGTGCTGGCTGTTGGATGTACCGGTAAACATGGAATTGCCGGTGGCTGTACCGAAAATGGTTTCGGCTGCCTTTGCAACCCCGCGTGATATGTCCAGGATTTTATCTGTCTGGTACTGCATGGCCAGGTCAAGTGAGCTGATCTGCATAACGGCTTTTATATTTTGTTCAAAAATGTCAGCAAACTGCTGACGTGCTTTGTGAAGACGCGTATAAATATCACTCAGTTCAGGCTCTTTGGAAAAGTCCTCTGCCTGCAGTTCTGATAAAGCTTTGATAAGTTTTGCTTTTTTTCCTCTCATTCGCATACCTCTGACTCTTTCTAACCAATCTTATTTTTCATATACCAATATGATACGGAATTTTGATTACTTTTGCAACCTTTTTTACATATTTTTGTATCAGGGCATTACTGTTCACGGAGTAAACAGTAACATCAGGGCAGCTGGTTTTTTGGGGAATGCTCATGGACATATTTTTTAATGGCTGCAAAGCTGTCAGCGCTGATATCATGTTCCATTTTGCAGGCATCTGCTGCTGCCGTTTTTTCATCAATGCCGAGGCTTTGGAGCCATGCCGATAAAAATTCATGCCGTTCGTAGATTCTGGATGCGATTTCTGCCCCGGCGTCCGTCAGGTAGATAAAGCCCGCGTCGGTCACGGTAATATAGCCGTTTTCCCGCAGGTTTTTCATGGCAACGCTGACGCTGGACTTTTTAAAGCCAAGTTCGCCGGCGATGTCTACCGAACGGACAACCGGCAGGGCTTTGCCCAGTATCAGGATGGTTTCCAGATAGTTTTCAGCAGATTCATGAATGGCCATTTCAGAAAGCCTCCTTCGTGTACCCGGACAGCGCCATGCGGTAAATACAGAGCATGTCTTCTTCCCGGAGCTTTTTCGCAGAGCCCTTGGTGCCGCCGCTTGCAAGGCTGCACATATGCGCCATGGTTTTTAACTGTTCTTCGGACGGCGAAATGCCAAGCTCTTTTAAGTTTACCGGCATGCCGATGCTGCGGTAAAATGCTTCCATGGCTGCAATGCCTGCAAGGGCTGTTTCCCCGTCTGTGCCGCAGCCTGATATCCCCATGACATTTTCAGCAAATTTACAGAACCGTTCCAGGCAGTCACGGTATACATACCTGGCCCAGCTTCCCCAGACCGCAGCCAGTCCTGCGCCATGGGCGACGTCAAACATGCCGCCGAGCTCGTGCTCCAATGCATGCGAGGCAAAATCACCGCCGTCACAGCCGCAGCCGGTCAGGCCGTTGTGGGAAAGGCTGGAAGCCCACATGATTTCTGCACGGGCAGCATAGTCGTCCGGGTGGTCTGTCAGAATCTGTGCATTGTGCATGACTGTGCGCATCAGTGCTTCTGCGAGCGCATCCGTCAGCCCCATGTTTCCGCCGTTTGTAAAATAACGCTCCATGGTATGCATCAGGATGTCTGTGCATCCGCAGGCAGTCTGATAGGCAGGCAGCGTCATGGTCAGTTCCGGGTTCATGACAGCAAACACAGGACGGCAGATATCATTGTTATAGCCGCGCTTTATCATGCCGTCATCACGCGTAATAACGCTGCTGTTACTCATTTCGCTTCCGGCTGCTGCTATCGTAAGCACTGCGCCGACTGGAAGGCAGGCGCTGGCCTGCCTGGTGTGCGCATAGTAATCCCAAACGTCCCGTTCGTCTGCCACGCCGTAAGCAATCGCCTTGGCAGAATCAATGACACTGCCGCCGCCCACAGCGAGAATAAAATCCACATGCTCCTGCCGGCAGAGGCGGATTCCTTCATAAACAAGCGAAAGCCTTGGATTTGGCACAACGCCGCCAAGCTCTGTATAAGCAAGCCCCGCGCTTTCCAGCGAGGTCTTGATGCGCGCCAAAAGCCCGGTGCGCACGATACTGCCGCTGCCGTAGTGCAGCAGGATTTTACGGCATCCGGTCTCTTTGATATATTCGCCGGTGTGGTTTTCCATGCCTTTTCCGAAATGTACTTTTGTTGGTGTATAATAATGAAAATCAAACATATGCGGTTCCTTTCTGGGGTTTGGTACTGAAATAAATTTATCAGAAGCTATAAAAAATATTTTACCACGTTTTGCATGTTTCCTCAATGAAAAAGTTTTTTCTGTTTTAAAATCCGCGTGCATATTCGCTGCACCGCTGGGAATACTGAAAAAAGAAAGACGAAAGACAGGCGGAAGCTCCGCCTGCAATTACGTCGGAAAAAGGAGAATCAGTATGACACAGCAGATAGGAAGTCAGAGCCTCCAGTTTGCGGAGGCTCCTTTTATAGTAAGCAGTGCATCCGTGGCAGGAAAGAAAGAAGGTGAGGGGCCGCTTGGTGAATCGTTTGATATGGTATGCAGCAGCGATAAATTTGGAGAGGATTGCTGGGAGGAATCAGAAAGCACCATGCAGAAGGAAGCTGCTGCGCTTGCTATGGGAAAGGCGTCTTTAAAGCCAGGGGATATCCGCTATATTTTTGCCGGGGACCTGCTCGGGCAGACGATTGCGACGTCGTTCGGGCTGATGAATTATGAGATTCCGCTGTTTGGCTTATACGGGGCATGCTCGACCTGCGGGGAAGCATTGTCGCTGGGGGCCATGTGCGTGGCTGCCGGTTTTGCAGACCATGTGCTGGCTGTCACATCCAGCCATTTTGCAAGTGCCGAAAAGCAGTTCCGTTTTCCCGTGGAATATGCCAATCAGCGTCCCTTATCAGCTACCTGGACGGTTACCGGAAGCGGAGCCTTTGTACTTGGAACACATGGCGGGAAGGCAAAAATTACCGGAATCACGACCGGCGTCATTACCGATTACGGAATCCGTGATTCCATGAATATGGGTGCTGCGATGGCGCCTGCGGCAGCAAAGCTGATTGTGCAGAATTTTCGGGATTTTCACCGTACCCCGTCCGATTATGACCTGATTATAACCGGAGACCTTGGGTATGTCGGGCAGGAAATCTTATGGAAGCTGGTAAAGGATGAAGGGTATGACATCAGCGGAAACCATACGGACTGCGGAATTGAGATATTTGACAAAGAAACGCAGGGCACGCAGTCCGGCGGTTCCGGCTGCGGCTGCTCGGCAGTCACGCTGAGTGCGCATTTTCTGCCGAAAACGGAATCTGGAGAGCTTAAGCGGATTCTGTTTGTGCCGACCGGGGCAATGCTCTCGCAGGTCAGCTTTAACGAAGGGCAGAATGTGCCCGGCACGGCACACGGCGTAGTCATCGAACATGCAGGCCAGCCGTAAAGGCTGCCGGCAGCCAGAAAGAAAGGAGCGCGAAGACAGGTGATGGATTATCTGAATGCATTCTGGGTTGGAGGGCTGATTTGTGCCCTCGCACAGATTTTAATGGAAAAAACAAAAATGCTTCCGGGCAGGATTATGGTAACGCTTGTATGTACCGGAGCCGTGCTTGGAGCAGTCGGCATTTATGAGCCGCTGATTGAATATGCAGGAGCAGGAGCAAGCGTGCCGCTGTTAGGATTTGGTAACCTGCTCTGGAAGGGAATGCGGGAAGCCATTGACCAGAACGGGTTTATCGGTCTTTTTATGGGCGGGTTTACCTCGTGTGCGGTCGGCGTATCGGGCGCCCTGGTGCTCGGGTATCTGGCTTCACTCATTTTCCAGCCGAAAATGCGCAAATAGATATGCAAATGGATGTATAGAACCGGGCAGTACGGGGACAATAATCCTATCATGGAATCACCGGGATAAATCTTTGGTGTGCAGATGATGATACCATATGTAAAAAGGAGACAGAAGCATGAAAAAATGGATGTTAGGACTTTTCACAGCACTGGCACTGACAGCTGCTGCCGGGTGCGGAACCGTAAAAGACGACAGGAATAACGCAGATTCAGGAAGCGGGACAAATTCGGTAACCGATGGCACGGATAATAACAATCCGGTAGATGATGCAGTCAATGATGTTGTAGATGGCGTAGAGGATATGACAGGCACGGGCAATGGCACGGCCGGAACAGATGCGAATGGTACCGGTGTGAATGGCACAGGAAACGGCACGAATGGAACCGATATGAATGGAACAGGTACTGGGACAGATGGAACGAATGGAACAGCTGGCAATGGGACAAATGGAACGGACGGCACAGCCGGGACAGACACGAACGGCACAGGTGCGGATAACGCCGCAGGCAGGACAGGAGATACTGCCAGAAACCGGAAATAACCGTATGATACAGCACTCCCCGGCGCATGAAACCAGATGCACCGGGGAGTGCTTTTGCTGTCCTTGCTTTTGCAGGATGCATAGCTTTTTGGGCAAAGCAGCGGCATCCTGCATCTGCAGGCACAGGTTTAATTGTAGGTATAATAAGTATAACCGTATTTGCCGTCGGTTGTGATAGATGCATTTCTTAAATCCGCTTTTTTGATTTTGAGGTCGGCTTTTTTAATGGTAATTTTAAAATCCTTGTAGCCCTGGTCAGATACATACAGTTTCATTTTGGATGCCTTGTAAGAAGCAGCGGTCTTTTTCTCCGCGGTCTTTACTTTAATGCTCAGGTTTTTCAGGTATTCGGAATAGTGTCCGGAATTATTGACCATGCGGCATTTGATAACCAGGTTTCCGCTTTCGTCATAGGAAGCGCTGTATGCTTCCCAGCTTGCCGAGCCGCGCGGGATTTCACTGTTTGTAAGCTTGGAAGCCGTATATTTGTTGCTTTTGACCGTGACCGTGCATTTGAGTGTTTTGCCGTCTACAGCGGCTGTTACGGTACATTTTCCGGCTTTTTTGGCAGTTACCTTGCCCTGGCTGTTTACGTCTGCAACGGCCGGCTTGCTGGATTTCCATTTTACGGCTCCGGCATTGTCGCTGATGGACAGTGTTTTTGTAAAACCTTCTGTAATCGTAAGCGTGGTATTGCTGATGGCAGCTTCCGGCACGTCTGCGAGAATCGTAAACTGGTATTCGGTCATTTCCTCAAACGTTAAAACGGCTTTGTAATCACCGGCTGCAAGGTCAATCGTGCAGTCATTGATGTAAAAGTCATTTAATGGAAGCCAGTCCGGGTCGGATGGTGAAAAAGCCATGCTGTCCAGCTCGATATCGGCACTGTTGTATACAGAAACTGTAAAAGCACACGGAGCTGCTACAGCGATTGCGAGGGCAGTCTGGCATGGCGATGTAATCGTGAATTCCTTTGTAATTGGAACTCCCGGGGCAGCGGTTTCGTTCTGGGCTGCCGGTTCCAGTATCGTAATGACTTTGGCATTGACAGGTATCTGTGCTGCCATGGCTGTTCCTGCAAACAGCAGGAGCGCAAGAATGACGCAGGATATTTTTTTCTGTAAGTTTTTCATAAAGTCCCCTTTCTGTAAATTGGATATTTTTTGGTATATGTTATAAGTATAACGAATAAAGGCTGTCAATGCAACGATATTTTACTAAAATATTACATTTATTTTGTGCGTATGTTACAGTTCAGACTCCGTCTGAACTGTAAGGAATCCGGCCCATTAGAAGTTCGCCTGGCGGCGAAGGGGGCCGGATTCCCACCTGGCGGGCGGTACATGTACTTACGGACATTGCAGCAAGTGCAATGTCCTGATAGGAAACAGAGGCGGGCT
>OFGA01000304.1_pt1 | contig 43762 bp, 41 predicted proteins | sample 1521471 | NCBI WGS metagenome assembly OFGA01 (sample SAMEA3504086, study PRJEB24116) | mouse gut metagenome | biome: mouse gut; feature: mouse-associated habitat; material: faeces | place: Denmark | collected 2011 | reverse complement strand
AACAAAATCCGTCTCATATTCCGTCCCTTTGATTTCATATTTTAAGGAAACTGTTTCACCAATCCCCGCTTTTATGCCTAATGCGTTCAATGTCTTTGTGTCCGCAATAATCTCATTTTCAGCTTCTGGTCTGCGGCCTGTCGTCGGTTCATAGCGGGCAAACGCTAAGGCCGTATCGTCCATATACCACAGATCAGAACGCCACTTTTCCAATCCTTCGTTCTTTATGCGATAGGAAACTGCTTTCGTGTAGGCAATCTTTTCGATAAGGGAATTGCCCTCTATGTCATTATAAATATCATCACTGATATAGCTTAAAACCGCCTGCCCATCCCCGCCCGCTTTTCTGATATTCTGCTCCTGAACGGTGTCAATCAATCCAGAGCCTAATGTGAAAATAGCAGTAAACAATACAGCGGTTAAGACAATGGCAATAACGGCAATAATATTTCTGCTCTTGTTTGATTTAAAATAACGGTCTGACAACTTTTTGACGGCATGGCGGTTATTATTGCCAAATAGAATATCGCTCATGCGGATACCTCCCCTTGCTGTGAAATTCTGCCATCTTCAATACGGATGATACGGTCAGCAAGCTGGGCAATTTCGCTGTTATGGGTAATCATTACAATTGTCTGGCTGAATTTATCTGTAGTGACTTTCAGAAGCCCCAAAACATCGCTGCTCGTCCTGCTGTCAAGGTTTCCTGTCGGCTCGTCCGCCAAAATGATTGCCGGTTTGGAAACCAAGGCTCTGGCAATCGCCACACGCTGCTGCTGCCCCCCGGACAGATTGTTCGGCATATGATTCAGCTTATCCTTTAGCGCCAGCATCCCCACAACCTCATCCATGAACTTCTGGTCTACGCTGTCCCCATCTAATTCCACGGGCAGTACAATATTTTCATATACATTTAGGACAGGAACAAGGTTATAATTCTGAAATATAAATCCGATATTCCGCCTGCGGAAAATTGTGAGCTGTTCGTCTTTCATCTCTGACAGTTCTTTTCCCCTGACCTTGACCTTGCCAGAAGTTGGAATATCCAGACCGCCCATCATGTTCAGTAAAGTTGATTTGCCGCTGCCTGACGTTCCGACAATGGCAGCAAACTCCCCCTCGTTAATCGCAAGCGTCACGCCATCCAACGCTTTCGTGATGTTCGGCTCTGTCCCATAGTATTTCTTGAGCTCTGTCACTTGTAAAATGCTCATAAAGAACACCATCCTTTCGTTTTGATGGCTATATTATAGAATTCAATCCTCGCAGAAATGTCACGGTATCAGGGAAATTTACGTTTTAATTCTCGCAGTCTGGCGACATTTCGCTTTCAGTCAGCGGGAAGAAATACGGAAAAAGTTGCGCCCATTTGAGAACTGGAGGTTACTTTTACATATCCGCTCTGCATTGTGATGATTTCTCTAGTTAGATACAGACCGATACCTATCCCGTCCATATCGTGGACTTCGCTTTCACGGTAAAAACGTTTAAAGATTTCCGCATGATGTTTTTCTGGAATCCCTTTTCCGTTATCAGAGATGTCGATTTTCAAATACATTTCCAATTTTTCTGCGTTGACACGGATTTTCCCGCCTTCTGGCGTATATTTTACCGCATTGTCCAAAATATTGAACAGGGCTTCGCCCGTCCATTTTTTATCATGCGTAACCTCTATGCTTTCTGGACAATGCACCAAAACTTCAATGTTTTTCTTTTCAGCGTTTAATAGTATCCCGCCCAATGCGGACGCAAGCGTATCATAAATCGGCTGCTTTTTCTTTTCCAGAGAGATAATGCCTGTTTCCAATCGGGATGTCTTTATAAGCGCCTGCATAAGGAAATCAAGTTTGTCAAGCTGCCCGCCCATCGCAGAAAGAAATTCTCTCTGTTTTTGCCTTTGTATATCCCTTTCCAACAAAGTTGTCGCTATCATTTTCAGATTGGCAATCGGCGTTTTAACCTGATGCGATACATCAGATATCAATTCCTGCAAGTCCTCCCGTTCTCTGGCTATGCTCTGGCGGTTTGCACGCATGATGTCATATAATCGGGAGAGTCGGTGGCTGATTTTATAAAACAGGCTTTCTTCTTCTGCAAACTCCAAATCCGCTGCATTTCCCTGTATCATCCCGTCAAGCTGTCTGCACAGCATATCGGAAAAAGCAGTCAGCTTTTTGCGGACAATGGCAATAAAAGAAAACATGCCGGCATAAACAAGAACGGCTAAAAACAAGATGGCATAAACGGCAGCGGAATTATCCGTCAACAGATAAAGAAAAGCAGTGGCTGCTGCAAATAGGAAAGCCAATAAAGTACTTATGACTGCACAAATCCTGTTAATGGAGAATTTTACCGTTTTCATTTTTTCAGCCCTCCAACCCACATATAACCCATTCCGTAAACCGTTTTGATATATTGGAAACTTCCCGCTTCGATTTTTGCCCTGATGCGGCTGATGGCACAAGTCAATGCGTGTTCGTCAACAAAATTCCCATCGGTATCCCATAGCTTTTCCAATAAGATACGCCTTGTCAAAACAGTCTGCATATTTGCCGTCAGTATTTTTAAGATACGGTATTCCATAGCTGTGAATGAAATATCTTCTCCTGCAAGCGCAGCGCTCATCTCCGAAAAATTGATGACCAGATTCCCGTCATCATAACAGTCTATGGCGCTTTGCTTTTGAATGCGGGAGAGCAGGGCTGACACTTTTTTCTGAAAAACACTTATAGGGAAAGGCTTTATCACATAGTCGTCAGCACCCAATTCAAACCCCCTTAACTGGTCGCTTTCCAAGTCTCGGGCAGTCAAAAAAATCACGGCGGTATCAGGATTTTTCTTTTTCATCGCACGGCATAAATCAAAACCATTTCCATCTGGCAGATTCACATCAAGCACAGCAAGACCATATGTTTGTTCTGCAAAAAACCTCATCGCTGCTCCTTTTGACAAAGCACTGTCCACATCATAACCTGACATGGACAGGTTGTAACACAATGTACTATTCAAAAGTTTGTCATCTTCAACAACAAGTATCCGCATAAAACCACTCCTTGTTTTTAGCCATTTTATCACTCAAATATCGCAGAAACCTCACAAGACATAATTTTTTAATATCCCACGCTCTGTATATAGTATAGCTGTTTCAACAGACCATATCAATAAATTACATAAAGTATTATCACAAATAAAGACAAAACCAGTGAAAAATATCAACTTTATACCACAAGTATAATGACATTTGCCGTAAATTGTGATATAGTATGATAAAAGTAAACTTATTACAAGCAATAAACGAATAAGAACCAATAAAAATATACAGAAAGGAACTGCACAACGATGAAGAGAACAGTATCAATCAACGGAATAAATAGCCCGATTAGTAGAGCATTTGAACAGGCGCTGGATTCAAAACAGAGTCTATATTTTGCGTGTCCATATAAGAGGGGAAAAAGTTGGTTGAGTCGTAGGAATTTCAGGCTTGCAGTTTAAGGCATTACATCAATTCCAAACCGCTTATCTTGTATGGAGAAAATCTCACAGACAAGATAGGCGGTTTTCTTTTTTGGCATGGGTAGTTTGTAGTATAAATGCAGTACAGACTTGCATTATTTAATATAGAAGGGAGAAAAAATGACAGCACAGGATGTATTAGAGATCAAGGGAAAGGTCAGCACAGCCCTCTGTTATGCAAAAGTCGTGGAGGAGGAGGCAGTCGAGCAGATTCGCAGAATGTGTGATTATGAGTTTACACAGGGAAGCAGAATCCGCATTATGCCCGATGTCCATGCGGGAAAAGGCTGTACCATCGGCACGACCATGACGATTGCCGACAAGGCAGTGCCAAACATTGTCGGCGTGGATATTGGCTGCGGCATGTACACCGTGAAGCTCGGCAGGGAGGAGATTGATTTTGAGAAACTGGACGCGGCAGCGCATTATATCCCATCGGGGAAGAATGTCTGGGAAGGAAGGCAGGAGAGATTCGATTTGTTGCAGCTTCGCTGTTACCGCAGCTTAAAGGACGCAAGACGCCTAGAGCGCAGCCTTGGCACCTTGGGCGGCGGCAATCATTTTATCGAGGTGGATTTGGCGCAGGACGGGACGAAATACCTCGTCATTCATTCTGGCAGCAGAAACCTTGGAAAACAAGTCGCGGACTACTATCAACAACTGGCAATTGAACTCCACACCGGCAAGGAGGAGTATTTCAGGCAAAGAGATGCCCTGATTGCCGAGTACAAAGCGGCGGGGCGCAGAAAGGAAATTCAGAAAGCCTTGAAGGAACTCAAGTGGGAGCACAAGGATTGCCTCATTCCAGAGGATTTGCGCTACCTGTATGGAACATTTCTGGAGGATTATCTGCATGATGTAGAGCTTTGCCAGCAGTTCGCGAAGCGAAACCGTGAGAAGATGGCAGAGGTGATTTTAGAGAGAACAGGAATGACAGGTACAGACGCATTTCACACAATCCACAACTATATTGATACCGATGAAATGATACTGCGCAAGGGCGCCATCGCCGCCCATGAGGGCGAGAAAGTGTTAATTCCAATCAATATGAGAGATGGCAGCGTGCTCGCCGTCGGCAGAGGCAATCCAGAGTGGAACTACTCTGCGCCGCATGGCGCCGGACGGCTGATGTCGCGCACCAAAGCAAAAGAAAATCTGTCCATGGAGGACTACCGCAGCATGATGGAGGGCATCTATACCACCTCTGTGAACGAGGCGACACTCGACGAGGCGCCAATGGCGTATAAGTCGCTTGCGGATATTATTGATGTGATCAGGGAGTCCGTGGACGTGATTGATATTATGAAACCAATTTATAATTTTAAGGCATCTGACTAGCGCAGGCTGGAAAAAGAACTCCTGTGCTGTCAGACGCCAGAACAGGAGGAATAGAAAATGGTCACGATACCGACAATCGACATGGTAAAGACGGGGCAGCACATCACGGAGCTGCGGGTTCAGGCGGGGCTGTCTGTGCGGCAGCTGCAGGATATCTTTGGATTTTCCACGCCGCAGGCGCTGTACAAGTGGCAGCATGGAACGGCGCTGCCGACAATCGACAATCTGGTCGTGCTGGCAGCAGTGCTCGGCGTGAAGGTCGATGACATACTGGTCATGAACGACAGCACCATTACAGTGAATGCAATGGCAGTCAGCGCATAAAAATTTGATTGATATTATCGCGCAAAGCAAGTATAATATAGATAGAAGTATTTCAACACCAGATTATTTTCAAGTCTGGTGTTGGTTCGTTTCTGTAATATATCAAATATCATAAAAGAATGGAGACACCGCATGTGCACAGCAGCCGCTTACAGGACAGAAGATTTCTACTTTGGACGCACACTGGACAATGAGTTTTCTTACGGTGACGAGGTGACGGTCACGCCAAGGAATTATCCGTTTCATTTCCGGGAGAAAGACGCACTTAGGACACACTATGCGATGATTGGCATGGCGTATGTGACAAAAGATTATCCGCTGTACTATGATGCTGTAAATGAAAAAGGTCTGGCGATGGCAGGGCTGAATTTCGTGGGAAATGCCGTCTATCATGATTACGAACGGGACAAGGATAATATCGCGCAATTTGAGCTGGTTTTGTGGATTCTGGGGCAGTGTGGCACCGTGGCGCAGGCGCGTTCCCTGCTCGGAAAAATCAACTTGCGAAACACTAGGTTTGACCAAAATCTGCCGCTTGCGCACTTACATTGGATCATTGCGGACAGTGAGGAGGCAATCACGGTTGAATCGGTCGCAGAAGGCTTGAAAATCTATGAAAATCCAGTGGGCGTGCTGACAAACAATCCTCCGTTTGGTGAGCAGATGTTTGCGCTCAACAATTATATGCATCTGTCTGCGAAACCGCCGGTGAACACATTTGCGCCGGGGCTTGCGCTTCAGCAGTACTGCCTTGGCATGGGGGCAATCGGCCTGCCGGGAGACTTGTCGTCCCAGTCGAGGTTTGTCCGGGCGGTATTTACCAAGATGAATTCTGTCTGCGGCAGAGGTGAGAAGGAGAGTGTCAGCCAGTTTTTTCATATTTTAGGTTCTGTGGACCAGCAGCGGGGTTGCTGTGTTCTGGAAAATGGAAAGTACGAGGTTACGCTCTACACTTCCTGCTGCAACGCGGACAAGGGAATTTACTACTATACGACCTATGAGAACCACCAGATTACGGCAGTTGACATGCACCGGGAAAATCTGGACGGTGAAGAGCTGGTTCGCTATCCGGCAATAAAGGAAGAACAGATTTTGATGCAGAATGCGTAAGAAGGTTTCTTCATTACAAAAAAGATGGAATGAGGCGCTGATATGGAAAGAGAAAGAGATACTGCGGGGAAGATGCCAGACCCCTTGGTTGGAATGAAAGCTCTGGTGGTCGAGGACAATGAGCTGAATCTGGAAATCGTGACGGAGGTATTAAAAGAGCGCGGTCTGGTCGTGACCAGTGCCGAGAACGGACAGATTGCGGTCGAGCTGTTTTCGGACAGTCCGCCGGGAACTTTTGACGTGATTTTGATGGATATGCATATGCCTGTCATGGGCGGCGTGGAGGCGGCGAAAAGAATCCGCGCAATGGAACATGGCGATGCGCAGACGATACCAATACTGGCACTGACCGCAAATGATTTCGAGGAGGATATCCGCCAGACGAGGGAGGCAGGCATGAATGACCACCTGACCAAGCCTTTTGATATGGAGAAAATATTTAGCGCGCTGGCGGCGTATGCAAAATAAATACCGAATAAAAAAGTATTCTGGGTTCAGAATATTTTTTTTATGCACACGGGCACCCCTATTTTCATAAAAATGTAAAGGGCTATTGACAAAGTAATTTCTAAGTGATATCATGATGATATCAAAAGTAATAAAAATTAAATTAACTTACCTGCAACATTTACAGATAGAGGAGGAAATGCGATGGAAGAGAAAGTTTTATCAAAGAAAAAGAACGGAATGGCAGCGCTGTTTTGCATCATGGTATTGTATGCAGTTTCGGTGGCAGGGATTTTATTTGGAATGCGGAATGCATACATTGAATTTATCATTGGCGGTATTTTCGTGGCTGGTGCGGCGACGATACTGATTGCAGGGCTGAAAGTCCTAAAGCCGCAGGAGGCGCTGGTGCTTACCTTGTTTGGCAAATACGTGGGTACTTTAAAGGAGGACGGTTTCTATTTTGTAAATCCTTTTTGTACCAGTGTGAATCCGGCGGCGCGGACCAAGCTGAACCAGAGCGGCGATGTCAATGATTCCGCTGCACTGATGGCGATTGCAAACAAGACGGCAGGCACAGCGATCGAGGCTGGCAGCAACAAGATATCACTGAAAATCATGACGCTCAACAACAATAAGCAGAAGATTAATGACTGTCTCGGCAACCCGATTGAGATTGGCATTGCCGTCACATGGAAGGTGGTGGACACGGCAAAGGCAGTGTTCAATGTGGACAATTACAAGGAATTTTTATCCTTGCAGTGTGACAGCGCACTCCGCGATATCGTGCGCATCTATCCCTATGATGTGGCGCCCAATGTGGACACGACAGGGGACGGCGTATCGGACGAAGGAAGCCTGCGCGGTTCGAGCGAAACGGTGGCAGCCAGAATCCGTGCGGAAATACAGGAACGCGTGGAAGAAGCCGGGATAGAGGTTTTGGAAGCACGCATCACGCATCTGGCGTATGCGCCTGAAATTGCAGCAGTCATGCTCCAGCGCCAGCAGGCATCGGCCATTATCGATGCCAGGAAGATGATTGTAGATGGCGCGGTCGGCATGGTGGAAATGGCACTCGAGCATTTAAACGAAAGCCAGCTTGTGACACTGGATGAGGAACGCAAGGCTGCAATGGTTTCGAATCTGCTGGTTGTCCTGTGCGGAAACCATGACGCACAGCCGGTCATTAATTCGGGAAGCCTGTATTGAGGCGGCTATGGCGGATAATACAAAAAAACAGGTGCCTCTGCGGCTGTCCAAACAGCTGTATGATGCAATTGCAGCCTGGGCAGAGGATGATTTCCGGTCTGTAAACGGGCAGATTGAGTATCTTCTGACCGAATGCGTCAGGCAGAGGAAGAAGAATGGGAGGTATTTGCCGGATAAGTTTGATGTGGCACCGGAGCTGGATTTGGAGTGAGGATGGCCGCCCGGGAGTGGAATGGCGGCGGAAGGGGGATGGCCGCCCGGGAGTGGAATGGCGGCGGAAGGGGGATGGCCGCCCGGACGCTGCCGGAAGATGCCTGCACTGCCCCGTATGTTCCGGTTACAGAATATAAGAAGCCCTAAACATTCTGCGCCGCTGCTTTTGCAGCCGGACGGGCAGGCGGTTTGTTCGCCTTCGGCTAAAACCCGCCTTTGCGCTTCGCGCCCTGTCTGTGTGCAGAATGTTAAGGGCTTCTAATATTCTTTCACAGTCACTTACGGGGCAGTGCAGGCATCTTCCGGCAGCTGTGCGGTGGCAGATTTTTCTTAACTGTATCTTGTATATATTTTGCTTAATGCGGCAGCCACTCTTGGTTACCTGGCTTTGCGAAGATACTTAATATTGTGGTAAATTCTGCAGCAGAGAAAACGTGTTGTCCAAGTTTTGCCTGTGCCAGTTTATCGACTTCCAGTCCTTCGTAGCTGCGGGAAATACTCCAACATTCAGAAAACTATTTCCGGCTGCAGCTGTTCCAGCGGAACGAAATTCACTCCATTCTTTGTTCTGCACCGAGAGACGTATGGTGTCCGTATCTGTTGTAAGGGTGACTACATAATTTAATTTGCCGGCCTCGGTAATTTTTACAGGCTGGAGTGTATCATAAGGGATTCTCAATGCAATTTCCTTCTTCGGAAAAAACCTGCAAAAAAGATAACCTGGATGGGAAGAAAGACAATTTCTTCTTTAATTCTGCTGTCAAATAAGCGATTCAGCCATTTCATGTTCCTCCTTAGAGTCAAATAAATCTTCAATCGTAACTTCAAATACTTTTGCAATACTTCTGCTTCGCCATTCAATCCTCCTTCCGCTAAAATCACCGGCTTATGATAGCATGTTTTATTTATTTTGTTTAAGAAAAATATTGTGTATTGTGGAATTGAAAGAGAAGGGCTGCGGTTTCGTTATAAGGGAAAAACAGGAATAGGCCCGTCAGGGTTTTATTGGCGGCCTGCATTTGGTTATACGCTTTTTATTATTTTACCAGTTATAATGATATAATAGAGTATTACAATTTTTCGCCGTGTCTGGTATACTATACTTATTAAGATGAAAGCGGGGTATGGAAATATATGGACTTAAATTTGCAAATAACAGATATGGCGGGGGCCAGGCCGGAACATTCAACAATTATTGTGAATTTTGTTGCTGCTGTGAGAAAACAATTAATGAATAGTACATGTTATGTATTCTCCGATAATATCCAATATAGATTTAAAACGGATGAGGGGGAAGATAAAATAGTTATACCAGATGCTTCTATAAATTGCCGGATAAAGTCCAGACGTGGCAGCACGTTTCTTGATGCGCCCAGGTTTGTCATGGAAGTATTGTCAGATTCTACGGAAAAGTACGATCGTGGAGAAAAGAAAGAATTGTACAGACAACAGGAAATTGATGAATATTGGATTGTAGACTGGCACAAAAAGCAAGTAGAAATATACAATCTGGATTATGATGAAAATGGACAGCCGCAGTATTATTTATGGGAAACGATTACAGAAAATAACAAAGATGAATTAAAAATTGTTCATTTTCAGAATCTGAAAATTACTTTTGATGAACTGTTTGCTGAAGTAGATATGGAATATTAAAGCATATTCGGAAAGTTTTCGAATCAGTATTTTGAAGCGGCAGTATGGAAAACCAGTGAAAACCAGCTGAACAGTCCCATTCATTTTGCATGCGGGAATCCGCAATCCTGTTCTTCTCCCTGTTTTATCCAGACAATTCTGTAAAAAATAAATTTTTTGGAAAATTTTCCAAAAAAGGATTGAGATTCTGGCCAAGGCATTTTATAATAGAAACAGGCAGTCTGGGGAATCCTATAGCTGCGGAAAATGAAAACGGGCAGTCTTGGAAATCCTGCTGCTGCAGAAAAAACAGCGGATAAGGAGAGTCCGCAGAACAGGAGGGAATTTACGTGAATTTGAATTTGAAACCGCAGAGTGAATGCAGGTTTGATGCAGCATCACTGGGGGAGGTTATGTTACGGCTGGATCCGGGAGAGGGGCGAATCCGGACAGCCAGGTCTTTCCGTGCGTGGGAAGGCGGCGGGGAATACAATGTTATCCGTGGCCTGAAAAAATGTTTTAAGCTGAATACAGCAGTCATCACTGCTTTTGCAGACAATGAAGTAGGCATGCTGATGGAAGATTTCATTAACCAGGGCGGAGTAGATACTTCCCTGATTAAGTGGATGAAGACAGACGGTATCGGACGCATCTGCCGCAACGGCATTAACTTTACAGAACGCGGATTTGGCATCCGCGGGGCAGTTGGCTGTTCTGACCGTGCAAATACAGCTATCGCAAAAGCGACACCGCAGGATTTTGATTTCGAGCATATTTTTGGCGAGCTCGGGGTACGCTGGCTTCATACAGGCGGGATTTACGCTGCTTTGTCCGAGCAGTCCTGTGAAACCGTGCTGGCAGCAATCAAGACAGCGAAGAAATACGGCACGATTGTGTCCTATGACCTGAATTACCGTCCGTCTATGTGGAGTGCCATCGGCGGGCAGAAGAAGGCACAGGAAGTCAATAAGGAAATTGCGCAGTATGTAGATGTCATGATAGGCAATGAAGAAGATTTTACCGCATGTCTTGGATTTGAAATTGAAGGCAATGATGAAAACCTGAAAACACTGAATTTAGATGGCTATAAAAAGATGATTAACGAAGCCGCAAAAACATACCCGAACTTTAAGGCGGTTGCAACAACGCTGCGCCAGGTAAAGACAGCTACAGTCAATGACTGGAGTGCAATCTGCTGGGCAGACGGTGAGATTTATAAGGCGAAGGATTATAACGGCCTTGAAATTATGGACCGTGTCGGCGGCGGCGATTCGTTTGCTTCCGGGCTTATTTACGGGCTGATGACAGCCGAAGACGCAGAGCTGGCCGTTAATTACGGTGCTGCACACGGTGCACTGGCCATGACAACGCCTGGTGATACGACAATGGCAAGCAAAAAGGAAGTAGAAGCCATTATGGGCGGAGCAGGTGCCAGGGTACAGAGATAAATTTCTGGAATATTCATAAAGCATAGAAACAGGAGGTTATTTTAACATGAGTGTAATGGACAGCATGAAGCAGTCAGTTGTTGTTCCGGTAGTTGTAATCGAAGATGCAAAGGACGCAGTTCCGACTGCAAAAGCACTGCTGGCAGGCGGCATTAATGTCATGGAAATCACGCTGCGTACAGCAGCAGCGCTTGACAGCATCCGCAATGTGGCAAAGGAATGCCCGGATATGGTAGTCGGCGTCGGTACGGTGCTGAATATCGACCAGGCAAAGGAAGCTGTGCAGGCAGGGGCAAAATTTATCGTTTCGCCTGGCTTTGATGAAGAAACGGTAAAATGGTGCCTGGAAAATGATATCAATGTAACACCTGGCTGTGTAACGCCGACAGAAATTATGGCAGCACGCAAGCTTGGGCTGAGGGTAGTGAAATTCTTCCCGGCAAATATTTATGGCGGCTTAAAGGCGATTACGAATCTTGCAGCTCCATTTACAGATATCCAGTTTATCCCGACAGGCGGGGTAAATACAGAAAATATCGCGGAATTTGTGGCTTCGCCGGCAATTTTTGCAGTAGGCGGCAGCTGGGTATGCAAAAAGAGCGATATTACAGAAGGCAATTTTGATAAAATTACACAGCTGTGCCAGGAAGCACGTAAAAATGCAGGGGCACAGTAACGTCTGCATATAAACAATGCTTTACAGCTGTTGGCAGCAGTTTGTAGAGGGGGCATTCGGTCTGGTTTCAGGCCGGGTGCCTTTTATTTATTTTAAAGAATATTAATTGTGTATTGGCAAAAGCTGGCGGGAAATAAAATAAAGAAAGCAGGGCTGCTGCAGGATAAGAAATCCCTGCGCCTGGCAGCGTCTTGGCTGTAGTCCGCTGCCAGAGGGATTTAAAATATTTAGGAGTTTTATAGAAAACGCGTCAAAAAATGTACGGCCATTATGCCTGTGGCTTCAGGTTAAAACCGAAATATCTGACAGCGTTGTTATAGCATATGCCTTTTACGATTTCTGCGAGCGTATCGTAGTCAGCCGGGTATTCCCCGTTTTCTACCCATGTGCCAAGCAGGTCGCATAAAATCCGGCGGAAATAATCATGTCTTGTGTAAGACAGGAAGCTTCTGGAATCCGTCAGCATTCCTACAAAGCCGGACAGATTGCCGAGGTTTGCAAGGGAAATCATCTGGTCCTGCATGCCTGTCTTATGGTCATTGAACCACCATGCGGAGCCCTGCTGGATTTTGGCAACGGCTGTGGAATCCTGGAAGCATCCAAGAATTGTGCCGATAGCCTGGTTATCGTTCGGGTTCAGGCTGTATATAATTGTTTTTGGAAGCCCGCCGGTCTGAATCAGTGCGTTTAAGAAATCCGCAATTTCAGAAGACGGCGCGTAATTATTGATGCAGTCAAAGCCGGTGTCCGGGCCGAGACGGTCATACATTGCCGTATTGTTGTCGCGCTTGCAGCCATAATGAAGCTGCATAACCCAGCCGCGTTTTGTGTATTCCCGGCCGCAGAAAATCATAAATGCAGTCTTGTATTTTAATTCTTCTTCCCTGGAAAGGCTGTTTCCTGCAAGGCGTTTTGCAAAGGCGGACTCGATTTCTTCGTCACTGGCAGGTGTATACATGACATATTCCAGCCCGTGGTCAGATACGGAGCAGCCCATGGAAGCAAAGAAATCCATGCGGGCAGACAGAGCTTTCTTTAAATCGGCAAAGGTATGGACTGCAATGCCGCTGGCATCGGATAAGGATGCGATGTATTCGGTAAATGCAGGCTTTTCAATGTTCATGGCCTTATCCGGACGCCATGCCGGAAGCACCTGTACGTCAAAGGAAGCATCTTCCGCAATTTTTTTGTGCCATTCCAGAGAATCCACAGGGTCGTCTGTCGTGCAGATTAATGTAACATTGGACTGTTTAATCAGGCTGCGCACGGACATGGAAGGCTCGGCCAGCTTCTGATTGCACAGATTCCATACTTCTTCGCCGGTCTTTTTATTTAAGACACCGTGATAGCCGAAATATTTCTGCAATTCCAGATGAGACCAGTGAAACAGCGGATTGCCAATCGCCTTGCCGATGCATTCCGCCCACTTTAAAAATTTCTCTTTGTCCGGCGCGTCTCCGGTAATATAGCGTTCTTCCACGCCGCAGGAGCGCATAAAGCGCCATTTGTAGTGGTCGCCGCCAAGCCATACCTGGGTGATGTTTTCAAACTGGCGGTCTTCGTAAATTTCCTGCGGATTGATATGGCAGTGGTAATCCAGAACCGGCGTGCCGGCCGCATTGTCGAAATAGAGCTTCTGTGCGGTGTCTGTGGAGAGCAGGAAGTTTTTGTCCATAAATTGTTTCATGATTTTCCCTCTTTCTTTATTTGATTATATAATAGCTTGCTAAAACCGTGTCGTTTCGCGCCTGACCAGGCTGCCGGAAAAAATGGATTTTTTCGGCATGCTTTCTCCTGCGAGCACATGCAGCATTGTATGCACGAGCTGGCGGACCAGGGTTTCCAGCCGGTTGTCCACCGAGGTCAGCTCCGGCGTGCAGCAGGCGGCCAGAAAGGAATTGTTGCAGCCGATAACGGAAAAATCCTGCGGAATGCGCAGTCCGCGGCGCTGGGCATATTTAATGGCGCCAACGGCAAGCGAGTCATCCGAAGCAATCACGCCGCCAAATAACGTGCCGCTGTCGGCAGTCCGTTCTAAAAAATCTGCAATTTCTGCAGGTTCGTCGCGCGGCCCGCTGTAAAAGCAAAGGTGTGCTTCCAGGTCTGCTGCGCTTTTTTCACGGAGGGCGTCTTCGATGCCTTTGCGCTTGCGCATGCCGCTGTAGGAGCATGTATTATACAGGTACAAAATATCATGGATTCCGGAACGCAGCATCGCGGCTGCTGCTTCATACATGGCTGTATGGTCGTCACAGAGCGTGCTGTAGACGTTCGGGTGGTCGTATGCTGCATTTAAAAGCAGAACCGGCACTTCCTCTGCTGCTTCGGCAATACAGGCGTTGTCTGCTTCTATGGGAGCAACAAAATGAGAGCCTGCCAGAATAATGCTGTCTACTTTTTTGGAAAGAATCAGGCTTAAGTATTTTTTGCGCATATCCAGATTATATCCAGTACAGCATAAAAGCGCTTCGTAACCGTTTGCCTGCAGTTCCTGTTCTAATAAGTATACGGCTTTTGCCTGGTACAGGTCGGAAGAATCTGCACACAGGATGCCGACGGTCTTAATCGAATTTAATCCCATGCCGCGTGCAAATGCATTTGGCGTATAGTCATACTGGCGGATAATATCCAGAACCTTTTTCTTTGTGGAAGGCCTGACATTTCCGCTTCCATTGATTACACGGGAGACGGTGGCAATCGATACGCCTGCTTTTTGTGAGATATCATAAATCGTTATTGCCATAATTATCACCTGTGCGGAAGAAAAGCCGGGAGAGCAGCTTTGTATGGCTGCACAAAATTATTGCCGGATGTCTGTGCAGAATGGGAAATCTGCACAAGCTTTGCAGCATATACTTTGTAAGCAGTTACAAGTAAAATTGAATTTATTATACATGATGACGGGAAAGAAAGCAAGCAGAAAATCAAAGAATCATTGCGGAATTGGCATATATTTGCTATAATGCCCCCATACTATACACATAAGGAGAACAGATTTATGACAGACAGGCAGGCAAAACCCCGTAACGGCGCGATTGATTTCTGGAAGTTTGTTTTTTCCATTATGGTCGTGCAGTTTCATTCTTCCAATATGACCGAGGTAAAAACGACTCCGTTTGTGGGCGCGGCGATTGCGGTGGAATTCTTTTTTCTTGTATCAGGCTTTCTGATGGCTGCGTCTGTTTCACGTTATCACGAAGACGAAATTGTCGTGGGGCGTGACAGCCGCAGGTTTATGCTGCACAAAATAAAAGGGCTGTGCCCGGAGATTTTTATCGCATGGGGCATCGGATTTGTGGTGCAGCATATCGCACGCAAAAATGTGACGCCGGCGTCCCTGGCAAAAGACCTGATGACGGGCGTATGGGACATGTTTTTTTTGCGGGAATCGGGGCTGGAAGGTTTTAAGGCGAATCCGGCAGCGTGGTATATTTCGGCGATGCTTCTGGCAATGCTCGTGCTGATTCCGCTGTTTTTAAAAAACAGGGATGTTTTTGTCAATGTATGGGCACCGGTGCTTGCCATTGCGGCGCTTGGGTACCTTTCAAAAAATGTCGGGGACCTGCGCGGGCCGACGGACTGGCTGGGGCTGTGCTATAAGGGCTGGCTGCGGGCAGTCGGGGAGCTGTGCATGGGCGTTATCTGCTGGGGCATCTGCCAGAAGATAAAGAATCTGCCGTATACAAGGCTGGCGCGGCTGCTTTTGACGATGCTGGAGCTTTTCTGCTATCTGGGCGTGATTGCATGGTCCTATGAACACAAGGGCTCCCAGATGGACTTTGTCATGCTGCTGCTGTTTGCCATAGGGGTCGTCGTGACGTTCAGCGGGCAGAGCCTGCTTTCATCCGTTTTTAATAAACCGCTGGTATACTTTCTTGGAAAAATCAGTTTCCCGGTCTATCTGTCGCATAATTACTGGAGCCATGCGCTGCCCCGGATATACCGCGGACAGACGTATGCACAGCTTTATCCGAAATATGTGGCGGCAGCGGCAGTTACGACAGCTGTGATTTACCTGACAGCTGCATGGCTGCGCAGGATAACGCCGGGCTTTTTAAGCGGCTGCTGCAGGCTGTTTCTGGAAGACGAAAGCCAGGCGGCCGCATAAAAGCAGACGGGCCCGGGTGTCTGCAGGAAAGAAGCCGGAAACTGGGCGGCTGCGGATAAAAGGGGCCAGATGGCTGCGGGGAACAGAAACGTGCAGAGGAAATATGGTGTATGAAAATACTGGTAGTTGAAGATGAAAAGGATATGAACCGCATTATTAAAAAGGAACTGGAATCGGAAGGATATCTGGTGGATGTGTGTTATGACGGGGAAAGCGCCTATGATTTTCTGACGATGGAAGAATACGACGGGGCGATTCTGGATGTCATGCTTCCGATAATGAACGGGTTTGAGGTTTTGAAAAAGGCCCGCAGCAAGGGAATCCAGACACCGGTGTTATTTTTATCAGCCCGCAGCCATATTGACGATATTGTGGAAGGGCTGGATATCGGTGCGGATGACTATATGGTCAAGCCGTTTGCGTTTCAGGAGCTTTCAGCCAGGGTGCGGGCGATGACGCGCAAAAAAGCGGGCGTGCGTGAAAATATTTACCGGTGCGGGGAGCTTTCGGTAGACTGCAATGAGCATGTGGTCAGGCGCGGCGGGGATATCATCAGCCTTTCGCCGAAGGAGTTTTCCGTGCTGCTTTATTTGATACGCAATCAGAATATTGTCGTATCAAGGGAGCAGATAGAAGCAAATATCTGGGATATGGACCATGACAGCTATTCGAATGTCATTGATGTCTATATCCGTTATCTGCGTAAAAAAATTGACGACCCATATGAAGTAAAAATGATTCAGACTGTCAGAGGGGTGGGATATGTATTAAGGCCGGGAGAATAAAACAGGTGTCTATCGGGCACCATATCCTGCAGCTGCTCATTACCGTGTTTGCGGTTATGGCATCCGTCATGTTTGGATTTGTGCATATTCTGGCAAATGCGGCGGCAGAATATGATATACGCAAAAATCTGGAACGGGAAGTGTTTGAAAACCTGAACAAAATATCGCCGGGAAAAGACGGACAGCTTGTATATGAGGATTCCTTTGTTCATGAAAAAGGAGATATTCATTTTGTTGTGCTGGACAATGATGGAAATGTACTGTCCGGAAAATATCCGGAGGGATGTCCCGGGAATATAAAATTGAACCAGAAAAAACTGCGCCAGATACCGGCAGGCAGGGAAATTTTTTTTGTACGGGATGTACGCAAGCGCCTGGGAAAGGGCTGGCGAATCTGCCTGCGCGCGATTGTGCGCAAGTCTGACACGTACAGCCGTTACCAGACTCTGGAAACACTGGCATATATCTGCATTATTGTTATTTTTTTAATCGCGATTGCAGGCGGCTGGCTGCTGTCCAGGCGCATATCGGATTCGCTGAAGGATATGTGCAAATCAGCGGAAGCAGTCGGCAGGCATATGAATATGTCTGGGAGGATGGAATATAATGGAAGGCTTTATGAGCTTTCGGTGCTGGCACAGGCGAATAACCGGATGCTCGACCGGCTGGAAGAAACGTTCCGCCAGCAGGAGCAGTTTACGTCGGATGTGGCACATGAACTGCGCACGCCGATTGCGGTCATGACGGCACAGTGCCAGTATGCGCACGGAAAGACGGTCAGCAGGGAGGATTACCAGGAAGCCTTTGAGGTCATCGAACGCCAGTCTTATAAGGTGAACGCTATTATTTCAAGGCTGTTAGAGCTGTCCAGGCTGGACCATGGACGAGTGTCCATTCAGAAGGAAGATACGGACCTGCCGGAGATTGTACAGTCCGTCTGCGAAGATATGCAGATGAAATCCGGCGACCGTTTAAAAATCGAATTAAAGCTTGCAGAAGCCCGGACGGTAGGAGATATCGGCCTTGTGATGATAGCTATCCAGAATCTGCTGACAAATGCGGTTAAATACAGCGCGGAAGGAAGCATAACAGTGGTTGAGACCGGAATCCGGGACGGCATGGCGTTTGTGTCGGTGAAAGACCACGGCGAGGGAATCAGCGAGGAGAACATGCAGCATATTTTCAAGCGGTTTTATAAAACGGATAAGTCCAGGAATTCGGAAGGATTTGGCCTGGGACTTCCGCTGGCTATGAAAATTGCGCAGAAGCACGGCGGCACGATACTGGCAGAAAGCAGAATCGGGGAAGGCAGCCGGTTTACCCTGCTGCTGCCGGTGGTGCAGGAATCTTTCGCTGAAGCATAACGAAGGCGTTTGCATAAAGAAAGGAAGAATACACAATGAAGCAGCATACAGCGCAGCATCTTACATGGCATCAGATGGAAATCACGCGTGACAGGCGGGAACAGCAGCTGGGGCAGAAAGCAGTAACAATCTGGCTGACCGGACTGTCCGGTTCGGGAAAGTCGACGCTTGCAAATGCGCTCGAGCAGTATCTGGCGGCACACGGAAAGCATACAATGCTTTTAGACGGGGACAACGTGCGCATGGGATTAAACCGCGACCTCGGCTTTGGCGAAAAGGACCGCATGGAAAATATCCGGCGCATTGCACAGGTGGCAAAGCTGATGAACGACGCGGGGCTGATTGTGCTGACCTCGTTTATTTCGCCGTACAGAAAAGACCGGGAGATGGCGCGTGAGATTATCGGGGGCTGTTTTGTGGAAGTCTATGTCAGCACGCCGCTGGAAGAATGCGAAAGGCGTGATGTCAAAGGGCTGTATAAAGCGGCCAGAAAAGGCGAGATTGCAGAGTTTACGGGGATTACGAGCGCCTATGAGGCTCCGGACGCGCCGCAGGCCGTCATTGATACGAGCGGCAGGAGCATTGGGGAGTGCGTGGCAGAGCTTGCGGCGGCGCTGGAAGCAAACTGGATAAAATGATTGGAAACGAAAGGGAGAAGGGATGAAAAAAACACTATATGTGCATATTGGCACAACCAAGACAGGAACAACGGCGATACAGAGCTTTTGTATTGATAACCAGGAAGTGCTGAACAGGCAGGGGTACTGTTATCCGTTATTTCCATACCGTTATAAGGATGTGTCAGAACGCAGGAACGCCCATTTTCTGGTTGCGGATGCACAGGACGTATCGGGCGGGCATTTCCGGGAAGGAATGGACCAGATCCGCGGCCTGTTTGAGGAATATCCGAATGTGATTCTTTCCGACGAGGGCATCTGGTCTGCGACCTATGAGCAGCGCATCAGCATGTGGCGGGCCCTGAAAGCAGAAGCAAAGGAAGCCGGGTTTCGGGTAAAGGTAATTGTTTATCTGCGCCGGCAGGACATGTACCTGATTTCCGGCTGGAACCAGATGGTAAAAAGCGGCATCGGCAATGGGGCGGCAAAGCCGTGGAACGATTATGTAAATGACCTGTTATCCATTAATAAAATGAAGTATGCAACGCACCTGAAAAAAATAGCTGCATTCTGGGGTGCGAAAAATATTACAGTCAGGCGCTTTGAACCGAAGTATTTCTGCGGCGGCTCGATTTATTCGGATTTTTTAAAGACGGTCGGCCTGGAGCTGACAGATGAATATCATATTGAGCAGTCCGTGCACAATGTAAGGCTCGGGGGCAATACGCATGAAATCCAGCGCGTGCTGAACGGCATGCCGGAAATGAATCCGGCTTACCACAGTTTTTTCCGGCAGGCGCTGCTTTCGTATGCAGACCTTTCGGGAGCGGAATATCCCTGCGAGATGTTTTCGAAGGAAGAAGCAGAAGCTTTTATGCAGCAGTATGAGGATGAAAACAGGCAGGTGTCCGAGATGTATTTTGACGGGGAGCAGCTGTTTGACATGAGCTGGAAGGATATTCCGAAATGGGAAAAGGACAATCCGCATATGCAGGACGACCTTATCCGGTTTGTAGGCGCGTGCTGCATGCAGCTTGTGGAAGAAAATAACCAGCTGAAAAAGCGCGTGGAAAAGCTGGAGGGCAGGCTGTGGAGCCGCGTGCAGCGCGGAAAGAAGCGGCTGTTTCCAGTGATTGGAACGAAAAAGGACTGAACGTTTTGTTTTACAAAGCTCCTGTTTTTTGGTATAATAGGCACAGATAATTAATCGGAAAAAGTGCGGTAACACAAAAACCGTACAGCCGGGCTGATGCTGCACATCCGGAATGCTGCGGATGGTGCCTGCATGGCCCGGACTGTGCGCAGGGTACAGGAGGTTTGCATGAATTTCGGAAAGGAAGGAATACGGAAAAAACGCAGGGCAGTTGTATCGAAAAAGGGCAAAATAGGCAGAAAACTGACGACACTGCTGTTCGAGCTTGGGATTGCCGCGGTTTTTGCGGCGGCTGTCTGCATCGCAAGCGCCGGGTATGGGGCGTATCAGGGAATTCTGGCAGCCTCGCCGGGCATTGAAGAAATTGATGCTTCGCCGACCGGCTATCTTTCGACGATTCTGGATGCAAAGGGAAATACGACGGCTACGCTGGTAGCGTCCGGCTCAAACCGGGTCTATGTGACGCTGGATGAAATCCCGGTACATTTGCAGAATGCGTTTATTGCGATTGAAGATGCCAGGTTCCGGGAGCATAACGGCATTGATATCAAGGGCATTATCCGGGCCGGAATCAAGGGCATTGCGGCCGGGTTTCATTTTTCGGAAGGCGCGAGCACAATCACGCAGCAGCTGTTAAAAAACAATGTATTTACGACCTGGACGGCTGAAAAATCACAGGCCGACCGTTTCAAGCGCAAAATCCAGGAGCAGTATCTTGCCCTGCAGCTGGAAAAGGTCGAGTCCAAGGACTGGATTCTGGAAAATTATTTAAATACGGTCAATCTCGGCCAGAATACGCTCGGCGTGCAGTCTGCATCCAGGCGGTATTTTGGCAAGGATGTGTCCGAGCTTACACTGTCTGAGTCTGCCGTAATCGCGGGCATTACCAAAAACCCGAGCGGCTACAATCCGATTGTCCATCCAAAGGATAATAACAAGCGCAGGAAAAAAGTGCTTAAGGATATGAAGGCGCAGGGGCTTATCAGCCAGGAGCAGTACGACGAAGCGCTCGGAGATAACGTATACGGGCGGATTCAGAAGGTCAATGCGAAGCAGCTGGACAAGTCCAGCGTGCATTCTTATTTCGACGACGCCCTGACAGAACAGGTGATTGACGATTTGATGAATGTCCTGGGCTGCTCACAGACAGAAGCTTATAAACGGCTTTATAATTCCGGGCTTACGATTTATTCCACGCAGGATCCGGATATTCAGGCAGTCTGCGATGAAGAAGTGAACAATATGGCCAACTATCCGGCAAACCCGAAGACGTCTTTTTCCATGACGCTGACGATTCAGAAAAAGGACGGCGAGTTTAAATATTATGACGAGCAGACGATGCTCTCATATTACCAGTCTTCGAATAAGGATTATACGATTAATTTTGCTTCGGAAGAAGAAGCGCTTGCAGCAGTGGAAAAATACAAGACGGATATTATGGAAAAGGGAGATACCGTGCCGGAAAACGGGCAGACGGTAACATATACCATCCAGCCGCAGGCAGCGCTTACGGTTATCGACCAGAAGACGGGCGAGGTAAAAGCCATGGCAGGCGGGCGCGGTGAAAAGAAAGCCAACCGCACGCTGAACCGCGCGACCGATTCGGTGCGCCAGCCTGGTTCCACCTTTAAGGTGCTGGCGGCGTTTGCCCCGGCGATTGATACCGGGCAGATGACGCTTGCTTCGGTACAGGACGATGCGCCGTATGCATATTCCAACGGGACGCCGTTAAAAAATTACAACAATAAATACGGCGGGTTTACGACTATCCGCGAAGCAATTACGCAGTCGATTAATGTCGTGACGGTAAAGACGCTTTCGGATATCGGCATTGATACCGGTTTTGACTACCTGGAAGATAATTTTGGGTTTACCACGCTTTCAGACAGCGACCATACAGAAGCGCTGTCGCTGGGCGGGCTGACACACGGCGTCACAAACCTGGAGCTGACGGCGGCTTATGCGGCCATTGCAAACCAGGGGACTTATATAAAGCCGCGCATGTATAAAAAAATTATAGACCATGATGGAAATGTGCTGATTGACAACGAGCCGGAAAAGCACAGGGCCGTAAAGAAGACAACGGCATGGCTGCTGACGAGTGCCATGCAGGACGTGCTGACACAGGGCACGGGAAAGCTGGCTGCCTTTGAAGGCATGCCGCTTGCCGGGAAGACAGGCACGACGACGAAAAATAAGGACGCGCTGTTTGCCGGATTTTCCCCGTATTATACAATGGTTGTATGGGGCGGCTTTGATGACAATACGAAGCAGGAAAACGGGCAGACGTCTTATCCGAAATTAATCTGGAAGGCAGTTATGAGCCGGATTCACGAGGGGCTGGCTTATAAGGAGTTTAAAATGCCGTCCGGCATTATTACAGCTGAGGTATGCAAAAAATCCGGCATGCCGGTGAAAGAGGGCATCTGTACGAATGACCCGCGCGGCAGCATGGAAGTGACCGAGTTTTTTGCGAAAGGCACCGTGCCGGAGGATGAATGCGTGCACCATGCATCGGTGCGCATCTGTGCATCGTCCGGACGCCTGGCAGGCCCGTACTGTCCGGGCAGCGTGCAGTCATCTTCGGTACGGATTATCGGCGGTTCGCCGGATGCGGGAGACGCGCCGTATCTGTATACCGGCAGCCTGAACAATATCTGTACCGTGCATACGAGCGAGACGGCCGTACAGCAGCCACAGCCGGGAGAAGGCGGCACGGTGACCGATGATACCACAACGGATGATACGCAGCAGCCGGAAGACGGAACGGTACAGGAAGGCGAAAAAGGCGAAGGAACTGCGCCGGGAACACCGGACGATGTGCCGGCTGTACCGCCGGATGTGCCGGACATACCGGATGGCCAGCCGGATGAAGGCGGCGGGGGACCGGATGTGCCGGGCACAGAAGGCAGCATTCCAAATGAGGTAGAAATGGACTTTGAATAAAGCATTCTGGAAATTGCCGGCAAGGCGGTAGAGCCATGCAGTGATATCTGGTGATAAGGGGAGAGAGAATGGCGTTACAAGGTTATAAGGTGGTTTATGAAGGCGGCAGCGGCGAGATTGTCGAAAAAAAATCCCGCTTTCTTGCTGCCGTGCAGCCGGTGGAAAGCGAGGAAGCAGCAGCAGCCTTTATTGGGGCAGTAAAGAAAAAATACTGGGATGCATCGCATAACTGTTCGGCTTTTACAATCGGAAGGCATCATGAGCTGACCCGCTGCTCCGATGACGGGGAACCGTCAGGCACGGCGGGGCGGCCGATGCTGGATGTGCTGCTGCGCGAGGATATCCACAACGCAGCCGTCGTCGTAACCCGCTATTTTGGCGGCACGCTGCTTGGGACGGGCGGGCTCGTGCGGGCCTACCAGAAATGCACCCAGGCAGGGCTGGAAGGGGCAGTGATTATTGAAAAGCAGCAGGGACAGCTGCTGGAAATCGGAACGGATTATAACGGGCTTGGGAAAATCCAGTATCTGATGGCGCAGCGGGAAATCCCGGTCCGCAATACGGAATATACGCAGCAGGTTGTCATTCAGGCCATGGTTCCAAAGGAACGGAAAGCAGAGTTTGAAAAAGCTGTGACAGAAGCAACAAGCGGAAGCGCTGTGCTGGACTGGGGAGAGCAGGCGGAGTTTGCGCTGATAGCGGGAGAGGTGCGGATTTTTTAACATGGGAATATGATTGTTTTTGGTCTGCCGGCTGCCAGGATTTGGGCAGCCGGCAGTTTTATTTGCGGGCAGTGAGTCAGTGCCGCGGTCTGATATGCTGCAATTTTGGTATCAGTCAGCCTGCCGGGGTATACCCGCAGAATTCTGAAATCTGCTTTTGCATGCAGGCAGGCACATCGCCTTTTGCAAAATACACCTGAAACCATTCCACGGTTTTTTCTATGGCTGTTTCCACGTGCCAGCGCGGCAGCCACCCAAAGGTTTTCTTTAATTTTGAGCAGTCTAATTTCAGGAAATTTGCTTCGTGCGGGCCGCCGTCGTACTTGTTTGTCCAGGTAATGGAAGTGCCTGCGGCCTGGTTCCATTTCCGGCAGAACAGCGTGACAAGCTCTCCGGTTGTCAGGCAGCTGGCTTCATCCGGCCCGACGTTGTAGCTTCCGGCAAAGGCTTTGTCTTCATACTGTGCCTGTGCGATTTTCAGGTATGCGGCAACCGGTTCCAGCACATGCTCGTATGGACGGGTGGAGTACGGGTTTCGGACGATAATGTCCGCTCCGGCCTGGGCAGCGCGGATGCAGTCCGGTATAATGCGGTCGGATGCAAAATCACCGCCGCCGATAACGTTTCCGGCACGGGCTGTGGAAATGGCTGTGTCCGAGTTTTCAAAAAATGAATTCTGATAGCAGCTGGTCACAAGCTCCGAGCAGGATTTGGAGTTGGAATACGGGTCGAAGCCGTTTAATTCCTCATTTTCGCGGTATCCCCATTCCCATTCGCGGTTGCGGTATACCTTGTCGGTCGTGACGTTTAAGAAAGAGCGGACACAGGACGAAGTGCGCACGCATTCCAGCACGTTTACGGTACCCATGACATTTGTATCATAAGTATAGACCGGGTTTTGGTAGGATTCGCGTACCAGTGGCTGGGCCGCCATGTGTATGACAATTTCCGGCCGGACGGAATCAAAGGTTTCTTTTAAGTGTGCAAGGTCGCGCACATCGCCGGTAATGGAATTTATCTGGCTGGATAGCTGGCAGATATCAAAAAGGCATGGCTGTGTCGGCGGACTGAGGGCATATCCGGTGATGTCCGCACCTGCCATAAGCAGCAGCTGGCACATCCACGAGCCTTTGAAGCCGGTATGGCCGGTAATGAGTACTTTTTTGTTTTTATAAAAAGACATATCCTGCATGGTAATTCTCCTGTTCTGTATTGGCAGCGTTTGCCGGACAGTTGTCTGTGAAGCGCTGCCTGTCTTTATTTATCCTATACTATGTTAGAGATTTTTGCAACAGCTGCGGGAGGATTTTATTCATGTTCGTTTTGGATTATTATGAATGGAAAGCAATTTTTTAACAGGTTTCTGTGCTTGTCTTTCAAAAAATTTTTCTTTTTCGAATTTCTGTGCATTACAGCATAATTTCCAGAAATACCGAATCGCGGGGATGCATAACGTAACAAACTGTTGTATTTTCAAACCAGAATGCCAGCGGCCCTGGCAGGAACTGGAGAAACAGGGAGGTTATAAAGATGCTGAAGCTTACATTAAAACCGGGGGATTACCTCGACATTGGTGAGAATGTGAAGGCCGTGTTTTCTGGCGGCTCTGCGAACAACATCCACCTGCTGGTGGATGCACAGAGGGAAATGAACATCGCAAGATCCAGGGAGGCACAAAAGGAAATCGTCTCCATCCTGCACAGGGAGCAGATGGCCGGATGCAGCGGAATGCGCAAAAGGCATGCTGGCAGGTGCGAAAAAAGCAGCCGGAATATGCATGAGCGGGTGTGAAACAGGAAAAAAGGGGGAACGGATTCCCCGGTATGGCATCCGAGATGGTGGAATACAGCAAGAACAACATTCTTGCACAGGCAGGCCAGGCAATGCTGGCACAGGCAAACCAGTCCATACAGGGCGTGCTTTCCCTGCCTGTTTATTTGAAAAGCGTATTTAAAATGTCTTTGTATGTGACCAGTGTGATATTTCCGGCAGAGCCAGCCATATCCAGGCATCCTTTTGTAAAACCGTTTTTTGCAAATAAATACAGCTGGACATGCTGGTAATGAAACAGCTGGCTGCGTTTTATCAGTGTTTTTAGAACGCCTGAATCTGCTTTTTCATTTGTCCATTTGCATTTGCCAAATAAAGCGGCCTGCCTGTCCTGTTCGCCCATAATATCGATTTCTGTCTGTCTTTTCGAAGAAGGGTCTGTACCCCACCAGCGGCCAAGCTCGTGAAATGCAACAGGAAGGCTTTCATCCAGCAGCCGTTTCCACAAATACTGTCTGCAGATTTCTTCAAATACACTGCCCATAAAATCAGACAGATGCGGTTCTATCCGTCTGTATGCCAGCTCTGCTGCTCCCCGCATAATGACGGAGCTGTTTTCGGGTACAAAGCGGAACCAGAACCGGAACATGTTATCGCTGATGGCGTAAATCGTTTTGCGGGAAGGTTTTTCTCCATAAGGGGTTTCCTTCCGGAGCAGGCCGAGTGCTATCAGGTTTTTTAAGTATGTGGAACAGACGCTTGTGCTTTCGCCGGATTTTGCAGAGATTTCCGACATGCGGGATGCTCCGCCGGCAATGGATGTTATAATGGCGTTGTAAAGCGCAGGCTCGCGTACTTCCTGTTTTAACAGGTTTTCCGGTTCTTCAAACAGGGCAGATGACGGATTTAAAAATGTATTTTTAATATTATCTGCAACGCTGAGGCGGTCATCCATCAGCAGCAGATACTGTGGCGTGCCGCCGGTAATTCCATAAATCAGGGCTTTGCCTTCATCGGAAAAATGTTCCGCATACCGGCAGGTATCGGCAAAGTCAAAAGGCTGTATTTTCAGCTGGGCGGTCCGGCGTCCGTAAAGAGGTGCTTTGTATGCAAGCACATGGTCTGTCATATAAGACATGGACGAGCCGCACAGAATCAGCATCATTTTGGAATTCTCTTTATATTTGTCAATAAGAAGCTGTAGCGTGGAAGCAAGGCTTTTGGATGAACGGGCCACATAAGGATATTCATCCACAGCCAGAATCAGGCGTTCTGTCTGTGACAGCTGAAACAGGTATTCCAGGGCAGCCTGAAAAGAAGGAAAAGATGTTTCAGCAAAAATGCCGGCACAGCATTCCAGAATGCTTTTGCTGAGATTTTCCAGGTTCTGTTTTGCGCTGCTTTCTACGCCCATGAAATAGACGGCTTTTTTATCTTTGATAAACTGATTAATGAGTGCTGTTTTGCCGACGCGCCGGCGGCCATAGATAACTGCAAATTCAAACCTGCCGGATGCGTGCAGCCGGTTAAGGGAAGCCAGTTCTCGTTCTCTGCCAATAAACATGGTGTTTCTCCGTTTCCTGTAATTTTGTTATACTATAGCATGTTTCGGCATTTTAGTCAATTATGATTTACTAAAGTATAAATGATGAACAGACTGTCTGATAACTGGATTGCATTTGATGCAAAGCTGCCGTATAATGAGCATAACAGAACTGTAGAAAGAATTTGCACCCTGACTGGATGGAAGGGAGGGGGTCAGATGCTTTATACGATAGAGGAAATCAGAACAAAAGCAATGCCGGTGGCGATACGTTATGATGTGGATGCGCTCAGTCTTTTTGGTTCGTATGCACGGGGTGATGCAGATGATAAAAGCGACTTGGATTTTCTGGTTTTGAAGGGAAATATGAAGGGACTTCTTTCCTATTGCGGAATGATTGCGGATTTGGAAGATATTTTTCACTGTCATGTTGACCTGGTAATAAAAAATGCGATACGGGATGAGAAATTTCTTGAGGAGATAAGCAGGGATGAGGTGAAGCTTTATGAGAGAAAGAACGGGTTGTTCTTCAAAAAATAATTCAGTATTGCAGAGAATTTTAAAGCAAATCTGATTTTTTGTAATCATTGCGCTTTCCCAAAAGAGATGGTAAAATAGGACTGTTTTCAAATGCACAGACATCAAATCAGGGAGGCAGATATGGAGATTTTCGCGAAAGCATCCTTAAAGCTGGCAGAATTACAGGAAAAGATAAACTGCGGCTGTGATGGAATTGAGTTTAACCTGGAAAAAGACTTTCTGGCAAAAGGCGGCTCTTTTGAAACGGAATATCCGAAAGAGCTGTTTGAGATGCATAATGTCGGGGCCGTCCATTATCCTTTTGGAACCGACCGGCAGATGATGAATATGGAGCATATTTTCCAGCATGAGGATTTGGGTACTGTCCAAAGCGTGTTCCGGCTGGCGCAGCACTGCGCGGGCATCTGGGGGCACAGGGTGCTGGTTATTTTTCATTGCTCGCTTTCTTATTGGGATTTTATGGAGTATGAGCTGCTGCGCGGCCGCCTGGAATGGGAGCTGGGCCAGCTGTTTTTGGATTATCCGATGGTCGAGGCCGGGATTGAAAATGTCGTTCCAATGGAATATAACGAAACGGGAACAGAAAGCCCGAGGCTGTGCAATGGCATTTTTACCGATACGGTGAAAATCGTGCAGTATTTACGGGAAATTTTTGGGAACAGGGTAGGAAGCGTGCTCGATACCTGTCATGCCGCCATGACGGAAAAATATATGAAGGCACTGCTTTCGGAAGCAGAGTTTCTGCCAAAAGGGCAGCTGCCGGATAAAATTGATTACAGCATGGAGCATTATTTCCGGGAAAATCAGGGTATCTGCAAGCTGATTCACCTGAATGATTTTACAGGCAACGGCTATCAGAAAAACCACGGCACGGGATTTGCGGAGCAGGAAAAGCTGAACCGGCTGCTGGATTTGTACCGGGAGTACGGGTATGACTGTCCGCTGACGCTGGAAGTCAGGGAAAAGGATTATCTGGACTGCGTGAATTACCGGCGCACAAAGGTTATGATACAGCAGTGGAAAAAGACGGCCGGATAAAACGGGCATGCATCTGCAATGCCTGCTTTATCCGGCCTGTTTCCGGCAGCTTATGCCGTAATAGTCACTCTGCTGCCCTGGCCTTTGCCCTTGAGCAGGGTTTTGTATGCTTTCAGTTTTCCTGCCGGGACTTTTATTTTTGCAGTGGCTTTGATTCCGCTGAATGCATCCCTGGAAACAGTCTTTAATTTTTCTGATTTAATCTGAATCGTTCCCAGATTTTTGCATCCCCGGAATGCGGCGGTTCCGATGGACGTGGTGCTTTTTCCGATAACCGCTTTCTTTAAGCTGGTGCAGCCATCGAAAGCAAAATCAGAAACAGAGGCTGCTTTCGATGGAATGGTAACGGATGTTAAGCTCTTGCAGCCGCTGAAGGCACGATAGCCGATGGTTTTGATGCCGGACGGAATCGCAATGGATGTTAAGCCAAAGCAGCGCATAAAGGTCCAGTCCGGGATGTCTTTCAGGCGCTGTGAAAGGCGCACGGTTTTTAAGCTGGTGCATTTTTCAAAAACCTGTTTTCCGATAACTGTCACGCTGTCTGGAAGCTTTATTTCAGACAGGGCGGTGCAGTTATAAAAAGCACGTCTTCCAAGGGATGTGACACGGTTTGGAATTTTGATGCTCTTTAAAGCAGTACAGCTGGCAAATGCAGATTTTCCAATAACCGTCAGGCTGTCCGGAATCGTTACGGAAGAAAGGCTGGAACAGGCGGCAAAGACACCTTCGCTTAATTCCGTCAGGCTGTCAGGAAGGACAACGCGTTTTAAGGAAGAACAGCTGCTGAACGCGCGTGTGCCAATGGTTTTTAATGTATCAGGAAACATAAGGCTTGTAAAACTGCGGCATGCAGAAAATGCGCTGTCCCCGATTTCGGTAAGAGACTGCGGAAACTGGACGTTTTTCATGGTTTCGCAGTTATAAAATGCATTGCTTTTAATAGAAGAAAGGCCGTCCGGCAGGTTTATGCCGGTGAGTGAGGTACAGTTATAAAAAGCCCGTTCACGGATGGTTTCCAGGTTTTTGGAAAGAACGATATTTTTTAAGCCGGTGCAGTTTTCAAAGGCACCTTCGCCGATTTCCTTTATGCTGTCTGGCAGGGAAACAGCCGCAAGCCTGCTGTTTCCTTCAAAGGCTTTTGCAGCGATGCCGGTAACGGTTTTTCCGTCTATGGTATCTGGAATGGTAATTTCTGTTTCTGTCCCGCTATACCAGGTGATTTCCACAGAACTGCCGTCAATGGCATGGTACTGGAAATCGTTTTGTGTTTCATCTGTCTGCGGTGCGTCCGCTGTTTCAAAGTGGATTCCTGCGTTCTTGAATGCGTCATTGCCGGTACCTGTCTGGATGCCTGCCCAGTCAGCGTTTGTTCCTGCATAATAAATGTCTTTCAGGCTCAGGCAGTCTTGAAATGCATTGTCTCCGATGGCAGTCACGCTTTTTGGCAGATTTATGTAAGAAAGGCTGCGGCACCCGGAAAACGTGGTGCTTTCGATTTGTTTTATGCCTTCTGGAACCTGAATGTTTTTCAGGCTCTGGCAGCCTTTGAATGCGTTTGCCGCAATCGAAGACACGCTTTTTGGAAGCTCCAGGGACACCAGCTGGCTGCATTCGTAAAAAGCATTCGGCCCGATAGCAGTGACGCTGTCAGGAAGGGACACGGTTTCCAGGCTCCTGCATCCCCAGAAAAAATCTTCCCCGATTTCGGACACGCCTTTTGGCAGCACGATGCTTTTTAAGCGGCCGCATCCGCTGAATGCGCGGGAGCCGATTTCTTTTACGCTGTCTGGGATGGTGATTTTTTCTACCGTCTGGCAGTTCTCAAACGCCTGGTTTCCAAGACGTGTGACGCTGTCTGGAATGACGACGCTTTTTACGGTCGTGCTCAAATGGGATTCAACCAGCATTCCGCCAAAAAAGGCAATGCTGGTTACTTTTTTTCCGTTCAGTGTTTCCGGAATGACAAGCTCGGATTCCCTGCCGCGGTAGGCACGCAGCTCAATGGTGCCGTCATCCAGGATGCTGTACTCAAACCCGCTTTTTTCGTCAATGATATCGCCGTTTTGTGTTTCGGAATATTCGCTGCCTGCGGCGGTTTCGGCTGCGAGGGCATTCTGCAGGGTGGCAGGGATGGCTGCGGAACCTGCTGCAAAGATAAATGCGAGCATGAAAGAAACAGTTTTAAATTTCATGGTTTTTCCTCCTTTTTGGATGGATTTCTGTATTTTGTCTGGCATGCAGCGCTTGCATCTTTAGAATACAGCATTTTCAGAAAATGGTCAATGGAAGCAGGAACGGCAATTTGTGGAAATGCAGCAGTAGTTACTGGTCACGGAGTGAACAGTAAACCAGCAGTACAAAAAGCGGATTTCCGGGGACAATCTAAAATGGATTTTTGCGGGGCGCATATGGTATAATCGGTAAAAAGCCGTATTTATCATAGAAGGAGAAACAAATGAAAAAAGGATTGTACCGGCTGGAAGCATATTATGCGCAGAATGCAACGGAAAGCGAAAAAGAGGTGCTGCGTTTTCTGATTCACCAGACCAGGGAAGCGGTGGAAACAGATATTCATACAATGGCAAAAAAATGTTGCTGCAGCCCTGCGACCATTGTGCGCATCTGTAAGAAAAACGGATTTTCGGGATTCCGGGAACTGAAACAGGCCCTGGCGAATGATATCAGTTTTTCCAGGCAGCTGGTGCAGGGAAGCCTGTCAGCAGATTCTGACGAGAAAATCCCGAATATCGTGGCAAGGGTTTTGAATGCGAATATTCTGGCCATTCAGAATGTGTATAATCTGCTGGATTTTGAGGAGCTGGGCAGTATTATAACGCTGCTGCTGTCTGGCAGGTATGTTTACCTTTATGGAATCGGGGCAAGCTTTTTAGTCGCAAAGGATTTCCAGCAGAAGCTGGAACGGATTCATAAAAGGACTTTTTTATATGAAGATATTCATCTGCAGCTGGCCAGCTCCGCAAACCTGGAAAAGGATGACCTTGCGATTATCGTTTCCTATTCCGGCCTGACAAAGGAAATCATTGAAATTGCAGGCAATGTAAAAATGTGTGGCGGCAAAATCATTGCGATTACCAGGTACGGAAACAATAAGCTGTCTTCCATGAGCGATTATACGCTCTATGTCCCGGCACTGGAAAAACCGCTGCGGGCTGGTGCAGGCTCCAGCAGGGTGCCGCAGCTTTCGGTTGTGGACATTATTTACAACACCTGTATTTCGATGGAAAAAGATAAATCCATGGAAAAGATACTGTCTGCCAATAAGCTGCTGGAAAAAGAAGAAAATGATTCGGAACAGATTTAACAATGGGGGAAACAAACATGAATGACAATGCTTCTGCTTTTTGCGCGTTTGAATATGACGAAAAAATCAGACAGACACTGCCATACTATGAGGAATTCCATAAACAGATTTTAGATATTGTGAAAGCCCATGTGAAAAATCCTCCTGTATGGCTGGATATTGGCTGCGGCACTGGAAAAATGGCAGAACTGGCACTCGGGCAGGCTGATATAGAAAAATATGTGTTTTGCGACAAATCGGAAACGATGATAAAAATAGCAAAACAAAGATTTGAACGTGAAAATACGGAATTTGTGACGGCTTCGATTCTGGAGCTGCAAAGCAGCATTCCGTATCACGTTATAACAGCGATTCAGGTATTCCATTACCTGACAAAGGAAGAACGTATCAAAGCAGTCAGAAAGTGTTACGAAATGCTGCACACAAATGGAATTTTTATTACATTTGAAAATTTTGCTCCATTCAGTGAAGCAGGAAAACAATTGCTTTTCGAGCGCTGGAAATTATACCAGCTGTCCCAGGGAAAAGAACCGGCCGAATGCCGGGAGCATATCGGCCGATACGGAAACGAATATTTTCCGGTTTCGATAGCCGGGCATTTAGAAATCCTGCACCAGTGCGGTTTTCAAAATGCTGAGGTTATATGGGTATCGAATATGCAGGCAGGGTTTCTGGGGATAAAATAGCCGTGGGTGAAAAATGCTTCACGACAGAGGGAAGCCGCGCCTGTTCTTTGTCAATAAATATGGTGGACTGCCTGATTCAGACTGCCTGCAGCCGGAATGTCCCGTCATGAAACAGAACCTGAAATGACACGTCATCGGTGCTCATACATGCAGAAGGATAAATAAATCCCATAATGGCTGTTTGCAGGGTTATCTTCCCGTTTTTCAGAGTATAAGAATAGATATTCATATACTCTATCCAGGCATCTTCTTCATGTCCTGCATATTCAGGGGAATCATGCAGGTCGATTTGTTTTCGAACGATTCCGTTCTGGACGACAGATACAATGCCATGCTTTTTATCCCAATGGATGCAGGCATCCAGCTGCTGCTTCAAATCGGCATCTGTCAGCGGATAAGCTGCAAGGCGGTGGTTTTTGCTGATGTCAAACACCGTCAGGATTGAGGTAGATAAGTTCCCTGACAGCAGATAATCAGGCCCTGTGTGTAGTGCTTTGCACTGATATAGCCGTAAACCTGGATGTCTTCTCTGCGGTTTTTGTATAGTATGACAGGATAATTACTGGGACGCTGGCCAGCAGCTTCGCTCTGCATCAGAAAGTTTTTATGATAAGACACCGCTTTTTTCAAATCTTCTTCTGTTACCTTCTTTAACATGCGTATGACTTTTTTAGAACTGCTGTCTGCAGTGATGCTGCCCTGTGCATGCGCGGCGGGCAGCACGGCGGCTGCACAAAAGCTGATAAAAAATGCCAGAAGCAGACAGATTCTTTTTTTTCGAAGCAGGTTTACATTCATGACGGATAGTCTCCTTTCGTGTTTGGAATGGTTTTTATATGCAATAGTATAAGCTGTCGGCAGGAAAATTGCAAACTGCCGGAACAAGGAATCTATACTGCAGCAGCGAACCGGCCAGGAAGCTGGAAGATTTAGCCAGGATGCATACCCGGGTACAGGAATCGGAGCTTTTGGCAGAGCTGCTAAAGCATATGGGTGCATTTCCGGTACAGATTTCGTAATTTTTGTAAAAAATTGAAAAAAAGGGCTTGACTTTTTTTGAAAAGCGTTATATACTACATCATGTCGAAAGCGAACGGCACAAAACGCCGGCGGAAGACAGATGCAGCAGTACAATGCAGACAATGGCCCATCGCCAAATGGTAAGGCAACGGACTCTGACTCCGTCATTTCAAGGTTCGAATCCTTGTGGGCCAGCTATAGAAGCAGAAAAGACCTCAGTGAGATTTCATTGGGGTCTTTTGTTTTGAAAGACAGCAGTAATAATAACAGATAAAGTTAAGAGGAAAAAGCATGAAAAATAAGAATATTTCGTTAACAGGAAAAACAATTCTCGTTACGGGAGCCGCCGGGTTTATCGGTGCAAACCTTATCCTGGAGCTTTTGCGCACGGTTCCTTCTGTGCATCTGGCTGGCATTGACAATATGAATGACTATTATGATGTCCGTATCAAGGAATACCGCCTGGCGGAAATTGAGGCGGCAGCAGCGGGGCTTTCGGATTCTGCATGGACGTTTCTGCGCGGCTCGATTGCGGATAAAGCATTTGTCGATTCTGTGTTTCAGGAATACCAGCCGTCCGTTGTTGTAAACCTCGCTGCGCAGGCGGGGGTGCGTTACAGCATTACGAACCCGGATGCGTATATCGAATCAAACCTGATTGGGTTTTACAATATTCTGGAAGCCTGCCGCCATTCGTATGATAACGGGGCACCGGGAGTCGGGCACCTGGTGTATGCGTCTTCGTCGTCGGTATATGGCACAAACCCGAAGATACCATACAGCACGGATGACAAGGTCGACAATCCGGTCAGCCTGTATGCGGCAACCAAAAAGAGCAACGAGCTGCTGGCACATGCGTATTCCAAGCTTTATAACATTCCGTCTACCGGGCTGCGCTTCTTTACGGTATACGGGCCTGCGGGCCGGCCGGATATGGCGTATTTTGGATTTACCAATAAGCTGCGTGCCGGTGAGACGATAGAGATTTTCAATTACGGCAGCTGCCGGCGGGATTTTACTTATGTGGACGATATTGTGGAAGGCGTGCGGCGCGTCATGCAGGCAGCGCCGGAGAAGGCAGCCGGAGAGGACGGCCTGCCGCTTGCGCCGTATGCGGTTTATAATATCGGGAACAGCCAGCCGGAAAACCTGCTGGATTTTGTGCAGATTTTACAGGAGGAGCTGGTGCGTGCCGGCGTGCTGGCACCGGACTATGATTTTGAATCGCATAAAAAGCTCGTGCCGATGCAGCCGGGGGATGTGCCGGTGACGTATGCAGATACGGCTGCGCTTGAAGCGGATTTTGGATTTAAGCCGTGCACCGGCCTGCGGGACGGGCTTCGGAAATTTGCAGAATGGTACCGGGAATTTTACGGTTTGTGACAGGATTCCGGTTCCAGTACGGATCATATACAGGAAGGAAGCAGGGCAGTATTTATGGAACAAAAAAAACAGTATAAAATTGCAGTAGCCGGAACAGGGTATGTCGGCATGTCTATGGCCGTTCTGCTGTCACAGCATCACGAGGTGACAGCTGTGGATATTGTGCAGGAAAAGGTAGATTTGATTAACAGCCGCAAATCCCCGATACAGGATGAATATATCGAAACATACCTGGCGCAGAAGGAACTGCGGCTTTCGGCTACGATGGATGCAGAAGCTGCATATACCGATGCGGATTTTATTGTGATAGCCGCACCGACCAATTATGACAGCCGGAAAAACTTTTTTGATACAAGCGCGGTGGAAGCCGTAATCAGGCTGGCGATTCAGTATAACCCGGATGCGGTTATGATTATCAAATCCACGATACCGGTAGGATTTACGGCATCTGTGCGGGAAAAATACCACTGTGACAATATTATTTTCAGCCCGGAATTTCTGCGGGAATCAAAGGCGCTGTATGACAACCTGTACCCGAGCCGTATTATTGTGGGCACGGATGTGGAAAATGCAAGGCTGTTTAAGGCGGCTAATACGTTTGCGGCGCTTTTGCAGGAAGGCGCGCTGAAAGAAGATATTGATACGCTGATTATGGGATTTACGGAAGCGGAAGCAGTCAAGCTGTTTGCGAATACCTACCTTGCGCTGCGCGTGTCTTACTTTAACGAGCTGGACACCTATGCAGAGATGAAGGGACTGGACTCGCAGCAGATTATTGACGGTGTCTGTCTCGACCCTCGTATCGGGAGCCATTACAACAACCCGTCGTTTGGCTATGGCGGCTACTGCCTGCCAAAAGATACCAAGCAGCTGCTGGCGAATTATGCGGATGTCCCGCAGAATATGATGTCGGCTATTGTGGAAAGCAACCGGACGCGGAAGGATTTTATTGCTGACCGCGTGCTGGAAATGGCCGGATGCTACGAAGCGAACGGCGAGTATGATGCAGCACTCGAAAAAGAGGTTGTGATTGGGGTATACAGGCTGACAATGAAAAGCAATTCGGACAATTTCCGCCAGAGCAGCATTCAGGGCATTATGAAGCGGATTAAAGCCAAAGGAGCGACCGTTATTATTTTTGAGCCGTCGCTGCAAAACGGCACGACATTTTTTGGAAGCCGTATCGTCAACGATTTGGAAAAATTCAAGGAAATGAGCCAGGCTGTTATTGCCAACCGGTATGACAGCTGTCTGGATGATATCCGGGACAAGGTGTATACAAGGGATATTTTTCAGAGGGATTAAAAAGCACTGCCGGAAACGGATTCCGGCAGGCTGCGTGCAGGAAGGGTACCGCATGATGCTGTGCTGCCTGCACGTTTTTTATGATACAGGAAACATTTATGTTTTTATTTCAATTATACCTAAAAATGTATTGAAAACCAGTTTTAAACATAGTAACATATAACATGGAAAGTTCTCTGACATATATATAGGAAAGTAAAATTATACAAACAGGAGGATGGGTCATGTTCAAAAAACTGGAATCAATGAAAATGCGCAAAAAACTGAGTTTCAGCTATACCGTTGTCATCGGCCTGATGATATTTTCGGGGATATTCAGCATTGCGGGATTGTCCAGCCTGTATTTTGAGCTGCACAGCGTGAATCAGGTGCAGAAGGCAGACACGGCAGTCAAGGTGTGCAGGATAAATGTCAATGTGACTGCGCGCAATATACTGCAGATGGCATTAAATGAAGATGCAGGTACATACAGTGAATATAAGGGAATTGTGCAGGAACGCCTGTTGGAACTGAATGAGGAAATCCAGATACTGCGCGGGGCGGACTTTATCGACGATAAGCTGTGTGAGCAGTATGTAGAAGCTTTGAATCAATGGGGCCCGATTGGCGAGGAAATTATGGAACTGATAGAAGCCGGGGAGAAAGAAAAAGCAGTTGCAAAAATATTTGAAGAAAGCGCACCGGCACTGGATGAAGTAGTGACAGCTTCCGGGGAAATTGATGAAGTGATTGCTGCAAGAAAACAGCGGGCCGTATTTTTAGGACAGATTATTGCAGTGGTCGGCTGTATTCTGACGCTTGGGTTTATTGCAGTGGCTTCCCTTCTGGCAGCTGCAATCGGAAACCGTATTGTAAAATCCATCCTGACGCCGCTGCGGGAGCTGGAAACAGTAGCAGGGCAGCTTTCGGACGGCAGCCTTCATTTTGAACTGAAATACCGGTCGGATGATGAATTCGGCGGCATGGCGGAGCATCTGCGCAGTGCTGTCAGCATTCTGTCCTCTTATGTGGATGATATTTCGAATACGATGCAGGAGTTTTCAAACGGCAATTTTGATGTCCGTCCATCGGTGGAATGGAAGGGGGATTTTAAAAACATTCGGGATTCCCTGATGCAGTTTGAGCAGAGCATGGCAGATACGGTAAAAGGAATCCAGCGTGTGGCAGACCGGGTATCGTATGATTCCCAGCAGGTAGCAGGCAGCTCTGCGGGGCTGGCCCAGGGAGCAGCGGAGCAGACGGCGATTACAAGCGATTTGACGGTGACGCTTTCTTCTGTGTCAGAGCAGGTATCGCAGAATGCAGACAATGCAGAAGAAATCAGCAAAAAAGTCGACGAGCTCGGGCAGGAAATTATTGGCAGCAGCCAGAAGATGCAGGAAATGGTAGAATCTATGGGAGAAATCAGCCAGGCATCCATGGAAATTGAAAAGATTATTACGACGATTAATGATATTGCTTCACAGACAAACCTGCTGGCGCTGAATGCTTCCATCGAAGCCGCCCGTGCCGGGGAAGCCGGACGCGGATTTTCCGTTGTGGCAGACCAGGTATCGGTGCTTGCGTCACAAAGCTCAGAGGCGGCCAAGGAATCGGCATCCCTGATTGGCACTTCGGTAAAAGCAGTGGAAAAAGGCATGGTGATTGCAGATGAAACAGCCCGCCAGCTCCGGCAGGTTGTGGATGACTCCAAAGCAATTACGAAGGAAGTCAGTGGCGTGGCGGCTGCACTCGAAGCACAGACCGAAGCGATTTCGCAGATTGATGAAGGGGTTGAGCATATTAACGAAGTTGTAAGGACAAATTCACAGGCTGCGGAAGAAAGCGCCTTGGCCAGCCAGGAGATGAGCAGCCAGGCAGAAAATCTGGAAGGGCTGATTCGCAGGTTTAAGGTTGGGAAGTTTTAACAGACAGAGGATTCTGTATGATTGGAATAGCATTTTGGAATGTGCATAAAAATCCGGATATTGATGAAACAATTCAGAATCTGATTCTGGAAAAAAGATGTGATATGTTTATTCTGGCTGAATACGAAAATAGCACAGAGGGGTTCTGCAATCTGCTGTCTTTAAAAGGAAAAGATTTTTATCCGCTGCATGCAGATGAGTATGAATATATCTCATTAGCGTCTGGCATCATCAGTGGGATTGAAAGTGCCGAAGAAAGAATCGGGCATGCAAATACAGTAATTGCAGGGGATTTTAATGCAAATCCATTTGAGAGCATGTGTATCAATGCAGGCTGTTTTCATGGACTGCCGGATGCAGAAGAAGCCAGGGACTTATTATTATGCTTATTCTGGAATTCAGTCGTATTATTGGAATATGTTTGACCAGAACAGACAGAAGATGAGCAGGAATTTACAGCGCTTCTGGCAGAGATTCTGAATAGTAACAGAGTTACGCAGATTGTAGAAAGTTTAATGAAGTTAAACAAAGACTGATTTTATATAGAAACCTGTGCTGAAAAGAGGCATAAGATCCGCAGAATGCAGCGGAATTTTATGTCTCTTTTTTCATATTATCCGGTATTTGCACATTGCACGTTTCCTGCATTTCACATCAGAAGCCTGTGCAGCGTGCATTTTCGCGAGTATGCTTGAAAAATGCTTTCGGTAAGAGGTGCTTTGCAGTTTGCGGAAATGATTTTTAAGATATGTGAATATGGACAGTAACTATGGACATGTAAATTTTTTGGAATATTTTTGATTTTTGTTGCATTTTTATAAATAATAAGGTAAAATATAAGAAAATTTTATTGATATAATAATTTTTTATTAAAATGTAAGAAAATTCACACAACAGATACCAAAAAGGGGGAAGGATATGAGCAGGTTATCAGTAATTTCGACGGACAAGGCCAATTCCACGACAGAAAAGCTGATGAAGGAATTTACGCAGCGCATTATTGCAAATCCGCCAGGGGTCTGTCCGGTTGACATGCAGCTTGCATTTTTAAAGGTATGCCATGCGCAGACCTGCGGGAAATGCGTGCCGTGCCGCATCGGGCTTGGAGTTTTAGAGGAACTTTTGGAAAGCGTGCTGGACAATACGGCTACGATGGAAACGCTGGATTTAATTGAGCATACCGCTATTAATATTAAAAATTCCGCAGACTGTGCCATCGGCTTTGAATCTGCCCGCATGGTGCTGGCGGGGTTTGAAGGATTCCGGGAAGATTATCTTTCGCATGTGCGGGAGCACCAGTGTACCGGTACATTTGAGCAGCCGATTCCATGTGTCACGCTGTGTCCGGCAAACGTGGATATTCCGGGATATATTGCACTGGCCGGGGAAGGACGCTGTGCGGATGCCGTGCGCCTGATACGCAAAGACAATCCGTTCCCTACGGCCTGTGCGCTTATCTGCGAGCATCCGTGCGAAGCCAGGTGCCGGCGGACAATGATTGACGATGCGATTAATATCCGCGGCATGAAGCATTATGTCATGGACCGCGCACATGCCAGCGAGGTTCCGGTTCCGGCTTGTGCAGAGCCGACCGGACGCAGGGTGGCTGTTATCGGCGGCGGCCCGGCGGGAATGACCGCAGCCTATTTCCTGCAGCTGATGGGTCATCAGGCTGTCGTATTTGAAGAAAAGCCGCAGCTGGGCGGGATGCTGCGTTACGGCATTCCGAATTACCGCTTCCCGCGGGAACGCCTGCAGGAAGATTTGGATGCGATTCTGTCCACGGGCGTGGAAGTAAAGCTGAATACGCCAGTCGGCACGGAAGAACTGAGTGAAATCAATAATACATACGATGCGGTATTTATTGCAATCGGTGCCCATGCGGAAAAACGGCTGAATCTGGAAGGCGAGGACAGCAGGAATGTGATTTCGGCCGTCGAAATGCTGCGTGAAATCGGAGACGGCAGGTACCCGGATTTTACCGGGCAGCGCGTGCTTGTCGTGGGTGGCGGAAATGTTGCCATGGACTGTGCCAGGACGGCAATCCGTTCCAAGGCAAAGACGGTCAGCATTGTTTACCGCAGGCGCAAGGAAGATATGACAGCGCTTCCGGCAGAGGTCGAAGGGGCGATTGCAGAGGGCATTGAGCTGCTGACGTTAAAAGCGCCGCTGCATATCGAGGCTGATGAGGATGGAAATGCAAAGGCACTCTGGGTACAGCCGCAGATTATCGGCCCGGTCAGGGGCGGCAGGCCGTCTCCGCGCAGGGCGGATAAGCCGCAGGAACGGCTGGAATGCGATGTGATTCTGATGGCAGTCGGACAGGATATTATTTCTGAGCCGTTTGAAAAGGCGGGCATTGCAACAAAACGGGGACAGCTGCAGGCGGATGCTTCCGGTGCGCTCAACCGGGTAGGCATGTACGCGGGCGGTGACTGCGTGACCGGGCCTGCGACTGTCATTAAGGCCATTGCAGCCGGAAAGGCGGCAGCGGCGAATATTGATGAATTCCTGGGCTTCCACCATGCCATTTCCGTGGATGTGGAAATACCGGAGCCGCTGTTAAACGACAAAAATCCGTGCGGCCGCGTGAATCTGGGCGAAAAAGAGTCGTGGGCACGGAAGGATAACTTTGAGGGAATTGAGCATACGATGAGTGACGAGGAAGCATTGCAGGAAGCAGGACGCTGCTTAAGATGTGACCGCCACGGATGCGGAGTACTGAGGGGAGGCAGGCAGGACAGATGGTAAATTTGACGATTGACGGAAAACAGGTACAGGTGCCGGAAGGCACGACCATTTTGAAAGCAGCTGCGGCAGCCGGGATTGAGATACCGACGCTCTGTTTTCTGAAGGATTTGAATGAAATCGGCGCATGCCGCATCTGCTGTGTTGAAATCGAGGGCAAAGAAACGCTGGCAGCATCCTGCAACACAAAAGTCGAGGAAGGCATGACTGTATATACGAGCAGCCTCAAGGCACATTATGCCCGCAGGATGAATCTGCAGATTATCCTTTCCCAGCATGATTTCCGCTGCGCAGCGTGCCAGCGAAACGGCAGCTGTTCCCTGCAGAAAATCTGTGCGGACATGAACATCAACGATGTGCCGTTCCAGCAGGATTATGAAAAGAGCGAATGGGATATGAGTTTTCCGCTGATACGCAATGCCGGAAAATGCATCAAATGCATGCGCTGCGTGCAGATTTGCGACAAAGTCCAGTCGCTGAATATCTGGGACATTGTGAATACCGGAAAGCGTACCAGCGTCGGCGTATCAAAAATGCGCAAAATCGCAGAGTCTGACTGCTCCCTGTGCGGCCAGTGCATTACACACTGTCCGACCGGCGCGCTGCGCGAACGCGATGACGTGCGCCGGGTAATGGATGCAGTCAATGACCCGGACAAAATTGTGGTGGCACAGATTGCGCCGGCCGTGCGCGCTTCCTGGGGCGAGGGACTGGGCCTTGCGCAGGACATGGCGACCGAAAAGCGCATGGCAGCGGCGGCACGCGCGCTTGGCATGGATTATGTGTTTGATACGAATTTCAGCGCAGACCTGACGATTATGGAAGAAGCGAACGAATTTTTAGAGCGCATGGCGCACCGCGAAGAATACCAGTGGCCGATGTTTACGTCCTGCTGCCCGGGCTGGGTGCGGTTTTTGAAATCGCAGTACCCGGATATGACAAAGCAGCTGTCTACGGCGAAATCCCCGCAGCAGATGTTTGGCGCGGTGGCAAAGAGCTATTTTGCGGAAAAAGTGCTGGATGAAGACCCGGAGAAAATTTTCTGTGTATCGATTATGCCTTGCACGGCCAAAAAAGCAGAGTGCGAGCTGCCGAATATCAACGATGCAGGAGCAGGACGCGATGTAGATGCCGTGCTGACGACGCGGGAATTTGACCGGATGCTGCGCAGCGAGCTGATTACCCCGGCAAACCTGGACGAGGAAGAATTTGACTCGCCGCTTGGCACCGGCACGGGCGCGGCGGTTATCTTTGGCGCAACGGGCGGTGTTATGGAAGCGGCGCTTCGGACAGCGTATTTCACCCTCAAGAAAGAAAACCCGAAGCCGGATTTGTTCCGGGCAGTACGCGGTCTGGACGGCGTGAAGGAAGTGTCTTTGGAAATCGCAGGCGTGCCGCTGAAGGCAGCTGTTGTGCACGGGCTTGGCAATACAAGAAAGCTGATGGAGCGCATTGCGGCAAAAGAAGCAGAATATGACCTGGTTGAAGTCATGGCTTTTCCAGGCGGATGCGCAGGCGGCGGCGGACAGCCGATTACAGAAGGCAGGGAAATGGCCGGGGAGCGCGGCGCGAAGCTGTACAGCCTGGATAAAAAGAATCCGCTGCGCTTCTCGCACGAGAATCCTTCGGTGCTTGCGCTGTACGACCAGTATCTGGAAAAACCGCTGTCCCATAAGGCACACCAGCTGCTGCATACCGACCATACTGGATGGGAAATGCCATCGTAAGCAATTTCTCCCTTACAAATCCGCTGAAATCAGCCCTTTGCAAAATTTGTCAGAAAATTTTAGCACTCACCTCTTGACGTGGCTAACAATTGGTGTTATATTTCATACAGACAGACAAACAAAGTTTCAAAACCGGGCAGTCCGCCCTTTTCAAAGGAGGCAGAGGTTATGAATATCCAAAAATTTACGCAGAAATCCATCGAAGCAGTCAATGACTGTGAAAAACTGGCATATGAATACGGCAATCAGGAAATCGAGCAGGAGCATCTGCTTGTGGCGCTGCTTAGGCAGGAAGACGGCCTGATTTTGAAGCTGATTGAAAAAATGGAAATCAATAAAGAGCATTTTGCAGACAATGCCATCCGGCACCTGAAGGCCCGTGTCAAAGTATCTGGCGGGCAGGTTTATGTCGGCAAGAATTTAAACCAGGTGCTTATCAGCGCCGAAGACGAAGCAAAGCAGATGGGCGATGAATATGTATCGGTCGAGCATTTGTTTTTAAGCCTTTTAAAATATCCAAACAAAGCCATGAAAGAAATTTTCCGGGAATACGGCATTACAAGGGAACGTTTTTTGCAGGCGCTTTCGACCGTCCGCGGCAACCAGCGGGTAACCTCGGATAATCCGGAAGCAACCTACGATACGCTGGAAAAGTACGGCTATGATATGGTAGAGCGTGCGCGGGCGCAAAAATCCGACCCGGTTATCGGGCGTGACACCGAAATCCGCAATGTGGTTCGGATTCTTTCGCGCAAGACGAAAAACAATCCGGTGCTGATTGGCGAGCCAGGTGTCGGCAAAACTGCGGTTGTGGAAGGTCTGGCGCAGCGGATTGTACGCGGCGATGTCCCGGAAGGATTAAAGGATAAAAAGCTGTTTGCGCTGGATATGGGTGCGCTGGTTGCCGGGGCAAAGTACCGGGGCGAATTTGAAGAACGGCTGAAAGCGGTGCTCGACGAAGTGCGCAAAAGCGAAGGACAGATTATCCTGTTTATTGATGAGCTGCATACGATTGTAGGAGCGGGCAAGACCGACGGGGCACTGGATGCCGGAAATATGTTAAAGCCGATGCTGGCCAGGGGCGAGCTGCACTGCATCGGGGCGACGACCCTGGATGAATACCGGGAATATATTGAAAAAGATGCAGCACTGGAACGGCGGGTCC
>OFGA01000298.1_pt1 | contig 44550 bp, 40 predicted proteins | sample 1521471 | NCBI WGS metagenome assembly OFGA01 (sample SAMEA3504086, study PRJEB24116) | mouse gut metagenome | biome: mouse gut; feature: mouse-associated habitat; material: faeces | place: Denmark | collected 2011 | reverse complement strand
CCAGTGACTTTATCCCAAATTCCCGGAACATAAAAACAGACGGCGCACCGTCTGGTGGTGTGCCGCCATTGTTCTGTAAGAACCGGATTAACTCATCGGATAACTTTAGTTTGATGGAGCCTATGTTCCTGTCCCTGTCTATGGTGATTTCCTTTATCAGCAGATGCAGTAATTTCTTCCGCATGGTTCGGTCTATGTCAGCGGATAAGGCGTTGCTGAAGTTTTTTAAGATTTCCCTCACTGCTTCTTTGGGTATCTCTTTCCGTCTTTCTTCCAGCAGGATAAGATGGCTCTCGCTGGTGCGCTCCCTGGCCTGCTCCATCTGCTGGTCTAACTCCTGTTTCCGTATTAAAAAGACTTCCTTCTATGTACATATTCAGAAAAATTTCAATTACTACCTCAACTCATGCATTTCTAATCCAGTCAACTCTTTTTTCATCTCATATAATAAAATTTTTTCATTTATCAATCCTTTTATCACATTTTTTATTGACTGTGGTGTTTCTATTCCAAAACAAATTGCATTAATCTCTAAATTTACATATGGGTTTTTTTCTAAATTTGCATCTTTAAACGCAATGAGCCTCCATTCCTTTTCAAATTTCCAATCCCCCATTTTTAACACACTACATATAATAGATAATAATTTATTTTTTTCGTCCCTAACTAAATTGCAAGGAAAATATTGGTTATAATCATCTGTGTAAATCACTGGCAAAAAGAAAATGTTTTTATTATTTACTAATTTTTCTAAGTTAATAGAATACTCAATACAAATCCCTGTATGCCTTTCCGCATAATATTGCCACATCGGTACATTAACATTACTTTCTGTAAAACAAGCTATTCTTATATTTTCTCTTAGCTTATTATTTAGATTTTCAAGAAGGTTAGTGAAAGATTTATAATCTTCATTCGCCTTATTGTTTCTATTTCTTGATTCTTTTGTAATATGAAGTATCGCCAATTCTCCCTCTGCTATTTCTCCATTACTTACTATATTAGTATCAAATATATCATCAATATCAGGAGATGATAAAAATACATGCTTATTAATAAGTTCATCAATTGTAAATATATTTAAAGGCCTATATCTATATATTTTTTTAGGTATTTTTAAATTTTTTATTATCTCTTCAAGTTTCTCATATGCTTTTTCTATTTCATACGTTTCATACTCTTTCAATAATTTCATTTCGTCTTCATAGCTCATCATTTTTATATTCATTCCTTTCATTTTTCCATTACATCCCCAAGCGCATAAAGCTGTAAAAATATTTTTCAATTTTTAACCTTGTCGTATTTTCAGCAAATATCTGCACTTTCGCCCTCACTTATGATATGGCTCTTTCATCATGATTCGGTAGCTTCGGTAAATCTGTTCCAGCAGCACTACCCGCATCAGTTGATGTGGAAATGTCATTTTTGAAAAGCTAAGCTTGAAATCCGCCAGACATGAGACAGATTCACTTATTCCAAGGGACCCCCCGATTACGAACTGAAGATGGCTGTTGCCCTCAATTGCCAGTTTCTCCATCTGTTTTGAAAGTTCTACAGAATCGAGCATTTTGCCTTCGATTGCCAAAACGCAGACCCAGGCTTCCTCCCGAATATGCTTTAACAAGCGCTGACCTTCTTTTTCTAGGATTTGTATCTTTTCTGCTTTGCTAACATGATCTGGGGTCTTCTCGTCAGCCACCTCGAGAATTTCCAGTTTACAATAACGGCTCAGACGTTTCTTGAATTCGTCAACTGCCTGCCGATAAAAACTCTCTTTTATTTTTCCCACTGTCAATATCGTAATTTTCATCCTATACACCTTCTTTTTATGAAACTTAAATTATGAAATGATTGTATTATTCTACCATATCATATATAATAATATCAATGACGGAAACTGGAGGTAGAATCAATGTTAGATACAACGAATAAGGTATCTCATGCTTATGTGGAAGCGGAAAAAAGGCTGGAAGACGCTTCTTCTACCGCATGGGCGTTCACACTGATGGGCATTTTGGGATCTCTTGCCTTGCTCCTTGTTTGGACAGGCGTGCTTCCTTTAAATATTTCTTTTACGGCTCTGCTGCTAGCAACCATAGTGCTAGGAATATTATTTCTAATTTTTCTCATAGTAGGAATACGGGCATTTCATGACAAAAAAGTTTTAATTTCTGCCAGGACTGCAGAAGACGCCAGCATACAGCGGATTCGCCAATGGTTTCAGGAGCATTATTCTGCAGATGCTATTTCCAATGGCGTGGACGAGGAAGATTTGTCAATCGATCAACTGTATTTTCTGCGGTCAGAAAATATCAGCCGCCTGCTGACAGAGGAATTTTCAGAGCTGGAGGAATCATTTGCGGAATATATGCTGGAAATAATCTATCAGATGTATTTTCCAGATTAAGCGAAAGGTCGTAAAAACAGTCTATATCATAATATTTTCGAGGTGAAGGAATATGGAATTATTAAAAAATAAGATCAAACAAGATGGAGTCGCTGTCAATGAACATATCTTAAAAGTCGACAGCTTTATCAACCATCAAATCGAACCCATGTTAATGCAAGAAATGGGAAAGGATATCGCAGAACATTTCAAAGAAAAAGGCATCACAAAAGTTGCCACCATAGAAAGCTCTGGCATCGCCCCTGCCTTGATGACCGCTGTCTCTTTAGAAGTGCCTTTGATTATATTGAAAAAGCAGCCTTCGAAAATTCTTAACCAGGATCTTTATCAGACAGTGGTAACTTCCTTTACCAAAGAGACCAATTATGAGCTGACTCTTTCTAAAAAGTATATCAGCGCAGAAGACCATGTTTTAATTGTAGATGATTTTCTTGCCAACGGGGAAGCCGCTACCGCTGCACTCAGGCTGCTGCGCATGTCACATGCTACCATTGCAGGGATAGCCGTGCTGATTGAAAAATCGTTTCAGCCAGGACATCAGAAATTAGCTTCTCAGGGCATCGAGGTTTATGCCCTTGCCCAAATTGCAGAAATGGCGCAAGACTATGTCAAATTTAAAGATTGAGATAAATTCATGAAAAACAGCCGCTTTTGTATGAATGCAAAAACGGCTGCTTCTCTTATCAAAGCAAGATTAAAAGCCTGCTGGGCAGATTCTTTCTTATGCTTCTTTCTTTCCACCAAGCAAAGATTTCAGTTTTAATGCTTTATCAATATTTCCATCAACTTTCAATTTTTGCAGAGTGACCGCCACTATGGGGTCTAACTTTCCTTTGGCAATTTTCTTCAATGTTTTTGCAGAACAGGTAAAAATCACGTCCCTGTCGTGATACTCGTATGGTTCCACATAAACTTCTCCGTCTTTGACTTCCACATAGAAAATTCCTTCTGCTTCCCCAGTAATATTAAACTGATATGCAAGATGGTCTGTAATACCGCTGGCATCAGCTTTCAATAAAGTTTCTTTCACTTCTGCAAAAAATGTTTCGTACGTCATATTTAATTCCTCCTTTTGTTCTGCCTCCATATCCAGAAGGCGTTCTTCGTTTCTAAAAATCAAATAGCGACAATTGGTTGGATTCCGGCAGATCTCCTAGGATTCCCAAATCATCCATTAGCTCAATTACCGTCTTTGAAACCTTAGTCCGCTGGCGGAAATCATCTTTTGACAGAAACGGTCCGTCTTTTGCCGCTTCCACCACCGCTTCCGCCGCCTTGTCTCCCAGTCCTTCAATGCTGTCAAGTGACGGCATAATCTTGCCATCAATCATTTGAAAGGCATGTGCCTGTGCGGTAAAGATGTCCATTGGCATAAACTCAAAGCCTCTGGCATACATTTCTTGGACGATTTTCATGTCTTTGACGGTATCTTGTTCTTTCTTGGTCAGAGAATCCTTTCTGCGCTCATAATCTGCCAGAAAATGATTCAATTTTTCCTTTCCCTGGCACATCAGTTCATAGGAGAACGATGTTGCACGGATGCTGAAAAACGCTGCGTAATAAGCAAGTGGATGAAACACTTTACAGTAAGCGATACGCCAGGCCATCATCACATATGCTGCCGCATGTGCCTTGGGGAACATATACTTGATCTTTTTACAGGACCAGATATACCAATCTGGCACATTGTGTTCTGTCATGACCTGCTCCCATTCCGGCTTTAATCCCTTTCCCTTGCGGACGCTTTCCATAATCGTGAAGCTCAGCTCGCTCTCCATGCCCATGCCGATCAAATAGGTCATAATGTCGTCACGGGTGCATATTGCAGTGGAGATCGTGGCATTACCCTCCTGGATCAAGGTTTGAGCGTTCCCAAGCCAGACGTCCGTCCCGTGGGACAGGCCGGAAATGCGCACCAAGTCCGAAAAAGATTGCGGATTCGTATCAATCAGCATTTGGATTACAAATTCCGTTCCGAATTCTGGAATTCCAAGGGAACCCAGTTTACACCCCCCAATGTCTTCAGGTTCAATTCCCAAAGCTTTGGTACTTTGAAAGAGAGACATGACATCTTTATCATCCAGGGGAATTTTCTGAGCGTCGATTCCCGTCAGATCTTCTAGCATACGAATCATAGTTGGATCGTCGTGTCCTAGAATATCAAGCTTGAGCAAGTTATGATCGATAGAATGATAGTCAAAGTGGGTTGTAATAATATCTGTGTTCATATCGTTTGCTGGGTGTTGAATCGGGGTAAAAGAATGTATTTCTTCTCCTAAGGGAAGCACGATGATTCCTCCCGGATGTTGTCCTGTAGTCCGTCGGACCCCTACGCATCCTTGGACGATTCTGTCAATTTCGCAATTTCGTTTGCGAATTCCCCGTTCCTCGTAATAATTTTTGATATAGCCAAAAGCAGTCTTATCCGCAAGCGTGCCGATGGTCCCAGCACGATAAGTCTGGCCATAACCGAAAATCACTTCACAGTAAGCATGCGCCTTGCTCTGATACTCCCCAGAAAAATTCAGATCGATATCTGGCTCTTTGTTGCCCTTAAATCCCAAAAATGTCTCAAAGGGAATGTCAAATCCTTCTTTTACCAGAGGCTCTCCGCATTCGGGACAGTTTTTATCGGGCATATCGCATCCGGCACGCCCAGCATATGTCTTAACTTCTTTCGAATCAAAGTCGCAATAATGGCATTTCTTGCAATAGTAATGAGGTGCAAGAGGATTTACCTCAGTGATTCCGGACATAGTCGCCACAAAAGAAGAACCTACGGAACCTCGGGAACCTACCAGATATCCGTCCTCGTTGGATTTCCACACGAGTTTTTGTGCGATAATGTACATCACGGCATAGCCGTTGGAGATAATTGAATTTAATTCACGTTCCAGCCTCTCTTTTACGATAATTGGAAGATTGTCCCCATAAATTTCATGCGCTTTGTTATAACAGATATCCCGCAGCATCTGATCAGAATTCTCAATCACCGGAGGACACTTGTCGGGGCGCACCGGGGAAATTTTGTCACACATATCGGCAATCTTATTGGTGTTGGTGATTACAACCTCCTCTGCTTTTTCGCTGCCTAGATAGGAAAATTCTGAAAGCATCTCTTCCGTGGTTCGTAAAAACAGAGGGGCCTGATCGTCGGCGTCCTTAAATCCTTTTCCTGCCATGATAATCCGGCGGTAAACTTCGTCTTCCGGATCCAAGAAATGTACATCGCAAGTGGCAACCACCAGCTTGTGAAATGCTTCTCCCAGCTTTACGATCTGACGATTAATATTCTTTAATTCTTCCTCGGACGCCACAATTGGGCTGTCTTGCCGCAGCATAAACGCATTGTTGCTAAGCGGCTGTATTTCCAAATAATCATAAAACCGCACCAGCCTTGCAATTTCCTCTTCCGGGCTTCCCCGCAGAATCGCCTGATACAATTCTCCTGCCTCGCAGGCAGAACCGATCAGTAATCCTTCCCGATGCTTTATAAATTCACTTTTAGGAATCCTCGGCTGCCTGTGAAAATAAGTCAGATGCGCTTGGGAAACCAATCGATAGAGGTTTATACGTCCCGTATCATTCGTAGCGAGGATAATCGCATGATGGCTGGGAAGCTTTTTGATATTGTCCACAGAAGTATTTCCCAGTTGATTGACCTGATCTAGCGTTTCAATTCCCCGTTCATTGAGCATCCCGATAAATTTTACAAAGATTTCTGCCGTACATGCCGCATCATCCACGGCACGATGATGGTTTTCCAAGGAAATTTTCAAAGCCTTGGCCACGGTGTCCAGCTTAAAACGGTTGAGCTGGGGCAGCAGCACCCTTGCCAAAGCTACGGTGTCTACAATCGTAAATGCACAATCTAATCCTTGACGTTCTGAATTTTTGCTGATAAAGCTCATGTCGAATCCTGCATTGTGCGCTACCATCACGGAGCCCTCGCAAAAGCTTAAAAACTGCGGCAGAATTTCTTCGATCTTGGGAGCATTAAGCACCATGTCGTCCCGAATCCCCGTGAGCTCTTCAATTTTGAATGGTATCGGCACCTCTGGATTGACAAAGGAAGAAAATCGTTCTGTAATCGTTCCTTGCTCCACCTTCACTGCGCCAATTTCAATAATCTTGTGATTAATGGGGGAAAAACCCGTGGTTTCTAAGTCAAATACGACATAGGTATCTTCTAGCTTCTGATTCTTAGAATTTTCCACAATATTTTTCAAATCATCCACCAGATAAGCTTCCACCCCATAGAGGATTTTAAAATCATCCTCTGGAGAAACCGCGTGGTTCGCATCTGGGAACGCTTGTACGTCTCCATGATCGGTGACCGCTATGGCTGGATGTCCCCACTTTATGGCGCGCTTGATGATATCTTTTACCTCGGAAACGCCATCCATGTCACTCATCTTGGTATGACAATGCAGCTCGACCCGTTTCTTAGGACTGTTATCGATTCTGCTGCTAGTAAAATCTGGAATTTTCTTAATCCCCACAATAGAGCCAATGGTAAGTTCTCCGTCGAAGCGGTCAATGGTGGTGACCCCTTTCAGCTTTAGGAATGCGCCTTTTTTTACTTCTGCAGTAATGTCTGCAACAAATTCATTTTTAGAAAACATTTTTACCATCATCGTATCGGTAAAATCAGTGATCGAAAACATGATGATCGTTTTCTCATTACGGATTTCCCGAGTTTCCAGGCTTAAGACTTTTCCCCGGATTACCACCTCGCCGATTTCCCCGGCAATCTGCTCAATGAGAGTAACTTCCTCATCGAAATCCCTGCCGTATATTACGTCTGGATTTTCTGAACGTTTATAATTGCCAGAAAATCCATTTCTGCCTCTGCCTGCAAAGCCTTTGGAGGTTTGATTGCTAGAAGCCTGCCTGTTTTCTGGCTTCTGCCGCGCTTCTTTGGGAGGATCGGGTATGCCTGATGCCAGCAATACGTCATCTGGCGTAAATGGCGCTGAATCCTCCGCTTGCCCCTCTCCTGCTTCTGCCGCAACAGGCATGTTTTTTTCATTTTGCGCAGTCCCAAAGGAAGAATGCGCTATAATGGTATGTACCTCGTTTTGGATTCGCAGATCGCTGTCTTTTTTATGCTTTTTTTCTTTCGATTCCGTATAATGAAGACGAATATCGACATTGAGTCCACAGCGTTCACAGATAATTTTTTCTAAGATCTGCACCATCTCTTCGGATTTTTCTCTTGCAACCACAGAGTCTTCTAAGGCAAGCGTCAGTTTTTCTTCTTCTGGAAATTCCATGCTGGCCCGTTTTAAGATACTGTATTCTAGAAAACTATAATGGCGGAATTCTTCTAGCACGCTGTCATAGTACACCATCATAAGCTTTTTAGGATTGTATTGACTGGAAAGATGAAATTTTTCAATAATTTTTATGGATAGAGCTTGATCTGGAAAAAGCTGCTTTTTGATGTCTTGTTCCAAACGGAAGATTTGCTGTTTCTCAATCAGCCTGGAACTTAGCAAATAGACCCTCAGATGGTTGCGCTGGGGGTTCGTAGATACTTTGGTTACCTCCACCTCCTTTAACAGACGTTCTGTTTCTGAGGGTACTTTTAAATCTGGAAACACATCAAAAAACAGTTTACTCATCTATTGCTCACTCCAATGCAGTAATTCATAGCGAAGCGCTTCAAGCAACTCCTCTTCTTTTACTTTCTTATAGACAGCTCCATGTTTAATAATCAGTCCTTCTCCCACGCCCCCGGCAATCCCGATATCAGCTTCTTTCGCCTCTCCAGGCCCATTGACCACGCAGCCCATTACTGCCACCTTTAGATTTAGAGGAATATCGCATACCATCGCTTCCACTTGATTTGCGAGACTGATTAAGTCAATCTGAGTCCTGCCGCAAGTAGGACAAGACACCACTTCGATGCCTTCTTTGCGAAGTCCCAGCGTGCGCAGGATAATCTTTGCTGACTTAATTTCTTCCAGGGGATCGCCAGTTAAGGAAACCCGGATCGTGTCACCGATTCCCTGGCTTAAAATCAGGCCAAGCCCTATCGCTGATTTAATATTTCCGCTTGTCAACGTACCAGATTCCGTAATTCCCACATGAAGCGGATAATCAGCCTGCGCTGCAATCAGCTCGTGTGCCCTGACGCACATCATGACATCCGAAGACTTGATGCTGATCACTAGGTTATCATAGCCTAAATCTTCTATGATACGTACTTTGTCTAAAGCACTCTCTACGATTCCTTCTGCTGTAACGCCATGATGCTTTTCTACTAGTTCCTGTTCTAGAGAACCGCTGTTAACGCCTACCCGAATGGGGATATTTCGTTCTTTTGCCGCATCTATGACTGCTTGGATTCTCTCTTTTGCTCCGATATTTCCCGGGTTGATGCGGATCTTATCTGCGCCGTATTCCATGGCGGCGATGGCAAGACGGTAATCAAAGTGAATATCAGCGACCAACGGAATGGTAATTGCTTTTTTGATTTCTTTTATTGCCTCTGCTGCTTCCATAGTAGGCACTGCACAGCGGATAATGTCACAGCCTGCCGCCGTAAGTTGCTGAATCTGGGCAATCGTGCCTTTTATATCTTCTGTATGCGTATTGGTCATAGACTGGATTAATATAGGATGATTCCCGCCGATCTTACGGTTTCCAATCTGTATTTCTCTCGTGTGTTTTCTCACTATTTGATGTTCCATTCCCGTTTTCTCCTATATAATGTTGCGAATGTCGTTGAACATGACAAGTATCATCAGCGCCATCAAGGCGACCAGTCCCACAAAATGTACCATTCCTTCTTTTTCTGGATCGATCTTCTTTCTGCGTATCGCCTCGATAATTAAAAATAACAGCCTGCCCCCGTCCAACGCCGGAAGAGGAAGCAAGTTCATAATGCCTAAGTTTGCTGACAGGAAGATAGAAAAATTAACCATGCTCAATATCGCCATTCCTGTGCCTCCGGCGGACTGACTGGTATCATAAGTGTCTCCCATCACCTTTACGATTCCCACTGGTCCAGACAGGTCTTTTAACCCTACTTTTCCAGTCACTAGCATTCGAAGACTTTCGATCGTGCTGCTGATCAAATATTTCACTTCATAAAAGCTGTGAGAAATAGTTTCAAGGAAAGTTCCTCTTTCCCGATAGGTACTGCCATTCATTCCAAGACGTGATTTGCCGCTCTCTTGATCTAATTTAGGCGTCAAAGTGACCGTATTCCTTTCGCCGTCACGTTCATAGACTACTTTTGCTGTCTCTCCAGAATGAAAAATAGAGAATTGGCTGATTTCACGAAAAAAATGTATACGCGAGCCATTGATGGAAATAATCTCATCTCCTGCCTGAAGTCCCGCTTCCGCTGCAGGAAACCCTTCGGCTACGCTGCTGAGCACTGGACGGTCGAAACCTACGCTTGCCATGATAATTAGTGCGAACACCCAAGCCATGATAAAGTTAAATACTGGGCCAGCGGCAACGACGCTCATCCGTGCCCAGACAGATTTGCTGTTAAATGCTCGTTCGTCCTGGCTTTCGCCGTCCTCCCCTTCCATCATGCATGCTCCGCCAAAAGGAAGTAATTTGAGAGAATATTTGGTTTCCCCCTTGGTAAATCCCACCAAGGTAGGGCCAAGGCCGAGACAAAATTCATTGACTCGGATGCCATTCTTCTTTGCAAGGAGAAAATGTCCCAATTCATGGAACAAAATGATGATGCTAAAAATAATAAGTGCAATTATAATGTTCAAACTTACCACCTGCTCTCTATCAAGTCATAAACTTCTGCTTCTGTCTCAAGAATTTGCGCCACGCTGGGCTGTTCTATAAACGTACACTGTTCCATGCATGATTGAATTAATTCTGCAATATCCAGGAATGAGATCTTACTTTCCAAAAATAGCGCTACAGCTTTTTCATTGGCGGCATTATAAACGGTGGGGATATTTCCTCCCCGTTTCATTGCCTCGAAGGCAAGCGCAAGGCCATGGAACGTATCTAAATCTGGCTCCTCAAAGGTGAGGCTGGCAAGCTGGAAAAAATCCAGGCGTTTGCCAGACAAAATACGGCGCTTGGGATAATACAGCGCATACTGAATAGGAAGTCGCATATCCGGAGTGCCAAGCTGGGCAATTACTGCGCCGTCTTCATATTCTACCATGGAATGGATCACGCTCTCGGGATGAACGACTACTTGAATCTGTTCTAGTTTCACGTTAAACAACCATTTGGCTTCGATCACCTCTAATCCTTTGTTTACCATGGTAGCAGAATCAATCGTGATTTTTTTACCCATGGACCAATTGGGATGACGTAAAGCGTCCTCCACTTGAACTTGGGACAAATCTTGTCGTTTCTTTCCACGAAAGGGACCGCCAGACGCCGTTAGGAGAATTTTATGGATCGAGTTTCCTTTCTCGCCATGCAAAGATTGGAAGATAGCGCTGTGTTCGCTGTCTACTGGCAAGATCGGCACATGGTGTTCTTTCGCCAGCGGCATAATAATGTGCCCGGCTGTCACCAAGGTCTCTTTATTGGCAAGGGCGATCGTCTTTCCAGCTTCTATGGCTGCAACTGTAGGCCGGATGCCTAGCATTCCCACAATTGCCGTTACCAATATCTCTGCTTCTGGCATCACGGCGATAGCAAGCAATCCTTCCATTCCAAACAGTATGGTTACATCTAAATCCCGTACGCTCGCCTGAAGCTCCTTTGCTGCCTTTTCTTCCCAGAGGACAGCAAGCCGGGGACGAAATTCCCGGATCTGGCGCTCTAAAAGCACATGATTGCTTCCAGCCGCCAGAGCCGTCACCTGGATGTCTTTCTGTTCCCGGACTATTTCCAGAGTCTGCGTTCCAATAGATCCCGTAGAGCCCAATAATGCGATTTTCTTCATATTCTCCTCCATTAACGTATCAGAAACTTTGCCAGATAGCAGATGATTGGCGCTGTAAATATCACGCTGTCAAAACGGTCCAGAATCCCTCCATGCCCAGGAATAAGCGTTCCATAATCTTTGACGTCATAATTGCGCTTTATTGCCGAAGCCGCCAGGTCCCCGATCATGGAAACGACGGCGCCTGCTCCACTGATTGCTGAGAGGATAAAAATGTACTTCATGGTAAGATGCATTTGTTCCTGAAAGATCAAGCCATATAGGAAAGTCAGAAGCATCGCCCCAAGGACGCCGCCGACAGCTCCTTCGATAGATTTTTTGGGACTTAGCTTGGGAGCCATTTTATGTCGTCCAATCAACACGCCCACACAGTAGGCACAGGTATCACTGCCCCAGGAACACAAAAAAATCAGCCATACAATATAAGCGCCAGCTGCCATCATCCGAGTCTGGTAGATGCAAGACAGCATGACCGCAACATAAAAGACGCCTGTAAATCCGGCAAATACCTGATCTGCCTTGTATTCAGGAAATTTCAGCACATAAACTGCCATGACGACGATCAGAAATCCCAATGCAAAAATTTCTCTGTCAGGAATAAAGGGGAATCCAAGATTTAAATAATAGACAGCCCCGGCCAGATATCCGGCAATTCCCAGAAGTGTTTTCTCCATATGAAAAATACGGTATAACTCATACATGCCTATGACTGATATCACAAAAAGCCCTGCAAGCAGCACGGTTTTTCCAGTGATGATCAGTACAAGGGCAGCGGCAACCAACACGATGCCGCTTAGCAGCCTTGTTCGGAACATGCTTATTCCTCCTTTACCCCTCCATAACGTCTGTCTCTACTATTATAGTCTTCGATAGCTTTTACTAATTCCTTTTTTGTAAAATCAGGCCATGGAACATCTGTAAAATATAATTCACTATACGCAATCTGCCAGAGTAAATAATTTGACAAACGCAGCTCGCCGCTGGTACGAATCAATAAATCGGGCGCCGGAATGTCCCTAGTATCAAGATAGCCCTCAAATCTCTGTTCATCCAGCTCTTCGATAGAGAAAATTCCATCTCTGTAATCTTGTAACATTCGTTTCATGCCTCGCAGCATTTCATCTCTGCTTCCATAATTGATGGCAATTTGGAAATTTAGCCCATCCTGGTCTTTGGAAAATTCCTCAAGGTTTCGGATGCTCTCTTGAATATCTTCGTCCAGTTTGGAAACATCCCCAAGAATCCGGACGCGCATATGGTTCTTTTCCGCCGTTTTAATACAATTTTTCATATAATTGCGTAACAATTTCATCAATGCGCGGACTTCGTCTTTGGGCCGGCACCAATTCTCAGTGGAAAATGCATAAACTGTCAGATACTTAATCCCCAGATTCCAAGCTTCCCGGCAAATGGTTTCCACGTTTTTGGCTCCCTGGGTATGACCATAATTTCTCGGCATTCCATGTTGCTTTGCCCATCTCCCGTTGCCGTCTAAAATAATTGCTACATGTCTTGGAATGACCATGTTTTCCTCCTAGATAAAAAAGGGGGACAGGCATACGCCAGCCCCTCATACATTCATCAGGACCGCCTGTCTATGTAAAACAGACTTCCCTACACTGTAAGAATCTCTTTTGATTTCTCATCTACTGCCTTGTCTACATTGGCAATAAACTTATCCGTTAATTTTTGAACCTCGTCCTCCAATGATTTTGTTTCATCTTCTGAAATATCGCTGGACTTGCTCATTTTCTTTAAATTGTCGTTAGCGTCCCTGCGGATGTTGCGAATTGCGACCTTGGCGCTCTCGCCTTTCTTTTTTACGTCTTTCGCCAATTCTTTTCTGCGCTCCTCTGTCAGCTCAGGAAATACCAAACGAATCACTTTTCCGTCGTTGGTAGGATTAATTCCTAAGTCAGAAGTAAGAATGGCTTTTTCAATTGCCTTTACCATGCTTGGCTCCCAAGGCTGAATTAATATCATTCTCGGTTCTGGAACGGAAACGTTCGCTACCTGCTGAAGTCCTGTAGGAGCGCCATAATAATCGACCCTTAATTTGTCCAATACATGGGGATTGGCACGTCCCGCACGGATGGAACCGAATTCTTCCATCAGATTATCAAATGATTTCTGCATTTTATGATTGTATTGCTGTAATCTCTCATCCATAAACAAATCCTCCCATATTATACCGTAACCCTGGTACCGGAAAATTCCCCGCTCATAGCTTTCACGATGCTGTTCTCTTCATTTAAGCCGAATACATACATAGGCATTTTATTTTCCATGGACAGGATAGAAGCTGACAAGTCAACTACCGCAAGCTTTTTCTCAATCACTTCCTGAATAGAGACCTGATCATATTTAACGGCCTTGGGATTAGTCTTTGGATCACTGTCATAGACGCCGTCAATTGCTTTCGCTAGCAAAATACCATCTGCCTCTATCTCCACAGCTCGTAAAACCGTAGCCGTATCTGTCGAAAAATAGGGGTGCCCGGTACCGCCTGCGAAAAAACATACAATCCCTTTGGAAAAATATTTATTGACCCGGTCTTTCGAAAACAGCTTGGTGAATGCTCCGCATTCAAAAGGCGTCAGAATTTGCGTCATCATTCCTACTGAGCGAAATATTTCTGATACATAAATGCAATTCATCACAGTTGCAAGCATTCCGATCTGATCTGCCTTTGCACGGTCAATCGTCTCACTGGTTCTTCCGCGCCAGAAATTGCCGCCGCCAATGACGATTCCGACTTGCGTGCCTGCGTCTGCGAGTTGCATTACCTGTTTCGCGACCACGGTTACAGTTGCTTCGTCAAAACCTATATGCTTTTCTCCTGCCAGCGCTTCGCCGCTTAATTTCAATAAAATTCTTTTCATAATCAGCCTTTCTTGTTCTCATTAAACAGGCTGTCCATATCAACTTCTGCATAGCATTGAGAACAGAAGCCCTCGATTACTGCTCCGTTGTTAATCTGCACGGAGCGGGATTTGATGTTGCCCATGACTACTGCCGAAGTATCCACTACTACCGGGCCTTGCACATCGATGTCTCCTTTGATAGCCCCTGCAATCACTGCGCTAGAGGCAGTGATATTGCCGATTACGACAGAACCCAAACCAACTTTTACGGTTCCGCTGGTGGATATTTCTCCCTCGATCTTAGCAGCGTCGGCAAAGAACTCTGCAGATTTGGAATTTCCCTTGATGCTTCCTGTCACTGTCATTTTTCCATTACAGGTTACATTTCCTTCAATTTTGCCTCTCATCTCAAAAGAACCAGTAGATTCCATATCGCCTTTTAAGAAAGTCCCTTCTGTTATGACTGTCACTTCTTCGGACACTTCCTCTGACAAGGTAACTTCTCTCTCTGCCTTTACTTCATTTTCTGTACTCACAATTGTTTCCTCCTTATGGTTTACTTGCTGTGGCTCAATATTTTTTACGTTTTGGCTTTCCTGGATGGCGTCCTCCAGCTTGATTTCCGGAAGATTCGGTTCCTCAGGAGCCAAAATGATAGGCTTTTCTCTCTGAACCGGCGTATCTACTTTTTCAAATAGTCCTTCCAGCTTCTTTAATTCGGACTCTACATCCACTTCCTGTTCCAGTGTGTTTACAACCAAGTCCTGCGGCTTTGCCACCGGACTTTGCGGCAGTTCTTCTCCTGGAAGCAGCTCGTTTACTGCCTGGGACAAATCTTCCTTGAAATCTTTAAAAAAGCTCATATATGTACCTCCATAAATTATTTTCTATTTCAAAACATGTTACATAAAGTATTATTCCACATTTTCTGCCGTAATATGCTGCACAGGCTCAGTTGTTTCATCAATCGGCAGAATTTCTGCCCCCATCTGCTGCAGCTTGTCAATCATGGGCTCCAAAGCTTCCACTGTCGTCGCTTTTGGAGAAGAATCATGCATCAGCACCACGGACGTCTCATATGCGGTTACGTCATGCACTACATTTTCAACTAGTTCATCTGGCGTATAAGCCTGACTGGTTGCGTCGCCGCTTGCCACGTTCCAGTCAAAATAGGTAAATCCCTGCTCTGTCACATATTGGATCAATTCTTGCATGTCCACATTGCTGACTTGGTTGCTGCTTCCTCCTGGAAAACGTATCAACCTGGTCGTCACTCCGGTGACATCCTCTAAGTAAGACTGCAAATGTGTCATATCTTCTATAAAAGCATCCAAAGAACTATAGATCAGATCATACTTATGAGAATAAGAATGCATACCTAAAGTATGCCCTTCGTCAACGATGCGCTGATAAAGCTGCTTTGCGCTTTCTTCCTCATTTCCAGTTACAAAAAAGGTGGCTTTAATGTTGCGCTCCTTTAAAATATCTAAAATTTTCGCAGTATTTTCACTGGGACCATCGTCAAACGTCAAATATACTTTTCGTGGGTGTTCTTCTGGCTGCCCGCTTTCTTCTGGTTGCTCGCCAACCTGTGGCTGGTTCTCTTGCGAATTTGTCGCTGGCTCCTGTTCTGGCACGGAATCTGAAACCTTTCCATCTTTAGAACCTGCGTTTTTTTGATTTTCACTAGTTACATAATGTTCCTGAGATATCATGGTTTTTGCGATATCATCTACCTGTTGCTCAAGAGAGATCAGCTTCACAAGCAAAGTGACTGTCAGTACGGTAAGTACAAGAATCCATATGCCGCCAAATGCAAGAATGGACGTTTTCATTTTATTGATTCGTCTACGCCTTAACTGCTGTTCTTGTAATCCATTCGTTTTTTCTTCCATGTATAGGACCTCCCGGGTCTTCATAGACATACAATCGAAAGCTTCCGCCTCTACAATATGGATAGCCTTATGCCTTTCCTCTCATCATGATTGCGCATAACAAGAGTTCACTAACCCTATTGTAACACATTTTTTTCAAAACGCATTAAAAATATTCAAAAAATTTGTACTATTTTTTGGCAACTTTCCCTTATTTTTCTGTTTTTTTGATATATTTATTAATATTGTCAGATATGTTAAATTATTTGGTGCCAAATCATGGAGTTGATATCTTTAGAAATTTAATTATTGCTTTCGAATTTGCCAAAGGCAGATGTTGATTTTGAAATATGTCACATCTGCCTGGCTCTGTTTGTAATTTGTTTTTTACTGAATCGATATTACCTTATAATCCTGGTCTTCTACGGCTTTTTTCAAAACGTCGTCGGCAAGTTCCTGTTTCAGCGTCACCACCGCCGTGCCTGCTTCATGGCTTACCGTCGCCTGTTCGACTTCTGCGAGAGCTTCTAAACACTTTTTCACATTTGCCTCGCAGTGCCCGCACATCATTCCTTCGATTTTCAAGGTTTTTTCCATTTTATTTTCCTCCTTATTTGACGTTTCTGACCAAGTTTGCGGCGTAGTTGAGATTCCTGTATTGCGGCGCTTTTTCCTTGACCTGTCTTTCTTGTTACTATATATATTCTGCATGTTCAGCCGCAATGCATTGGTGACCACGCAAAAACTTGAGAGGCTCATCGCCGCAGCTGCGAACATGGGATTCAGCTGCCAGCCAAACATTGGAATAAAGATTCCGGCTGCCAGGGGAATGCCGATGATGTTGTAGATAAACGCCCAAAATAAATTTTCATGAATATTTTTTAATGTGGCGCGGCTTAATCGAATTGCCGCCGGCACGTCGCTTAAACGGCTTTTCATAAGCACGATGTCTGCGGCATCTATAGCCACATCTGTTCCTGCGCCGATGGCAATGCCCATGTCTGCCCGGGTAAGGGCGGGAGCGTCATTGATGCCGTCACCCACCATTGCTACTTTTCCTTTTTTCTGAAGCGATCGAATCACAGCTTCCTTGCCCTCTGGGAGAACCCCCGCAATGACTTGATCTACGCCGGCTTGTTTTCCTATCGCATTGGCCGTGCGCTGATTATCGCCAGTTAGCATAACTACATGGAGCCCCAGGTTTTTTAGCTCTTGTACCGCCTTGGGACTGTCTTCTTTTATCACGTCTGCCACGGCTATCAGTCCTATGAGACGATGGTCCTTTGCAAAAAACAGCGGCGTTTTTCCCTCCATGGCCAATTGTTCTGCTTTTTTTGCAACTTCCTCTAAAATTGGAGCATGACTTTGTATAAAAGAAGCGTTCCCCGCATAAAGGCGGCTCTCGCAAATCTTACCAGAGAGCCCGTTTCCAGGCAATGCCTGAAACTCTGTGACTTCCTGCGAAATGACCTTATGCTCCTGAGCGTATGTCAGTATGGCTTTCGCCAAGGGATGTTCACTTTTCTGTTCCAAAGAAGCTGCATCTTGCAGAAGTTGTTCTTGGGAAATTCCTTCCATGGCAATCAAATCTGTCACCTTTGGCTCTCCCCGAGTGATAGTTCCTGTCTTATCCAGCGCCACAATATCTATTTTTCCTGTTTCTTCCAAAGATACGGCTGTTTTAAATAAGATTCCGTTTTTGGCGCCAATCCCATTTCCAACCATGATCGCCACCGGGGTGGCAAGCCCTAGCGCACAGGGACAGCTAATGACCAGTACGGAAATTCCTCTTGCCAATGCAAATCCGATTCCTTCTCCGGCAATAAGCCACACGACCAAAGTGATCAGGGCAATTGCAATTACTACAGGGACGAAGACGCCAGATACCTTGTCTGCCACTTTCGCAATCGGAGCTTTTGTTGCCGCCGCATCGCTCACCATCCGTATAATCTGAGATAGCGTGGTGTCTTCTCCTACCCGGGAAGCTTGACATTTCAAAAAGCCAGACTGGTTAGCTGTGGCGGCGGATACCAGGTCTCCCTCTGATTTGTCAACTGGAATGCTCTCTCCGGTTAAAGCGGCCTCATTTACCGCGCTGCTTCCGTCTAATACCACGCCGTCGACCGGGATATGCTCTCCAGGACGTACTACGAAAATATCTCCTGTTTTCACTTGCTCAACAGAAACCACGGTTTCAATTCCGTCCTTTAGAATCACTGCCGTCTTGGGGGCAAGCTTCATCAGTCCTTTCAAGGCGTCTGTCGTTCTGCCTTTGGACTTTGCCTCTAACATTTTACCAACAGTAATCAAGGTCAAAATCATAGCTGCTGATTCAAAATAAAATTCATGCATGTATGCCATTACAGCGCTCATGTCTCCTCTGGCTTGCGCATCCGTCATAGCAAACAATGCATAAACACTGTAAACAAAAGAAGCTCCGGCTCCAAGTGCGACCAGAGTATCCATATTGGGCGCCCGATGAAGAAAACTTTTGAAGCCGCTAACAAAAAACTTCTGGTTAATGATCATGATAATTATGGTCAGCAAAAGCTGCATCAGTCCCATAGCCACATGGTTATTGACAAAGACATCTGGCAGCGGCCAGTTCCACATCATGTGTCCCATAGAAAGATACATCAGGATAAGAAGAAATCCCAGGGAAGAGAACAGCCTGCGCTTCAGAAGCGGAGTTTCCCTGTCCCTCAAGGCATCCTCAGTGTTCATTGCCGCATCCTGTGAAACATGCGTGCCCTTTTTCGATGCGCCATAGCCTGCCGCTTCCACTGCGCGAATGATATCAGTTTCTTTTGCGGAACCTTCCACTCCCATAGAGTTGGTCAGCAGGCTAACTGAACAGGAGGTAACGCCAGATACTTTGCAAACAGCCTGTTCCACCCGTAAGCTGCAAGCCGCGCAGCTCATGCCTGTTACAGAATATTGTTCCATTTTGTTTCCTCTCTTTACATGTAATTATTTCATCAGCTTCTGAAGAGTCGCCACTAATTCGTCCACAGTCTCCTCTTTTCCTTCCAGAATATCCTGCGTCACGCAGGTCTTAATATGATTAGAGAGCAGCGCCCTGCTAAAACTGTTCAGCGCTGCATTCACGGCCGCCACTTGAACTAGGATATTCGTACAATATACATCTTTTTCTACCATTCCTTTGATGCCCCGCACCTGTCCTTCGATGCGGTTTAGCCGATGGATCAAATCTTTATATTCTTTTTCGGTTCGTTCTTTTGTCTTATGACAACAATTTTCTGTCTGCTCTTCGATCATAATCTTTCCTCCCTGCTTGTTCTTATATTGCTATCATAAACGCATTATATACCCTATAAGGGTATCTGTCAAGGCAAATCTTTACATTGAACGCAAACAATATCAAAATCAATCTTGAAAAAATTTTGTTCTACAATGAAAATGGATCTTTTGAAACCCTAGCCCTATAAAATAAAAAGAACCAGGTCGCACCTTTTATTTTTGAAGTGCGGCCTGGCTTTTTGTGGAAAAATCCTATGTTCTGTTACTTTCTCTCGTTTATTAATTAAGAGAGATTCTTCATCTTCCTATTATTACTCTTTGTAAGAAAGGTTTTTCATTTTCATTTATTATTTTTTGGAAGCGCAATCTTTTTATCCACTACCACTTGCTCTTCCAAGCAGGTAAAGATTGCTTCGATCTTACGTGTATCCATTTTCGGCGTTACCAGGCTGACGATTGGCACTACGATCAGTCCAAGCACCATAGCGATTGCCCCTGCGTTGATGGGGGAGGCAATGTAAGACAAAAACAGATTGGAGACCGTTATGCCGATGCCGCAGGCGAAGCTTGCCCAAACTGCTGCTCGAGTTACCCCTTTCCAGTAAAGTCCATAGAGGAACGGCGCAAGGAACGCCCCAGCAAGCGCCCCCCAGGAAATCCCCATTAGCTGGGCGATAAACTGAGCGATGGATTTCGGAGGAAACAGCGCAAGAACCACAGAGCAAACAATGAAAAATACCAGCAGGATCCGCATACAAAGAAGCTGTTTCTTATCACTCATCTTTTTGACAAAATTATCTTTCAAAAAGTCCAAAGTCAGGGTAGAGCTTGAAGTTAATACCAGGGAAGACAGCGTCGACATGGAAGCTGACAGTACCAGTACGATCACCACGCCTACCAGGATATCCGGCAGGGTGGATAGCATTTCTGGAATGATTGCGTCATAAATCACGCTTCCATCTTCCTTGCGGATTGCCGTCGTGTCAAACAGCCTTCCGAAACCTCCCAGAAAGTAACATCCTCCAGAAACAATCACTGCAAAAAATGTGGAAATGATCGTTCCAGACTGGATCGATTTTTCATCCTTGATGGCATAAAATTTATGAATCATCTGTGGAAGCCCCCAGGTTCCCAAGGAAGTTAGGATGATTACTCCCAGAAGATTTAAAGGATCTGGTCCAAAGAAAGACGCAAAAGCTCCTTTTTGCCCCATAGTGACAGCGACGTCGCTCTCCAATTCAGACAAGGAACGTACTGCATCAAGAAAACCTCCTTGCCCGCTTAAAACAGCGGCGATCACTGCCACGATTCCTACCAGCATCACAATCCCCTGAATAAAATCATTGATAGCCGTCGCCATGTAGCCGCCTAGGATCACATAGGCACAGGTGAGGACAGCCATAGCGATCACGCAGACCTCATAGGGAATGTCAAACGCCATGCCAAACAGCCTAGAGAGACCGTTGTATACGGACGCCGTATAAGGAATCAAGAAAATAAAGGCGATGGCGGAAGCTGCGATGCGAAGAGCCTTGCTGTCATAACGTTTTCCAAAATAATCTGGCATGGTCGCCGCTGACAGATGGTTGCTCATGATGCGGGTACGCCTGCCGAGGATGACCCAGGCTAACAAGGAACCAATCAATGCATTGCCAATTCCGATCCATGTAGAAGCAAGCCCGTATTTATATCCAAACTGCCCGGCATACCCCACAAAAACCACCGCTGAAAAATAGGAAGTTCCATAGGCAAACGCTGTCAGCCAGGGTCCCACGCTTCTGCCCCCCAGCACAAAATCATTGACATTGGTGGCATGCTTCCTAGAATACAAGCCAACCCCGATCATTACTGCAAAAAATACAATCAGAAATATCACTTTAACTAACACAATCTTCCTCCTTCGCAGGCAGCCATCATACAAAAAATGCGGGCTGTCTGGCATTTATTTCATTCCAGACAAAAAGAGCTCCTTGCCCAACAGCTTTTCGGCATTCTGACCCATAATTTTATCGAAATCTTTTTTATCTAATCCAAGCGACCCAAGATGAGCCAGCGATTCTTTCTGCCCGCTCCAGGGGCTGTCCGTGGCAAACAGGATGCGGTCTGCGCCATGCTTTTTCAGTATTTTTAAGAAAACGGAATCTTCAATAAATCCAAAGGTGTAGGCGGTATCAAAGTATACGTCTTCTCCCGCCAGAAGTTCTTCTGTCTCCTGCCACAAACCGAAGCTGCCATAATGGGCAAGCACCATTTTCTTTGGAGCGACCTCGTCCAGTACCTTTCGGATGCGTTTTGGCGTACACCGCACATGCTCGGGAAACCCGATGTCAATCCCGGCGTGAACCACGCTGATTAACCCAAGCTCTGATGCATAATCCAAAATCCGCATATATTTCAAATCATCCATATAGGTATCCTGATAATCTGGGTGCAGCTTAATCCCAAGCAGTCCCAAGTCCTTAATGATGCGCAGTTCTTTGCGAAAATCTGAAGTATCTGGATGAATCCCTCCAAAGGATAAAAGCCGCTTTTTTTTGTCTTGGTACTTCTCGTTGAGCCGCGCTGCAAAATGATTGACGGTGTCAAACTGTTCTGGCCTTGTAACCACCGGAAGCACGACGGACAAATCTACGAAAGCCCCCTCCATCGAGGCTATGAGGCTTTGTTCTCTGCCATCTGTAAATGCTTTGACATCGGCAATATGTTCCAACTTTTCAATCGTTCTTGCCGCAATTTTTTCAGGAAATATATGTGTGTGAAAATCTACTACCATGACGAGCCTCTTAACAGAAAATCTTCATAATGTCATCCTGGCTGTAAAGTTCCACTTCTTTGCTCTTTAACAGCTCTGCAGCCTCGTCTCCATTGGAGATTTTGCAGATAATGGAAGCCTCATTGTCCTTGTTGGATAAAGCGTACATATATTCCACATTTAAGCCCGCTTTGCAGACATGGCTTAACACTTCCTGAAGCTTTCCTACCTGATGAGACAATTTTACGGCAAGGACATCTGTAAGCATTGCTGCAAAACCTTTCTCTTTTAAAGCTTTTTGCCCAGCTTCGGGGTTCGAAGTGATCATCCTTAGCAGGCCATATTCACTGGTATCTGCCAGGCTTAAGGAAATGATGCTGACCTGTTCCTGTTTTAAGACGTCTAATACTTCCTCTAAACGTCCTTCCTGATTTTCAATAAAGACAGATAATTGTTTGATAAACATATGCGTTCCTCCTTTATACCAATTTACGTTTGTCTATGACATGAACTGCTTTTCCCATGCTGCGCTCTAGTGTCTTAGGAGCTACTAGCTTAATCTTTGCCGCAAGTCCGATGGCGTTTTGAATCACATGTGCGATTTTCTTCGTAAGGCTTTCCAAATCCTTGATCTCATCAGAGAAAAAGCGTTCTTCCACTTCTACCTGGATCTCTAGCGTATCAAGATTATTTTTGCGATCGACAATCATCATATAGTGAGGCGTAACGCCGCCCATTTCCAACAACGCCGCTTCAATCTGGGATGGAAATACATTGACGCCCCGGATAATCAGCATATCGTCAGAACGTCCCTTGAATCGGCTGATTCTTGCCAGCGTCCTGCCGCATTCACATTTGTCATAGGAAATGCTTGTCAGATCCTTGGTGCGGTAACGCAAAAGTGGCAGTCCTTCTTTGGTCAATGTAGTGAATACCAGCTCGCCTGTTTCTCCTTTCTTCATGGGCTTGAAGGTGTCTGGATCAATGATTTCTGGAAGGAAATGATCTTCATAGACATGGAGTCCTTTGTGGTACTGGCAATCGCAGGCAACGCCTGGTCCCATCACTTCTGATAATCCATAAATGTCAAAGGCATTGATATGTAAGCGTTCTTCAATCTGTCTGCGCATATGATCTGTCCATGGCTCTGCGCCACAAACTGCAGCTTTCAGCTTGATATTTGGAACATCGCCTGACTCCTCCAAGACTTCTGCAATATGGAGCAGGTAGGATGGCGTACAGGCAATCGCCGTAACGCCAAAATCTTTCATCATGGTGGTAAGCTTCTTGGTATTTCCCGTAGACATAGGCACTACCATTGCCCCAAGCTTCTCTGCTCCGCCATGCGCTCCAAGGCCTCCAGTAAACAGCCCATAGCCATATGCTACCTGAATGATGTCATCCCGGGTGACTCCTGCCTGTGCCAGAGCCCTTGCCACGCACTCGCTCCAGATTTCAAGATCTCTTCTGGTATATCCCACCACGGTAGCTTTTCCAGTAGTGCCAGATGAAGCATGGATGCGGACGATTTCAGACTGAGGCGCTGCAAAGAGGCCAAATGGATAAGTGTCCCGCAGGTCATTCTTGGTCGTATATGGCAGTTTGTGGAGATCTTCAATTCCATTGATGTCACCAGGCTCAATGCCCAATTCCTGCATTTTTTTCCGGTAAAATTCTACATTATGATATACCCGGTCTACTACTTTGACCAGACGTTTGCTTTGCAGGAATTCCAATTCGTCCCTGCTCATACATTCCTTTGTCTCATTCCAAATCATTTTTTAGAAACCTCCTGCTATTGATTATCCCTCATATCCTTTTAAGAACGCTTTTTTATTGATATCCACAGTCTTGGGCGGAACGGTTTTTTCAATAATCTTGAGCCATGCTTCTTTGGAAAAATCCATATGCTTTGCCGCCATGCCAAGAACGATAATATTGAACACTTTAGAATTTCCCAGATTCTTTGCTTCGGCCATAGCATCAATTTTATAGACAGTATGTTCCTGTTCCAGCCCTTTCACGATATGTTCTGGATATTTTGCAGCTCCCGTCACAACGGTAATGGGTTCGATTTTCTGCTCATTCACTACTAAGACGCCGTCTTTTTTCAGAAAATGCGCATAACGAAGCGCCTCTAATTTTTCGAAAGCAATCAATACGTCCGCTTGTCCCTCTTCTACAATGGGCTCTGCTACTTTTTCGCCATAGCGCACAAAGGTAACCACGCTTCCACCTCTCTGCGCCATGCCGTGAACTTCGGACAGTTTTACGTCATATCCGGCGTCTAAGGTGATTCCGCCCAAGATACGGCTGGTTAGAAGGGTCCCCTGTCCGCCTACGCCTACAATCATTATATTCTTAGTCATATATCTGCCTCCCGTCTATGCTTCTACCCGCTCTATGGCGTTGAATTTACACAATTGCGCACAGAGTCCGCAGCCGTTGCACATGGTATCATCTATAGCGATAGTTCCATCCGTTTTTTTCGTCAGCGCCGGACATCCTGGCCTTAAACATGCGCCGCACTTCTTGCACTGGTCTGTTACTGGCCTGCATTTATATGGAAATACATTTCCCTTTAACAACACGCAGGGAGATTTGGTAATTATAACGGATACCTCGTCCCTTGCCACTTCTTCTTTGACCACCCGCTCCAATTCCTTGGTATCAAAGGCATCCACTTCTGTCACATGCTTGATTCCCATGGCCTTGCAGAGCTCATATATGTTAATGGCAGGGACAATTTCGCCCTTTAAGGTCTTGCCAGTAGCGGCGTGATCCTGATGCCCGGTCATTCCCGTAGTGGAATTGTCCAGAATGACCACCGTCCCTGTGCCCTGATTATATACCATGTTCATTAGCGAATTGACGCCTGTGTGCAAAAAGGTGGAATCCCCGATCACTGCCACCCAGTTTTTGACGTACTCTTTGCCTTTTGCCTTTTCCATGCCATGAAGCGTAGAAATGCTGGCGCCCATACATACAGTAGTGTCAATCACGTTCAGAGGCGCGACAGCGCCCAATGTATAACAACCAATATCTCCCGCCGCATGAATTTTTAATTTGCTGAGTACGGAATACACGCTTCTGTGCGGGCATCCTGGGCACAGAATTGGCGGTCTAGCCGGAACTTTCGCAGGTTCTTTGACCTCGACTTTTTGGTGTAAGACTTTATCCCGGATCATGTTGGCAGAATATTCACCTTGTATCGTGAAAATTTCTTTGCCAGTGGCTTCAATGCCCCAGGATTTCACCTGTTCTTCTATCACAGGTTCCAATTCTTCAAATATGTAAAGTTTCTCTACCTTAGAGGCAAATTCTTCAATCAGCTTCCTGGGGAGAGGATGCACCATGCCAAGCTTCAATATAGAGGCATTGGGACAGGCTTCTTTTACATACTGGTAGGGGATTCCACTGGTGATAAATCCGATCGAAGGATCATTGTATTCTGCACGATTAATAGCAAAGCTATTGCTGTCCTCTGCCATTGCTTTCATCCGCTTTTCGACATAGACATGCCGTCCGATGGCGTTGGCGGGCATCATAACGAATTTGGCAGGATTTCTCTCATAAGGCTGATCTTTTGGCTCCACCCGCTCTTCGAGCGTTACCGTTCCCTGGGAATGTGCCAGACGAGTGGTGGTCCTTACAATCACCGGAGTGTCGTATTTTTCGCTGATCTCATAGGCAAGCTTTACAAAGTCTTTTGCTTCCTGGCTGTCAGAAGGCTCTAAGACAGGCACCATCGCTGCCCTTGCCACGCACCGGGTGTCCTGCTCGTTCTGAGAACTGTAAAGCCCTGGATCGTCCGCAGCCACTAACACCAGGCCGCCGTTTACTCCGCCATAGGAAATCGTATACAATGGATCGCTTGCCACATTGACTCCCACATGCTTCATAGACGCCATGGCGCGCACGCCGCTGATGGATGCGCCGATTGCCACCTCGGTCGCTACCTTTTCATTGGGAGACCACTCCGCGTAAATTTCATCATATTTTACAATGTTTTCACTGATTTCCGTACTAGGCGTGCCAGGATATGCCGCTGAGACTTTCACGCCTGCCTCGTAGGCACCTCGGGCAATTGCCTCGTTGCCCAACATGATTTTTTTATCCACTGATTACACTTCCTTTCTCAAGTCTTTGACTCTCTGTGCTTTGCCTTCAAACCGCTGCAGGGTATTGGGAGACTCTAGGCGGATCTTTGCATCCAGACCCAGGACAATCCGCAGCTTCTGTTTGATTTTCTTTTCCAATGCCTCCAATTTGCGGTAAGCGTCCACTGGTTCTACTAGTTCTACCCGAATCTCAAGTATGTCAGAATGATTCTTCCTTGTAACAATAATCTCGTAATGAGGCCCGATCTCATCAATGCCAAGAAGCACCTCTTCTATCTGGCTTGGGAATACGTTGACGCCGCGGATTTTGAGCATATCGTCTGTTCTTCCGTCTAGATTTTCCATGCGAACCGTGGTTCTGCCACATTTGCATGGCTCATAGATCAGCCTGGTCACGTCTTTTGTCCGGTAGCGGATCAGGGGCAGCGCTTCTTTATAGATGCAGGTAATCACCAATTCCCCTTTTTCTCCTGGCGCAAGGACTTCCCCTGTTTTGGGATTGATAATCTCCGGAATAAAGAAATCTTCATTGATATGCATGCCGCTAAGATACTCGCATTCTCCGGACACGCCTGGTCCCATCAGCTCGCTCATTCCATAATTGGAGGTGACAAGCATATCTTCTCCCCAAAGCTTATGCATTTCTGTACGCATTGCCTCTGTCAGAAGCTCGCTTCCCACCAACCCGATTTTGATCTTCAGATCTTTCTGCGGGTCAATTCCCATCTGCCTTGCTACCTCTGCGATGCGCAGGGCATAAGAAGGGGTTGCTACCAATAGGGTGGTGCCGAAATCTTTCATATACATGATTTGTTTTTCTGTATTTCCTGTAGAGGAGGGAACTAGCGCCGCTCCCATGTTCTCCAATCCGAAATGCAGGCCTAGCGCCCCAGTAAACATCCCATATCCAAAACAGATCTGTGCTACATCTTTCGAAGTGGCTCCTCCCATAGCTGCAATTCTGGAAACGCACTCTGTCCAGACTTCCAAATCCTTTTGGGTATATCCTACCACGGTAGGCTTTCCAGTCGTTCCCGAAGATGCATGGATGCGCACGAGGTCGTCTTTGGGAACGGCAAACAAACCAAACGGGTAATTGTCCCTCATGTCTTGTTTCGTGACAAAAGGCAGCTTTGCAAGATCCTTAAGGGTCTGAATTTCCTCAGGCTTTACCCCGGCTTCCTCCATCTTCCGGCGGTAAGGCATTACTTTTTCATACACCCTTGCCACCGTCTCTTTGAGCCGTTCTAACTGGAGAGACTCGATCTTTGCTCTTGACATTGTTTCTTCTTTTGCCCAAATCATTTTATTTTCTCCTTCAAATATGTATTTTTAACACAAGATTTTGCAAAACAATCTTATTTTACCACAAAATAGCCGCTTATTCCACATAAAGATACTTTGAGTTTCCGCATTTTGCAATTCATAGCGCCAAAAGGTCTTGCTGCCTTTGGCAGCATAGACATCTTGCACAAAAAGTGTTTTCATCACTTTGTGATGGAAACCTTTTGGCGCTATGAATTGCAAAATGCGGAAACTCAAAAAAGATACATGGAAATCTGACTTTATCCGATAAGACAAATAAAAGCAGCATACTGCATTTCTACAGTATACTGTTTCTGAGATAAAAAATCAATACTTTAAAGCGATAAAGTCGATTTGTTATATTTTTGTGCTTTTTCCTATGAATTAGTATATAACAGAAATGGACACAAAAAAACAAGCTGCCATATTCTTTCCAATTACGGAAACATATTGGTCTATTCTGCATAATAATTGGAAATGAGGAAACTCAAATTAAATTGAGGTTGACCTTTGGCAAATTTTATGATATAAAGCTTTTATAAAACCTATTGAGGTGTGGATTTTTCAAGAGAGATCTTTTTTCGCCACATAATTGCTTTTTGCGATTATGTGGCGTTTTATTATCTTCTAAGATTAGGGCGCCAAAAGGTCTGAATTTCCCTTGCAGGCTAATTTTCCCAATCTTGCACAACAGTATCTATCAACGATGGGTCGCGCAGCCGGCAGGAGATCATCTCTCTGTGCCGAAACATTCCATCAACAAAATGAATCTTTGGAGGAGAACCTTATGGAACAGACATTTATGAAAGAGAAAAAAATACTGCCCTTGGTATTATCAATGTCCTTGCCCATGGTGATTTCCATGGCGGTCAATTCCCTGTATAATATCATTGACAGTTACTTTGTGGCACAAGTGAGTGAAGACGCCATGACGGCGTTGGCCCTTGTGTTCCCGATTCAGAACCTGATTAACGCCATCGCTATTGGGTTTGGCGTCGGACTCAATGCAGTTATTGCATTTTATTTAGGAGCCAGGCAGCAAAAACAAGCAGACCAAGCAGCTTCCATGGGGACTTTGTTAAGCTTGATACATGGCATTTTGCTGACGATTGTTTGCATTTTTGGAATGCCCGTGTTTCTAAAAAACTTTTCGTCCGATCAGGAAATCATAAATTTAGCATTAATCTATTCTTGCAGGGCATTCCTATTTTCCCCGATCATCAATCTCGGACTGTCCTTTGAAAAAATTTTTCAGTCTATTGGCAAAATGAAAGTCTCCATGTTCAGCATGATGTGCGGTTGTCTGGCAAATATCATCTTAGACCCGGTGATGATATTTGGCATAGGCTTTTTTCCTGCCATGGGCATTGCTGGAGCCGCTTATGCTACTGGAATCGGACAATGTGTCACCCTTGCCGCATACCTGTTGTTTTATTTTTTCCGTCCAAACTCAATCCGGCTCAGTTTCAAATACATCCAGTTAGATTCTGCCTTAATAAGGAAAATCTATGCGATCGGCATATCTGCGACCTTGAACTTGGCGCTTCCGTCGCTGCTGATTTCCATATTGAACGGCCTTTTGGCAGGCTTTTCCGAGAAATATGTCCTGGTACTTGGCGTTTACTATAAACTGCAGACTTTCATCTATCTGACTGCCAACGGCATTATACAGGGAATCCGGCCTTTGCTGGGATATAATTTTGGAGCCGGGGAATCTATGCGCGTCAAGAAAATTTTTTACACCTCGCTCATCATGAATGTTGGAATTATGGCGGTTGGAACGGCGTTGTCATGGATGATGCCAGAAACGTTAATCGGCTTATTTACAGATCAGCCTGAGACAATCAAGATTGGCGTTTTGGCATTGCATATCATCAGTCTTGGATTTATCATATCTGCCGTTTCCATTACCTGTTCTGGGGCATTGGAAGGATTAGGAAAAGGCGCCCAGTCTCTGATAATCTCACTGCTGCGTTATGTGATCGTCATGATTCCGGCATCATATGGACTTAGCAAGTTTCTTGGCGCAGACGGCGTATGGTATGGGTTTTGCATTACTGAGTTCGTAACCGCAGGCTTTGCCGCATTAATTTTTTGGAGGCAGATCCTCTGCCGCCTGCGGCAATCTCATACGTTATCAAATTAGACTCCAGAATCAGGCTTTGTTTCTTTTGTCCATGTCTTACACTGCTCAAGCCTTGCCCCGTTGTCACTTTGCTCCATATCGTATGCAAAGGCATGGAGCGTCTCACAGACAAAGTCTTTGCATGTTCCGCAATGCATATGTTCTTTTCTCTCGCAACAGGATTTCACGGGACAGCTTTCGGCCCAAAAAGGCTTGTCCATATCCACGCATCCTTTGCACCCCATAGTTTCACGAAAGCTGCATTGGCTGCACATCAATCCGCATCTTGACTCAATCATATTATTCTGACCTCCTGATTATGTATTTCTAGATATTCTTTGTAATCTTGGGGCTGTTGAAAAATAGCTGTTATGTGTAACGCCCCTGCGGCAATTATTCGCTGCCGTACTTATAGATATAACACAAGGAACACGACAACAGTATGTCGTGTTCCTTGGAATTTTACAATGGCATAGGATACTTTAAAATATTTTCGGCTTGCTTTTTTCGCTCCTCTAAAAGCTCCTGCGGCTCCAATATGGACACTTTGTCTCCGAAGCTAAAGATCCAAGATCTCATATGCTGGTAGCTTGCAAAATCACATTCTAAAAGTAGCTCTCCTTTCTCGGTCTCCTGAAAAGAATCAGCGCCATACTCTTCGATCAGGCGGAATTTTTCGCTATTGGCAAATAATGCTTTGAGGTGAATCGTATTCTGCTTAAAATACTCCTCAAACTGTAGTTTGTCTTCTGGTATCCTGCGGGGCAGAAATTGCTGCTGCAATACCGTTAGCTTCCACAAACGGTTTAATTTAAACAGCCGATAGTCCTTGCGGTCAAGGCAATATGCAAACAGATACCAGGAAGACCATCGAAATACAAGCAGGTATGGTTCCGCACATCTGGTGCTTTCACCTTTTTGATAGTAATAGGTAAATGTGATTTTCTGCTTTTGGCGGATTGCTTTTTTAATGATCTCTATTTTTTGTGTCAAAGGCTTCTGGTAATGGGAGGCGAGATCGATTAAAATGATATCTTTTTCTTCTGTCGAGCAATTCTTGCCAGATAATTTTTCAACGATCGGACTGTAGTGCGAATTTTCCGAAACACTGTCAATGCCCTTTAATCCCGCAAGTATGGCTTGTATTTCCTCTTCTTTCAAAAGCGTTTTATCTATTTTATAGCTGTCAAGAATTGAAATACCGCCGCCGCTTCCCTGCGTAGTGACAACAGGAATGCCGGCCTTGCAGATATCCTCGATGTCCCGGCAAATCGTCCGTCTCGACACTTCAAAACGTTTTGCAAGTTCAGGCGCAGTCACTTTATCTTTTTGTAATAAAATTGTGATAATCCCAATCAAACGATCAATCTTCATCTATACGAAATCTTCCTATTTCTGTGCGCAGCGTTTCCGAACTGTGCTTTGTCCTGGCAACCTGATCTAGCACTTCTGCTGACTCTCCAGCAATGACAGAAGCCCGCTGTGCAATCTCTGCGGTTCCCTCTGCGCCTTCTTCTGCAGCCCTGGAAATATCGCTCATGGAATTCTTAATTCCCTCCATGTTGTCAAACAATTCCTGAGCTATTCCGCTAAACTCACGCATCAGCTCATCCACCGAAGCGCCGTCTTTGTCATACTGCTCGCCAATTGCAAGAAATCCTTCGTAATCTGCCGTTACATCCTTTACAACGAAATCCAATAATTTTCGTGCGTTGGCAGAAAGATTGTCTACGGCTTTTGTTACTTCCTGGGTCACATCTTGTATCTTCATGACCGTTTGCCGGGACTGATTTGCAAGATCTCCGATTTCTCCTGCAACGACCGCAAAACCTTTCCCTGCTTCGCCGGCTCTGGCAGCTTCGATAGACGCATTCAGGGACAGCAGATTCGTCTGGGAAACCACATTCATAATAACGCCCGACAATTCATAAATTTGCTCAATTACTTTTGCATTTTCCAGTGCTGTCTCTAGATCCTTTTGAATTTCCTTTTTCAACTGCGCCGCTTTTTCTTGTGCGCTTTTGATTTTCTGATTCGTCTGATTGGCTCTGCCTTTAATCTCGGCGGCTCCCAATGCGCCATCCTGAGAACGTTGCGCAATATGCTGTACCGCCGTATGTATGATGCCAGCCGCTTCGTCTGCCATGGTCGTGGTAGCCGCCGTTTCCTGCATGCCCGCGGAAAGCTGCTGCGTAGCCGCAGACACGCTGGCAATATCGTCATTTAATTTTGCAACGCATTGATCCACAGAGCCTGCGGCTATGCTGATTGTCTCAGATTCTTCCTGTACCTGGCGGATCAATTTCACCATGGCAGACTTCATATCTTCCATGCAGTTTGCCAAATGACCAAAATCATCACGCCTTCCCAGAAGTTTTTTCATATTGTTTTGGGCATAGTCTCCTTCTGCCATGCTGTTCATCTGTTGTGTCGCCGCATGAAGGGATCTTGTTATGTCTGTTACAATCAGCAGTGCGATGACAATCAAAAGCAACACAGCCACTAGGATGGATGTGACCGAGATGATCTTAGTCTTCTGAAATATATCTTTTACGGGCGCATTGTTTTCAACCGCCAAATTCTCTAATTCGTCTACATAATTCCCTGTCCCTACAACCCACTCCCATGGCTCAAAAGACTTGCTGTAGGCACGCTTGGGGAAAACATCTGTATTGTCTTCTTTGGGATAGTAATATTCTGTAAAGCCCCCGTCTTGCTGCCGTCCGTTTTTGATAATATCTTTTATCATCTGGTAGCCATGACTGTCCTTGGTGTCAAGACGGTTTGTTCCTTCTGTCTCTTGGCCAAGAAGCACTATGTTGTCTCCCTCATAAGTGTCAATCCAGAAATATCCGCTCTCCCCATACCGCAGCTCTCTGACGATGTTTGCCGCCAGTTTTTTTGCCTCTTCTTCTGTATAAGCCCCGTCTTGGCATTCTGCATAGATTTTCTCTAGCAGGGTGATGACACTTTCTACCTGGCCTCTGATCTGTGCATCATAATCGTCATAAAGTACCTGTTTCATACTGGAAATTGATTGCTGGTAAGATTCTTCCATACTGTTCATATTCATTATGCCCATGACGCACATGGACACCGCAGCAACAGCCGTCAAAATAATTAGCTTTGTGCGTACTTTTAAGTTTGCAAACACTGTTCCTCATCCTTTCTTTCGTAAACCAGGAAGAAGCTCCCCTCCTCTTTACATTTATGTATTCTTAGGTTTGCCTTTATGTCTGATTTTGCGACAAGATTATTTGCCAGATGTGCACAAATTTATGAGACGTACATGGATGGCACGTTGACTAAATTTGTCTGCATTTGGTGGAAAATCAGCCGTAAAAGCAGGTATTAGGGAGATTCCGAGAGTACATATTTGCTTCTCCTTCCGAAACTTTCACTATTATTTTATCATATTTTGAAAAATCGTAAATATTTCTTTCATTAATATAGGTGTTTGTGACACTCTGGATTGTTGATATCTGTCTTTGACTCTGGAATAGCCATTTGCTTTCTTCTTTAAATCCTCTATGTTTGTCCTAAATTTGGCGTATTGCTCTTAAATAGACAGAGCTAGAAAATTGAAAAAATTTTTGAGTGATTCATTGACAAACGGGAGATATGGATATATAATGTTAATGGTTAGTTATTACTAACTATTTTTAAGAGATATTGGTTAGTTATAACTAATCAATAGAAATGTTTTTTAATTCTTGAAAGTAGAAAGGGGTGATGATTATGACTTTGAAAAATGCAGTGGAAGGAAAGGATTATATAATTCGGCAAATAAAGACGGCTGATGAGGAATTGAATGCCTTTTTGTTTTCACTTGGATGTTACAGTGGTGAAGCAATTACAGTTATCTCCCATAAGAAATCAGGGTGCGTAGTTTCTATTAAGGAGAGCAGATATAATATTGACCATCAATTAGCCGAGGCAATTGTTGTATAAGAGAGAAAGCATGCTTCGGCTTGTTTTTTATCCAGTGGTTAGTAAGCACTAACTCTTAAGTGACTAATTCCATAAGGAAATGTACTCTCGGTTCCTCTTTGTGCCTGATTTTGCAAGAAAATTTTTTGTCAGATGTGCACAAATTTATAAGACATACCTGGACGGTACATTGATGAAATTTGTATGCATTTGGCAGAAAATCAGCCAAAAAAAGGTATAAAAGAAATTCCGAGAGTACATGAAAGATAAAAGGAGGAAAGCATCATGAGAATTGCATTAACTGGCAATCCGAACTCTGGTAAGACTACGATGTATAACGCGCTTACCGGAAAAAATGAAAAGGTTGGCAACTGGGCGGGTGTCACTGTTGACAAAAAAGAACATCCTATCAAAAAGATTTATGGCGGCGGGCAGACGCTGATCGCTGTCGACTTGCCTGGCGCTTATTCGATGTCGCCATTCACAAGCGAGGAAAGCGTCACCAGCTCTTATATACGCAAAGAAAATCCAGATGTCATCATCAATATTGTAGACGCCACGAACCTAAGCCGCAGTCTTTTTTTTACAACGCAAATTCTGGAACTGGGAGTTCCCGTTGTCGTAGCTCTCAACAAAAGCGATTTGAATCAGAAAAAAGAAACGAAAATTGATGTAGCGGCTCTGTCCGAAAAGCTTGGATGTCCCGTAATTCATACTGTTTCTACTGTTTCAGAAGGATTGAAAGCTGTGATTGAGGCTGCCGTTGCACAAGCTTCCGTTAGGCAGAAAGCGCCCTACATACAGGAAGAAATTGATCTGGCTGACAGGCAGGCTGTGGAAGCTGCCGATCGAAAACGGTTTGAATTTGTGAATAGCGTTGTCAAGGAAGTGGAGGAGCGAAAAGTTTTTACAAAAGAGAAAAATTTCAGTGATAAGATGGATGCTTTCCTTACGAACAAGTGGCTTGGCATACCGATTTTCGCTATGGTAATGTTTTTTGTCTTTCAAATCTCACAAGTTTGGGTTGGCGCGCCGATTGCGGATTATCTGGTGGGCTGGTTGGAAAATTTTCAAGGCTGGGTAGGTGGATTTTTAGAAAACGCCAATCCGTTACTGAAAGCCTTGCTTGTGGATGGGGTAATCGGCGGCGTGGTGGCGGTAATCGGATTCTTGCCATTGGTCATGGTGATGTATTTTTTAATTGCCTTGCTTGAGGATTGCGGCTATATGTCCCGAGTGGCTGTCGTGCTTGATCCGATTTTCAAAAAAGTCGGTCTTTCTGGAAAGTCGGTGATTCCTTTTGTAATTACCATTGGTTGTGCAGTTCCTGGCATCATGGCGAGCCGTACGATCCGCAATGAGCGTGAGCGCCGGGCTACTGCCATGTTGAGTCCATTTATGCCCTGTGGTGCAAAAATTCCAGTGATCTCTTTATTTGCTGGAGCTTTTTTCGAGGATGCTGGCTGGGTAAGCACATTGATGTACCTTTCTGGCATCTTGCTAATTTTTTTCGGCGCGTTATTGGTAAATAAGATTACGTGCTATAAGGCAAGAAAGTCTTTCTTCATCATTGAGCTGCCAGAATATAAACTGCCGTCTCTTCCAGGCGCTTTTACATCCATGTGCAGCCGTGGATGGGCATACATTGTGAAAGCGGCTACCATTATTCTTCTCTGCAATACAGCCGTTCAGATTATGCAGAGCTTTACCTGGAGATTTCAGGTAGCTAAGACAGCAGACGCCTCGATTTTGGCATCTGTCGCTTCGCCATTTGCTTATCTGCTGCTTCCAATTGTAGGCGTTCTCAGCTGGCAGCTTGCTGCGGCTGCGGTAACAGGCTTTATTGCAAAGGAAAATGTAGTTGGGACGCTTGCCGTTTGCTTTGTTGGTCTGGAAAACCTGATTGATACAGAGGAACTTGCCTTATTGGAAGGTACAGGAACCGAAGTCGCAGGCATCATGGCAATCACTAAGATAGCGGCTCTTGCATATTTGATGTTCAACCTCTATACGCCGCCCTGTTTTGCTGCGATCGGCGCAATGAACGCCGAGATGAAAAGTGCGAAATGGGTCTGGGGAGGCATTGCGCTCCAACTTGGCGTAGGGTTTGCTGTAGCATATTTTGTTTACACGATAGGCACGCTTTTGACAGCTCCTTCTTCTCTTGATCTTAGCGCTGCGCTTGCAGGTCTCGCCGTGGTTGCTATTTTGGTTTCCATTGTTGCTGTCTTGATAAACAACGCCAAGAAAAATTTGAATAAAGAATACGCTTTCAATGGCACGATTGCCAAAGAGTATGCAACGGGGAAATAAACTATGGAAAATTTGATTATCATTATCATTTTATTGTGTGTAACTGGCAGCATCATACGCTATTTGCATAGGGCAAGAAAAGAAGGGCAGGTTTGCATTGGCTGTCCTTGCGCAAGACAATGTAACAGTTGCAGCGAAGGCAATTGCCATGACATAAGTTGTGGGGAATTTGCAGAGAATCTTCCGTCTGGAGAAAACCGTGCGGTTAGTGAAAAACGAAGTAATTTAGAATAGGTGCCAACTTGGATCATGGGGCAGTCGCACGAATCTATTCACTTGTTCAAAAGGTTTCTATTGCAAAGCAATGCAAACAAAATGCACAAAGATTATCTTGGGAAGCTAGCTTCCCAGAATAATTTTTTGCATTCTGTCTTTGCCGCATGAGCGGCAAGAACTTTTGAACAAGTGAATAGATTCGTGCGACTGCCCTAATTGCTATGCAAACTATTTCTGCTTTTATCTGTTCATCCTCATGCCTGACTTTAAACCGTTCTTTTCTAGGTTTTAGTACTTTTCTGACGTTACAAAATCATCTCATTAAGGGAATTTCCTGGAGGGACAATCGGCATGACGTTGATCTTGCTATCTATGATAAATTCGATAACCGTAGGTGTTTTCGTATTCTGCTTCGCACTTAACAAAGCTGTTTTTATATCCTCTGCGTCTCTAACGCAAATTCCTTTCGCTCCATAGCTTTTTGCGAGCGCTATAAAATTAGGCGTATAGTCTGGACAGCAATGATTCGAAATATTACAGTCTGTGTCACAGTTTTTTCGGTAACGCATGCAGGTACTCGAATAACGCTTGTCATAAAACATCTCCTGCCATTGTCGCACATTTCCCAAATACCCATTATTCAAGATGCAGATGATAATCGGCAATTCGTACACAATGGCTGTCGCCATTTCTTGAATGTTCATCTGCATGCCGCCGTCACCAGAGATGACAATAACATCTTTATGGGGATTGCCAAGCTTGGCTCCGATTGCAGCAGGAAAACCATATCCCATCGTTCCTAAGCCTCCTGATGTAAGCATTTTCTTATGTCCGTCGATTTCAAGAAACTGTGTTGTCCATAATTGATTTTGTCCTACATCGGTAGTGACAATGGCATCCCTAAATAGTTCATTGATCGATTGAATAATCATCTGCGGCGTCAAGCCAGTTTTTTTGATTTCAATTGGATATTCCATTTTCCAATGGTTTATTTGATCCGTCCATTCTGAGATACGCAGTGGCTTGGCCTTTTCAAGCAAAGCGCATATCGCCTTTTTCGCGTCAGCTATAATAGGAACATCCACAACAATATTGCGGAAAATAGAGGCCGCGTCAATGTCAATATGGATAATCTTCGCATTTGCTGCAAATGTTTCAACTTTTGCAGTAATACGGTCATTAAACCGTGTTCCTATGGAGAACAGGACATCGCAATGACTGATTGCAAAATTAGCTGCATAATTTCCATGTATGCCTATATTCCCAACATACAAACTGTTTGTTGTCGGGATAGCGCCCTTTCCCATGATAGTCGTGACAACGGGAACGCCTGTCATCTCTGCAAGCTTTGTCATTTCTTGATTTGCGTCGGCAATGTTAACCCCGCCGCCGATCAAAAAAACAGGTTTTTTTGCATGATTCAAAAGATCCAACGCCCTATGTAACTGCCCCATATTGCAAGTATTCAGCTCATAACCTTCTGTCGTTATCCCCTTTTGATAACTGTCACTGCCGTATGCCCTCTGAACATCTTTCGGCAAATCAACAACGACTACGCCCGGCTTTCCCGTCGTTGCAATTGAAAAGGCCTTGCTGATCGTTTCTGCCAAATCTTCTCTTTTTCGTACAGTTACTGCATATTTGCTGATGCTTCTTGTGATGCTTACGATGTCTACTTCTTGAAAAGCATGATGCCCAATCAGGTTGGTTGGCACCTGTCCTGTAAAACAGACCAGTGGAACGCTGTCATAATTGGCAGTGGCTATGCCTGTGACAAGATTTGTTGCTCCTGGCCCGCTGGTTACAAGGCAGACTCCTACCTTGCCTGTAGAACGGGCATATCCATCTGCTGCATGGACTAAGCCCTGTTCATGGCGTGGCAAAATAACATCGATATCCTTTTCTCCATATAACGCATGGAACAAGTCTATTGCCTGTCCTCCTGGATAAGCAAATAACGTTGTAACAGATTCCTCTTTTAATGCTTTGACAAATAATTGAGCTCCAGTTAGTTCCATAAAATAATCTCTCCTTTTGTATGCGTGTGCTTGCTTGCATATGAGCTATTTTTTTCGGCACTACCATAGGCGGCAGTACCGATTTTTACGATTTCAATCCTTTTACAAACATATTTACGCTATTTTTTATATATTGATCTTTTTCCACTTGAGATAATTCATTACCAAAGGAAGCTTTTAAAAACGCATATCCAAATGTTGATGAGAACACTGTCAAGGCCAGAGCGTCAAAATCTGCTTTTGGTATTTTTCCTAATTCATACATTTTATTAAGATATTGTGTCAATGATGATAGAAAAGCCTGTGGAACTTTCATAATCAGGGCAGATGTTTCCTCATATAATTGAGGCGCCCGCAAGCCGATAGACAAATTTACAAAATCTGGCGTCATTCGGTCCAAGTATGCCCTCATAAACATCTCGATATCTTTTTGCAAGTCCCACTGAAAGTTTTCAAAAATATCTGCAGTGATATTTGCACGCCATCCAGCTTGGCTTACGCCTTGCAACACAATATCTTTCTTATTCTTAAATTTCCGAAACAGGGTACACTCGTTCACACCTGCTTCTTTTGCAATTGCCTTCGTCGTAGTTGCAACGTAACCTTGATCTCTTACTAGCATCATTGCAGCATCTATGATTTTTTGACTTGTTTGATCCAAGTTCTCACCTCCGTGCAAGTGAACACTTTCATTCTAACAAAAGAATACGTTTCAGTCAATAAAAATTGCTTCTAATCTTTTCATCACAGCATTTTCTTTTTTTATTAGCATGATATGGTCTTAGGTTAATCATTTTTTTCTCCGAAATTTGTATTCATAAATAGTTGCTGATATCATGCTGCTTAATAATTTTTTTACCCAATAATGTGATGGCCTGTCTGGGGCATTTATTAATACAATGATAACACATGGTACATTTATCATCTGAAACAGCAATGCCATTTGCTATTTTGATGTTGCTCATAGGACATGTCTTCTCACATAAGCCACAGCCAATACATTCTGAGGAATTAATTTTTAATTGATCTGTATACTGCTTGGTTCTCCCGGAAAAGTATAATCTTTGTCCAAACAGTCCCGCAAAATGAGATGCTATTCCAAATCCTTCTTGTGGTGGCTTCCCATTTTTTATTTTACGAACTGCCCTGGATATTTTTTCTTCCGCTTTGATTATTAACTCTCTATTTTTTCCAAAGCTACGCTTTAATGCCCTCTCGTCAGCAAAGCTATCTGGCATTTTCAAATGAAGTCCGCCCATTGCAACAGCTCCATAATTATGTAAGAGTCGTGCTAATATTCCTGCTCCGTCACCAACGAATTGTTACTACGATCATATTCTTTTAGGAATTTATCGACACAAAATTTCGTATTTCCTGTACCATTAAAATATACTCCTATCATTTTTTCTCACTCCTAGTAATCATATTTCTTGCGTGTAAAACCCCTTACTTGTCTCATGATCACTTTTAGGGCACGAATTGTATTTGCCTCATGCAAATTTTGTTTTGTCATTAACCTTATTATATGATATTTATCTTGAAAAGTATAGCTGGATTTCATAAAGCCTATTAGATGGAAATGCTTGTAATGCAAAGTATTTTCGCTCAATAAATTATAATATGGTCATTGGCATTATACAGTGCGGTTGCAGAGTAGCGTCTCCTGTGATGATTGAAGCAGTACGAAAAAACATAATATCGAATAGGTTAGATTTTCTTTCCGAACTATGGTAAAATATAGTTACCATTCAAATCGCAGTTTATGGAGGCAGTAATATGAATTTTGATATAAATAACTTAAAATGGACAAGAAAGCCTGCAGATTACACTATATCGAATGATAAAATTGAGATCACAACAAATCCTCATACAGATTTATGGCAAAGAACATACTATCATTTCAGAAATGATAATGCACCTGTTTTGCAGATGGAAACAGATGAAAAATATTTTTCTTTTACAGTGAAAACAGAATTTGAAAGCAAGCATAGATTCGACCAATGTGGAATAGTGATGTATCTTGACAGTGAAAATTGGCTCAAAGGTTCGATAGAATACGAAAACGAAAAATTTCAGCATCTTGGAAGCGTTGTTACAAACAATGGCTATTCGGATTGGTCAACAACAGAAATAAGCGCTTCTGTAAAATCAATGTGGTATAGATTTAGCCGCAGGGGAGATGACTATTGTATCGAGTGTTCTGAAGATGGCGTTACGTTCAAGCAGATGCGTGTGTGCCATATGTGGAATGGTAATGGAACGATTCAGTTTGGTGTTTATGCTTGTAGTCCCGAAGAATCATCTTTTAAGGCAACGTTTACCAACCTGGAAATAACGGAATGTAAATGGCCTGCTCATAACGGGCAACAGCCCGACCAAGAGTGTTAAATTCTAAGTTTGTAAAGCTATGTGGTGATTGAAACAGAAAGTCTGGTTCTGCATTCATTTCTCGCAGGCGATGCCGCAGCTGACAATTCCCCACATCTGCAAGGAGGATTGCGTCATGGAAAATGAAAAGATATTTGGAATGTATTTTGCGAAAATTTACCCGATGCTGTTAGCAAAAGCAGAAAGAAAGGGCCGCACAAAAGATGAAGTGGATCAAATTGCCTGCTGGCTTACTGGATATAGCAATGACGCTATTCATGGTTTCCTGCGCAGTGATCTGACATATGGCGATTTTTTCAGGCAGGCGCCTGCGCTTAATCCTGGCCGCAAACTCATCAGGGGGACAATATGCGGCGTGCGTGTTGAGAACATTGAAGATCCTTTGATGCAGGAGATCAGATATCTTGATAAATTAGTGGATGAACTGGCAAAGGGTAAAAAAATGGAACAAATATTGAGAAAATAGTAACATTGTAATCAATGCTTAATGAGAAAAGACATTATGGAACTAAAATTTATACTCTAAATTCCAGCTCGAGGAGGTAAAAGACATGAGAAAAATATGTTTGTTTATTGCAATGAGCCTTGACGGATATATAGCAGATAGTAAGGGCGGCGTTGACTGGCTGCAAGGACAAGGCAATGATAATGAGAATATTGACGCCTATTCTCAGTTTGCAAAAAGCATTGATACTGTTTTAATGGGCTGGAATACTTATCACCAGGTCGTTACAGAACTTTCTCCCAAAGAGTGGATATATAATAATTTTATAACTTATGTTATTACACATAATGAACAGGCTTCCTCTGAAAAAATTCAGTTTGTAAATATAAATCCTGGTGATTTAATTAAAAAGCTGAAAGAGGAAAAGGGAAAAGATATTTGGATTTGCGGTGGAGCCAATCTCATCCAACAGTTAATGAATGAGGATCTCATTGATTGTTATTACATTACCGTAATTCCAATACTTTTAGGCTCTGGTATCCGTCTTTTTGAAAATGCCAAACATCAGATTAAGTTAAGGTTACTTAAAACACAATCATATAATGGAATGATAGATTTAATTTATGTACGAAGATAGATTGTTGCAAAACAGATTCCTCGTACCCAAAATATTGATTTTTCCAGTACTATAAACGGAAATCTACTGTCATGTATCATTTACTTCTCGCAAGCCTTTTTTATGATGTCCACATCTAACCCTTTGCCAATAAATTGGACAACATCATGGTGGTTCTCTGTAATAAGCCAGTCAAATTTTTTGTTCGTCATGTAATAGTCCGTCGGATATATCGCGTCATTAATAATAAGATGGACAATGGTGGGAGAACATTCCGCTACCCAGTATTTTGCCGTCTGCCTGTCCTCTTCCAAAAAAAGGTATATTTTTTCACATCCCACAATTTCCGTAAGACTTTCAATCCATTCATACGAGGCATGGTTTTCGTTGCCCTCTACAAAAGAATAAATTTTATCGATATCTTTCCGAAAGCCCTCTTCAATATTAGACCAATATATTCCATGTTTGCTTGCATATTCGTCATCTACGAATTTTTTCAATAATCTTCCGTAAACATTTTGCCACTCATAAATTCCTAAAAACCTAAAATCGCTTTCAGGGATGTCTTTTTTCTTGCAATAGCAGGTTACTTCGAGCCGCAACCCGTCCCATCTCTTTAACGCCTGCATTTCCACTTTCCTCCTAGCCTGCAATTGGTATCACGCATATGTTATTCAATATGTTCAACATGAGTTCTTAAAAAGTCAAAATACTTTTGTCCATCGTCCTCCCCGTTCTCATCAGGCTCAAATATCTCTTTTCCCTCCATCATATAAGCGCGTAGCAAATATTCTATAGCGTTCTTTTCATCTCCAATTTCTAAACAGCATTCTCCTAATCGCAACATAATAAAAGGATTTCCATACCCAGCGCCGCTCAAATTTCCTCGCGCTTTATCAAAGCATTGATGTGCTTGCGGGTACATTCTCTTTTTAAAATAAACATCCCCAATAGCAGCTAAAAACCATATTGTTTCGCTATAATACTGTTGCGGCTCTGGTATCAGATTAAGCCCTTCTTCCCATGTCTGTATAGCTTCTTGATATTGTTCTTCTTCCTCAAGCTGATTGCCCCTTTCAGCAAATTCGTCTAACTTTGCTTTGAGTTCCGGCGTTATTTCTTCAAGTTTTTGCTCTACTTTTTTTTCGCTTGAAAATAATCCCATAACAAAATACCTCCAGTTTCTTTCAGTTCAGTCAACTCCGATTATGATTTGATGATTTTTAAGGGAACTATTAGCTGTTATATTTTGTTATTAAATTATTTTTAAACCCTTGAAAACACTAAATATGTAGCAGGTAAGTTTTCCCTTAAAGTTTCCCTTGTGTTATTTCTTCCCGCAAGACATTATGAACCCTGATAAGGAAAAAATGAGGAAAAGAAAGTCATATAAAACAGTATAACAAAACATATGGAAATTGGCAAACTGATTGAAATGTTTTCAAAAAATCTATGGTAGGTGGATGCGGAAGCTTGCTCATGCGGATAAATGAATGTCTTTGCATTTTGCTTCGTCCCCCATCCTGCAAACGACAGTGAAACAGGGAAAGCAACGTTGTCAGAATGACAGTCTGTGAGTAGGCAGCACGTTTACAGACATATTCGCTTATCGGCGGTTATTTCAAATGAGATAGCATTTGCTAATTTACGCCAGCATGACTTATGCCCCCTGCAATGGGGATATTTCGCTCTCAAATGCCGTGGGCTTAAAAAGAAAGGAAATTCCCTTGAAAGTGTCTGAATTGTTAGTTGACTTTTTCAACTGATGCCAACAATTACATCAATTAGTCCATTCGACAGGGTTTTTGTTTTAGCTGGTTTGGAACCGGAAAGCGATACCCGTATAACACATCCCTGTTGGTATTGATGCCGGCGCTGTTTTGAGATTTCCGATGCTTTTTTGCCGCTTTTACTTTCTCTGCTACCATTTCTACTTCCTCTTTAAATTCATTATTTATAAAAACAATATTCCTCCGCTGCAAACCGTATCCTGTCGCCGCTTTTTAACGGATACCAGATCTGCGGCTTCAACCGGTTCCCGTTTAGAAATGTTCCAAAGGAAGAATTTTCATCGCGGACATAAGCAATCCCTTTGTTATCCAATGTCAGGGAGCATTGATGTCTGCTGATTCCCTGGCTGCCAGCAGGATACCGGATCGTACATTCCTCGCTCCGCCCAAATGTAATGTTGACGCCGGGATTCAGACTCTGGCTCTTTTCTTTACATATGCCACTTACACATTTTACATATCTGCTCTTCCGCATGGGCTCGCCTTTTCCAAGAACATCTGTATTTGGAAAGAGCTGCGCCGCTAATTCGCATATTGTCTGATATCGCTGCTCTGCCGAAATCGCCATTCCTTTTTGCAGAGCCGTTGCTACATGAGAAGGCAGTTCAGGACATAGCGAACGAATCGGCATCATCGGATCTGGCTCTCCAGAATACAGCGCCACTTTCCTGTCTGTCGCTTTTATGGGCAGCTTTCCGCTTAAAAGACGGTACATCGTTGCACAAGGCGCATATTTGTGTTCTGAAAGAACGGTCATCTTTTGATTCATATCTTTTCCTTTCGGGTATATTATGTATAAACGTCTTATATATAGCGTTTTTTATCTACTTTTCATTTTCAAAACCATTCGCTATAATTAAAAATAAATACTATTCTGCAATGGAGAAAGATTTTTATATGAACGAATTTGACTCTTTAGATAGAATCCGGCAGCTCTGCGAAGAGCGGAACTGGTCTTATTACCAGTTAGCGAAAGTTTCCGGCATTGCATATTCTACATTAAGCACCATGATAAACAAACAGAATGCGCCGTCCCTTCCTACACTGCAGAAACTCTGCCACGGGTTCGGCATTTCCATTACAGACTTTTTTGAACCGGACAGAAGCAGCAGCTCCTTAACGGAAGAACAGGCGGAATGTCTTTCTCTTTTCACATCGCTTTCTCCATAAATCACTGTCAGGCGCATTGCACACGCTATCTATCTGTTTCAAATATGGATAGATTGGCTCTCCAA
>OFGA01000291.1_pt1 | contig 45133 bp, 42 predicted proteins | sample 1521471 | NCBI WGS metagenome assembly OFGA01 (sample SAMEA3504086, study PRJEB24116) | mouse gut metagenome | biome: mouse gut; feature: mouse-associated habitat; material: faeces | place: Denmark | collected 2011 | reverse complement strand
AAGGCATGTGCCTGTGGCAATGGAGGAGCCCACTTACAAGCGCGCTTACAAAGTATTTGAGTCTTTCGCTTATAAGATAGAGGCAGTCCCCATGGACGGGAGCGGCATGGATGTAGGGAAACTGAAAGAATCCGGGGCCAGGGTGGCCTATGTGATGCCCTCCCGCCAGTATCCCACAGGGATTGTTATGCCCATAGGAAGGCGGATGGAGCTGCTAAGGTGGGCCAAGGAGGAAGAGGGGCGGTTTCTCATTGAGGATGACTACGACAGTGAGTTCCGCTACCGGGGAAAGCCGATCCCCTCCCTGCAGGGCTCTGACGGGGAGGGAAAAGTGATCTATATGGGGACCTTTTCCAAGTCCATTGCGCCAGCCATCCGGGTGGGCTATATGGTCCTGCCCCCAAGGCTCCTTTCGGCCTATAAACACAACTGTGGGTTTTATGCTTCTACTGTTTCGCGCATTGACCAGAAAATCCTGAACGTGTTTATCCGGGAAGGGTATTTTGAACGGTATCTGAATAAAATGAGGAAAATATACAAAGGCAGGCATGATTTTCTCCTGGGGCAGCTTTCCGGTTTCCAGGGAGCCTTTTCCATATCAGGTGAAAATGCAGGGCTGCATTTGCTCCTTACCAGCAAAAGCCGCCTGCCGGAGCAGGAACTGATAGATGCGGCGGCAAGGGAAGGGGTGAAGCTATATGGGATTTTGGATGCCTGCATGAAAAAAGACGGCCCTGCGGCAGAAGGCTATTCAGGAACAGTGCTTTTGGGATATGGGGCGCTGGAGGAGCAGGAACTGGCTGAAGGCGTTGCCCTGTTAAAAAAAGCCTGGCGTGCCTATTTATAAGGCAGGCCGGGCTTTTTTCAAAGAATGGGCATACAGCTTAATTATTCTAAATCATCATCGTAAAATTCTTCCACTTTTTCTGTGGCGGGCTGGCCTGGCCCGTTTTCAGCCTCCGGGGCGGCCTGCATGTCAGGGGTGGTTACAGATTCCCCTTCCGGCGTCTCCCCGGCCGTTTCTGCAGCCTGGCTATTTTCAGCGTTCTTTTCCTTGTTGACTGCGGTCAGGTCTGTAAAGCTGCCTTCAGCAACAGACTGGCCTTCCGTAACGGATTTTACAGTGTCCTTTACCTGCTGTACGGAATCAGCAATTACCTCTTTGGCCTTATGGAAAGCTTCGGAAGCGATGGCTTCCGCTTTGTCGAGGTTTAAGGATACGTAGGACCGCTCCTTGGCTGCGCTGTCGGTGGTGTCTTCATCAAGGTCCTCGCTGAAATCATCAAAATCATCGTCCGTATCCTCGTCTTTGTCCGAGGAAGGAGTGTTGTCTTTGGCCTGGAAATAATGATATGCGCCGTATGCTGCAGCGCCTGCTACAGCGGAGAAAAGTAAAAATTTACCAAATTTTTTGGACATAAAAGGACTCCTTTCGGTTGTTCATCATATAGTAATATCTTAATACTATTCTGTGGAATTGAAAAGAGATTATGTATAAAAAATCCATTAAATTTTTCGGCATAATATTTCAGAAATTTGGGCTTAAGTGATTGAAGCCGGGCGGTAAATATGATATATTTAATTTCGACTGATAAGGTCAATAACTGCCAGGATGGAAAATGGGCTTACAAAGGATTCGCCGCAGGGGTAAAAGTACATGAATGATAAATTTTTTGATTTGAAAAAGGAGAAACAGGACCGGATGATCAACGCTGCCCTGAAGGTGTTTGCGCTGAACGGATACGCCCATGCCAGCACGGACGATATTGTGCGGGAGGCCGGTATCAGCAAGGGGCTGCTGTTCCATTACTTTCTCAGTAAGCTGGGACTGTATTCTTTTATTTATGACTATAGTGTCAGGTATATGCTGCTGGAACTTTCGACAGGCGTGTCATCCAGGGAAACGGATTATTTCCTGCTTACCGGGCAGATTAAGCTTTCCCAGCTCCAGGTAATGAAAAATTATCCTTATATGCTGCAGTTCCTGAATAAAAGCCGGGATGAAAATGTGAAAGAGGCGCTGGTGGAGACGGAGAACAGGCGCGGGGTCTTAGCCAGCCAGTATGAGGAAATTTTAGAACGGGCAGATTATAATAAATTCAGGCAAGAGGTGAATGTGGAATATCTTACCAAGACCATAGATTTTATGGCGGAGGGGCTGATGGCGGAAGGGTTCCGGGAAGGCTCCTTCCAGCCGGAGATTTATTACGGTGAAGTGAAGCAGTACCTGGATATGTTAAGGGCGCTGAGCTACGCAGAGCCAAGGGAGTGAGGCCCTTCCGGTGCCGGGCAATCAGGAAACCAAATATTTACGAAAGGGAAAGGGTGATGAGATGAAGGAAAAGCTTTATACCATACCGCTCAATGATGCGGTAAATGCAAAGGAGGAGTGTCCTTTCTGCTACATAGAGAGGGCGGTGGAGCAGGACATCATTGACTTTGTGCTTGGCTCCGGTTCTTCCTATATGGAAAGCGATGTGCGGGAGGCCACGGACAAGGCGGGCTTTTGCCGGGAGCATTTTAAGAAGATGTTTGACTATGGCAACACTTTAGGGAACGGATGGATTTTAAAGACCCATTATATGCAGATGAACAAGGAGATGAAGGAGCAGTTTAAGAAGTTCACTCCTTCCAAATCTTCCCTTATGGGGAAATTCAAAAAAAGTGCAGAGAGGGAGAATCCCATTGGCATGTGGGTACAGGAGAAAGAAAAGTCCTGCTATATCTGCAACCGTTTTGGGGATACCTATGACAGGTATATGGACACGTTCTTTTATATGTACAAAAACGACGGGGACTTCAGGAGGAGGATCCATGAGAGCAAAGGTTTCTGCCTGCATCATTTCGGGGACCTGTGTGAATACTCGGAAACCCGGCTGAATGATAAGGAGAAGAAGGAATTTTATCCTGCCATGTTTGGGCTGATGGAAAAGAATATGGAGCGGCTGCAGGAGGATGTGTCCTGGCTGGTGGAGAAATTCGATTACCGTTACAAGGATGCGGACTGGAAGAATTCCAAGGATGCGGTCCAGAGGGGAATGCAGAAATTAAAGGGCGGCTATCCCGCCGATGAACCTTACAAAATGAATAAATAAATAGCAAAAGCCGGGCTGGTATTGCACCGGCTTTTGCCGTTCTGGGGACGGCGGGGGTTAGAGCCAGCCCATGGATTTGCCGGCCCAGTAAAAAAGCCCCAGCACCCAACTGGTAAAAATACCGAAAAGAATCACAGGGCCTGCAATGGTGAAGATTTTACACCCGATGCCGAAAACCTGCCCTTCTTTTTTAAATTCCACCGCAGGGGCGGCTACTGAATTGGCAAACCCGGTGATTGGGACCAGGGCGCCAGCCCCGCCGAATTTTACGATGGAAGGATAAATATTGAATCCGGTGAGAAGGACGCTTGCCAGCACCAGGACCAGGGAGCAGAAGCTTCCTGCGGTATCCTTGTCCATGCCCATTTGGTTTGAGGCAAAGTTCAGGAGAAGCTGCCCTACAATGCAGATGATGCCTCCGGTGATAAAGGCTTTGAGCATTTGCAGGTACAGGTTGTGGGTGGGGGTTATTTTTTTTACGTACTCTTCATAATCCTTTTCCAGGGAAATTTGTTCCTGGCTTTTGTTGTCGCTCATTTTTCACCTCCAAGCGCAAGGGAGCGGTTCCATGTATTTCACGCAGGCAGCGTGCCAGGGACCATCCCGGCTTTTATTGCGAAATGATTCGTTACGGTACATAGTTTGTATGCTTACGGAAAATTTATTCCGGTGATTTTCATAAGAAAAAATTAAGTTTTGGAACGTCCTTGTAGAAATGGGGCAGGAATGATACAATAAATGTCGATGGATTACAAAAAGGGCAGGCGTTAAGGGGCGCAGGGAGATAAGTAGGGGAGCAGGGGTATTATGGTCAGTTTTGCCAGTTTGGGATTTTTATTTCGGTTTTTGCCGATTTTACTTTTCATATATTTTTTATGCCCGGCAAGGTTCAGGCAGTGGGTGCTGCTTGCCGGGAGCCTTATTTTTTATGCCTCAGGGGAGCCGGTTTTCATTTTAGTCCTTGTGGGGGCTACCCTGGTGAACTATGGTTTTGCCAGGAGCATGGTGAAGCTGGGGGAAGGCTTTTCCCTCCACGAATGGCAGAAAAGAAGGCGGAAGAGCCTGATGGTATGGGCGGTGTCCCTTAATGTGCTGGCCCTTGTGGCGTTTAAGTGCCTTGGGGTGTTTGTGGACAATGCCCTTCTTCCTATGGGCATCAGCTTTTATATGTTTAAAATGATATCCTTCCAGGCAGACCTGGTGCGGGGGGATGTGTGGATAAAGCCAAAGCTTGGGCAGGTGGCGCTGTACTTTACTTTGTTTCCCCAGGTGGTGTCGGGGCCTATTATGCGTTACCATGAGGGGGAGTTTGACCAGGAAAAGATTTTGGGCACAGAGCAGCTTGAGGATGGGATGAAGTATTTTGTGGCCGGGCTTGGCATGAAGGTACTGCTGGCGGACCGGCTGGCAATTTTATGGAATGACCTGCAGATGATCGGCTTCCAGAGCATTTCCACGCCCCTGGCCTGGCTTGGGGCGGCAGGGTATTCCATGCAGCTATATTTTGATTTCTGGGGCTATTCCCTGATGGCTTCCGGCGTGATGGTGATGCTGGGCTTCCATTTTATTGAAAATTTCCATCATCCATATGCTTCTAAAAGCATTGCGGAATTTTACCGGAGATGGCATATGACCCTGGGAAGCTGGTTCAGGGATTATGTGTATATTCCCCTGGGTGGGAGCCGCTGCAGCGGGGGAAGGCTGGCAGCAAACCTTGCCCTGGTTTGGCTTCTTACAGGCATTTGGCATGGCAATGGCGTCAACTATGTAATATGGGGGGCTGTGCTGGGGGCTTTCATTATCCTGGAAAAGCTGGTTTATGGAAAATACCTGGCAAAAATCCCGGTGGTGGGAAATCTGTACGTGCTGCTGGTAATTCCCCTTACCTGGGTGATCTTTGCCATAACCAATATCAGGCAGATGGGAATTTATTTTGGGAGGCTGTTCCCCTTTATCGGCGGGGCGGGCATTGCGGTAAATCCCCAGGACATTGCCCGGTATGGGAAAAATTACGGTGTTTATTTCATTGCGGGCATCATTTTGTGTGTTCCCGCAGTGTTCCGGTTTTTGGAAGAACACAGAAAAAACCCGCTGGTGATTGGGCTGCTGGCAGTGATTTTCTGGGTATCCGTTTACTCCCTTTCTGTAAGCGCGGGGAATCCCTTTATGTATTTGAAATTTTAACAGGAACTATAGTTCCTGTTTGGCGGCTGCAAAAATATGAGGTGAATATCAGAATGAAATATTTGAAGAAATGTCCGTTATTTCTATTGTTATTTGTTACAGGGGCGCTGCTTTCGCTGGCGGGGGCAGGAGGGCTTAAGACCATCTATGCGGGGCAGGCATATGACCCTCTTACCGCACCGGTTTTGTCGGTGGTGTTTACGGGGATAAAGGACGAAATTTATCCATGGCAGATATTTTCAGGGGATAAGGCTTTGGATGCCATGGCAGGAGGCGGGGAAGCCTCCCCAGGGGAGCAGACCTTAGGGGAAGGGAAGGAGGGAACCGGCCTTAGAAAATCACGGACCGTAGGGATTTTTTCGGATACATTGGGCAGCGTGATATCCGGCATGGAAGAAGAGGCGAAAAAAGCGGAAGAAGAGGCAGAAAAATTTGCCCCTATCGCACCCCTTAGGGAGACCACCAGGGAAGAGTACCTGAACCATGTATCGGCGGATATTTATGGGGACGCAGGGGTTTTGCGTGCCGGGGAGTATGCCTTTGCAACGGTGGATGAAAGTTATTTTGACGATGCCATGTTTATCGGGGATTCCAGGACGGTAGGGCTTAGGGATTATACGGATATGTCAGAGCGGGCGGATTTCTTTTGTGAAACATCCCTGACAATTTACGGGGCGCTGGAGGAGGATTTTGAAGGCGTGGGGACGGTTAAGGAGGCTCTTGCCCAAAAGGACTATGGAAAAATCTATCTGATGGTGGGGATCAATGAGCTGGGAAGGGGAACCACGGAAAGCTTCATGGAAGAGTATACCAAAACTGTCAACACCCTCCGGGAACTGGAGCCGGAGGCCAAAATTTTCATCCAGGGAATTATGCGGGTTGCCGGGGAGAAGGACGAGAAAGACCCCATTTTCAATAACAGTAATATCAATGCAAGGAATAATGCCATTGCCACCCTTGCGGACAATAAGCATATTTTTTATATTGATGTAAATGAGGCTGTCTGTGACGGGCAGGGAAACCTGAATTCAGAATATACCTTTGACAAGATCCACCTGCTGGGAGCTTATAATGTATTGTGGAAGGAATTCCTGCTCACCCATGGGGTGGAAGGCCAATAACAGGCTGGGGCGTAAAATAAACAAGGGCTGAATAAAAATCTCCGGATGGTAAAAACTAACGGAAAGTAAAACATTGGGAGGTTTTTTATGGATACAGCGGTTGGGGCAATTTTTGCCCAGGGCCAAAGGAGCATTAAGGTTCCGGTGCCTGTATATATACGTGCCAGCGCCTCTGTGGCAGGAGTGAAGGAAGGGGAAGGCCCCTTTGGGGATTGCTTTGACCTGGTGGGGGCAGACGATAAATTTGGCTGTGATACTTGGGAGGATGCGGAAAGCACCTTGCAGAAGGAAGCCCTTTTGCTTGCTGTGGGCAAGTCGGGGCTGAAAAATGAGGATATCAAATATTTATTTGCCGGGGATTTGCTGGGCCAGTCCATTGCCAGCAGCTTTGGGCTTGCCAGCTTCCAGATTCCCCTGGTTGGGATGTATGGGGCATGCTCTACCTGCGGGCTTACCATATCCATGGCGACGGTGATGATTGCGGGAGGGATGGCGGAACATGCCGCCTGCGTTACATCCAGCCATTTTGCCAGTGCGGAAAAGGAATTCCGTTTTCCCTTAGGATACGGGAACCAAAGGCCTCTTTCTGCCACATGGACAGTAACGGGTAGCGGGGCTTTTGTGCTCAGCAGCGTGAAAAGCCGGAAGGACAGGGCAATGGTGGCAGGGCTGACGGTGGGGAAAATCGTGGACTTTGGGTTAAAGGATTCCATGAACATGGGAGCCTGCATGGCCCCGGCAGCGGCGGATACGATCTATCAGCATCTTGTGGATTTTAACAGGAAGCCTTCTGACTATGACAAAATCATCACAGGGGATTTAGGCAGCGTGGGGCAGAAAGCCCTCTGGGATATGATGAGGGAAAAGGGGATGGATATTTCCAAAGAGCATATGGACTGCGGCATGGAGATCTACGACCAGAGCCAGGACGCCCATGCAGGGGGCAGCGGCTGTGGATGCAGCGCTGTGCTGTTATCCGCCTATATTTTGAAGCAGTTAGAGGAGGGGACATGGAAAAGAGTGCTGTTTGTGCCTACCGGGGCGCTTCTTTCCAAGACCAGCTTTAACGAGGGGCAGAGCATACCCGGGATTGCCCATGGGGTGGAGCTGGTTTGCTGTAAATAATGTCAGTCCGGTGGGCGGATGGGAGCTGTTATGAATAAAAAAGCGAAGATAACCATAAAAGCCGTAGGCCTTTTCCTGCTGGCCGCGGTGATTGTATTTGGCGTATATGCCTTTTACGTTTTTAATGCATACTACCGCCTGCCGGATAAGCTGACCCTTGAAGTGAAAAGGAACGGGGAAAACTCCTACTTTGACGAGAATTTTGTGGTTGCCCCTGGAAAGGCATATTTCATTATGACTTACAACATTGGCTTTGGGGCCTACAGAAAAGATTACAGCTTTTTCATGGACGGGGGGAAATCCTCCTGGGCCAGGGATGAGGAAAGCGTTATGGCCTCTGTCAGTGCCATGGGGGAAATCATTGACACAGTGGCCCCTGATTTTGTGCTTTTGCAGGAGGTGGATGTGGACGGGACCCGTTCTTACCATGTGGATGAGCTGGAACTGATGAACCAGTTTATGAAGGGATATTATTATAATTTTGCCCAGGATTACGATTCGCCCTTTTTATTCTTCCCACCCTGGGAACCCCATGGTGCCAATAAAAGCGGGCTTGTAACTTATGCTAGGGCAGAGATAACGGATGCCATGCGCAGGAGCCTGCCCATATCGGAGTCCTTCAGCAAGCTGGTGGATCTGGACAGATGCTACTCCATCTCGCGGATACCTGCGGAAAACGGGAAGTATTTATGTATCTACAATGTACATACATCAGCCTATGGCGGCAGCGATGAAATCCGCCAGGGGCAGCTTTCCATGCTTTATGAGGATATGCAGTTGGATTACCAGAATGGGAACTATGTGGTCTGCGGAGGGGACTTTAACCATAATATGAAAGAAGGCACCCAGGAAAACGCGCCGGAATGGGCATATCCCTTTCCCAGGGAGGGCCTGCCGGAGGGATTCCATATGGCCATTGACGGGGCGAAGGATGAGGCGGATGTAGCGCATAATACCTGCAGGAGTGCCAAGGAGCCTTATAACCCGGAGACAGCCTACACGGTGACGCTGGACGGCTTCCTTATTTCGGATAATGTGAACGTAAACTACTATCAGCATATGGACTGGGGCTATGAATTCTCTGACCATGACCCGGTGCTGATGCAGTTTATCCTGGATTGAAGATAGGGGTGTTTTCGTGAAACCCCTTCCCGGCGGGAATATTTATGGGGGAAGGGGGCATACTAGCCTGTAAGAGATGGCTGCCATTGCCTGTTTTGGAGGGGCGCCATGGCAGGCTGCCTGTGCCTTGAGGTGTAGGCAGGGCAGGAAGGAAGTGGGCTTGTATGGCGGAAACGGTGTTATATTTAAAAGCGGAACAGAATGCGGAGGTGATGGAGGAGCACGTTTGTGTGAAGCACATTGCTTCCGTTTATTGTGTGGATAAGACGGTATGCGCAAAGGTGAAAGCCCTGAAAATACACCAGTTTGGGAAAAATGAAAAAAAGCGTCAGGTTATCAGTATCCTAAAGGTGATTGAACTGATTGAAAAAGCCTGCCCTGGGGTGTCGGTGGAGAGCCTTGGGGAAAATGCCACGTTGATCGAGCTGGTCAATGTACACAGGCACAAGGGCCTGGGGCAGTGGCTGAAGCTGGCTTTCGTGTCGGCTATCAGTTTTTTTGGCACAGGCTTTACCATTATGGCATTCCATAATGACATCAGCATTAACAAAATATTTTCCAGAGTGTATGAGATGGTGATGGGGTATCCTTCTGACGGCTACAGCATTTTGGAAGTGTCCTATTCTATTGGCCTTGGGGCAGGGATCATCCTGTTCTTCAACCATATAGGGGGCAGGCGGATCACCAAAGACCCTACGCCTATTGAGGTGGAGATGAGGGTATATGAGACAGATGTTAATAAAGCCCTGATAGAGACGGCGGACAGGGAGGGAAAGACCATTGATGTTCCTTAAACAGATTTTTCTCGGTGCCTGCGGGCTGGGTTTTGGCTTTTTGGCCTCAGCCGGGGTTTTTACGGTGCTGGTTTCCGTAGGGCTGATCCCAAGGTTTGCAGGGAAGATGCATGTGGCGAAAAAAGTCTTTGCGCTGGAGGAGGCGGTGGTACTTGGCACCCTTTGCGGGGGATTTTTAAGTGTCTTTTCTGAATATGGGAATATAGGGGGCTTTGTGCTTTCCAGAAGCCTTTTCGGGGCGGGGACGGCGCTGGTTTGGAAATGGGTGGGGAGGATGGTTCTGGCAGCAGGCGGGTTTTTTGCAGGAATGTTTGTGGGGTGCCTTGCCCTTGCCATTGCGGAAATGCTGGACTCTATTCCGATTTTTTCAAGAAGGATCGGCTTCCGGCATGGGCTGGGAATCGCCATTGCGGCGGCGGCCTGCGGAAAGGTGGCCGGGAGCCTTCTTTACTTTGCAAAGGGGATTTATATGTCCGGGATGTAATTGGCGGATTATGTTCCCGGTAGGTAAGGTCAACTTTATGCAGATTGACCCAATGACCTTTGAGGAATTTCTGCTTGCCAATGGCGATGAAAACCTTGCCAAGTATCTGGAAAGTATAGAGACCATTGAGCCGGTTCCCGATGCCTTTTTCAATCCGCTCTATGAGAAATTGAAGATGTATTATGTTACTGGCGGGATGCCCGAACCAGTGCTCATGTGGACGGAAGCACGGGACGTTTCTGCGATGCAGGAAGCCCTCTCTGGGATTATCGGCGCTTATGGGCGTGACTTTGCCAAGCACCCCAACATCAGTGAGTTCCCGAAAATCTCAATGGTCTAATCCATACCGTCCCAACTGGCAAGGGAGAATAAAAAGTTTATTTATAAGGTTGTCAAAGAGGGGGCAAGGGCACGTGAATATGAGGATGCTTTGCAGTGGCTGGTGGATGCCAGGCTGGTACATAAGATTTACCGCAGCACTGCTCCTGGCCTGCCGGTGGCTGCCTATGATGACCTGTCAGCATTTAAGATTTATATGGTGGATGTGGGCCTGCTCCGACGCTTGGCGCAGTTGGCTCCCACAGCCTTTGGTGAAGGCAACCGGCTGTTTACTGAGTTTAAAGGTGCACTGACTGAAAACTTTGTGCTTCAGGCCTTAATCACGCAGTTTGAAGTAGTTCCCCGGTACTGGAGCCAGAATAACCCTCCCTATGAAGTAGATTTCCTTATTCAGCGGGAAAATGATATTTTTCCTGTAGAGGTCAAGTCCCAGGCCAATACCGCCAGCAAGAGCCTTAAAAAGTTTAAAGAGCTGTTCCAGGACCGGGTTAAGCTCCGTGTGAGGTTTTCCTTGGATAACTTGAAGCTAGATGATGATATGTTAAATATCCCACTATTTATGGCTGGACAGGCGGACCGTCTGATGGGGCTGGCGTTAGGACAGAGGCGGGCTGAAGAAGGCGGCCATGGATGCGGCGGGGGTGCAGGATGGCATGAATAAATGCCACAGGCATATTAAAAGGGCTATCAGATAGATAGCCCTAACAGGAGTTTTTTGTATATATTTTCAGTTTCTATATGCCCTAATGCTGTGACGTTATTTGCTTTTGGCTGATATGATTGGTTATGCTAACTGCATAACCTCGGCTTCAAGTTCTTTTAATTCGTCAAACGACAGAGAAGATACACAATCTGCAATTTCTTCAAGTGTCATTTTCCCTTTTCTTATCATTTGTCTGGCTGTCTTTCTTTCCGTTTCCTTTTCAATATCTTTCGCATAAGTCCTCATAATCTGCTCATTATCAAATAAACTCATCATTATCGTTACTGCCTCCACTTCTTTGCTGCTTAGATACTGTTTTAAGATGTTCCTGTCCTTGCAAATACGGATTGTTTCTGTAACCGCTTGCTTTGTCATTCCATACCCTTTTATCTGCTGGTTAAAAACCTTACAAAAAACAATGTACTCATTGATGATATTATCCTTATCGCTTTCATATATTACTTTGGCTTTTATTTCAATATCAATATCTGCACCTCCAAAAAATTCTTGCGATAAAGCTATGGTATCAGGTTTTCCCCCTTTATTTCCTGTGTATATTACATATAATTCAGGCTTTGGCATTTTTACTTTTTTGCTTTTATATAAGCTCTGGCTGATCCGCTCAAAATATTCATGGTAACTTTGCGCTAAATATAGCAGTATCCTGATTAAAATATTTACTGTACATAACAATTGCGCTTCTAGAAGCAACAGCAATTTGTTATTGCCTACCATAATGCCTAAATCATTATAGAGATTATCTGTCAGGACATTGTCTATTGTTACGATATCCAGCATATCCTCAGTTGTGTCTGTGTCCTCTGGATGCAATGTTTTATACAGTTTCAACAAATTTTTTTATCCTGGAAAAGATCTAAAAACACACTGTTTTTTGCGGTACGCTTTGCCCTAACTCCCTGCGTTTTTTTTGTACCATCCGGCATCTTGTTACCTCGGTAATTTTATGGAAAAAGATACGACATAAGCTACTCCTGCTATACTTCAATTATACGAAAAAAAAACTTTCTTTACAATAAAATTCACATTAAATTTCCTCATCTCTGTGGTGGTGGCACCATTGGGGAGGTTGATTAAAGATGTCAAAGAGGGTGCAAAGGCCTGTGAGTATGAGGATGCTTTGCAGTGGCTGGAGGATGAAGCTCCGTGTGCGGTTCTCTCTGGATAACTTGAAACCAGATGATAATATGTTATTTAAAAAGCCAGGACCAATGATTGGTCCTGGCTGTAAGTATTGCATTATTCTGCTTTTTTGGTTTCTGCTGCATCTTCAGCGTCAGCGCCGTCTTCTGTCCCGTCAGCCTCATCTTCTCCCTCAGATTTCTCAGCGGCAGGGGTAGCTTTTGCGTCAGCACCTTCAGTCTCTTTTTCTGCATCTTCACTGCCAGCATCAGGGGTAGCTTCAGCGTCAGTGCCATCAGCATTAGTGTCAGCACCGTCAGCTTCAGTGTCAGTGCCGTCAGCATTAGTGTCAGCGCCGTCTTCCGTGCCAGTTGCATCAGGGGTAGGCTCAGCTTCAGGTTCTGTTGCCTCGGGGGTTGCCGTTGCTTCCGGTGTGGGGTCAACTGCTTCCGTCTTTGCGCCGTCTGATGCAGTTGGCGAATCCTTTCCCTGGCAGCCCATCATTAAAAGTGAGCACATTGCCACTCCAGTCAATACCATTGCGATTTTTTTCTTCATAACTTCTCCTCCTAAAAAAGTGCTAGCCTGTTGGCTTGTTTCTATCATAATTTGAAAATGTGTCAAATTTGTGTTTAGTTCCTTTATTTTTTATAAAGTAGTTATGATGAAAATATTAAGGTCCCGTGGAAATAATGAAGATTTTGCCATTATTTCATTATACTTGGCCTTTGGTTTCCATGGGAAATACTGCTGCCATCAGGTAGAAGGGCAGGGAAAACACCATAAAGTAAACATAACGGAATTCTGTGGCCACGGGGGTAGCCACAAGCACTGTTAGAAGCAGCGCCGTACCAGGCAGGTAAAGGATCAGTTTTTCTTTTTCCCTCCGCACAAAGGCACTGCCCAGGCAGAAAATCAGCGCCCAGCACACTGCGCCCATGCTCCAGAGGATGCCGTACAGGGGAACCATCCCGCCCAGCTTAATGGCGATTTCCTTGGATTTCACCACCAGGGGGCCGCCGATAAGAGGGGTGTGGGATACCCCAAGGGAGGTAGCGCTTACACCTTCCGCATCCGCCACCGGATAAAAGGAATCCGGATACCAGTAGCCGTAGGTCTGGTAGACATAAGCGGTAAGGTAATCCCCGGGATAGCGCATCCCAAGCTTTGCCCAGAGTTTCAAAAACGCTCCTTTATGGCTGCTTAAGTAATCCGGGTTGCCTGCCCGTACCAGTTCTTTGATATTGTCTGCATAATGGATGTTATACAATTCTTTCACATAGGTAAGGTCCGCCACCTTTTCAATCAGTGCCAGCTCATCCTCTTTCAGCTCCCGGCCGTTACAGATCACCGCCGCCACCTGCTGGATAGGGATGGACAGGGATTCCACGAAATCAGGGGGCGTTACGTGGAAAGCTTTCATCACAGGGTACTTGATAAGCACCGCGGTAAGGAAAACCCCGGCCAGCACCGGGAACATCACCCTTGCCCTTTTCCGGAAGGATAACAGCAGGAAGGGGAGGCACAGAAGGAAGGCGTACCAGCCATTGGAGCGGAAAAGGCAGATTGCCAGTGCGCAGAGGGCAAAGACGCCTAAATCAGCATAATGGGCAGGCTTTGGGGCGGCTTTGGCGGTTTCCCCCTTTTCCGGCAGGGGATTCTTCTTCAGCCGCACACAGGCGCAGCCAAAGGAAAGCACGAAAGCGGCGAAGAGAATGTCTTTCCACAAAGTCACGGAATAGACCCCGTGATAGGGGACCAGGGCATAGAACAGCGTTATGCCAAAGCAAATGCCAGGCTTTACCAGGCAAAGCTTCAGGGTGTTTATAAAATAGCATACGCTCAAGGAAAGGGCGCACATCTGGAAAAAGGTATAGAAGGAAAGTGCCACCAGCATACTTCCCGTTATCCGGTAGCCAATGGTATAGAACAGTTTAATCAAAAGGGTATGCACCCAGGGGTGGTGGTTGCTGTAGGGAATGACGCCCAGCACCTGCTCAAACTGGTTTAAGCTGTCAGGGGTCATGATACCCGGATATTGGTACAGAAAATAGGGAAGCCAGCACAGCAGGCATAAAAGGAAGGCGCACAGCCCCATGTGCCTGTTATAAAAAGAAAGCAGCCTGTGAAGGCCCTTTGTATGGGAAGCCCAGGAGGGGCTGGCAAAAAGCATTTTCCTTAAGCCGGCAGTATCTGCTGTGCAGAAGTATAATAGCCCCAGCAGATGGTAGAAAAGAATAGAAAAACCTGTAAACACGGCTCCCAGAATGCCAAGCCGGAACAAAGGGTTGGTAAGGGTGTCAATATAATTGGGGGAATCCACCGCCACATACAGCAGGGCAAAGAGGGGGCCGATAACAAAGGAAGCAAGGGATATCCTGCGCCGGTACGCTTTATCTAAAGTGGCCAGCCGGTTGTGGGAATATTGGTAAAAAATCATAAAGAAAATAAAAAAGACCCCGTTGAGAATATTCCCCGGCTCCATGCGCCCGGCTTTCATGAAAGCCCAGGTGGTAAAGAAGCCCTGTATAGCTTGGAGGATAATGCTTGCTTTAGGCATGTTTTTCATAACAATACTCCTGTTCTAAAAAAATATCCTGTGATATACTATACAAAATATAATTGAAACAATAATAGTTGTCAACAGTAACGGGACGGGAGGTTTTGGCGCTTTGGCCCATTAAAAGACCGGCCCAGGAGCGGATAGCCCGTTACAATACTGGAACAGGAGAATAGGATGAAGAAGCGTTCAGGGATTACAGTGAGTTTATGTATGATCGTTAAAAATGGGGAGAAGGTCCTGGCAAGGTGCCTTGACAGCGTCAGGGATTTGATGGATGAAATTATAGTGGTGGATACTGGCTCTAACGATGGGACAAAGAAAATTGCGGCAAGATATACGGATAAAATATACGATTTTAAATGGACTGGGGATTTCGCGGCGGCAAGGAATTTTTCTTTTTCCAAAGCAGGGTGCGACTATATTTACGCCGCCGATGCGGACGAAGTGCTGGAGGGGGAAAACAGGGAAAGGTTCCGGGCGCTGAAGGAGACCCTCCTGCCTGAGGTGGAGATCGTGCAGATGTATTATGGGAACCAGCTTTCCCACGGGACCGTCTATAATTATGACAGGGAGCTTCGGCCTAAACTGTTTAAGCGGCTCCGGGGATTCCAGTGGATTGAGCCGGTGCATGAGACAGTGCGGCTTCTCCCGGTGGTTTTTGACAGTGACATAGAAATTACCCATTTGCCGCAGGAGAACCATGCATCCCGTGACCTGGCCATTTTTGCAGGGCTGGTGAAAGGGGGAAGCGCCCTGTCGGAGCGGCTGGCGGGTATGTATGCCAGGGAACTTTTCATCTCCGGCTCTCCCGGGGAGCTCCAGGAAGCCGAAGAATATTTTACTGCTGTGGCAGACGGGGATGAGACATCCCCTGAACAGATGAAGGAGGCGGTTTGCCTGGTGGTAAAGGCGGCCAGAAGCCGGGGGGATTTCCTGAAAATGTACCGCTATGCCATGAAAGATGTGGCAAGCGACGGGGTTAGTGAAGTGTGCTTTGAATTGGGGGAATATTATTTTGGGCAGGGAGAATATCAGGAAGCCCTGATCTGGTTTTATAACGCGGCCTTTGAAACCCAAAGTATTCTGGACATCCGCTGCTGCAGGGAACTTCCCGTTGGGCGCCTGGCGGAATGTTATGAGAAGATGGGGCTTTGGGAACAGGCCGGGGAATACCGGAGGAAACTGGCTTATGGGAACTTGCCGGAAATAGCGGATGCGTGAGTGTGGGGGAGTTTGATTTTTGTTAAAGAAAATGAATAATGCTTGCAGGCGGAAACAGATAATGTTAGTATAAAGGACGGAATTTTAAATGGGCCAAAGCCAAACCTGGGGAAAGCGCCGTTTCAGGGCGGCGGGAAACGCAGGCACAGGGGAGGTGGGCTGTAGCCGGGCGGCAGAATGGAGACGGAATGGACTGGGAAAAGAATGTAAGAAGGACAGAGCCTTATGTGGCAGGGGAACAGCCAGGGCAGGGCGGCGTGGTGAAGCTTAACACCAACGAATGCCCCTATCCCCCGTCCCCGAAAGTAGGGGAAGTGCTAAAGGGGCTGGACTTTGAGGGGCTGCGTCTTTATCCGGATATGGATGCAAAAGAGCTGGTAAACACACTGGCAGATTATTATCATGTAAAGCCAGGGCAGATTTTCGTAGGAGTGGGTTCCGACGATGTACTTGCCATGTCTTTTCTTACCTTTTTTAATGGGGGGAAGCCTATTTTGTTCCCGGATATTACCTATTCCTTTTATGATGTGTGGGCGGAGGTGTTCCGGATTCCCTATAGAACCTGCCCCCTGGATGGGGATTTCCGGATTCAAAAGGAGGATTACCAAAAGCCCAATGGGGGAATTGTGATCCCCAATCCCAACGCGCCCACAGGTGTGATGGAGGACGTGGGGGTTTTGGAAGAGATTGTGGCAGCCAACCCGGGTTCCGTGGTGGTCATTGATGAAGCTTATGTGGATTTTGGCGGGGAAAGCATGCTGCCCCTGATTGGCAGATACCCAAACCTGATGGTCGTGCAGACCTTTTCCAAATCCCGGGCCATGGCGGGGATGCGGATAGGCTTTGCCATAGCCAATGAAAAGCTGATTGGCTATCTGAAGGATGTAAAGTTTTCCTTTAATTCCTACACCATGGGCCTGCCAGCGATTTTAGCGGGGAAGGCAGCCCTGCTGGACCAGGCTTATTTTAAGGAAACGGTGGGAAAGATCATAGACACAAGGGAGTGGGCAAAGGAACAACTTAAGGGGCTGGGCTTTACGCTTACGGATTCCAAAAGCAACTTTGTGTTTGCTTCCCACAGGAGCATTCCGGCAAGGGAAATATTCCAGGCGCTTAAGGAAAATAATATATATGTGCGGTACTGGGACAAGCCGAGAATCAATAATCACCTGCGCATTACCATAGGGACCCGGGAGCAGATGGAAACGCTGGTGGCATTTTTGGAAAACTACATCAAAGAACGGTAAGGGAAGACGCGGAACTTTAAATAGGAGGAGAAAATGATCAAGAATTTTTTAAAAGGCATGGTAATGGGTGTTGCGAATATTATACCAGGGGTCAGCGGCGGCACCATGGCGGTTTCCATGGGCATCTACGACAAGCTGCTTCACTGTGTAACCCATTTGTTTAAGGAGCTGAAGGAGAGTGTGATGTTCCTGCTTCCCATTTTTGTGGGAATCGGGGCGGCGCTGGTAGGGCTTTCTTTTATCATAGAGCCAGCTTTCGACAATTTCCCCCTTCAGACAAGCTGCCTGTTCATTGGCCTGATTGTGGGAGGGCTTCCCGCCATCTGCAAAAAAGTGAAAGGGGAAGGGATAAAGGCAAGCTATGTGATCCCCTTTCTTTTGTTTTTTGCTTTAGTAGTGGGGATGGCTGCTATGGGGGAAAAGGAAGGGACGGCGGCGGACCTGTCTTTTGGCCTCTGGTCGGTGATAAAGCTTTTTGCAGTAGGTGTGATTGCCTCCGCCACCATGATTATACCGGGGGTCAGCGGGTCCATGATGCTGCTTTTGCTGGGATACTATAACCCGGTCATTTCTTCCATTAAAAACTTTATCACAGCCCTGGTGGCCTTTGATATGCAGGGGATTTTGCAGGGCTGCGGGGTGCTGGTTCCCATGGGGCTTGGGATTGTGGTGGGGATTTTTGCCATTGCCAGGCTGATAGAAATTATCTTTGAAAAGTTTCCGGTCCAGGCTTATTGGGCGATCATTGGGCTGATTACAGCTTCCCCCATTGCGATTTTGTTGATGGGAAATATTGTCTCTATCACCGTCCTTGGTGTTTTGGTAAGCGTTGTGACCTTTGCAGTGGGCTTTGTGATTGCTATGAAGCTGGGGGACTAAACCGGCAGGAGGGGAAATGGAATCATTGGAGGCTTATACAGATTTTGCCAGCGTATATGATGTGTTCATGGATGGGACGCCTTATCAGGGCTGGGCGGATTTCCTGGCGGAAATGATTGAAAAATACGGCATATCAAAACCTGTACGGGACGGCCAGGAAAAGAACCTGGTCTTGGAGCTGGGCTGCGGCACAGGCGCTTTAACGGAGCGGATGTATGAAAAAGGCTATGACATGATCGGGGTGGATAATTCCCAGGAAATGCTGGGGGTTGCCCTGGCGAAGAAGGAAGCCTCCGGCAGCGATATCCTTTACCTTTGCCAGGATATGCGGGAGCTGGACCTCTACAGCACTGTGGGGACGGTGATCAGTGCCTGCGATTCCATCAACTATCTTCTGGAAGGCCAGGAGGTGGAAGGGGTCTTTGCGCTGGTGGAAAATTACCTGTACCCTGGCGGGCTTTTTCTTTTTGATTTTAATACACTATACAAATATGAGCAGGTGATCGGGGATGCTACTATTGCGGAAAACCGGGAGGAATGCAGTTTTATTTGGGAAAATTATTTCCATGGAAAGGAGCGGGTCAACGAGTATGACCTGACGGTTTTCGTAAAGGAAGGGAAAGGGAATATGTTCCGGCGGTTTACGGAAACCCATTTCCAAAGGGGCTATACTCTGGAGGAGATGGAGGGGTTCCTGGAGCGGGCAGGGATGGAAGTGCTCTTTGCCCTGGACGCGGATACCCATCAGGCGCCCGGCGCACAGAGCCAGCGGATTTATCTGGCGGCAAGGGAACAGCGCAAAAAAAACGGAGGATGATATGGCGGATTATATTGTAAGGGCTGCCGCGGCAGGGGCGCAGGTCAGGGCTTTTGCGGCAAGTACCAGGGAACTGGCGGAGGCGGCGCGGAGGGCACATAATACAAGCCCGGTGGCAACGGCAGCCCTTGGACGGCTGATGGCCGGGGGCGTGATGATGGGCATGATGCTGAAAGGGGAAAATGATTTATTGACTTTACAGATAAGCGGTGACGGCCCTATTGGGGGAATCACTGTCACAGCCGACAGCCAGGGGAACGTGAAAGGCTATGTAAAGGAACCCCAGGTGATGCTGCCCCCAAGCCCTAAGGGGAAGCTGGACGTAGGCGGTGCCGTTGGCAAAGGGATGCTCCGGGTTATTAAAGATATGGGATTAAAAGAACCTTATGTAGGGCAGACTATGCTCCAGACAGGTGAAATCGCGGAAGATCTGACTTATTATTTTGCCAATTCGGAGCAGACCCCTTCCACCGTGGGGCTGGGGGTTTTGATGGAAAGGGATAATACGGTAAAACAGGCAGGTGGATTTCTTATTCAGTTAATGCCTTTTACCGGGGAAGCTGTGGTTAACCGTCTGGAACGGAACCTGGCGGAGTTTTCCACTGTCACCAGGGTGCTGGAGGAGGGAAAAACGCCGGAGGAGATGCTGGGGCTTTTGCTCCAGGGGATGGACTGGGAGGTCCTGGAAAGGCGTCCGGCGGGTTTTCACTGTAATTGTGATAAAAAGAGGGTGGAGAGGGCGATTATCAGTATTGGGAGGGAGGAAATCTCCCAGATGATTTCCGAAAATAAGGACATAGAGGTGAACTGCCAGTTCTGTAACACTTCTTATACTTTTTCAGTGGGGGAACTAAAGGAACTGCTGAGAAGATGCGGGGGAAGCCGGCACCGGGGCTGACAGCCATTTTCCAGCCAGGGCGGTTCAGCCCTGGGGGTTATAAATCAGGATGCAGATACAAAACCGCCAGCCCGGGTTTTGCATCGCGTCGCCGCAAAAGGCGGCAGGGAGGTTAACGATGAAGCAGGGTTTTATAAAGGTAGCGGCTGTGACGCCTAAGGTAAAGGTGGCGGATACGGTTTACAACAGGGAGCAGATCTGTGCAGGGATAGAAGAGGCGGCGGCAAAGGGGGCCAGGGTGTTGGTCTTTCCGGAGCTTTGCATCAGCGCTTATACTTGCGGGGATCTGTTTTTGCAGGAGCGGCTTCTGGCCTCCTGCCGGGAGGAGCTTTTAAAAATCGCGGAGTTTACCAAAGGGAAGGGCGCGTTGGTATTTGTTGGCCTTCCCATGGAGCGGGAGGGGAAGCTTTACAATGCGGCGGCGGCTGTCCATGAGGGGAGGGTGCTCTGCTTTATCCCGAAGGTTTTTATCCCATCTTATGGTGAATTTTATGAGGCGCGGCATTTCCAGCCGGGAAACAGGAAAGCGGTCCCTTTTTGGTTTCATGGAGAGCAGGTTCCTTTTGGGTCGGATATCCTTCTAAGGACAGAGGCAGTGGAGGGGCTTTTGGTGGGGTGTGAGATCTGTGAGGATATCTGGATGCCCAATGGCCCGGGGGTTGCCCATGCCATGGCGGGGGCGACGTTGCTGGTGAATCTGTCTGCTTCTAACGAGACGGTGGGAAAGGACGCTTACCGGGAAATGCTGGTAAAGTCTGCCAGTGCCAGGCTCCTGGCAGGGTATGTTTACTGCAGCGGCGGGGAAGGGGAGTCCACCCAGGACCTGGTCTTTGGGGGCCATAATATGGTTGCGGAAAACGGGACCATCCTTTCCCAGGATAAGCCCTTTGGCAGCCAGATCGTGTATGGGGATATTGACATCAGCAAACTGCGCATGGAGCGCAGGCGCATGAACACCTTTGCCTGCGGGGAAAATGCAGGCTATGTGATCCTGCCTTTTGGACTGAAAAGGGAGGAGACACCGCTTTCCAGGGAATTCCCCCCCATGCCCTTTGTGCCTTCCCAAAGGAGCGAAAGGGACAAAAGGTGCCATGAGATTTTGTCCATCCAGTCTATGGGGCTGAAAAAGAGATACCAGCATACAGGCAGCAAAAAGGCGGTTATCGGCGTATCCGGCGGGCTGGACTCTACCCTTGCCCTTTTGGTATGTGCCCGCACTTTTGATATGCTGGGCATTCCCAGGGAAAATATCAGGGCGGTTACCATGCCCTGCTTTGGCACCACAGACAGGACTTATGACAATGCCTGCAAGCTGGCCAAAACTCTGGGGGCGGTTCTCTCAGAGGTGGATATCAGGGAATCAGTCCTTGCCCATTTCCGGGATATCGGGCAGGATAAGGACTGCCATGATGTGGCTTATGAAAACGGGCAGGCGAGAGAGCGCACCCAGGTGCTGATGGATATTGCCAACCAGGAAAACGCCCTGGTGGTGGGCACCGGTGACCTGTCAGAGCTTGCCCTGGGCTGGGCTACTTATAACGGGGACCATATGTCCATGTATGGGGTGAACGCCGGGGTGCCAAAAACCCTTGTGCGCCATCTGGTACAGTACTATGCGGATACCTGTGGCAATGAGGAGCTGGAAAGGGTGCTGTTAGACGTGCTTGATACCCCTGTAAGCCCGGAACTTTTGCCTCCTGTAAACGGAGTGATCTCCCAGAAAACGGAGGACCTGGTGGGGCCATATGAGCTCCACGACTTCTTCCTGTACTATATGCTGCGGTGCGGGTATGAGCCTGCCAAAATCTACCGCATTGCCCAAAGGTCCTTCCAGGGGCAGTATGGGAAGGAAGTGGTTTTAAAGTGGCTGAAGGTTTTTTACAGGAGATTCTTTTCCCAGCAGTTTAAGCGTTCCTGCCTGCCGGACGGGCCAAAGGTGGGAAGTGTGGCGCTCTCCCCAAGGGGGGACTGGCGGATGCCTTCAGACGCCTGTGTAAGGATATGGATGGAACAGGCGGAAAGCCTGGAAGAATAAAGTTAAAGTATATCAGTTCAATATGCCGCTGTGGGAACAGGTTTTCCCACGGCGGCATTTGTTACAATAAGCCGGCCCGCGTAGCGTGACGGCGTTTGTTACAATAAGCCGGCCCGCGTAGCGTGACGGCGTTTGTTGCATAAGGGTGCCCGGCACAGGGGCAGGGGAGGGCTTCCCCTGCCTTCCATTTTGCCCCTGGCGTTTTATGTAGCGGAGGGCGAAGCGGAAGGGCTTGCAGAGGGGGAAGGGACCGCCGCTTTTTCCAGGGAAGTTTTGATCGCATTCAGCAGGACCATGGAAGTATACTTGTTGTCGTCCGCGTAGGTAATGTTATCCAGAGACTGGTTTTGCAGAATCTGATGGGCAAGGCCGTCAAAGGAAGGCTCCAGCAGCGGAAACATGGTGGCTACGGCTTCGTCCAGGTTTACAATGCGGATATCATTGATGTTGGTTTCATCCACGGTAACTTCCACATCCACCGCATTATCATTTAAAACAAGGGATGTGGTGTAAATGCCTGGGACATAGGAAGCGGCGGGAGCTTCCACGGCGTTATTTTCCCCTTTATCTTTTGGGACAAACATGATAATGAGGAGAATGATAAATAATATTCCCAGCAATGCAAAAATGCCGGTATATATCAATTCTTTCAGATGAAGTACAACAATTTTTGTTTTGGAGCTCATAGGCTATCCCCGTTACGTTCTTTTTATAATAGTATTAGGGAGGGGGAAAAATTATGACTCCCTGTTGAACCGTAGAAGGAAACCCAAAGAGTGTAAATCCCCAAATCCCCGGGTTTATTATTTTATAATCATTCATTTAGAAGTTCTTAAGAATTTTTGCAGGAATGTATTTATTTTTTTGAGGTATTGTATCTTTATAATACGTTATATATACAGAAGGAAAATAATGGGGCGGATATAGGTTTCCAAAGGAGAAAGGATGTGTAAGATATGACAATGGATGTAATTATGGAGTACTTTGCCAGATACGGGGGGATTGCTATTTTTGTGATCGTGTTCCTGGAGTATTTGAACCTGCCGGGATTCCCGGCGGGGGTGATTATGCCCCTGGCGGGGATATGGGCAGCCAGGGGGCAGATCCATTTCTTCCCGGCGCTTTTGATCACGGTAGCGGCAGGGCTGTCCGGGAGCCTGATTTTGTACTGGCTGGGGTACAAAGGGGGGGAGCTGTTTTTGCAGAAATATCTGAATAAGTTCCCGAAGCAGAAGCCGGCCATAGAGGAAAAGCTTGCCTGGATACGGGAAAAGGGGAGCCTGGGCATTTTCCTGGGCAAGCTGATTCCTATGATACGGACGCTGATTTCTATCCCCGCGGGCGTATGCAAAATGAACCTGTTGAAATACACGGTCAGTTCCACCCTGGGAATCTGCCTGTGGAATCTGGTATTTGTAGGGGCAGGATATTTCCTGGGAGATGTGGCGCTGGGATATCTGGGATAGCGCAAATTTTGAAAAAGATTACCTGGAGGGAAAGTATGAAGATAGCAATGATGACCAATAATTATAAACCTTTTGTAGCAGGTGTGCCGGTTTCTGTGGAGCGCCTCACCCAGGGCCTTCGGGAGCAGGGGCACCAGGTAGTGGTGTTTGCCCCCAGCTATGACGGGCAGCAGGAGGAGAGGGACGTGGTGAGGTACAGATCCTTCCTGCGGGGCGTGGCAGGAGGCGTTTCCATACCCAACAGCCTGGATCCGGAGATTGAGCGGAAGTTCAGGGAGGGGGATTTTGACCTGATCCATGTGCATCATCCTATGATGATCGGGGACACCGCCCGTTATCTGTCCTGGAAGTATCACGTGCCTCTGGTGTTTACCTACCATACCAGATATGAGCAGTATCTTCATTATGTAGGCCTTTCGGCTTTAAAAAGGGCGATGCCCGCATATGTAAGGCACTGTACCAGGCGGTGCGATATGGTGATCGCCCCAACCCCTCTTATGAAAGAGCACTTAGAAGGGCTCCGGCTGTCAAGCCAGGTGGCCGTGCTGCCTACGGGGCTGAAAGGGGACAGCTTCCATCCTGAGGAAGAAAAGAGCATGAGCATCAGGAAGGCACTTTTGGGGGGGAGGAAATATCTTTTCTGCACTGTGGCAAGGCTGGCCAAAGAGAAGAACCTGGAATTTCTCTTAAGGAGCCTGAAACTGCGCAAGGACGCCTGCGGGGGCGATTTTAAGCTTGCCCTGGTGGGGGAGGGGCCGCACCGCCAGGCCATAGAGCGGCTGGCAGGGGAACTGGGGCTTTGGGAGGAAGTGGTATTTGTGGGAGAAGTACCCAACGGGGAGGTTAAAAATTACTGCCATGGGGCGGATTTGTTTTTGTTCCCTTCCCTCTCGGAAACCCAGGGGATCGTACTGCTGGAGTCAATGGCGGCGGGAACCCCTGTGGTGGCTCTGCGCGCCACGGGGACACAGGACGTGGTGGTAAACGGGAGGAACGGATATATGACAGAAGCGTCAGAAATAGAATTTGAAAGGAAGATCATGGATATCCTGGAGAAAAAGGAACTGGATTTCCTGCGGCAGGGAGCCAGGCAGACGGCCCTTCTCTATGGCAGCGAGGGGATTGCCAGGCAGGCGGCGCTGGTCTATGCCAGGGCAATCCAGTTAAGGAGGGAAAAAGAAAGCCAGAGGCATAATCATAGGGACAGGGCCGGAAATGTGGTATACTTATAAAAACCATCATGGGGCCTGAAGGGCCGGCTAATGGGGCGGAAAAAGAAAGGACAGGGCAGGCAGCGTGGAAGCTTATCATATTTTAATTGTGGAGGATGACAAGGAAATCCGGGAGGGCATCGAAATTTATCTCAGGAACCAGGGGTATGCCGTGTCCCAGGCATCAGACGGGGTGGAAGGGATGGAGAAAATTAACCGGGAGGAAATCCATCTGGCTATTGTGGATGTTATGATGCCCAGGATGGACGGCATTACCATGATGATGAAGGTGCGGGAACAGGGGCATGAATTTCCGGTGATCATGCTTTCTGCCAAATCCGAGGAAGTGGATAAAATCATGGGGCTGAATATGGGGGCGGACGACTATGTGACTAAGCCCTTTACCACCATGGAGCTTCTGGCACGGGTAAATTCCCACCTGCGCAGGTATGGCAGATTCCTGGAGGCGGTAGGGAATAAGAAGGAAAACGGGAAGGCCTATGTGATAGGGGGGCTGGAGCTTAACGAGGAGACTGTGGAGGTGAGCGTGGACGGCAAACCGGTGAAGCTTACGCCCTTGGAGTTTAAGATCCTGCTGCTGCTTATGAAAAACCCGGGCAGGGTTTACAGTGCGGAAGAAATCTATGAAAGGGTGTGGAACGAGCAGGCAATCAACACAGATACCATAATGGTCCATATCAGGAAAATCAGGGAAAAAATAGAAATTAACCCGAAGGAGCCAAAATATTTAAAGGTGGTGTGGGGCGTTGGCTACAAAATTGAAAAGCAGTAAAGCCTATAGTTTCCTGCTGGCGGCGGGTGCCGTAACGGCGGCAGTGGCGGTGTTTTTGGCATTTTATCCTGCCTTTGGGGAACAGGCGGCAAATTATTATACGGACAGCCTGCGGGGGGAGGAGCTTCTTGGCAGTTTTTACAGGAGCAACCTTGTGCTGTATAAAAGCCTGCTGGATAAGGCAGGGGGGGAGGAAGTGAAATATTCCGGCCTTTACCTGGAAATAGAAAGGGAGGAAATGGCCTGGGAGGAACAGAAAAATGCCCAGTATATCATTTCCAGGGGGGAAGAAACGCCGGAATCCCTGACAGAGAAGCTTGTAAAGGACATGGAAAGGCTTATGGGAAACTGGAAGGAGGAAACTATAAATGGGCTTTCCAAAACCATGGACTACTGCGCCATAGACCATGGCAGCGGTGAAATCCTGAAAAACACAGGCAGAAAAATAGAAAAGCTCTATGAGGATAAAAGCCTTTCCCAGGAGGAGGCGCCTTATGTTTATTATGTGATGATGACTTACGGCAAGGCTGGGAATATGCCGGAGATCTCCGTAAGGGATGAAAAGCCGGATGAGCTTTTGAAAAATGTGCAGGCTGTTATGGCCGGGGAATGGCTCAGGGATACTTTTATGGAGTATATGGATTATAGCTATTCCGAAGTATACTATTTTGAAAACGGGGAAAAAATCAACCTGGGGCTTATAGATAAGCCCAGGGACTGCACTTTTATTTATGCCCTCACCCAGGAGCAGAAGGAGCAGATGAAAGCACTGTGGAATAAAAACAATGCTTTTGCCCGGACCTACTGGATTGAAATGAAAAGGGCGTACCTGGAAGCAGGGATTGTACGTGCCTATCTGTTTATCTTAGCAGCCCTTGCCCTGATTGCCCTGGCCATCACCAGGGACAAGAGATATTGCCTCCATCGCCTGGGGATCTGCAGATTATATCTGGAAGCTGGCCTGGTGGCCCTGGGCTTTTATCTGGGGGCGTTGGGCGACTGCCCCCCGGTGGTGGGGCTGGTGTGCTATACCCACAGCGGTTTCTTCCCGGAGGTATTTAAAAAGTACCTGTCCTTTGTACCTGCCATATGCTATCCGGCATTGGCCATATTAGTCAATATGGTGGCGCTGTACCTTTTATTCGGTTTCTGGTACTACCTTGCCACCACCTGGGGGGAGGTGTTTGATATGGGGCCTGTTGCCTTTTTGAAAGAACGCAGTCTGTGCATAAAGCTGGTAATGGGGGCCGGGCGCTGGCTGAAAAGAAAAAGGGAAGAGCTGAAATATCAATTTCTCCATGTGGACCTGGGGGGGAAAGCGGAGAAAGCCATCATAAAGATTGTTTTTATCAATTTTACCCTGCTTGCGGCGATTTCCGCCATGTGGGTATTTGGCTGGGCGGCGCTGGCCGTATACACTGTGCTTTTATACTTCCTCCTGAAAAAATATGTGAAGAAAATACAGGAACAGTACCAAAAGCTTTTTGCCGCCACCCGTTCTATTGCGGACGGCAACCTGCAGACACGGTTTGAGGAGGACTGGGGGGTATTTGAATCCTACAAGGAAGAGCTTTCCCGGATACAGAACGGGTTTAAGGCGGCGGTGGATAAGGAGGTAAAAAGCCAGAAGATGAAGACAGAGCTGATTACAAACGTTTCCCATGATTTAAAAACCCCCCTTACCGCCATCACAACTTATATCGAGCTGTTGGAGGACGAAAACCTTTCCCCGGAAAAAAGAAGGGAATACTTAGGGGTGTTGAAAAAGAAGTCCGAAAGGCTGAATTTCCTGATAGAAGATCTGTTTGAGGTGAGCAAGGCCACCAGCGGCAATATTTCCTTAAATCCTGTGGATGTGGATATCTGCAACCTGATGCGCCAGGTTTACCTGGAATATGAGGACCAGGTGGAGGAGGCGGGGCTGGTATTTAGGTTCAGGCTACCGGAGGAAAAGGTGGTTTTGAAGCTGGACAGCCAGAAAACCTACCGGGTATTTGAGAACCTTTATTTGAACATCATCAAATATGCCATGCCCCACACCAGGGTCTATGTGAATGGGGAAAAGACGGAAACGGGAATTGACATTGAACTGAAAAATATGTCCGCCGCAGAGCTGAATGTGGCGCCGGAGGACCTTACAGAGCGGTTTGTGCGGGGAGACAGCGCCAGGAACACAGAGGGCAGCGGGCTGGGCCTGGCGATCGCAAGAAATTTTGTGGAGCTTCAAGGTGGCGGGCTGCATATTGAAATTGACGGGGACCTGTTTAAAGTGAGGGTCTGCTGGTAAAGAAGGGGGATGTTTTCAGTAACAAACGCCGCCACGCTCCGCGGGCCGGCTTATTGTAATAAAAACCAGGGAACCAATTTCTGGAAGATTGGTTCCCTGGCAATGGCCCTTTATGTAGAAGTTTAAGAAATATGCTCTGAAATCCAGTTAAGATATTTTTTCCGGCTTAAATAGGCAAGCTTGTATTTGTCACCGTTTTTCATGGTGATTAAAACACCAAAGGGAAAAAAGGGCGGCGTCATGCAGCCTTTCACAGATGCAATATCTTTCATTTCAATTTCCCAGCTTACGCTTTCTGTGCCGATCAGCCCTGATGCCAGAAAGACAACCCGCTGGTCTGTAAGGTATGTTTTTCCGGATACCTGGCGGCTGATGGCCTGCTTGGGTGATTTCCAGCAGTCGGCGGTTGCCTTTTCTGCGAAAACTTTTTCCCCTGCCCTTGCTTCAAATACTGGTTTTGCCATAACGATTTCCTCCGTGATTTTCATAAAATAAATAAAGATAATGATTCTCGGGGGCAATTATAATGGACAACAAAATAATTTGCCCTCCCTGTAATTATAGCAGAAATTGATTTCCGGTACAAGGGTTTTCAAAGGCCCGCCAGGAGAAGGGAAAGAGAAATATAATTTGACAGCGGCGCCATTTTCTGGTAAAGTTTTTATTAGTTAAGAGGGAGTAGTAAAAAAGGTCCGGTCAACAATCCCCGGCAGCAGCCGTGGCCGGTCGCTTCCCATGAAAGCTGTATCCGCAAGGGCAGTGGAAGTACGAGACTTTTGACACACGTATTCAGTGGGTCAGAGGTCTTTTTTTATGCACACGGACATGGAAAGGAAGCCATAAGGCAGGATTTTTTTTTTACTTCTCTGGAAACAATATTTTTGGGACAAAAGAAAGGAAGGAAAAAATGGTACAAGCGATTATTTTATTTGTGGCGGGGCTGGTCCTTATTTGTTTAGGCGGGGACAGGCTGGTAGATGCGGCAGTGGCGATTGCCAGGAAGCTTGGGATTCCCCAGATCGTGGTGGGGGCCACCATTGTCAGCCTGGGAACCACGCTGCCGGAGATCCTGGTATCCACCACGGCGGCCTTTGACGGTTCGGCGGCGATTGCAGCCGGAAATGCCTTTGGCTCCATTATCTGCAATACGGCACTGATTGCCGGGATCACCCAGACCATACGCCCTTCAAAGAAGGTGGAGTTTGCCCCCATTGCCTGGCGCAGCGCCTTTTTCTTTACTGTGCTTATAGGTTTGGACGTGTATGGATATATTACCGGGGCCTTTACCCGGATAGTGGGAACCATCCTGCTGCTGTTATTCGTCCTTTATGCTTACCTGAACATTAAGCGTTCAGCAAAGGAAGGAGGGGACGGGGAGGAAGAGGGAGACAGGGGGCAGGTATCCCTTCCCAAACAGATTCTGGTCCTTGCCATATGTGCCGGGCTTTTATATGTGGGGGCGAACCTGCTGGTGGATAATGGGATTTTGATTGCCCAGTGGCTGGGCGTGCCGGAGCGGGTGATTGCGGTGACCTTCATTGCCCTGGGAACTTCCCTGCCGGAGCTTGTGACTTCAGTGGTATCGCTGATCAAGGGATTTGGCAACGTGGGGCTTGGGAATGTGATCGGCGCAAATATTTTAAATATGCTCCTGGTAATCGGCATCCCTTCCGCAGTTGCGGGGATCCCTTTAGAACGCTCTACGGTTACGGTGGATATGCCCCTGTCATGCCTGGTGATGGCAGTGCTGCTGGTCCCTATCCTGGCCCGGAAAAAGTCTTCCCGTCTGCAGGGGGCGGTGCTTTTGGGGATGTATGGCATCTATTGTGTGATGTCCTTTATTTAAGGGCCTGGGCAAAGGGAGCCTTATTTTCAGGATAAAATTGGAATGCCACTTGTCAGGGAAAATGGAATCTGCTATACTTCTGAATAGTGCTTATCGTAAACGGCAAAAACAAGTACGGTTGCCGTTCACTATAATCGTTTTTGTTTATAACATGAGGATAATTAAAAAGGAGAGCGTGAAATGAAAGGTAATATTGTAGTTGGACAGTCCGGCGGCCCTACAGCGGTAATCAATTCATCAGTTGCAGGGGTTTACGCTGCTGCGAAGAAGCTTGGCGTTAATAAGGTATATGGCATGGTGCATGGAATCGAAGGGTTCCTGGAAGGCAAGATGATTGAATTGGAAGATTATCTGGAAGACCCTACAGGGATTGAATTGTTAAAGAGGACCCCTTCTGCCTTTTTAGGTTCCTGCCGTTTCAAAATGCCCAAGATTGAAGGCAATGAGCAAGTCTACGAGAAGGTATTTGAAATCATGGAAAAGAATGATATTGAGTGCCTGTTCTATGCGGGCGGGAACGATTCCATGGATACGGTAAAAATGCTGTCCGATTATGCGGCAGCCCATGGCAAGAGCCAGAGGTTCATGGGCGTACCCAAGACCATTGACAACGACCTGCCTGTTACCGACCACTGCCCTGGTTACGGAAGCGCGGCAAAATATATTGCGGCAAGCTTAAAGGAAGTTATCCGTGATAACGAATCCTTTGGCGCAAAGAAACCCACAGTCTGCATTGTAGAGATCATGGGAAGGAACGCAGGATGGCTTACGGCTGCCGCTGCCCTGGCAAAGGGAGACGACTGCAGCGGGGCAGATGCTATTTACCTGCCGGAGAGAGTGTTTGATATGGACGCTTTTATGGAGAAGGTAAAATATCTGTCAGAGACAAAATCCTCTGTAGTGATTGCGGTATCCGAAGGGATCCATGTAGCCGACGGGCGTTATGTATGCGAGCTGGCAAACGAGAACGTTGCGGTAGACGCTTTTGGCCATAAGCAGATGTCCGGTACTGCCGCTTACCTGGCACAGCTTGTTGCAGAGGAAACCGGGTTAAAGACCAGGGCGATTGAGTTCTCCACCCTTCAGCGTGCTGCCAACCACCTTGCTTCCCTTACGGACATAAACGAAGCTTTCCAGGTAGGGCATGACGCAGTGATTGCTGCCGAGGAAGGAAAGACCGGCATGATGATTACCCTGGACAGGAATGGGGACGAGCCTTACCAGTGCGGTACCAGCGCTTATGATATCCACGCTATTGCAAATGTGGAGCGCCCTGTGCCGGATGAGTGGATCACAGAGGATGGCTGCGGGTTGAACGACGGGTATATCAAGTATGCAAGGCCCCTTATTATGGGTGAACTGCTTCCCGTATTTGTAAACGGCCTGCCGCGCCATCTGGTAATAAAGGAAATGAATTCCTAAAGGAAATGAATTCCCATAAGAAATGAAAAGGTGTGAAGCCTGGCGGAATGCCACAGGGGCTTTGCACCTTTTTTGTCCCGGAAGGAGGGGCAGGGAAAAGGAGTTACAATTTTATGGCAGTTTAAAGTTTTTTTGTTGACTATCATTAAGAAATATATTATTCTTAATAGTAAGTAGGGAATTGTCCCGGATCCAATTGGCAGTGCAGGATTTTGCGCCGCTGCAGCAGGAGGTATGGTTCCGCGGCAGCTCCTTATATACAGGAGGATAGAAAATGGTTTCAAGTATTGTGGGAAATTATCTGCTGGAAAACGGGCTTATTACATATGAACAGCTTAACGACCTGATGAAAGAGCAGCGCAGGACCCGTGTGAAGCTGGGGCTGATAGCAGTAGCGGAAGGGCTTTTGATGCCGGAAGAAGCTGAGAGAATAAACAACCTGCAGTCGGTGATGGATATGCGCTTTGGCGACATTGCAGTGGAGAAAGGGTATCTGACAGAGTGGGAGGTGGAAGGGCTTCTTGCCAAGCAGGGCAACGCCTACCTGGTTTTTGCGCAGGCGCTGGAGAACCAGCAGCTTATGAGCATAGAGCAGCTGGAAATGTATATGATGGATTTCCAGCGGGAACACCAGCTTACAATAGCTGACATTGAGGATATTAAAAGTGACGATGTGGACAGGATCCTGCCCCTTTATATTCCGGCCAACAGCGACAGTTATTTGAATGTGGCAGGTACGGCGCTGCGGACAATTATGCGCTGTGTGGACTCTGATACCTACTTGGACCAGGCTTACCGGACAAAGCAGTACAGGGAATGCCACTGTGCCCTCCAGTATGTGGAAGGGGAGTACAGTTACACCTGCGGCATAGCAGGGGAGGATGAGGCAATCCTTATGGTAGCCAGTATTTTTGGCAAAGAAGAATTCCAGAAGGTGGACAGGGATGCACTGGATGCGGTAGGGGAACTGGTAAACTGTATTAATGGCCTCTACACCAGCAGCTTAAGCCGTGGAGGGGTGAGTTCCCAGCTTTGCCCGCCGGAGCTTTTGGTGGAGGAAGGCGATATTGCCAGTGAAAATATGATGATTATCCCACTGCATATAAAAGGGCATAAAGTAGACCTGATTATTGCAATGGATGACAGAATTCAGGCAAGGCAGTGAACATAGGCGGCCCTTTGGGACGGAGGTAAGGGTATGGCGAATATTTTAATAGTGGATGATTCCAGGACATCACGTAAGATTTTAAAGGGGGTACTGGAGAATTTAGGCCACACCATTGTGGGGGAAGGTACAGACGGGGAGGAAGGATACCAGCAATTCCTGGAGCTTTACCCGGAGCTGGTGACGCTGGATATTACTATGCCCAAAATGGATGGGCTTGAGGCGCTCCAAAAGATTAAAAGCCATGATAAGGATGCGAAAGTCATTATGGTAACGGCCGCAGGCCAGAAGGATAAAATGATCCAGGCCATCAGGGATGGGGCAGCGGAGTTTATCCTAAAGCCTTATCAGGAAGATGAGGTGGAGCGGATTATTGAAAGGGTCTTAGATCGATAAGAACAGAGCATAAGGGCTGGCCGGTGGGCTGGTTCTTTTTTTATAAGCCCGGCGGGACTGCTGGAAAAATTTAGCTTGCCTTTTCAGGAGATTTCTATTATTATGGATAAGAAATCGTTTTCCAGAGGCGCGGCAAAATAGGAATACGCCTATTGGAACGTAGGCGGAGGCAATAAATGGTATCAATTAAAGACGTGGCGAGGCGTGCGGGCGTAGCGATCTCCACAGTATCCAAGGTTTTAAACAGTTATCCCAATGTCAGTGAAGAGACCAGGGTGAAAGTAAATAAAGCGGTGGAGGAACTGAACTTTGTCCCCAACTCGGTTGCCGCCGCCCTTTCTTCCAAACATGCGGGGCGTGTGGCGCTGCTTGTGAACCTGAACATGAAAACCCAGGCAATAGACGAGATTGACATGCAGTATATCCAGGGGGCGATCAACAAGGCAATGGAGCTGAATTTAGATGTCATTACGCTGTTCTTTTCCATGTTTAAAAGTAAGACGGCGGAAGAGCTGGTCAGGTATCTGCAATCCCAGAGTATTACAGGGATTATTATATATGGCATTTCCAAGAAGGATACAGTGCTCCAGGAACTGATCAAAAGCCAGAAGTTTAAGTGCGTGGTCACGGATGCGCCCATTGTCAATAAAAATACATCCTCTGTTGGGGTTGACAACAGGAAAGCGCAGTATGACGTGGCGAAAAAGACCATAGAAGAGAATAGCTGTAAACGGGTGCTTTATATTGCAGGGGAGAAATACGGCTATGTGACGGATGAGAGGCTTCTTGCCATGGAAGAGCTGACCAAAGAACTGGGGCTTTCCATGGTGGTAAGGAGAGGGGATTTTTCAGAGCTCCAGGCGCGTAACCTTACCATGAAGTATGGGGAAAGTATTGATGCAGTAGTGTGTGCCTCTGACCTGATGGCGATTGGCGCTATGAAGGCACTGACGGAGATGGATATTTTCCGTCCTGTATGTGGTTTTGACGGTATTATCCTTATGGGATATGTGGGGATGCAGATGAACACGGTGCGCCAGGACTTTGCGGGCATATCTGCGCGGGCCATGGAAGAGCTGGGGCGGCTGCTTGGGGGGATGGAAGGGCGGCGTATCAGGACCCCTTATTCCCTGGAGCGGATGAAGTATATGGACATCATCTGTTAACCAGGCAGGATCCCCCTTAGGCAAAAAAGCCCCAGATGGCCTTGGCCGCCTGGGGTTTTTTTATGCGCAGGGATGTTAACCTTCCCTACTCGGTTACAGCATATTTCTTTGCCTGCCCGGCAATCAGCGCCTGGTCGTCAAAGTAGTTGATCTTCATGGCTTTTTTTACATCGTCCAGGGTCCTGGCAGCCGTTTCCCTGGCTTCCTGGCTGCCCTTTTTGAGGATCTCGTAAACGGCGGGGATATCTTTTTCCCATTCTTTTCTTCTGGCGCGGATGGGGGAGAGGGCTTCCTGGAGGACTTTGTCCAGGAATTTCTTTACCTTCACATCCCCAAGCCCGCCTCTGGTATAATGGGCTTTTAGTTCTTCCAGGCTGGCATATTCAGGCAGGTATTCCTCAAACATCCCTTCCTGGCAAAAAGCGTCAAGATAAATAAATACCGGGTTGCCCTCCACCTGTCCCGGGTCGGAAACCTGCAGATGGTTGGGGTCAGTGAACATGGACATGACTTTCTTGCGCACTTCCTCTTCGCTGTCGGAAAGATAAATGCAGTTGTTTAAGGATTTGCTCATTTTTGCTTTCCCGTCAATGCCGGGCAGGCGCAGGCATGCCTTATTACCGGAAAGCATTCCCTCCGGCTCCACCAACACATCCCCATAGATGGAGGCGAACTTGCGGACGATCTCCCTGGTCTGTTCTATCATGGGAAGCTGGTCTTCCCCTACCGGCACTGTGGTGGCGCGGAAGGCGGTAATATCCGCCGCCTGGCTGATAGGATAGGTAAAAAAGCCCACAGGGATGCTGGCTTCAAAATTGCGCATCTGGATTTCCGCTTTCACAGTGGGGTTGCGCTGGAGCCTGGAAACCGTCACCAGATTCATATAATAGAAGGAAAGCTCGCACAGCTCCGGGATCTGGGACTGGATCAGCATTGTGGACAGCTTGGGGTCCAGCCCGCAGGATAAATAATCCAGGGCGACTTCTATAATATTCTGGCGGACTTTTTCCGGCTGCTCCGCATTGTCTGTAAGGGCCTGGGCATCGGCAATCATAATAAAGATTTTATCGTATAAACCGGAATTCTGTAATCTCACACGTTCTTTTAAGGAACCTACATAATGGCCTACATGGAGACGGCCGGTAGGCCTGTCGCCGGTTAAAATGATTTTTGGCATGGCTGGTTACTCCTTTTGTATTTGTTAGAATCGCTATGGGACTTATTATACACCATTTATCAAAAATTTCCTATAAATTTTTCTTCCATTTACAGAAACCCTGGCTTCTTCCCCGGGATTTTACAGAAAAAATATAGTAGATTTTGCCATCCGTTTGGTATAGAATAAAAAGAGTTCAACAAGGCCGGGGGGTAATGCGCTGGCAGCGTGCCGGTTCCGGGGAAAAGGATTCAGAAATGAGGTTTGGGATGAAGTTTTTTAATAAAATAATCAACAGGCTTACTTATGTGCGCATCATTGCCATGGGATATCTTGCGGTGATCCTGGCGGGGACTCTCCTGCTGATGCTTCCGGCATCTACTGCCCCCGGGCAGGGGACAGGGTTTCTCACTGCCCTTTTTACCGCCACCAGCGCCACCTGTGTGACAGGGCTGGTGGTGGCGGATACCTCCACCCACTGGACAGGGCTGGGGCAGTTTTTTGTGATAATAATGATCCAGGTGGGCGGGCTGGGGTTTATGACCATGGGAATTGTCCTTGCCATGGCGCTGAAAAAGAGGATCTCCCTGCGGGCAAGGGGGCTTTTGCAGGAAAGCATGAATTACATGCAGATGGGGGGCATTATCCGCCTGGTGAAAAGGGCGTTTATGGGGACTTTGCTGTTTGAAGGCGTTGGGGCGGTTTTGCTTGCGGCGCGTTTTATCCCTATTTTTGGATTGGGCAGGGGGCTGTTTTATGGGGCTTTCCATTCTGTGTCCGCCTTTTGTAACGCGGGCTTTGACCTGATGGGCCGGCATTATGGTGCCTACTCCTCCTTTGTGGCATTTTATGGGGATGTCCTGGTCAACCTGGTGCTGATGGCCCTGATCATCCTGGGAGGAATCGGCTTTTTTGTATGGAGCGATATCAGGGAAAAGGGAATCCATGTGAAAAAGTACATGCTTCACACGAAGATGGCCCTGCTGGGAACGGTAGTCCTCCTGGCAGGGGGGACGGTCCTGTTCCTCCTGTTTGAAAAGGACAATCTGATGGCAGGCATGGACATGAAGGAGAAGCTGCTGTCTGCGGCATTTTCCTCCGCCACCCCAAGGACTGCGGGCTTTAACACCATTGACACAGGGGCACTCACCGGCGCTTCCAAGCTCCTTACCATGGTGTTGATGTTTATCGGGGGGAGCCCGGGCTCCACGGCAGGCGGGATCAAAACAGTCACTATGCTGGTGCTGGTGGTTTATGTGTGGTCTAACCTAAGGGAAAGCAAGGGCGTGAATATTTTTCACAGGCGGCTGGACGACGATGTGATACGGAAAGCAAGCAATGTAGTGGTTATCAGCCTTTTGATGGCGGTGTTTTCCGTGATCTATATCTGCTTCCAGCAGCCGGAGCTTCCTGTGGAGGATGTGATGTTTGAAGTGTTCTCCGCTATAGGGACAGCGGGGATGAGTACCGGGATTACCAGGGATTTGGCGATGGATTCCCGGATTCTGGTGATTTTGCTGATGTATTGCGGGCGGATTGGGAGCATGTCCTTTGCCCTGTCTTTTACTGAGAGGAAGAAGGTTGCCCCGGTGCAGCTTCCCGTTGAAAAAATTATGATTGGTTAGAGAGGTGTGAGATGAAATCAGTATTGATCGTAGGACTTGGCAGGTTTGGGCAGCATCTTTGCAGGATGATGGTGAAACTGAAAAATGAGGTTATGGTAATTGATGTGAAGGAAGACAATGTGGAAGCCATGATGCCCTTTGTGACCAACGGGCAGATTGGGGATTGTACCAATGTGGAGGTGCTAAAGAGCATTGGCGTGAACAATTTTGATATTTGCTTTGTGTGCATTGGCACGAATTTCCAGAGCAGCCTTGAAATCACGTCCCTGCTGAAGGAAAATGGGGCAAAGTATGTGGTCAGCAAGGCCACAAGGGATATCCAGGCCAAGTTCCTCCTGCGCAACGGGGCGGATGAAGTAATTTATCCCGACAGGGATATTGCGGAGAAAGCGGCGTTCCGGTACAGCTCCAACCATGTGTTTGATTATATTGAGCTAAACAATGAGTATTCTATTTATGAAATCCCTGTGGCGGCTGAGTGGGTGGGCAGGACCATCAAGGATGTGAATTTCCGTGCCAGGTACAAGGTGAGTATCCTGGGCTTTAAGCAGGGGGAGGATACCCAGCTATTGCCCATGGCGGATAAGGTCTTTGACGATAAGGAGCATTTGATGGTGGTGGGCAGGATTGAGGATGTGAACCGCCTGTTAGAGAAGTTTGACAATGTCAAAGTTAAGAAAAACCGTAAGTAGGGTAGGGGCGGATATCCGGGAATATTACTGGGCGGGAATAATTTTTCTGGGATATTTTGCAGCGGCGCATTTTCTGTTTGGTGTCTTGTGCCCCCAACTGGTGGTCACAGGGATTCCCTGCCCGGGCTGTGGCCTTACCAGGGCGTTTTTCAGCCTTGCCAGGGGGCAGGCCGGGCAGGCGGCGCTGGCCAACCCTTCTGTATTCCCGGTGCTGGCTTTTTTGCTTTACTGCGGGTCCTACCGTTATGGGAAAGGGGAGAAAGCCCCCAAAATGGGGGCGGCCCTTGCCCTGCTGGTAATCTGTATGCTGGCAGTTTATGGGCATGGGATGTACCTGCATTTCCCGGAACATGCGCCATATATTTACTTTCGGGACAACCTTCTTGCCAGGCTGGTCCCGGGGTATGGGGCCTGGGTGGAAAGTGCCTGGGGCTGGCTAGGCCTTGGGCGTCCAACGGCCTGAAGCCCCGCAGGGCAGGACCAGCCCGCTTTCCCTTACCGGCAGACCGATTTCTGAGGATACCGCCTGCCCGCCCCTTGCCTTAACAATGGCGCAATTCAGCATATAGGTGAGTACAGCAGGCTGCAGCCCGGTGGTATAGGAGTTGATCAGGAAAAACACAGGTTCTTTGCTAAGAAGGCTGGCAGCCAGTTCTATCAAGTGATAGATGTTCTCTTCCATTTTCCAGATTTCTCCTTTGGGCCCCCTCCCGTAGGAGGGCGGGTCCATGATGATGCCCTCATAGGTATTGCCCCGGCGGATTTCACGCTCCACGAATTTGGCGCAGTCGTCTACCAGATAGCGGATGGGAGCCTGGGCAATGCCGGAAGCGGCGGCGTTTTCCCTGGCCCATGTGACCATACCCTTAGAGGCGTCCACATGGGTCACGGCGGCCCCGGCTTTAGCGGCGGCAAGGGTAGCCCCTCCGGTATAGGCGAACAGGTTCAAAACTTTCACTGGCCTGCCAGCCTTTTCAATAAGGGGAGAAAACCAGTCCCAGTTAACTGCCTGTTCGGGAAAAAGCCCTGTATGCTTGAAGCTGAAGGGCTTTAAGCGGAAGGAAAGTTCCCGGTAATGGACACCCCATTCCTTTGGGAGGCTGAAAAATTCCCATTCTCCGCCGCCTTTGTCGCTTCGGTGGTAGCGGGCATTGAGCCTGCCCCATTCCCCGGCTTCCTTTGGCGTGTGCCAGATCACCTGGGGGTCAGGCCGCAGGAGGATATATTTATCCCACCGTTCCAGCTTCTCCCCACAGGAGGCATCTATGATTTCATAATCAGTCCATTTATCTGCTATCCACATAAAAATTTCCTTTCCGGATAAGTATTTGTTCCATTTCAGGGTAATTCCACAGAAGAAACTTGCAGCAGGATAAGGGCCTGCATAACAAATCCAGTTTATTATACACTATTAACATCCGGTTTTCTAATAAAATTTACCATAAACGGCAAATAATTTCCCGCTTACGGTAAGCCCTCTGGGTACCAACTACATGGCATTTTGCTGGGGCAGGCCCGATTGCGGTGATAGGCGGCGGTATGCTATAATTATTAAACGGAACAACGTCAATTTAAATGGCGGGCGCAAAGGCGCGCCATGGAGGTTAAAATGGATATGAAAAAGAAACTACCCGTTGGAGTTGAAAGCTTTGAAAAAATCCGGAGGGAGGGCTTTTATTATATTGACAAGACAGGGCTGGCCAGGGAGCTGCTCAATAACTGGGCGGAGGTAACTTTATTTACCCGCCCCCGGCGTTTTGGGAAATCCTTAAATATGAACATGCTGAAATGCTTTTTTGAAATCGGTACACAGGAGGAGATTTTCCGTGGGCTGGAAATTACAAAGGAAACTGCCCTCTGCCGGGAATATATGGGGAGGTTTCCGGTAATTTCCCTGTCGCTAAAAGGGGTGGGCGGCGGTTCTTTTGGGACCGCCAGGGCCATGATGGCAGAGGAGATACGCAGGGAGGCTGGCCGTTTCCAGTTCCTGGCGGAAAGCACCCGGCTGACCGGGTATGAAAAACAGCGCTATTTTGCCCTGCTTGGCGGGGGAGCGCCGGGGGAGGAGATGAAAGACAGTGTGCTGATGAGCTCCCTCCAGGTTCTTTCCGGGCTTTTGCAGAAGCATTATGAAAGGAAAGTGGTCATCCTGATTGACGAATATGACGTGCCCCTTGCCCAGGCTTTCCAAAAAGATTATTATGGCCAGATGGCCACGCTGATGCGTAATATTTTCCTTCAGGGGCTTAAGACCAATGACAGCCTTTATTTTGCAGTGCTTACAGGCTGCCTGCGGATAGCCAAGGAAAGCATCTTTACCGGGCTGAACAATCTAAAGGTTTTGTCTATTTTGGATGTGGCTTTTGAGGAGTATTTTGGATTTACGGACAGGGAGGTAAGGGAACTTCTGGATTACTACCAGATACCGGAAGCCTATGAGGCTGTGAAGGAATGGTATGACGGGTACCGTTTTGGAAATGTGGATGTGTATTGCCCCTGGGATGTGATCTGCCATTGTGATAAACTGCGCGGGGATAAGCAGGCCCGGCCGGGGGATTACTGGTCCAACACCAGCGGCAATGATGTGGTAAGGCACTTCATTGAAAAGGTGGGAGGAGGCACTGCGAAACGGGAGATTGAAAAGCTGGTGGCCGGGGAGACGGTGGTAAAGGAAATCCGCCAGGAGCTTACTTATAAGGAACTGTATGATTCAGTGGATAATATTTGGAGCGTTTTGTTTACCACAGGGTATCTTACCCAGAAGGGGGCTGTGGAGGGGGATGTGCTTAAGCTATCTATCCCCAACAGGGAAATCCGGAAGATTTTTACCAGGCAGATTATGGAATATTTCAGGGACACTGTTAAGGAGGACGGGACTGCCCTGGAAGCCTTCTGCCAGGCCCTGAAAGGCGGGGATGGAAAGGAGGTTGAAAGCCAGTTCAACCAATACCTGAAAAGGACCATCAGCATCCGGGATACTTCTGTGAAAAAGGAAATGAAAGAAAATTTCTATCATGGCATTTTGCTGGGGCTGCTTGGGTTTAAAGATTCCTGGGGGGTCTTTTCCAACAGGGAATCCGGCGACGGCTATGGGGATATTATGATAGAAATAGAAGAGGAAGAGATGGGGATTGTAATAGAGGTGAAGTATTCAGAGGATGGGAATCTGGAGGCGGACTGCCAAAGGGCGCTGGGGCAGATTGAGGAAAAACGGTACGAAGAGCAGCTCCGCATGGAAGGCATGGAACATATCCTAAAGTACGGCATTGCCTGTTTTAAAAAACGGTGCAGGGTGGTAGTGAAAACTTGAAAGGAAGGGCAGGGAATGGTATAATTTTTCTGCGGAAACTTAAGGGGAGAAAACAGGCGATGGAAAGAAAAAACAGGTGCCCGGGCTGTAAGCGCGTGGATTGCGGGGGCTGCGGCATTTACCGGAAATTAAATACCAATAAACAGGAGGGGATCACTTTTCCCTCCTGCTTTGTGCCGGACCCGGGCAGGGGGCTGGGCATATCCTTTGACGTAGGGACCACAACCCTGGGGGCGATGCTCTGGGACCTGGAAAGCGGTGCGCTGCTGGCGGCGGAAGCGGAAGCCAATCCCCAGGCTGCTTTTGGGGCGGATGTGGTGAGCAGGATTTTGTGCGCCCAGGAGGAAGAGTGCCTTGGAAAAATGCAGAAGCTGCTGGTGGAGAAGCTGGATGAAATGGCATATGGGATGGCGGCGCACCTGGGGGAGGAATGGAGGGCGCGGCCGGGCCAGGGCGGGGGGAGCCAGGAAGAGGCTGCCGGGGCTGTGGGGAAGCACATTGGCAAAGCCGTCCTTGTGGGCAATACTGCCATGAGTGAAATCCTTCTGGGTATTAAGCCTGAGGGGCTGGGCAAAGCCCCCTTTGCGCCGGATTACCAGGAGACTGTGTCAAAAAAGGGGAGCCTGCTGGGCTTCCGTTTCCTGGGGGATACCCAGATGTACGTACTGCCGCCCATAGGGGGGTATGTGGGCGGGGATGCCTTGGCAGTGTACCATTATGTGCATAGCTGTGAAAAAGGGAAGAAAATCCTGGCAGTGGATATAGGCACCAATGGGGAAATCCTCCTGAAATGGCAGGGAACAGCCTTTGCCTGCTCTGCGGCGGCAGGGCCTGCCCTGGAGGGCGGCGCTGTAAGCTGGGGAATGCGGGCGGCAAAGGGGGCGGTCTATATGGTATCCCCAGGGGGGAGGTTCCCTGTGGAGGATTTGGCATACAGGGTGTCCGGCGGTGTCCCGCCCCAGGGCATATGCGGTTCCGGGCTGTTGGACTGCCTTTCCCTGCTTCTGGAAAAGGGGATTGTGGCCAGGGACGGATATTTGCGCAGCCTCCGGGAAGCAAGAGAGGCAGGCGCCCCTGAGCGGATGTGCAGGCGGATTGAAGAGGGGGAAGAACGGCGTTTCCTTCTCACAGACGAAAAGCATCCGGTTTATCTCACGGCAGGAGATGTGCGGCAGCTCCAGCTTTCTGTGGGCGCTATCCGCTCAGCCATGGAGATGCTGCTCCAAAAGGCCGGGCTTAGGGCGGATGACCTTGACGGGGTTTACCTGGCAGGGGCTTTTGGCAGCTACATCAGTGTAGAAAGCGCCGCCAGGGTGGGGCTGCTCCCGGCTGTTCCCAGGGAGAAAATCTGCCAGGCAGGGAACCTGGCGGGAACAGGCGCCGCTATGGCATTGCTTTCAGAGAGGGATCTTTTGGAAATGGCAACAGAGAGCAGAAGCATTGTCCATGTGGAGCTGGCACAGGAGGAAGGATTTCAGGAACTGTTCCTCTCCCATATGGGCTTTTAAGAAACTTGCAGCAGGATAAGGGGCAGGAAGGAAAACAGAAAAGATGGACAGGGATTTTTTAAGAGACAAAAAGAGAGTGGTGGTAAAAATCGGCACAACCACCATCACCCATGTGGATACAGGGCATTTGAACCTGGGGAAGATGGAGAAGCTGGCAAGGGTCCTTACAGATATCAGGAACCAGAATAAGGAAGTGGTGGTGGTTTCCTCAGGAGCCATTGGGGCGGGGAGAAAAGCCCTTGGGATTATGGAAAGGCCAAGGAGCCTTGCCCAGAAGCAGGCCTGTGCAGCGGTGGGGCAGGCCAGGCTGATGATGATCTACCAGAAGCTGTTTGCGGAATATAACCAGACCATTGCCCAGATCCTGATTACCAAAAGGACTATGATAAACGAAATCAGCAGGCACAATGCGGAGAATACCTTCCAGGAATTGCTCCGGCTGGGGGTGATTCCCATTGTCAACGAAAATGACACGGTTTCCACCGACCAGATCCAGGATGAAAATTTTGGGGACAATGATACCCTTTCCGCCACTGTGGCGGAGATGGTGCAGGCGGACCTGCTGATCCTGCTCTCCGATATTGACGGGCTGTACACGGACGATCCAAGGAGCAATGAGAGGGCGGAATTTATTCGCTGTGTGGAAAAGATCGACAGCAGCCTGGCAGCCTGTGCCAAAGGGACGGATACCCTTTTCGGCACAGGGGGGATGGCCACCAAGATCACTGCGGCGAAGATTGCCAACGCAGTGGGGGCGGATATGGTAATCGCCAATGGGGAGGATGTGGCGAATATCAGCAGGATACTGGAAGGGAAAGAAGTAGGGACGCTGTTTAAGGCGTGAAGGTACCGGCTGTAAATTATGTGGAAATAACTATTTGCTAGATAGGGAGTAAAAACTATGGGCCTTTTGTTTCGGCTGTCAGTGGTTGTTTTTGTATATCTTGTTTTTGGGCTTGCAATGTTCTGGCTCAGCGTGGGGATCGTAGGGAAGAAGGTAAAGGCCGTCCCGTTCCTGCTTTATACAGCCTGCTCCGGCGTGGCCAATTTTTTGGCCGTTTACAGCGTGGCCGGCCTGTATACGGGAGAGACCTTGTGGTCTTATATCATTGACCTGGCGTATTCCCTGGTCATCTATTCTATTGAGGCAGCGGCGCTGGGGCTGGTGATAAGGAAATGCTACAAAATTCCTTTCCTCCATGGAATGACCGCGGCTATGCTCAGCCATTTTATTATTTACACAACCAATAGCGTGGTGGCGGGGGCGGCGTCCACTTATAGCCCTTTGTTTGACAGAATGTATATTTATACCTTCATTACCCTTGTGATCCCCGCCCTTTGGGCGTTATTTGTGGCTTTTCTTGCCGCCTATGTTTTGCGCAGGAGCGGATTTTACCGTTACTTTGAGGCACTGTTTTCCAGCAGGGCTAAAACAGCCCTGATTGTGGGCGTGAGTTTTATGCTGATGTTTGTATGGACAGCCATGAGCTGGTTTTTCCCTAATGAAGAACCCAACGCCCTGTATGCGGTTTTCTATTTTTCCCTGATTGCCGTTGTTTTGCTGTGGGTGCAGTTTATGGCGATGTACACGGCGGGGGAGGAGAAGATCCTGGTGCAGCAGGAAACTATCGCCCAGCAGCAGGCCCATATGGAGCTGCTGGAGGAATTGCAGCAGGAAATCCGGGCTTTCCGGCATGATGTGTCCAACCTGTTTTGCGGCCTGGCCTTGCAGGCACAGGAGGGGGATCTGGAGGGCATCCAGCAGTTTATGAAGAAAACAAGCAGTTATTTTGATGAAAAGCTGGGAAATGAAATCCGCCAGATGGACTGCCTGAATAATATTAAAATCTATCCTGTGCGCAGCCTGCTTACCACAAAACTGGCCCTTATGCGCCAGAAGCATATCCAGGGTACCCTGGAGGTGCTTCACCTGGTAGCGGAGAAGCAGGCAGTGGACACACCGGACCTTCTCCGGGGGCTGGGGATTTTAATAGACAATGCCATAGAGGCGGTCCCTGAGAAGGAGGGGCAGATACGCATTGTGCTTTTGCAGGAGGAAAAGGAGCTGTATATAGCGGTGGTGAATAACTATGCAGCGGAACCCAACCTGAATGCGCTCTCGGCAAAGGGGTATACCACCAAGGGCACGGGGCGGGGGACTGGGCTGTCCAGTTACCGGAAGATCCTTTCCCGGTATCCGGGCTGCATTGCCAGGACGTATTTAAAAGATGGGTTTTTCGTACAGGAACTGCGTGCGCCAACCTAGGGGTCATTCCACTTCTAGGTTCACAGGGGCAGTATGGCACCACCAGGGAGAACAGGAAAAGGAGTAGAGGTATGGTTCCCGTATATATTTGCGACGATGAGCAGCCGGTAAGAGAGCAGCTTAGGAAAATTGTATCAGGCCAGATCATGATTCTGGGCAGCGACATGGGGCCGGTCAGGGCAATGGGTACGCCGGAGGAGCTGCTGGAATTACAGCGGCAGGATACAGTTCCCGCCATTTATTTTCTGGATATTGACTTCCCGGGCCAAACCAGCGGGCTAAGCCTTGCACAAAAACTGCGTCGGTATGACCCCAGAGGGTTTATCATATTTATTACTGCCCATGGCGACCTGGCTTTTGAAACCTTCCGGCTGCGGCTGGAGGCGCTGGATTATATCGTAAAGGGTGGCTTTGATGCCATGTCCCTGCGGGTGCGGGACTGCCTTTCCAGTATCCAGGACCGGCTCCGGGACGAACCCTCCGGGCAGGGCAGGTACTGTACCTTAAAGCTCTTTGATACGGTGCGGCATATTCCTGTGGATGACATTTTATATTTTGAAGCGTTGGGGTATAAACATGCCCTGCGGCTTCATATGGTGGGGGAGCTTCTGGAGTTTAACAGCAGCCTGGACCACTTTGAAGGGCAGCTTGGGGAAGGTTTTTGGCGGTGCCACAGGGGGTTTTTGGTAAACCGCTCCCACATCAGGCTTGTGCGTCTGAAAGAGCAGATTGTGGAGCTGGACACCGGGGGGGAATGTCCCCTTTCCCGGAAAGCGAAAGCGGCCTACAGGGCGCAGGAGAGAAAAGAAGCATTGAAAGGCGGGTAAAGAGAGCCTGGTTTAACCCATATATTACCGCTTGATAGAAGAACGTGTGTTTGCTACAATGCTTGTACAGGAGGTGAACATACATTTGAAAAATATCATTTTCCATATAGATGTAAATTCGGCCTACCTTTCCTGGGAGGCCGTTTATCGTTTAGCACACAAAGGGGAAAAACAGGATTTAAGGAAAGCTGTCTCTGCCGTAGGCGGGGATGTGGCCCAGCGGCGGGGGG
>OFGA01000290.1_pt1 | contig 45167 bp, 41 predicted proteins | sample 1521471 | NCBI WGS metagenome assembly OFGA01 (sample SAMEA3504086, study PRJEB24116) | mouse gut metagenome | biome: mouse gut; feature: mouse-associated habitat; material: faeces | place: Denmark | collected 2011 | reverse complement strand
ATCAAATAAGTATAAATGATTATGCCGGTCTGCATAGGATTGCAGATACTCGTTAATAATTCTGCCGTTCATATCTGCATTTGCTTTTGTGCACAAAAAAGTAATATCGGGGAATTTTTCTATGGCTTTTAACAGTTCTTCTGTCTGCTTTTCGGCGGTATTATCCTCCAGCGTAACGGGATGGAATGTCAGAACGCAGTATTTTTCGCCTAAAACACAGCCCAGTTTTGCCTCCAGCTCTGTCTGAGACAAAAGCTCAGCATGCATTGCGTTTTCAACGCCGATTGCGCCAACGTTAAATACTCTGTCAGGAGATTCTCCCATTTGTATGACCCTGTGTCTGTAGCTTTCGGTACTTGTAAAATGCAGATAACTAAGCTTGGTAATAACATTTCTTATTGATTCGTCAACAAGCCCTTCGGTGGCTTCTCCGCCGTGTAAATGGATAATTGGAATATGAGCGTTTAACGCGGCGAAACAGACTGCAAGGGTTTCATATCTGTCTCCAAGAACAAGCAACGCGTCTAACTCACATTCCGAAAAGTATTCTGCAAACCCAATCATTGCCAGTCCCATAGATTTGGATATAGCAGAGGGAGTATCGGCGCTGAGAAGTATTTCAATCTTTTTATCAACTGTAATTCCGTCCTGCTCAATTTCATTTACTGTCATTCCAAATTCAGGTGACAAATGGGCTCCTGTCACAGCTACAGTCACCTCAATTTCAGATATGTATTTTAATTTTTTAATTATTGGGGACAATAAACCGTATTCAGCCCTTGTTGCTGTTAATATCGCTATTTTTTTCATAAAGTTAAATACCTTGCTTTTATTAGTACCTTTCTTTGGCGTTGCTGACCTTTAACATAATTTACCGCATTTTCTGTGCTAATGTCAAGAAAAATTCTGAATATTAACACAAATGGAGGGTAAATATGAAGATTTATGATTATGGCGGAAAGAAAAATTTGTCCGGTGAGCGTATTAGGGAAGCGCGCGTTGTCCAAAAATTATCACAGAATGAACTGGCCGCAAAGATGCAGATTGAGGGCATTACCATAGAAAGGGACAGTATAAGCCGGATAGAAATAGGGACCCGCTTTGTCGCGGACTTTGAGCTGATGATATCGTACATATCCATCGAAAGGTCTAACTGCTGCGGGGAAGGCTTGCCCCTGGTCAGGTTTAAATCCAGCGCAAGCGCTTTGATACGTGCAAATTCCTGTTCCAGGCCCTCCTTTTCTTTCAGAAGTTCTTCCCTGTTCATTTCTAAGTATGGCTTCATGATGTCCCTTTCCTCCCTAACGCATATCCGCTTCCACGGCCTCTTATTCTGCTTGTGAAACCGGCTGCAGATGCCGTCCGTCCTTTTTCCATTCGCTGACCTGCCGCAGGTAATCGCATATCTGCTTTTCATACCCGTTTTCCGAAGGCCGGTAAAAAACCGTGCCTTCCAGCTCATCCGGCAGGTACTGCTGCGCCACGTAATGGTCCGGATAAGCATGTGCATATTTATAATCCAGCCCGCGCCCCAGCTTTGCACTGGATTTATAATGAGAATCCCGAAGATGTGGCGGAACCTGCGGCGTCCTGGACGTGCGGACTGTCTCAGACGCGCTGCCTATGGCTTCGACAGCTGCGTTGCTCTTAGGCGCGCATGCCACATAAGAGACCGCCTGTGATAAAATAATCTGCGCTTCCGGCATTCCCACCCGCTCTGCTGCAAGCGATGCCGCCACAGCCAGCTGAAGTGCTGCCGGGTCTGCATTTCCCACATCCTCCGAAGCGCATATCATAATCCTTCGGGCAATAAATTTGATGTCCTCTCCTGCGTAAAGCATTCTTGCCAGGTAATATACCGCAGCATCCGGGTCAGAGCCGCGCATGCTTTTGATAAAAGCCGAAACCGTATCATAATGGTTATCGCCGGACTTGTCATAGCGCACGACACGCTTCTGGATGCATTCCGAAGCCGTTTCCAGTGTAATATGGATTCTGCCGTCCGCGCCCGGCTGCGTCGTCAGCACGCCAAGCTCAATCCCGGTCAGGGCTGCACGCGCATCCCCGCCAGCTGCATCTGCCAGAAAATCCGCTGCTTCTTCTTCAAGCACGGCCCCATAAGAGCCAAGCCCCTTCTCCTTATCGGTTATGGCCCGGTACAGCAGCATTTTGATATCTTCTTTGGACAGTGCATGCAGCTCAAAAATAACCGAACGCGAAAGCAGCGCCCCGTTTACCTCAAAGTAAGGATTTTCCGTCGTTGCCCCAATGAGCACGACCGTCCCGTCTTCCACAAACGGCAGAAGGTAATCCTGCTGGCCCTTGTTAAACCGGTGGATTTCGTCTATAAACAAAATCGTCTTTTTTCCGTACATGCCCTGATTGTCCCGGGCCTTTGCAATGACCTCCTCCATATCCTTTTTCCCGGAAGAAGTTGCATTCAGCTGCAGGAACTCTGCACTGGTCGTATTGGCAATGACCTTTGCCAGTGTCGTCTTGCCGGTTCCAGGCGGCCCGTAAAAAATAACCGAACTCAGCTTATCCGCCACAATGGCGCGGTACAGCAGCCTGTCCTTTCCGATAATATGCTGCTGGCCTGCGACCTCCTCAAGCGTCGACGGGCGCATCCTTGAGGCAAGCGGGGATTCCTTTTCCAGATTCTGTTCCCTCATATAATCAAATAAGTCCATACCGCCTCCATCTCATGTGCATGTAAAAATCTGCTTTCCAAACCTGCATCGTGATGTGTTTTTCAAAAATCATGCGGATAAAATCCACTTAATTAAAATACTCCATATTTGAAGAATAATCAAGCATAAAGCAGGGCTGGCTGCAGCAGTTTTACATATTCCTGCGCCTTGAATCATACCGCCGGTTTGTTACTGTTCACTCCGTGACCAGTAACCATCGCATTGTGAACAGTAACGCCGGTTTTACTTCGGACAGAAAATTTTTGAAAAAACAGTTGCATAATCCGGCTTCCTGTGTTAATATATTTGCTGCAGGCAATTAACAGCGCCGCTGTGGCGGAATGGCAGACGCATGCGACTCAAAATCGCACGGGAAACCGTATGGGTTCAAGTCCCATCAGCGGCATTCAAAAAGCGCATGGCAGGATATGGATTCCGGGTTTTGCGCATTTATGTATTTAATACTGTATTTCAGCTCTTTGGCCCCAGGCTAAAGAGTTTTTATCTTATATGAGATTCTTTCAGGCTTCCTGTAATAAAAACAATTACTGCGCTGCGGCTGAAATGAATCTTGTTCTTCTTCAAAAATCTACAGAAAAGGAACCAGCTGTTCAGCAGCTGCGGCAGGTATGGTATGGACAAATCAGGCATCTTAAAGAAATATTTCGGCTACTCCGGTTTCCGCCCGGGACAGGAGCTTCTCATTGACAGCATTTTATCCGGCAGGGACGTGCTCGGCATTATGCCGACAGGCGCGGGCAAATCCATCTGCTATCAGGTACCGGCGCTTCTCCTGCCCGGAATCACGCTTATCATTTCCCCGTTAATATCCCTTATGAAAGACCAGGTACAGGCATTAAATCAGGCGGGCATTCATGCTGCCTATATCAACAGCTCCCTCAGCGAATCGCAGATTTCCAAAGCGCTGCGTCTGGCACGCGCCGGACAGTACAAAATGATTTACGCTGCACCCGAGCGGCTGGAAACATACGAATTTTTACAGTTTGCCTGCGAGTCGGATATCTCCATGCTGACCGTGGACGAAGCGCACTGCATTTCCCAGTGGGGACAGGATTTCCGCCCGAGCTATTTAAATATCGTGCAGTTTATCCGCAGGCTGCCAAAGCGCCCGGTTCTGAGCGCATTTACCGCAACGGCGACTGAAAACGTCAAAGAAGACATTGCCTGCGTGCTCGGGCTGCAGGACCCGCAGGTGCTCGTGACCGGATTTGACCGCAAAAACCTCTATTTTGCCGTCGAGACACCCCGAAAAAAAGAAAGCTTCGTCACGGGCTACATACAGCAGCACGCACAGGAAAGCGGCATTATTTACTGCGCAACCCGCAAAAATACAGACATGCTCTATGAAAAGCTGCTGGCACAGGGAATTGCAGCCGCCAGGTACCATGCGGGGCTTGGCGCAGGAGAACGCATGCAGAGCCAGGAAGATTTTATTTATGATAAAAAGCCGGTCATGATTGCGACAAACGCTTTTGGCATGGGCATTGACAAATCCAATGTGCGCTATGTCATTCATTACAATATGCCGCAGAGCCTGGAAAATTACTACCAGGAAGCCGGAAGGGCCGGACGCGACGGGGAGCCGGCAGAATGCATCCTGCTCTATTCCTCACAGGACGTGATGATTAACCGGTTCCTTCTGGACAGTAAGGAGCCGGGTGCCGGGTACACGCCGCAGGAGCTGGCGGATATCCGGGAACGCGACGAGCTGCGGCTGCGCGCCATGACCTCCTACTGCACGACCACCGGCTGCCTGAGGGAATATATCCTAAGGTATTTTGGCGAAACAGGAAAAAACCGATGTGAAAACTGCCTGAACTGTGCAAGGGAATACGAAGAAACCGATGTTACAAAAGAAGCATCCAAAATCATCGAAGGCATTCTGGAAGTACGCCAGCGTTACGGCATCAATGTCATTGCCGGGATGCTGGCCGGAGAAACCCGCGCAAAGCTGCGCGAATACGGAGTATCGGATTACGAATCCTATGGAAGCCTGCAGCATCTGCGCGAAACTGACATCAAGGCAATTATCAGCCAGATGATTGCCGAAGGGCTGCTCAGTACGACAAACGATAAGTATTCGCTGCTGCGGGTGCCTGCCGCCGCCATGGATGTGCTGCATGAATCACGTCCGGTTATCTGGAAACGCGTCAAAGCCAGCCCGGAAAAGGCCCAGGACAGGCCGAAGCAGTCTGGCAGCAGGATGCGCAAATCCGATATTTTAAATTCCAGAGGGCTTGAACTGTTCGAACGCCTGCGCGCACTGCGCACAGAAACTGCACGGGAAGAAAGCGTGCCGCCGTATATTATTTTTTCCGATAAGACGCTGGTTGATATGTGCGTGAAAGTGCCTTTTGAAAAAAGTGAAATGCTGCAGGTAACCGGCGTCGGCACAAACAAATACGAACGGTTTGGCGAGCGGTTTTTAGCTGCCATCCGGGATTATACCGGCGGCGTGCGTGAAAAATACTATTTTGGAGACGCCGGAGAACTTCCGGCTGCCAGAGGCCGCAGCAGATAATACCGCTGTATCTGCTGTACTGCCGCAGCGGCTGCAGGCATGGCTTATTCTGCCAGTGATTCGTCCTGCAGCCTGTCAAACTCTGCCATGCATGCATCTACCGAAGCACCCTGTAACAGCTTTCGCACAATCAGGCAGGTATTTCCCCACTGCTCGACCTTCATCCTGGCATTGGAGCCAAGCACATACACATTTTCTTCGATTTTATCCTTTAGTGGCTGCAGGGCCGGAATACAGTCCACATTCACATTTTTCGAAGGCGAAATGACCCGGTTCGTTTCACAATAAACCTGCAGCGCTTCGTCTGAAAGAACGGTGTCGAGGGTTTCCTTTGCAGCTTCCAGGTTTTTTGCATCTGTACAGATTCCATATCCGGTCATCGACACCACCGGCATCTGGCCGAGGCTGCTTGGAAAGCCAATAACCTGCAGTTCAAAATCGGGGCTGCCATAGGATGTATCGGTATTTGCAGCTCCCCAGTATGCCATGACAACCGGTGTCTTCTGCGCCAGAAAATCAGGTCCTTCCCCTTCGATTGCCTCATATGTGTATGCTTTTTCAGCATCGATATAGCCGCGGTCTATAAGCGTCTGCAAAAACTCAAAGCCGGGGCGCATATAGCTGCTGTACCTGCTCTTTCCGCTGTTTAATGCGTCGATTTCGGCCTGTGTATTCCCGCCATTATACAAATCCGCATAAGCCTGGGCAAACACAAAGTTTTCCAGCCACCAGCGGTTTGCGCCTACCGGCGTTTCAATGCCGTTTTCCTGAAATACCCTGCAGCATTCCAGAAAATCCTCCGGCGTCTGCGGCAGCTTTAGATGATACTTGTCAAACATGTCTTTATTGATAAACAGGCCATGTGCTACCACCTCCTGCGGAATTGCTGCCAGCTTCCCGTCTACCGTATTTGCAGTCTTTACAATCTCCCTGAGGTTTTTTGCACTGTCCAGCCCGGATAAATCCAGCAGCTTTCCTTCCAGTCCGAGTACCTGAATCGTATCCGGATTTAACAGGTATAAATCATCCATGCCGGCTCTCACCCGTTCCAGCGTTACATCATCATAGGTTTTCTCTTTATAATTTTCCGCTGTATAGGTCCGGTATTCCACGGTCAGCCCCAGCTTTTCTTCTGCCATCGCAACGGTCTGGTCAAATGCAGTTCTGGCGGTATTTTCCGCATCCGGGTCTGACTTTTCCATAGGCCCGAACAGGTTAACGACTTTTTCTTCCTTTTTATTTTGCTGAATCAGGTTTTTACCCGTTTCCGTTCCATCTGCGCAGGCGGCTGTCACGCAGACGGCAAGGCCTGCCAGACAGGCAGCCGCAATTTTCCTGCAAATCTGATTCATAAATCTACCCCTTTCGCTGCAGCTGCTGGCGGATAACCTTTTTCAGCCGCATGATATCCACTGGCTTTGACAGATGCACGTCCATGCCGGCTTCCAGTGCTTCCCTTTCATCCTCTGCAAACGCATTCGCTGTCATGGCAATAATCAGGATATCCGATGCATCCCTGCGTTCCAGCGCCCGGATTGCCTTTGTCGCATCGTAGCCATTCATCACCGGCATCTGGACATCCATTAAAATGGCATCAAATTCACCTTCCGCGGAATTGCGAAAGCGTTCCAGCGCTTCCCGGCCGTTTTCCGTTATGACGCAGCTGGCGCCTTCCATTTCCAATATGGCTGTCAGTATTTCCGCATTGATTTCATTATCTTCTGCGGCAAGAAAATGCAGCCCTTCCAGATTTTCTTCCATTTCGGCTGTTTCTTTTGTTTCTTCTGCCATCTGCTCGCGCATCTGCACAATTTTATTTTTCAGGGCAGTTACAAAAACCGGCTTGAACAAAAGGCACGTATTCTTTACCTGGAGCACATCCTCCAGGCCGTCTGCTTCATAATCCGCCTGTATCAGAAACAGGACAGAATCTCCCGCAGCTTCCCGCACTTCCTGCACAGCCTGTTTTCCTTCCACGGCTGCCAGCTCCCAGTCTAAAAGGACTGCCTGATATGGTTCCCCTGCCAGGGCCGCTTCCTGCATCAGCTTTCGGGCGTCTTTCAGCCGGAATGCCGCGTCGGCCGGCACACCTGCCTCAATCAGGCGCTGCTGCATCTGGCTGCAGGCTTCTTCATCACAGTCTGCTGCCAGGATTCTGGAAATTCCATTCTTTTTCCAGAACTGTACATCTCCCTGTTCTTCCGGTATGCGGAACTCAAGCTCCGCCTGAAACAGGCTTCCCTTTCCAGGCTCGCTGGACACACTGATAGTCCCGCCCATCAGCTCTATAATATTTTTTGTAATCGCCATGCCAAGCCCGGTGCCCTGGACTTTATTCGTCGTGCTGTTTTCTGCCCTTGTAAATGCATCAAAAATTTTTTCCAGATATTCCGGCGTCATGCCATAGCCGTCATCCTCGACTTCTATGCGGATATGCTCATACTGGACGGAACGCTGTTTCAGCCCAATCAGGCGCAGCCAGATATTTCCGTTTTCCTGGGTATATTTTACCGCATTGGACAAAAGGTTGATAAGAACCTGGTTAATTCTGGTTTCATCCCCCAGCAGGCTCTCATGCCGGATGCTCCTGATTTTTACATGAAATTTCTGCCTCTTTGCTTCTGCCATCGGACGGATAATTGCATCTACGGAAGAAACCAGGTCACTGAGTGTAAATGGTTCCACATTCAGCACGACTTTTCCGCTTTCAATCTTGGACACATCCAGGATATCATTAATCAGTCCCAGCAGATGCTGGCCGGAAGCTTTGATTTTGTCTGTATACTCGCGTACCTTTGCCGGGTTATCCGCATCCATGGCCAGCAGTGTCGTAAACCCGAGCACGGCATTCATCGGTGTGCGGATGTCATGTGACATATTCGAAAGAAACATCGTCTTGGAAGTATTTGCGGCCTGCGCTGCCTGCAATGCCTCCGCCAGACGCCGGTTGTGTATCTCCCGTTCTTTTTCCCGTTCCTTTGCCGCCTTATTCTGCTGCCTCTGGTTTAAATAATACAAAAGGCAGCAAATAAAGAATGCAATCAGCATAACTGCCACCACAATCAAAATATTCTGGTTTACGGACCTGCCTTCCCGCTGGATGGCGTCTACCGGCACATAGCCAATCAGATAGAGATTGCCCCCGTTTAATGCCCACATATAATTCAGTGAGCTTTTTCCACGGATATCGTGGTAAAATAAAATATTATCCCCGCTGCGGATGCATGTGTCTACTTCATCCCGCAGTTTTTCTTCAACAATTTGATTCGCCCGGTAAAAATCTTCCAGATTCAGGTGGCCTGCATCCCGCTGTCCCATCCCCCTTGGCTTGAGCACCAGACGCTCGCTTCCTGCATCCATAATATAAAGCATCGCGTTTCCATCATAAAATCCGTTTGGAAGTGATTTTTCAAGCGAATCGTATATATATTCGATATAAAGAGCTGCTATGTCTGTTCCGTCTTTTCTGACCGGACATTTCATGGTATAAGCCCATGTCCCCATATGATTTATATAAGACCTGGAAACCTGCAGGCCCTCCGGCATGCCAATCGAAGAAAATTCCAGCTCGCTTTCTGAAAAGGATTCCCCTGAATTGGACACCCCTTCTGTTTCCCCCGTTAAAATCAGAGACATTTTTATCATTGTCTGATTGCTGTCATACGCACGGACAAACTCTGCCGGGTCGTCAATCATGGAAATTTCTTTCGCAATCAGCAGCTGATATTCTGCTTCTTTCTCTAAAATCGCCTCAATTGTCCCTTTCATCAGTTCCAGGCTTTCACTCAGGTTCTGGATTGCTGATGCAGACATTTCCCTGGATATTTTCCGTGCTACGGAAAACACAACCATTCCTATCACGCCAAATACGACAATTATTGAAAGAAGCAATGGCATTCCTCTGTCTGTTCTGCTTCTGTTCTGCTTTTTTTTCATGAATCTAAACCCCATTTTGCTGCATTCTGGCTGATGAATTACAGGGATTTCCCTGCTGGCATAATTCCTTCTTCCTGTATTTCCAAATAATCCATTTGCTGCCAGATAGAAATATATCTGCCATATTATTATACGCTTTCGATTATTTCATTGTCAATGATTCATTCATTCTTTCTAAAAAAGCAGACAGGAGCAGATTTTACAGCTGCTGCAAAACCCTGCCATCCACAGATATTGTCACCACCTGCCATGGAATACATGTTCCGCTGTTCTGCAGCGCTTTCTTTGCTGCCGCCTCAAGACCTCCGCAGCAGGGAACTTCCATGCGAAGCACGGTCACGCTCTGGATGCTGTTGTTTTTTATAATTTCCGTCAGCTTTTCACTGTAATCCACGGCATCCAGCTTCGGGCATCCAATCAGTGTCACGCGGCCCTTCATATACGCCTCATGCATCTGTGCATACGCATATGCGGTGCAGTCTGCTGCAATCAAAAGCCTGGCATTTTCAAAATAAGGTGCCTGGACAGGGGCCAGCTTAATCTGGCACGGCCACTGGGCAAGCCGGGAAGCAGGTTCCTGTACCGGCTGGGACGCGCCTGCCGTGTCTGCCTGATTCTGCTTTAACGCACGCGCCTGCATTCCGGGACAGCCTGGCTGCACCACGCCTTCTTTGCTTTCCTCCTGCTTTTTCTGCTTCGCAGCCTGAACCGCTGCTTCGTCATAAGCTGCCGCTTCCCGCTCCTCAAACGCAATTGCCCCGCACGGGCACTGCGGAAGGCAGTCTCCTAATCCGTCACAGTAATCATCCCGTATCAGCTTCGCCCTGCCGTTTTCCATGGCAATCGCACCCTCATGGCATGCCGCAGCACATGCGCCGCAGCCGTTACACTTTTCTTCGTCGATTTTAATTATTTTTCGTATCATATACAAGACCTCCTTTTTCGTGCCTGATTGACACTGTAGCGGCATTATACTATAATGCATTTCAAAAATATGTGGTTATAACCACGAAAACGGAGTTTTTATGAATTTTGATTTTTTATCCGAAACAGAGCTGTTTGGCGGCTGCCAGCCTGAAGATATCCGGCAGATGGCTGCCAGCCTGAATCTGCACACAGCCCGTTACCCAAAAGGAAGCGTTATTTTTGAAGCAGGAACGGCTATCACGAACATCGGGCTTGTCCTGTCCGGCAGTGTTCAAATCAGCCATCACGATTACTGGGGAAACAAAAGCATTCTTGCCATCGCAAAGGAAGGCGAAATTTTCGCAGAAGCCTATGCCTGCATACCAGGTGAACGGCTGATGATAGAAGCTTCGGCAAACGAGCTTTCTGAAATTGTGTTTATCAGCGTGCCGGATTTGCTGCAGCCTTTTCAAAATACCGGAAACAGTCTCCATCTGCAAAACCGGATTATCCAGAATCTTGTCGTTATCAGTGCCCGGAAAAACCTGCACCTGGCCAGGCGCAGCCTGCATACAGCTCCAAAGACCATCCGGGAACGGCTGTTATCTTATTTTTCCCAGCTGATTTCCGAACAGGGCAGCAGCCGGATTACGGTACCGTTTAACCGCCAGCAGATGGCGGATTACCTGAATCTTGACCGCAGCGCGCTTTCCAAGGAGCTGGGCAGAATGAAAAAGGAAGGGCTGCTGGATTACCGGAAAAATACGTTTGTGATAAAAACACAACCATAACCGCAGCTTCCGGTACGATGCAGCATCCCGGCAGTCCTGCAGCTTTTACACATCTGAAAGCTTTTTGATTATCCCGCAGCACTGGTAGCGGCGCAGCGGGTATGTTTCTACCGGCACCCCTTTTTCTTCCGCAAGCCGGAATATATGCTGCAGCCTGCGGTCTTTCTGGCAGGAATGGCTGGCCAGCACCTTCCATGGCACCCGCCGCAGCAGCACCCTTGTCGTCTCGCCTATGCCAGGCTTAATCAGGTTGATATCCTCTATCGAAAAATACCGTGCAATTTCCAGCACTTCATCCATGCCGCATCCGGCTGCTCCCCCGCTGCTGTCTGGTTTCCGCTTCTGTACAGCCCTGCTGTTTTTCAGCCCGGCTTCCAAGCCTTCCATACGGCTGTCCTGTTCCAATTCCTGGAAAGGTGCACTGCTTTGCGGCCCGGTTTCCCAGGCACGCTTTGTAAAATGCTTTTCTACTGCTTTGATATATGCGTATGATAAGTCAGCCTGTTCCAGCTCCCCATAGTAAACAGCACCATGGAAATCCTTTTCCCCGATGATATCGCTTCTTAAAAAAGTCCGGCTGATTAATCCAGACACTGTGCAGTTTAAGCAGGAGCTTGGTATCAGAATATCCTCATGCGTTCCGCAAAGCGCTGTCACATTTGCCGGGTCTGCAAGCACTGCCAGCTCCGGTGAAACGCCTGCAAAATCCGCCATGCTTTTTTTCAGCTCCTGTAAAATTGCACCCTTCCCAATCCAGCCGTCTATAAATAACAGCTGCTGCGGCTGGTACCGTGCAAGCAGATATCTCATGGCATTTTTATCAATGCCCCGGCCCCTTATTACGGACACCGCATAATGTGCCATATCGATTCCTGCATTCCATTTCAGATACCGCTTTAATAAAATGCCAGCCGGAATCCCGGCCCGTGCCAGCGAAACAAGCACCGCAGAACGTCCCCTGCTGCGCACGATTTTTTCCGCCAGCACTTCCACCGCCCGCGCCGTCGGTTCTGCAAATACTTCCAGTGCTTCCTCATATGCCTGCATATATTTTTCAGACGGGACATATTCTATCGGAAGCATTTCACAGTAATGCTTCCCGGACTGTATCAGCCGTTCACGCTCACTGGCCGGCTGCGGCTTTACCAGCCCGGTAATATCTTTCAGCAAAAGCACGACGTCTTCTTTTTTATAAGAGCTTCTCAAATCAGCACCCCCCTTTATTTGAAATCACTTTCCGGCTCCGTTTTCTGCACCGCTCCCAAGGCGGCACGCCAGGCTGTATACACGTTTTCGGTGCCGCCTGATATCTGGCTGCTTTTCATTTCCACCACACTGCATATACGTTTTCCATGCCGCCCGATACCTGGCTGCTTCTTCTTTTTCATTTCCACCATACGGTATATACATTTTCCGTGCCGCCTGATACCGCACGCACCAGCGCATCCATTCCTTCACGCTCCCGGCTGTGTGAATCCGTAATAATGACAGCAGCATCATAAGAGCCTGTATCGTATACAAACGTCCGTCTGTTTTTGTCATAAATACCTGGCAGCTCGTGCCGGATATGCAGCGGATAGCATGGTTCCCGGAATACTGCAATCGGGCTTCTGGTCGTCGCATGAAACCAGGTTTTTACGCCCGGGCCTGACAGGCTTTGTGCCGCCAGCAGCGCCGGGTACATAAATTCCTCTGTCCCGAGCACCAAAACCCTGCCTGACAGCTTTTCCTGCAGCATCCGGTGTATTTCCTGGCAGAGCTTTTCGCATGCCTTTTCATATGCAGCGGCCGATACGAGCTGTCTGGCATCCATCCACCCGCGGATTTCAAATTCCTGCGCCCCTTTTTCCCCGGCACCGGAATCTGCTTCCAGGCTCTGCCGGCCCGGCATCCAGGAAATGTAATCCCCTTTCTGCGAATACTGCTGCAGCTTCATTTCATAAGACGCATGGTTTATCCCGGCCAGATAATAAATCCCGATGCCGCGGCTTTGATAAACAGCCCGTGCCGCATCGTCCATGCCATTTAGAAGCGATGCAGCCGCATACTCTGTCCGGCCCGGATATTCGCGCTGCATCAGGTTCACAAGATTTAAAATCGTTTTTCCGGTCGTCAGCTCATCTTCCGCAAAGAGTACCCGGTCAATGGACGGCATTACTTCATCCAGCTGGTTTTTTACAAGCTTCTGCTGCGACGCATGGCTGTGTTCTTCCGAAAAATACAAATAACCGGCTCCTTCGATATGCTCTCTCGTTGTCTGCAGGTAATAAGCCCCCAGCTCCACAGCCACTGCCGCTCCAATCGCCGTAGCCGTTTCCGCAAACCCAATCACAAGCGTCCGTTTCCCCTGGCAGGATTGCTTTACCGTATCTGCCAGCGCCCGGAACAGGGCCAGTGCAGCGCCCGGGTCTGCCGCCATATGCTTCCCCTGAAGCGGGTTGACGACCAGATAGCTTCTTTTGCTGTTATTTTCTCTTTTTGCAATTCTTACAAGTTCCGATTCCTGATACATATAAAGGCTGCTCCTTCCGTTTTCCTGTCTCAGCGCAGTTTCTGTGTATAGATTTCATAAACGGACGGTTCTTTTATCAGCTGCAGCAGCGTTTCTTTCGTCCCGACTCCGGCAAACCCATAAATCATCAGCCCGTTTTTTTCCACATATTCTGCTGCGCGTCCATAATCGTAAGTTTCTCCCATCATTTTTAAAAAGTCCTTCTGGCCGTCTAAATACCGCAGCATGCTTGTAAAATGCGTTTTGGCAAATGCTTCTGTCTGCAGGGCTTTCTCCTGTTCATCCCCAAGCCCCTGCTCCATCGTGTCATTGTCCCAGAGCACCAGCTGCGGATAAGCTTCCCTGTCCCAGTCCAGAAAGTGGGATGCATTTAAATCACAGGAAAATCCCAGGTTTTTTGCCTGAAAACGACTTTCCATGGGCGTGTTTTCCCCGCTCTTAACACCTGCAATCCCGTTTTCCGTACAGGTCGCACACCACAGATATCCCAGCCGCCTGCTGTCCCCAAGACCGTTTACATACTGGATAAACGTTTCATACGGCATCATCTTATCAAGCGTCACATAAGCAACATAAAACGCATCCTCATCCAGCACATGCAGAAGCTTTGCGGCATCCTCCCGGCTGCCTGCCGCGCAGCTGTTTGTCTGATGCTGCCTGTCAATCAGTTCTGTGAGTGAGTCCGAACTGTCCCCGTTTATCTGAAACCATGCAAACACATTGCCTGCAGGCGGATTTAACAGGTTTGGGTCATATAACGTCAGGTTTCCCCTGGAAATCCTGCCAGACAGATTGGTCACCGTGCGGTTAAGCGAATACCACTGCTGAATCTGAATATCATAATTTCCATATCCCCTGTCCTGGACAATCACAGTGTCCCTGTTATACCCGGGAAGGCGCATCTCTGTATACACCTGCAGGTCCAGGCTCATCTGATTGCCGCTCTCCCCAGAAGGTGCTCCCGGATTATAATAAAAACTGCTGACAGCCTTTGGAAGCACAAACAGGACAAGCAGGACGCCCGCCAGTGCAAATGCTGCCGCCGCAGCCCACATGCGCAGAAATGCCCGGCGGATGGAACGGTTTACCATGCGCGCAAAATCCGGCTGTACCTGCCTGCTGCCGGATTTCGCGGCATCCGAAGGCATTCCTGCCATGCCATTTCCTGCATCCTTCTCCTGTTCAAACAGGTTTGCGCTGATGGCTTCTTCCTGTTCAAACAGATACTCGCTGATGGCTTCCTGTTTTTCAATATCTGCTTCTATCTGTTCTTTTACGCTGCCGTCTAAACGGCCGTTTTTGTATAAATCCAGCAATTCACGATATCCCATAGCCTTCCTCCTCCATAAATGCCCGAAGCTCCCGCTTTGCCCTGTGGCTTAACACCCTTGCATTTTCCGGCGAAACCTGCAAAATCCCGGCAATTTCCTTTAAAGGCAGCCCGCTGAAATACTGCAGCTGCAATACCTCGCGTTTTAAAAAGGACAGCTGCGACAGTGCACGGTACAGCTCCCGGTATTGTTCCTTTTGAATAAACTGCTCCAAAACAGTATCTTCCCAGGCAGGCTCGACCGGATTTTTCAGGGAAGCCTTCCGGTTTTCCCGTTTCATGATATTCAGGCAGAGGTTTCTGGCAGTCAGGTACAGCCACGCCCGCATATTGCCATGCTGCGGCGGCAGTGACAGGATTGCCTTTACATAAGTTTCCTGTAACAGGTCCTGGGACAGCTCCCGGTTTCTGCACAGCGAATAAAGGTATAAAAAGAGTTCTTTTCCATAAGCTTCGTATAGCTGCTGTATCATCTGGCTGTCCATGCGCTGCATCTCCCTTTTGCCTGCCGGTACCCGTGCTGCATCTCCCTTTTGCCCGCTGTGTCAGCTGCCCAAAAGGCTCCCTGCACAGCTGCGCTGAAAAGGCTGTTCTATGAATATAACAATCCAGGACGCAGAATGTTACAGGAAATATATCATTTTTTTGATACTGGCATTTTTACCGTTTTTCTGCAGGGATTTGATTCCACAAATATGCAGCTTATGATACAGGCATACGGCTCTGTTTTTCTGCATGAACTCTGTCAGGAAATTTCCTCTCAGGCCCCATTATCCTTTGCATACAGCACCTTTAAAATAATCGGCGTCAGTATCGAGGACACAATAATCAGAAGAATTACAGACGTAAAATATACAGGCGTCAGCAGCCCAGCCGAAAGCCCTTTCTGTGAGACAATCAGGGCCACTTCTCCCCTGGTCATCATGCCCACACCGATTTTCATGGAATCCAGCCGGTTAAACCTGCACAGGCGTGCTACCAGCCCGCACCCGATAATTTTGGAAATCAGCCCCACTGCCACAAATGCTGCTGAAAAAACCAGAATTCCCATGCCCACGCTTTCCACATTTGTTTTCAGCCCGATACTGGCAAAAAATACCGGCCCGAACAGCATATAGGAATTTGTGTCCATTTTTTCTGCTATGTATTCCGAATCCCGGATGGAGCACAGGATAATTCCTGCCACATAAGCCCCGGTAATGTCTGCAATCCCAAAATATTTTTCTGCAATATATGCCATAGCCAGGCAGAATGCCAGCCCAGCAATCGGAATGCGCCTTGTATGCGGATATCTCGTATCGATGCTTTTAAAAATTTTATAGCTGATAAACCCGACCACCAGTGCAAATGCAAAAAACAATACGGTATTTACAAGCACGGAAAGCGGCCTGGACTCCGGATTTTTAAACCCAATCACAAATGTGAGCACCACAATGCCGATAACATCATCAATAATGGCTGCACTTAAAATCGTTGTCCCGACTTTTCCTTTTAATTTCCCCATTTCTTTCAGGGATTCCACCGTAATGCTGACCGACGTCGCAGTCAGAATCGTACCGACAAATACAGCCTTGTAAAATTCCTCTGACCCCCACGGCGACATGCCAAAAAAAGCCATATAAAGCAGTGCGCCCAGGATTAACGGCACAAACACACCCGCACAGGCAATCAGTGCGGCAATCGGGCCTGTTTTGAGCAGGTCTTTGAGGTCTGTTTCCAGTCCTGCGGAAAACATTAACAGGATAACGCCGATTTCCGCCATCTGCACTAAAAAATCAGACTGGTTTACCCACCCGAGAATACTCGGGCCAATCAGAAGCCCTGCCACAATTTCCCCGACTACCTGCGGTGCCTTGCATTTTCTTGCAGCAATCCCGCACAGCTTGGCGGCTATAATAATAATCGCCAGGTCTTTAAATACTAAGTATGATTCCATAACTTCCTCCTTCATCCAGTGTTTCAGTTTTATGCCTTAATATTATTTTTCAAATTGACACAATTGTCAATAGCCATTATAATATATCTTACACACGTAAGACCCAAAGGAGGAATTTTTCCATGAAACGGCTGCCCAGAATATCCGAAGCAGAATATGAAGTCATGAAATTTATATGGAAGCATGCACCGGCCAGCACCAACGAAATTACGCAGCAGCTGGTACGCACGACCAAGTGGAGCCCGAAAACCGTCCAGACCATGATTAAGCGCCTGACAGATAAAGGCGTTCTTACTTATGAAAAGCAGGGCCGCGTCTTTGTATATACGCCGCTCGTCGGCGAACAGGAATATGTCAGCCAGGAAAGCCATTCCTTTTTGGAACGCTTTTACAACAGCAGCCTGACGGCGATGGTAACCGCCTATCTGGACGATGACAGCCTCTCCAGCCAGGAAATTGATTCGCTGCGCACGCTGCTTGCTGAAAATTCCAGAAAAGGAGGAAGCTGACATGACTGGTTTTGCCATTCGTTTTCTTGCCTGCAACTTGTGCATCAGCGTTATCATTGTGCTGCTTTTTGCTGTCAAATCGCTGCTTGGAAAAAGACTGACCAGCCGTTCGCAGTACCGGCTGTGGTTTCCGCTGCTCGGCCTTCTGGCCGTGCCGTTCCTGCCGCTGGAGCATATCCGGTTTCCGGCATTTCCAGCATGGTTCCATGCATGGAAGCCGCAGAATGCATCCGCCCAGACACCCGGCAATATCCCGGATTCCCTGCTTTCTGCCAGAGAAAGCACAGGGTGGATGAACGATTTTGCCATATCCGCCAGCCAGAAGGCCCCTTCCGTGCTTGGAGCTGCATGCAGCATTGTGTGGATTTGCGGCATGGCTTTCCTGCTATTTTCTTTCATAAAATCCATGCTTCACTTATCTGATATCCGCCAGTCCGCACTTCCCCTGCAGAATGCCGGTGTACGCAGCCTGTACCGCCACTGCCTTGTGGAAATGCATATCCGCAGAAGCATTCCTGTGCGCAGTACGGCATTTATCAAATCCCCCATGATTTCAGGCCTCTTTTTCCCATGCATATACCTGCCAGCCAGCCTGATTTCTGACTATGATGCTGTCAGCATGCGCTATATGCTGCTGCATGAGCTGTCACATTACCGCCAGAAAGATACGCTTGCCAGCTGTCTGATGAACACTGCCCGGATTGTGTACTGGTTTAACCCCCTGGTGCACCTTGCGCTCAGGGAGATGCATACAGACCGGGAAATTGCCTGTGATGCTTTCGTATTAGACCTTTTATGCGAAAGCGACTACGAAAGCTACGGCCAGACACTGCTGGCATTTGCAGACAGGATATCGCGCATGCCTGCCCCGTTCTGTGCCGGAATCAGTACCGGCATGGCACAGATGAAAAAACGGATTCTGCATATCGCAGGCTATCGTCCCGCAACCCTGCAAAAACACCTGCTCAGCCTGCTTTGCTTCCTGCTCATTACAGCCCTTTTATGCTGCTTCATCCCGCTTTTACATATACGGGCTTCCGATGACAGCAAAAGCCGTCTTCCGGAATCAGGCCGCCAGGTTTCTGAACCGGATTTAAGCAGCATACTGGACGGATATGATGCAGGCTTTGTATTATATGATACAAAATCCGGTACCTGGCAGATTTATAACAAAGAATCCGCTTTAACACGCTCGGTTCCGGCTTCGACCTTTAAAATCTACAGCGCGCTGCTCGCACTGGAAAACGGCACGATTACACCGGAACAAAGCCTGCTTGGCTGGAACGGGCAGAACTATGTGTATGATTCCTGGAACCGGGACCAGACACTTGATTCTGCAATGCGCAATTCTGTTACCTGGTATTTCCAGACACTGGATGCCCAGGCCGGCCCGTCAGCCATCCAGCAGTTTATCAGGGATATCGGTTACGGAAACCAGGATGCCGGAAACGATGCTGCCACTTACTGGATGGATGCTTCGCTGAAAATTTCCCCTGTCGAACAGGTACAGATGCTGCAGAAATTATACGACAATGCCTTCGGCTTCCAGCCAGAGCATATCGAAGCCGTCAAACGCGCCATCCGTATTGATGCATCCAGATACGGCCTTCTTTACGGCAAGACTGGAACTGTCGCGGCAGATGGGAAAAATATCTGCGGCTGGTTTATCGGTTTTGTGGAAAAAGAAGACAGCACCTGCTTTTTTGCACTGAATATCCAAAAAGACAGCCAGGCCGGCGGGCCGGAAGCCGTGCAGCTGGCAGGCCGGATTCTGGAATATCTTCAGGTCTGGAAATGAAATCCTGCAAAAAATGAACCAGTTTCTTTTCCTGCTTGACAAATACATCGAAGTGCGATACCATAGGCTAGGGCATGTTTCTGTCAAACCGGCATGCCCTGCACATTACATGATACAAAGAATTGGAGAAATCATTTTATGAAGCGTTTTGAAAAAATTTACAGCCAGGGTACAATTGACGTTGTCGAAATCTGGGTTGACAAAGAAACAGGTATTAATTATGTATTTCAAAAATGCGGAAATGATTATTAAGGCACGTTCTGGTCCTGCTCAAACCAGTACCCGAGAACTTCTTTCAGTCTGGCAACTGCATATCCGCTGCCGCCCCGTCCTTTGACATCTTCTGCCATGCTGACAATCAAAACCGGGCGTTCTTCGGATTTGTCCGGCGTCATGACGGCCATCCAGCCCAGCTCCGTGCCGGTATGGTCATCCTTGGATGCCTTGATTTCTGCTGTGCCGGTTTTTCCCGCCAGCAGCCTGTCATCCCGGTGCAGGCCGAAGCCGGTTCCCTGCGGGTCATTGACGATTTTTTTCAGCCCTTCCAAAACACGCTGTGCTGTCTGTTCGGAAAACGCATCCGGAATCCATTCCTGTGCCTGTTTCTTTGGCTTATATACAAGATACGGTTTTAAAACCGTGCCGCTGTTACAAAAAGCGGTATATACCGATGCCAGATGCAGCGGGCTGATTAATACCTGTCCCTGCCCGTAGCCGCTGTCTGCCAGCTGGATTTCATCTTCCATATGCCCTTCATTTGCATACTGCGCCTGTGCCATATTTATCTCAAACGGCAGCTGCGTGCCAAATCCCAGCTTCTGCAAAAACGTTTCCAGCCTGTCGGCTCCTATTTTTAATGCTGCTTTTGCAAAATAAATATTATCGGAGCATATCAGCGCATTTTCCATCGTGGAAGGACTTGCCGCATGAAGGGTCGTTACAAAATACCCGCCCCACGATGCACCATTCTGCCAGCTCAGTCCCTCGTTCCCAAAATCTTCCTGCGGGTCAATGCTGCCTGTTTCCAGCCCGATGGCTGCTATCACCGGCTTAAATGTAGAACCGGGACACCATTTCTGGCGGAAACGGTTATACAGGGGCCTGTTTTCATCCTCATTGAGTGCTGTCCACATCTGGGAAGACATCCCCATAATAAAGTCATTGCTGTCATAGGACGGCGTGCTTGCAAGCGCCAGCACCTCTCCGGTAAAAGGATTCATCGCCACGCTGCAGCTTTTATCTTCCTGAAACTGTTCATAGAGCTGCTGCTGAAGCCCTGCATCGATTGTCAGGCGGATATCCTGACCGTGCTGCACCGGAATCTCTGCCAGTTCGCTGCGGGCTTTTCCATCTGCATCTGCAATATATATCCGGCAGCCATTGCTCCCTTTCAGCTCTTTTTCAAACAGGCCTTCGATTCCGCTCCTTCCAATCACACTGTTTGCCGTATAGCCTTCCCCGGCATGTTCTTCCAGGTCTTCCGCCGTAACATTCTGGATATAGCCAGTCAGATGCGATGCAGCCTGTTTTAACGGATAATGGCGCACGCTTGTTTCGGTAATCATGACACCTGGAATTTCCAGCAGCTGTTCCTGGCGCTTTTTCTCACGGACCGCGTCTTTATCGGGTTCCTCGGAAAGCAGGTCTATTTCCCGCACAGCCGGAATCGTCTTAATGGGAACAAAGGAATCATCCTTTACCCACTTCGCTTCCAGCTTGCGCATAACGGCTTCCGGCTCCATTTCCAGCAGTTCTGCAATTTCTGCCACAGCCTGTTTCCTGTCCTGCAGTTTTCCCGGGACAATCCCGGCAGAAGCCGCCGTCCCCCATCCCGCAAGCAGCACCCCGTTTCTGTCCGTAATATCTCCCCGCTTTGCCTGCACCGTCGATACCCGGACTTTATCCGATGCCCGCAGCTCAGGAAAAATCAGGGAATCCTGCCAGACAAGGCCGTAACCGTCTTCCTGTTTGAAAAACAGTGCTTCATTCTCAAAGCTGACTGCTCCCGCCGCCGTATCAAACGACGTCCGGTAGCTGACGGTCTCCTGTTCCTTATCATATCCGATAATTTCTATTTCCATATCCTGCATGGCAATGCCTTCATAAATGGACGAATTGCGCTTGATAAAATCTTCCTTGTCAGGATAGCCGGAAGCTTCCAAATCCAGCATATCATACATGGTTTCATATTCTTTTTCTGAAATAAGGTTCATATAGGAAAGAAGCAGCTGCGGCGGAAGCTTCTGCTGTTCCCCAGCGGCACTGTCCGGATTCAGCATGCGCCGGAGCGGATGATATATAAAAACACACAGCAGCACAGCCGCCGCAGACAGAACCAGGACAGCCAGAAACTTCCTTCGAGGCGAGTGCCTGCTGAAATTTTTTCCTGTTTTCAAACGATTTTTTTTACGAAAGCTGATACCTGATTTCATGCTGTTCTCATTCCTTCCACTTTATTCTTACTTATGTAAGATTTTAAGATGTAACTAAATATTACACGAGTAAGATTTAAATGTCAAGCACTTTTTTGTACATAATCTCAGTCACTCAATTTCCTGATACAAATAAGCATTCAGAATATTCTGCGGGGCATCATAATAAAAGCTGCTGTTATAGTCATCGATTTTCCCGCTGACAAAGGAATGGTATGCTTCCTGCAATGCATCCGGGATATCCATGCCGCATTCCCTGGAAATGCCAAGTATCAGGCGTTTATACACCTTTCCAATATCCCAGCAGCTCGGCAGCGCATATCTGCATTCGGAAACATTGTCAAAATTACCTTCTGTAATTTCTGCTTCACAAATAAATTCCTCACAGACATCATCGATATTGTCACTGTGATAGACATCGGCCAGCTCATAAATTCTGGCAATACGGGCTTTTCCAAGCTTCTCCACCACATCACACCTGCGGTTTTTCGTTCTTCTTGCAATAAACTCTATAAGACTGCAGGTGAAAAATAAATCATTGTCCTTTTTCGGTTCCCTTCCGGCTGTCTGCTCCGTGCTGTTCATGCGGTTCCACCTCCTCAGCTGTTACATATTCCAGACAGGCAAGTGCAGCATCTGTACAGAAATTAATCTGGTGTGTCGGGTATTTGAATCTGGCTAATACCCAAAACTGCTCTCTTGTCAGGATTCCTTCCATATAATCATGTACATAATTATAAATCTGGTCATTTGCCATTGCACCTATCACAATATCATTATCATGCGGCCTGGCATAGCGGCATGCAATAATAAAATCCAGCCATTCTTCTGTCATTTCTTTAAATTCCAGTATTTTAAGACAGGTATTTAAACGGACGGTATAGGTACTCATATTTTCTGATTTCAGGCTTTTCCACCGCCATATAACTGCCATGAAAAACCGTCATCTTCCCCATACAGCATGTCTCCTTTCTGCTTTTTCCTGCCAGGGCAGCCTTCCGCTATTTTCCATCCTTGTCACCCCGTTACATCCGCTGTCTGAAACGGAAGCATCCTGCTTAAATCCGCCAGGGCTGTTTCTACCTGGCATCCGATTTTTCCTGCACTGAAAATAATCGTGTCCTGCTGCCTGCTGCTGGCATCTATGACCGTCGGAAACTGTTTTTTCATCCCAATCGGGGAACAGCCGCCGTGTACATATCCGGTCAGCGGCAGCAGCTCCTTTTCTTTTATCATGGCAATGCTTTTTTCTCCCACAGCTTCTGCTGCCTTTTTCAAATCCAGTTCCCGTTCCACAGGGATGACAAACACATAATGCTGCCCGCTTTTTCCGGCAGTTACAAGTGTTTTAAATACCTGCTGCGAATTCTGTCCCAGCACCCTGGCAACTTCTGTCCCGCTGAGTGCGCCCGTGCTTTCATAATAATAACTCTGATAAGGTATTCTGCTGCGGTCTAATAAACGCATCACATTCGTTTTTTCGTTTTTCTTCATAATTTCTATCCCTTCCAGTCTGAATCCTTTGCTTAGCAGTAAATACCAGGTTCTGCATGAACAGTAACCCTGTTTTATTATATCACATTTTCAAAATGATTTCATGCTTGCATTTTTCTCCCTGATACGGTATACTGAAAGTGTCGCTGTCTGTGCAGCGGGCTTCCGAATATGAAATGGACAGTTCGAGACCATCCTGTCATTAAACAAAACTAGGGACAGCTTTGTAACCATAAAACGCTGTTGTGATATTATTTGGAGGTGAATAAATATGTTTGAAACAAATATGAGCAGAGTGCAGAAACTGACGTTTTCTGCCATGGTAATTGCACTGTATGTAACCGTGCTGTATTTTACGCAGAGTTTTTCTTTCGGAGCCTATCAAATCCGGATTGCCACAGCACTGTACGCTCTTTCCTACCTGTTCCCGTTCCTGGTTTTACCCCTTGGTCTCGCAAATTTCATAGCAAACATGCTGTTTGGAGGGCTTGGCCTTCTGGACATGTTCGGAGGCTGTCTTGTCGGCATGGTAACGGCATCCCTGATTGTGTGCATACGCCGATTCGGACTGAACCGGTGGCTGATAGCCGTTCCGATTGTACTGGTTCCTGGATTTGGCGTGTCGCTCTGGCTTTCTTATCTTTTGAAGCTGCCTTACCTGTCTCTGGCTGCAAGCCTGTGCATCGGCCAGGCTATTCCGTCTGTCTGCGGCGTGCTGCTTGTAAAAGCACTGGATAACAAAAACCGTAAGAAAGGACCTTTTCTATGCAAGGCAGAACAGAAACCGAATTAAAAGACATCACCCTGTTAGGAAACCAGAAAACAAAGTACCCGTCAGATTATGCTCCGCAAGTACTGGAAACATTTCCAAACAAGCACCCGGATAACGATTATTTTGTAAAATTCAACTGTCCGGAATTTACAAGCCTGTGCCCGATGACCGGGCAGCCGGATTTTGCCACGATATACATATCCTATGTGCCAGACAGGCGCATGGTTGAAAGCAAATCGCTGAAGCTCTATCTGTTCAGCTTCCGCAATCACGGCGACTTTCATGAAGACTGCGTCAATATTATTATGAAAGACCTGATCCGCCTGATGGAGCCAAAGTATATTGAAGTCTGTGGCAAATTTACACCGCGCGGCGGCATTTCCATTGACCCGTACTGCAACTACGGCAAGCCGGGCACATGCTGGGAACAGGCGGCTTTCGACCGCCTGGTGCACCATGATTTGTACCCGGAAAAAATAGACAACCGCTGACTGGCGCACATCCGGCACCACGCATCATCCGAAACGAAAGGAATCTGTCATGAACAGGAATGAAAAAGCAATGGTATTATTCAGCGGCGGCGTGGACAGCACGACCTGCCTCGGACTGGCTATCGAACGTTACGGGACAGAACATGTGATTCCGCTTTCGATTACTTATGGGCAGAAGCACAGCCGGGAAATCGAAGCCGCCCGTAATATTTTAAACTATTATGGATTAAAAGGCGCAGAGCTGAATCTTACATCTGTCTTTGCCCACAGCAGCTGCTCCCTGCTGTCCCATTCGGCACAGGAAATTCCGCAGGAATCCTATGCCAGCCAGCTCGAAAAACAGCCGGACGCTTTGGTATCTACTTATGTGCCGTTCCGCAACGGGCTGTTTTTATCCTGTGCCGCCAGCATGGCGCTTTCTTATGAATGCAGCTGTATTTATTACGGCGCTCATCAGGATGATTCCGCCGGAAGTGCCTACCCGGACTGCAGCATGGATTTTTTCGAAAACATGAACCGTGCCATATTCGAAGGCAGCGGAAAACAGGTACACTTAGAAGCCCCTTTTATCCAGTGCAGCAAGGCAGGCGTCATAGAAACCGGACTGCGGCTCCATGTGCCTTATGAGCTGACATGGAGCTGCTACAGCGGCGGGGACACGCCATGCGGACGCTGCGCTACCTGCATCGACAGGCAGAAAGCATTTGAAGCAAACCATGTACAGGACCCGGCTTTGCAGGGTATCTGATGGTATCTGATACAGAGAAAATAGAGGCAGCAGAAAACATACCTGCTGCAAAAATCAGCCGGATGCACAGCACTTCCATCCATTGCTGCGCATCCGGCATCCAGATAACCTGTCTTTTGCCAGACCTTACGGCGTTATCTTTCTGGCTTCCAGTTCTATCTGCTGTTCCATATGGCGTGACACCAGGCGGATACCGCAAAACCCTGTGTCATTTTTATAATCTCATCCCAGTCTGTGTTGCGCACGGTTCTGTAAAATTCAGCTTTGACTTCTTCATTTGGAATAAATACATTTCCTTCATAATACGCAAGATAACCCAGATGAACCAGCAGCGTCAGGACATCATCCCTGCTTCGAAATGAGACCATATCATTCTGAAACGCCCCTGTATCAGCCGCCACTGCATCCCCATCCAGCATTTTCAGGATAGCATCCCGCAATCCGTCATAATTCAAATTTATATAATATTTCAGCGATTCATAGGTTTCTGTCTGTGTCCAATAACTGTCAAAGCGTTTTCTTTTTATCATCTCGGATAAAGACTTCGGATTATATATATGAACACCGTCTTCAAAAATATATCCATCATACCAGCGCTCTGCTTCCTCAAAATCCAGATGAACAGCTGTCTGGAATCACATCCCCTGCTGTAATAGGCTGCCAGCATTTTTGCTGCCATCGACTTTCCAAACCGGCGCGGCCGGCTGACACAGAGAAACCGTTCTTCTGTTGCGAGCACACTGTTTGTAAATGCAATCAGTTTTGTCTTATCCACATAAATCCGCGACCGGACTGCTGCTGCAAAACCGGAATTTCCAGGATTTAAAAACATCCCCATCCTTTCCTGTACCCCTTTCAATTTAATGGACACATACCGGAAAATACAGAATCATCCGGTACACCTGTTCTGTCATGTCTGCCTGTGCCTGTCCGCCCATCTGCTCCATCATAAGGCAGATATTCGAAACGCCGATTCCTGTCCCTCCCTCATACGGGCCGGCCTGCGCCATACTGTTTTGTATCACGATACCTGCCCTGTCCGGCTCATATATCATTTGAATCACAACCTCCTGGTTTCTGTCCGCATACTTTTCCAGATTGGAATACAGATTATTCATAATCCTTCCCAGATAGTCTGTATTTACCCGGATAAAAACCGGCTTCCACTCCGGCATCTGCATATGAACGCGAAATCCGCTGCAGTCTAAAAGGGCACACAGCTCTGATAAATAATCGCCCAGTGCGCTGCTGATTTCTTCCGGCGGCTCCAGCTGGATTCCTTTTTGGGAATCCGCCAGGAAATATTCAAACAGCTGGTCGGACAGTTCTTTTATCTGCAGGATTTTGTGATATGCTTTTTCCACATACTCCCTGCTGGAACCAGCTCCCGCTTCCTGCTTTTTGATGACCTCCATATAGGCCAGCAGTCCGGTCAGCGGCGTCCTCAAATCATGGGACATTCCAAGCACCAGCTTTTCCTGTGCCCTGCGCAGCTCCTTTTCCGTGCGTTCTTTTTCCAGCAGCTGCCTGTGCATGCCCGAAGCCACAATACCCAGGCAGGAAGCAAAGCCGGCCAGGACAGAAAAAGCAAGCAGCATATAATCGTATTTTTCATCAAATCCCGTAGAAACATATACGTCAGCGCCGCCGTCTGCAAATTCCACATAATGCCAGGGCCGCCATGTGCCTGACGGCATTTTCCTGCGTTTCGATAGCAGCTTCCCCGGATAGTCCGCGTGAAAGATAAGCCAGCCTTCCCTTGCAATCATCAGCTCCTGCACCTGCTGCTGTTCTGTCCAGGAAAACAGCGCCTGTGCATTTTCAGCTGTAATATGATATTTCCTGGCATATTCCCCAAGCTCCTGTGCCAGGGCAGCTTCTTTTGTATCATATTGGAAAAAATACTGCTGCATCAGGTTCCGTCCGCCAAAATACAGCAGAAGCATCAGGTACAGCCCGGCTGCTGTTCCATTTAACAGATGCTCCAGCACGCTTCCTGTCAGGTCATCCGGGAAAATCCTGCGCCTGATACGGCTTCCTGCAAAACATCCTGTTTTCCTGCTTTTTTCTACGCATTTTTCCTGCGCCCGCATTTGAATCCGAAATGCAGCCGCCAGAATCACGGCCACGGAACCAGCCAGTGCCGGAAGCGCCGTATGCAGGCTGAACGTTCCGGGCAGTCCGGCAAGCATCCAGCTGTCACTTTCCAGCGTATAAGCAAACACTGCGGGAAACGCCTGCTCTGTATCGATATGCAGAATATGCGCATCTCCGCCAAATGCCCGCAGCACGGCGTCCAGCAGGACAGACGGCCAGACAGAGCCTGCTTCCACTGCCACCAGGATAAGCGACACGCCCTTTAAAAACAATGCCGTAAACTCAAGCAAAAACCTGCCGGTACTCCAAAAGGAAGCAGGCTCAGACAAAAGCAGCACGGCAGCATACATCAGGCCGGAAGCAATCACCATGCCTTTCCTGCCCGCTTTCTCAAAAACAGCCGGTACGAGCGCACGAAACAGCAGTCCGTCCATCACAGCCAGCCGCAAGCCCTGGATAAACAGATTGGAAAAAAGCAGGGAAAGCTGTTCCCGGAAGCCCAGGTTCCATCGATACAGCTCTCCTTTGGCAAATACAAGATAAAAGCCATTTTGTGCAGCCGCAAGAACCACGGCTGCCAGACACCAGTACCGATGAAAAAAAGGCTTTCCAAGACCGATTTCAGAAAGCGTCTTTTTTAAGATATATCTGGCATACAGAAAAACTGCTGCCCATACATTCAGCAAATCCAGGACAAGATAAAGCATAAGGCCGGGAATGCCCGCCCGGTATAAGGCAGCTGGAAGCCGCATGGCTGTTTCGCCAAACGCATGCATCAGAAAATAAACAGCACATACCGCTGGCACATGCAGCAGCGCTGTTCGGATTTCACGGCTTCTGCTTTCCAAGACGGTACCCCTTTCCCCATATGTTTTCTATAATCTCTGGTTTCTGCGGGTCTTTTTCGATTTTTTTGCGCAGCCTGCGGACATGAACCATAACCGTGTTGCCAGATGTATAAAGAAAAGGCTCGCCCCAGATGCTTTCGTACAGGTTTTTCACCGAAAAAATTTTCTGCGGATATTTCATCAGAAGCAGCAAAATCCCGTACTCCATTTCCGTAAGACTGACCTGTGCACCGCGTACCATGGCCTGGTTTTCTGCCGTATGAATGCATACTTCCCCGCGTTCCAGCCACTCCGGGAAATTCCCGGCTTCTTCCCGTCCGGCTGCGTCATAGACATTGCGCCGGCGCAGCAGGGCCCTGACCCGCGCAAGCAGTTCTGCATAAGAAAACGGCTTGGCCAGATAATCGTCTCCCCCGACCGTAAGGCCAAGCAGCTTGTCCGATTCCTGCCCCTTCGCACTCAGAAACAGTACCGGCACCTTCGAGCGCCTGCGGATTTCCTCACATGCCTGAAAGCCTGAAATTCCCGGCATCATCACATCTAAAATCACAAGCCCTGTTTCATCCGTAAGCTTCGAAAGCCCCTGCGTCCCATTGACAGCTTCCTCTGTCCGAAAGCCGTCTCCTTCCAGCAGAATGCGCACGCCTTCCCGGATAGCCGCATCATCCTCTATAATCAATATGCTGCCCTGCTCCATACATTTCTCCTTTTATCCGGCCTGTTTCCGCACAGGCGACAGATATGCTGCAGATACATATGCTGTAACCCCCTGAAACCGGATTCTGGCCCATCGGTTTTCCTTTTCACCGCGCATGGAATACACGTTTACCCGCATTCCCCGCGTAATCGTTCCAATCACACGGTAATCCATGCCAGGCCCGCTTCGGATATTCAGCATATCCGATGTTACAGCATACGGTTTTGCCCCGTCATGCCGCGCTGCCATAACGGACTGCGTCTGCATCCCTGCAGATGCAAAACCGCCAGATACCGCCAGTACTGCCGCTGCCGCCAGGGCCGTGAATTTACAGGCTGTCTGCCTGATATGCCGCCTGTCTGCTTTTTCAGATTCCTGATACGCGTGATTTTTCTGTCTGCTGCCTGTTTCCATATGCCTGACTCTCCTTTTCCTGTTTCGCTGCCGCCCGAAAAACCAGGCAGCTGCTTTATTTTTTATATCCTTCTATGAAAGTTATCCTAAAGCATATATCTTACAAAACAGCTTACATATTTCTTAATAATTCTTAACTTTTTTAATGTTTCCGGCATACGCATTTTTTATCTGCTCAGTGGAAAGCCTTCTCATGGTTTACCGGCTCAGTTTCCGTAATAGTTCCTGATAATCCATATGCCGCTTCTCCCTTCTGCCCTTTTCCAAAGTATACCACACTTTTGCCGGGCAGCAACCCGCTATTTTGTAAACTCCCTGTACTGCAGGCTGCACTACGAGCGGACAGAACGCCTAAAAATAACCCATGTGCTGATAAAATAGCAAAGCAGCAGGATTACCAAAATTCCCATTGTTGCCCCAATCTGTAACATCAATGCAGGAAAGCCGATATACGCAGAGATTTCGGCTGATACGGCCTGGATAAAATAACCAATCACAACAGCGGCTGCAATAATTGCTACGATAATTGGAAGCCCAAACCATACACTCAGCTGTTTCAGAATAAGTTTATTGATATGCTGCTCCTCTGCTCCCAATTTCCGGAGTACACAGAAGCGGTATTTATGCTGTCCTGCGTCTAAAAGCTGCTGTAAAGAAAGCACTGTAAGGCAAATTACCATCAATACAACCGCACCATAAATCATTCCTGTTTGCAGGATAAAGTTATTTGCGATTGCACTATTTGTTTGAAGCGTGCTGAAACGCACACCATACGCAGCACCGCTTTCTGCCTGCTCTGGATATTTCGCTGTAAAAAGTTTTTCCAGTTCCCTTGCGTTTTCATAAGTGATATTTTTCGCAGTTGTAATATAACGGTTTCTCATAACTGGCAGCAATTTCTCACATATTTTGTCCGGGAATACATAAAGGACATCTGTATAGGAATTATAAAGTGTTACCCCCATTGCTTCCCCGAAATAAGGCTGCCCGGAAATGTCCAGCGTTCCCCCATCTGTTACAACGCTGGTATGTTCTGCAATAAAACGATTTCTTTCTTCTTCCGCTGCTATTGTTTTCCACTGTGTTGTAAATTCATTTTCTCCTAAAGAAATCTGCTCATATCCCAGCATTTTCCGTATGGCATTATAATCACTTAAAGAAATCGCCACGACAGGAAAGTCATACTTTATCCGATTGTGAAAATCAGCTTTTTTCGGAAGATACAAACTAAAGGTGCAATCATACGCCGTATCTATTTCATGCTCTGCAAAAAAATCAATGATTATTTCATAATTGTCCTGTGGCAGATTTTTTTCTTCATACACCTTATTGTACATTGAATATACCTGCACATCATACATAGAGCGTATATCCAGATAACCGGAAGCCCAACCTACCAAAATGGGTGCAGCAATGAACAGGAAAATAGCAAGCACAAGAGTTATACAAATCAATGTCATTGTTTTACTGGTCGTATTTAATTTTGAAGTAATCTGCCCGTAAAAGAATAGTGCTTCCCCACGGTATCGGTGTTCCGGTGATTTTTCTTTCCATGTGACAATAAAGCTGCTGGCAAGATAAATCAATGCACCAATAAAGAAAAGCAAATCAATCAAGAGAAACAGCAGATATTGATTGAGCATTCCAGTACCTAAAGGCAGATAATATTTATTTGCTAATGCCGCAACACTGGCTGTTGCAAAAGCATTTAATACAGAACATATCAGCAAGCCAGTAATAAGCATATTCTTTTTCCCTTTTTTGATTAGGCAAAATACAGACCAAAGCAAAGTAAGCAACGGAAAAAGAATGTTTCCCCAATACATGAGCCGTACTGGAAACGGAAAGCGAGCGTCATAATAAAACCAAACCTTTTGTATTCCCGTAATAAATGACCATACTGTAATCAATTCAAAGAATATTACTGCAACAGAAATCCAACGGCTATTTCCCGGTTCTGGCTCGTTCTCTTTTTCTGCAGAAAGCATAGTAATAATTTTCGTTTTCTGGATAGTATGGGTATTGAAAATTCCTACCACTAAAAAACTAAAAACATAAAATGCCACCGTCCATAAAACCGTATCCGGGAATAAAGTCCATGATATTTCATAGGGCTTACCATAAGCAGTAAGGAGCATAGCCGTTATAAACTGGGAACAAAATACGCCAAAAAAAATACCAATCAGAATTGAAATTATTCCCATAATCAGTGTTTCTGCGAAGAAAATTCTTCCAATGGTCTTTTGTTCCATTCCCATAATAGATTGAATGGCAAACTCTTTTTGTTTCTGCCGGAGCATATAATGGTTGACAAACCATATCAAGAATAACAGCAGCAATGTTATTATGCAGATTGCCGCTTTCATTCCATCGCTTAACAGAGTAAAATCATACTCACTGCCTATATCCGGGTTATAATAGCTGCTGGAAATGGAAAGAAACGCATAAAACAGGGTAACGCAGATTGTCATTGTGACAATGTAAATCAAATAATCTTTTACAGACCGCTTTGCATTTCTGAAAACAAGTTTAGCATACATGGCTCTGTCCTCCTCCAATGATAGTCAGGACATTCAGAATTTTATCAAAAAAAGCGTTTCTGCTGTCATTACCCTTACGCAGTTCCATAAAGATTTCCCCGTCTTTCAAAAAGAGAATACGGCCTGCATAGCTGGCGGTAAAAGCGTCATGGGTTACCATAAGAATGGTTGCCCCAAGCTGTTCATTGATACTTTGGATTGCAGACAGCAGCATTTGCGAAGAATGGCTGTCTAATGCCCCTGTTGGTTCATCTGCCAGTAAGAGCTTTGGATTGTTAATCATCGCTCTTGCACAGGCGCAGCGCTGCTTTTGTCCCCCTGATACCTGATAGGGATATTTGTTTAGAATATCACTGATATTCAGCTTCCCGGCTATTTCCAGAATACGGGGTTCTACACTTCTGGCAGGCGCGTGGCTGATTGCCAATGCCAGAGCAATGTTTTCTGATATTGTCAGTGTATCTAACAAATTGAAATCCTGAAACACAAACCCTAAATTTTCCCTGCGAAAACGGGCAAGGGATTTTGGCTTGATTTCTGTCACATCGGTTCCCTCTAAAAAAATATGCCCCGCGCTTACGGTATCAATGGTAGAAATACAATTAAGCAGCGTTGTCTTTCCAGAACCGGACGCCCCCATAATGCCGAGAAATTCCCCGGCTTCCACGCAAAAGCTGATATCTCGAATGGCTTTGGTAATATTTCCGCCATTTCCATAGTATTTCTGGATATGCTCCAGTTTCAAAACTGTATTCATCTGATAAGCCTCCTTACTGTTTTATGTCTTTATTGTAAAGGGTGCTTTTCCTTTTTTGTATCAGGTTTTCTTACAAAGTTCTTACAAAAATGTAAGAAGTGCAGGACATATCAGTCCTGCGCCCTGATGACAAAATCATTCAGCTGAAAAGACAGCGCAATCGTTGTGCCTTTGTTTTCCGAACGGGCAGCAAGCCCTATTCCCAGCTTATCACAAAGACGCCTGCAAAGATACAGGCCTATTCCCGTAGAATTTTTTCCAATCCGCCCGTTCCTGCCGGTAAACCCTTTTTCAAAAATACGGGGCAGATCACTTTCGGGAATACCTATCCCATTATCTGTGACAGACAAAACAACCCTGTCATTTGTCTTTATCGCAGAAAAGTGTAAAACAGGCTGTCCGGTGCGATATTTTACCGCATTGCCGATAATCTGATTTAAGATGAACCGCACCCACTTATCATCCGTATAAACCCTGTGTTCGATATCATCTGCCGTAATCGTCATGTTACTTTGGCGCAAGAGATATTTATTGTCTGCGATTGCACAATGCACAACATCACATAAGTCTGTCTCACGGACAGAATAGTCTTTCTCTGTATGCTCACTTCTGGCATAATAAAGTGCCTGTTCCGTATATTGATTGATATTTTCCAGTTCTGCCAGTATCTCTCTGGCAAATGGGGAACGGTTATTCTCACAAAGCAGCTTCATTGCTGTAATCGGTGTTTTTACTTCATGTACCCACTGCTCAATGTATTCTTTATATTCTTTTCGCGCATTCTGTATTATGCTTATTTTTTCAAGCATGGATTTTTCTGCCATCTTCATAATCTGATAAAAAACCTGTTCTTCTGCTTTCTCCGGTATCTTCATAATTTCCGGTATCAGATACCGTTCTTCTAACTGTTCTGCCATATCCAGCAGCTGATTCAAATACCTCTTTCGCACATAGTAAACAGCTGACAGATACGTGGTTAAGATAACAAACCAGGACATAAAGATAAACACAACCGTTTGAAACTGGTTCCCGCCCGCAAGTAAAAACAAGGCAAGTGCCAGCATGCTCATAAGATTTACAAGAATGGCGGGTATTTGATTTTTCAGATATAATTTTCCGCTCATAATGTATATCCTTGTCTGTGTTTTGTCTTAATAAAATCGGCCAGCCCGATTTTACTGAGCTTATCACGAATACGGGTGACATTGACACTCAGGGCATTATCATCCACATACAGCTGATTATCCCAAAGGAAGTCTGCGATGTTATTTCGGGAGCAGATTTTTCCAGCGTTCTTAAAAAGATAGTATAGGATTTTCAATTCATTTTTTGTCAATTCTGCCTTTTGCCCGCCGTATTCCAGGACGCTGCCTGCAGGATGTAGGGTTACCCCATTCCAGGTAAAAAATTCTGCCTGCGCGGAAGGGTATGCCCGTTTTAACAGTGCGGCAATTTTGGCAAGCAGGATTGCAGTATTGCAGGGCTTTGTAATAAACGCGTCGCCTCCCAGCATAATGCTGTGCAGTTCGTCCATATCTGTGCTGCTGCCTGTCACAAACACAATCGGAACATCTGAAAAAGTACGAATTTCCGAACATATTTCAAAGCCATTGTTTCCCGGCAGTTTTATATCCAAAATAACCAAATGCGGAGCAAACGCTTTTACCTGCCGGATTGTCTGGGAAAAATCTGTAACAGCAGACACCTCATATCCATTTCCAGATAAAAGGGTCTTTAGCTGTGCCTGTATGGTAAAATCATCTTCAACGATAAGTATTTTCTTCATAAAGATACCTCCCTGACACCCTATTATACTGTATCAGGGAGATTTTCTCAATCCATATTGCACAATAGCGGGCTGCTGTCTGTCAACACGGCTTTTGATTCTATTTCGAAAATAATCAAAATAGTATTGACATTTCCCAGCAGGAGTGTATAATTCTATTTAGATAATTATCTAAACACTTTAAAGGAGGGAGGATATGGGCATACACGAAACCTTAAAGGCGCTTTCCGACCCCGTGCGCCGGAATATTTTAGAGCTGTTAAAAGAAGGGAGGCTTTCCGCCGGGGATATTGCAAAACAGTTTGACCTGTCCGCCGCGACGATTTCGCACCATCTAAGCCAGCTGAAAAAAGCCGGGCTTATCGCGGAAACGAAATACAAGAATTTTATTTACTATGAAATCAGCCTGACCGTACTCGAAGACGTACTGGCCTGGATTTCCCAATTTACAGGAGGACATGAATATGAATACAAATAGAAGGATTCTTTTATCATCTGCTCTTTGCCTGATACCGCTTGCCGTATCGGCGCTTTTATACCGAAAGCTGCCGGAACAGATGCCCATACACTGGAACAGCTGCGGCGAACCGGACGGCTTTCTGCCAAAACAGTTTGGCGCATGGGCCATACCGGCATTTCTGCTCCTGGTACATCTGGCTGTGTCCATCCAGACCGAAAAACGGCTCCAGAAAAACCAGATTTCCAGCGTATCAAAGCTGCTCTGCTTCTGGGCTGTGCCGGCTGCATCCGTGCTGATTGTACCGGCTTCCCTGTTTGCAGCTGCCGGTTATCCGGCTGGAATCCGGCAGGCCGCACTGGCTTTCACTGGCGTGCTGATTATTATCGCGGGCAATCATCTGCCGAAAAACCGCCCAAACAGCATTGCCGGGTACCGGCTGCCGTGGACATTTCAGGATGCAGACAACTGGAACAAGACCCACCGGTTTGCAGGAAAAATCTGGGTCACTGCCGGGTTTGTACTTTTGTTTTTAGCCCTGACCGGCCTGGGCAGGCACGTATTCCTCATTCCGCTTTCCCTCACTGCCCTGCTCCTGCCGGCTGTGTATTCCTTTTTCCTGCACCATTTTAAATCCTGATATAATAAGGAGAATATACTATGAAAACAGTAATCCAGACAGCGGGCAGCACGCCGGAAAAAGACTGGGACGGATTGCCCTATTATTCCATGAACACCTGGCTGAAACAGCTCTTTGGCACCAAAGCTTACAAGCTGTCGCTGGACGGCGGGATGACCTGCCCGAACCGCGACGGCACAGCCGGATATGGCGGATGCATTTTCTGCAGCGAGGGCGGCTCCGGCGATTTCGCAGTGCGCAGGGCTGTGCAGGATGCGGCAGATATGCCCGCTGCATCTGCTGCCACTGCCGCAGGCGAAGCCGTGCCGGATGACGCCCATATTCCCTGCATCCATGCAGCAGATGCGGCCGCAGGCCATTTTCTGCAAGCGGATATTTTCCGGCAGATAGAAGCCGCCAAGGCACTTGTTTCCAGAAAAATACCGCCAGGCGGGCCTTACATTGCCTATTTTCAGTCCTTTACAAACACGTATGCCCCGGTTTCCCATTTAGAGGCTTTATTTACCGCAGCCATCCGCCATCCCGAGATTGCAGCGCTTTCCATCGCTACCCGGCCGGACTGCCTGGAACCGGAAAAAATCGGGCTGTTACGCAGCCTGCATGCACAAAAGCCTGTCTGGACAGAGCTCGGCCTTCAGACCATCCACCCGCAGACGGCAGCTTTTATCCGGCGCGGTTATCCGCTGTCCTGCTTTGAAGATGCCGTCCGGCGGTTAAAAGACGCCGGGCTGGCCGTCATTGTACATCTGATTCTGGGACTTCCCGGGGAATCAAAGCAGCAGATGCTTGCATCCGTCGATTATCTTGCGCATTTTTCCCCGTCTATTGACGGCATCAAGCTCCAGCTGCTGCATGTATTAAAAGGCACAGACCTGTTTTCGCTGTATGAAAAGCACCCATTTCCGCTCTTTTCCATGGAAGAATACATCGATTTTGTCATAACCTGTGTGGAACGCCTGCCGCCTTCCATGGTAATTCACCGCCTGACCGGGGACGGCCCGAAAAAGCTTCTGGCTGCCCCGGCATGGAGCGCCGATAAAAAACGGGTGCTCAATGCCCTGGCCAGGCGCTTTCGGGAACGCGGCAGCTGGCAGGGAAAAGCATTTTCCAGAGAAAATCCCGTTATGCCGCCCTATAAATGACGCTCCCTGCGGTCTGTGCTCTTTCGCATATAATCGCCCAGATTTGTCATGCACAGCAGCACGGCTGCCAGAAACGCTCCCGGTATCACGGCCGCATGCCACGCATCCGAAAGCACCGCCTGTTCTCCAAGGGAAAGAAGGCTCCCCCACGAAATCACTTCCACCGGCAGCCCGATTCCCATAAAACTAAGCGCTGATTCAGACAGCATGGCATTGCGGACATTCATAACGGCCATAAAAAAAACCGGGGAAACCAGGTTCGGCACCAGATGTTTCCACAGGATATAAAAAAATCCGCCGCCCATGCACCTTGCCGCTGCCACGTATTCGCAGCTGCGCAGCTGGCGCACTTTCGTGCGTATAATTTTTGCCATTCCCATCCAGCCGGTCAGTCCGATTGCCACAGAAAGGCTGACTGCATCCGCCTTTCCCCAGGCTGCCTGTACAAAAACTACAGCCAGAAGCTGCGGCACGCTGAGCAGGATATCCGTCAGGCGCATTATCCAAAAATCCGCCGTTTCCGGCGCAAGGCCGCTCGCTGCCCCAATCACAGCGGCCAGCACAGCCGAAACCGCGGCAGCCGCAATCCCAATAAACAGCGACACCCGCCCGCCATGCCAGACCATCGCAAAAATATCCCGGCCCATGGAATCTGTGCCAAACAAAAATTCCCGGCACGGCGCGAGGCTGCAGTTTGCCAGGTCCATATACCCCGGCTCTTTTGTCAGAAAAAACGGACAAATCAGGCAGCCTGTCAGAATCACTCCAAGAATCACAGCAGAACAAACCGGCTTTCCTTTCCGCTTCTTCCAAAAAGGCTCCTTCCGTGCATCCCGATACAGAGCAGTCATCTCATATTCCTCTTTCCACTATTCCTTATGATGACAGACATTACCAGACGGCGAATCTCCATGTCCCTGCAAAACTTACTCAAATCCTGCCGTCTGTTTTTTCATTGATTATCTGTGCCGCCATGCTGCACAGGATAACGGCTGTCCCGGTCAGAATGCACAGCAGCATCAGCAGGTTGTAATCCTGATACCTGGCGCTTTCGTAAGACAGCGTCCCAAGTCCCGGATAAGAAAATACCATTTCTACAATATAAGTCCCGCCCAGCATATGCGGCACTGCCAGCGCCAGCATGCTCACATATGCCGGAGCTGCATTCCGAAGGCAGTGGCGAAGCAGGATGCTGCACCTGCCAAGCCCCTTGGATTTTAACAGAAGCACATAATCCGAACGGATTTCATCCAGAATGAGATTGCGTACCAGATACGCATAATACCACAGATGGCCCAGCACAAGAACCGTCACCGGCAGCACCAGATGCCAGATTCTGTCACCTGCATCCTGCTCCCTGCCAATCGTATAAGCACCGCTGGACGGAAACCACGGCAGGCGCACCGCAAAAATAAGAATCAGAATCAAAGACAGCCAGAATTCCGGTATGCAGCCAAAAACCGGCCCGGCCCGGCAGATAACGCGGTCTGTCAGGCTGCCTTCCTTCCATGCGCACAGAAGGCCCAAAAGCAGGGCCGGCACAGCTGTCAGGACAAATGCCGCCCCGCCTAGCACAAGCGTATTGCCGGTACGGCCTGCGATTACATCCGTAACATCCATTTTATACTTATAAGAAATCCCGAAATCCCCGTGAAGCGCATTCCGAAGCCAGCAGGCATACTGGACAGCCAGCGGCTGGGCCAATCCGAGCCGCCTGCCTGCCCATTCCCGCTGTGCAGGACTCATTTTTTCCACGCGTTCCCCATAATAAGACACAAGCGGGTCGCCCGGGGCAAGCCTGGAAATAAAAAAGACCGCTGCCGATAACAGCAGGATGCTTGCGAAAAACAGCAGCAGCTTTTTTCCAAAATAGCCTGCAAGTTTCCAGATGTTCATGGGCGGTTCTCCTTTCCAGTTATTTTTCCGTTCACCGCTGTATGGTTCCGTTTCCGCTGCTTCCTGCCATATCATTTACGGAAGGAACTTCTGCCAGCTGCCAGAGCGTGTCTGAAACATGCTTTCCATCACATGTGCATCACAGCCTGGAGAAATAATTTTTCAGACACGTCCCAGCAGGGACTTCGTATACGGATGCTCTGGAGCCGCAAACAGCTCGGTTACCGGTGCGCACTCGACCATCTTCCCACGGTACATGACACCGGCCCGGTCACACAAAGCCGCAATCATTGCCAGGTCATGGGAAATAAACAGTACCGAAAATCCATGCTCTTTGTGCAATTGCAAAAACAGCCGCATAATCTGCGCCCGCATCAGGACATCCAGGGATGCAGCCGGTTCATCTGCCACCAGAAGCTGCGGCTGCATGGACAGCGCCCGCGCGATGGCTGCCCGCTGGCGCTGCCCGCCGGAAAGCACAGGCGGGTACAGGTCTGCATACGAATCATCCAGCCCGGCCTGCTGCAGCCAGAATACGGCATCGCTGCGGTAAGAGCCCGTCCTGGGACGGATATGCTGGATTTTCATCGGCTCGGCCGCAATTTCCCATACCTTCATCCGCGGATTCAGGCTGGAATCCGAATCCTGAAAAATCATCTGGCGCTCCGCCTGCAGCATCCGCCTGTTTTTGCGGAATAATTTTGCATCGCATACATCGATGCCCTGATACACAATGCTGCCTTCCTGCGGCTGATAAAGGTTCATTATGCAGCGGGCTATCGTAGACTTGCCGGAACCCGATTCGCCAGCCAGGCCAAAAATTTCGCCTTTCCGAATCTGAAAGGACACATCATCCACAGCTTTTACCCAGGCTTTCCCCGGCATTGGAAATGCATGCGACAGATGCCGGACGTCCAGCAGTATTTCTGCCGCGTCCCTTCTTTTCGCATGCAGCACCGTTCCCGCTGCTGTTTTGCAAGCCGGAACCTTCTTCGCGGCTGCGGAAGTTCCGGTTTCCTCCATAGGGACAGAAGCCGCCACTGGCAGTGCCTGCAGCAGCTCCTTCGTATACGGATGCTTTGGATGATGATAAATTTCTTCTATGGTTCCGGTTTCAGCGAACGCTCCGGCACGCATTACCACCGCACGGTCTGCCAGCTGCGCTGCCGCTGCCAGGTCATGCGTGACAAATACAATGCCCATGCCGGACTTTTGCCGGATTTCCCGCAGCAGCTTTAGCATCTGTGCCTGAACAGCCACATCCAGGGACGTCGTCGGTTCATCTGCAAACAGCACGGCCGGACTGGCTGCCAGCGCAATGGCCAGCACGATTCTCTGGCGCATGCCGCCGGAAAAGCTTTCCGGAAGCATTTTCATGCGCACATCCGGATTTTCGATTCTGACAGCACGCATCAGCTCTGCCGTCCTCTCCTGCAGCTGCATTCTGGACAGTCCCGGCCGATGCACTTTTACCGCTTCTGCAATCTGGGCTCCCACAGGCACCGACGGATTCAGGGACGTCATCGGGTTTTGGAATACCATGGAAAAAAAGCTCCCGCGCAGCTTTTTCATTTCCCGCTCCTGCCATCCTGTAATATCCGTTCCGCAGGCCCGGATGCTGCCCGATGTGATTCTGGCAGAGGCAGGCAGCAGCTTCAGGATGCTTTTGCACAGCACGCTTTTGCCACAGCCCGATTCTCCAATAACGGCAAGCACCTCGCCCCGGTTCAGTGAAAAGCTGACACCGCGTACCGCTTCCAGTTCCCCGTGCGCAGCTGCAAAGCTTACGGAAAGATTTTCTACTTCCAGTACCGGTTTATTTTCCATCATCCATTGTCCACTCCGCTGCATTCCAGAAAATCCCGACTCCGTGATGTCCCATAACCGTCTCCTGCGTAATGCCCCGGATTGTATCAGCCGCCACATAATCGGCATCCACATAACAGATAAATGCAAACGCCGGGTCATCCGCCAGTGCCTTCTGGAATCCGGCATATGCTTCCCGGCGGGCCTGCGTGTCAAAAGTCTGGCGCGCCTGTTTCAGAAAACGGTCAGCTTCTGCATTGGAATATCCGCTGTAATTAGCGCCCTTGTCCGTGCCAAATACCTTATAGGTATGGTCATCCGCGTCAAACGGGCTGCCCCAGCCAATCAGGTACGCCATCTGCCCAGCCCAGTCCACCTGTACCGGAATCTCAACCGTACAGTTTATCCCGGCTTCCCGCAGCTGCTGTGCCGCAGCCTGTGCAATATCCGCGCGGACCTGGTCTCCGGCCCCGACGCTTAAGACAAACCCGGCTGTCTCGCCGTCTCTTTCATAAAATCCATCGCTGCCCATCGTAAATCCGGCATCTTCCATCACCTGTTTTGCTTTCCCGGGATTGTAGTCATAATGCTCCGTGTCTTCATAATGATAAACATTGCGCTGCAGGGGGCCGTAAGCCGCAATGCCCTGCCCAAGCAGCACGGCATCTACAATCGCTTCCCGGTCAATCGCATAGCAGACTGCCGGAATCAGGTCGCGGTTTTTCTGCCAGTACGCGTGCCGGAAATTAAACAGAATGCCCCGGTAATCCGAGGTCTGCATCACATAGCGGACATACCCTTCTTTTCCGTCAAAGGCCTGTGCATCTTTTGGCGCCAGCAGCGCAAGGTCCAGCTCGCCGGATTCCAGCTGCAGGGCCCTGGCATGGTCATCCGGCACGATTTTAAATACAATCCGCTCCAGATTCGGCTCTCCTTTAAAATAGCTTTTATTTTTTGCAAGCGTAATCGCCTGTCCCTCATCCCAGCTTTCCAGACGGTAAGGCCCCGTCCCGACCGGGCTGCGGAAAAAATCCGACTCCTGCATATCCCCGCCCGCCAGCAGATGCTCCGGCAGAACCGGCATCGTCATATAATCCAGAAAGGCCGCATTCGGGGCAGACAGCCGGAACGCGATTGTATAATCATCCGTAATTATAATTTCTTCCACATCTTCAAAATCAGGCGCATTTTCCGAACCATTGCGCGGGTCCATAATGGCTTCGATGGTAAATTTCACATCATCTGCATGAAATGCCTCGCCGTCATGCCAGGACACGCCTTCTTCCAGATAAAACGTATAAGTACAGGTCTTTTTATCAAATTCCCAGTCTTTTGCAAGCCCGGGAACAATCTCATTGTTTCCATCATGCGCCGTAAGCCCGTCAAAAATCAGGATGTTAATTTCCCCGTGCTCATCCATGGCCGGGTTAATTCTTGTATAATCGCCGCTGCCGTAAACAAGCACAGATTCCCCCTGTGCATCCGCAGGAAGCCCGCTTTGTACGTCTGTCCCGCCAGCTGCGGACAGCCCGCCGTCCGTACCCTTCCCGGAGCCTGATGTCCTGCCGCACGCCATCAGGGAAGCAGCCGCCAGAACGGCCATCGCAAAAGAAATGATTTTTTTCATAATCCAGACACCTCTCCATAAATTTCCGGTTCTTATTTTCTCATGAGAAAAATCTTCACGCAAGCCTCCCTGGGGGATATCTTTTTATTCGATTCCCTTCTCCTCCTCTTTAATCTCCCAGTGAATCAGAAACGTCAGTGCTGCCCGCAGCACGATAATTCCTGCCACCGTGCCAATCTCCATCCATTCCCGCACCACCACGGTTCTTAAAATCTCACTGCCAAGCTTAAATTCAAGTCCCATGGCAAGTCCTTTGGCAAGGGTCAGCTTGGTAGCCGGGGAACGCTTTATATATAAAAGAAACCCCTGCAGGCCTGAAAAAATAATAATGCCGACCCCGATAAATTCAAAAACAAGAATCGCCGCTTCCACAATATGATGCAGAAGCAGTTCCAGCATACTAATCATATACATCCCCGTGTCCTTCCTGTGTCCTATGCATTCAGCAATGCCGCAGCCTGGCATCCCAGAGCGTGTCTGAAAAACCATTTCCGCAAATTGTGAAGCACATCTTACCAAAAGCATTTTTCAGACACGCTCTGGTGCCGCTATTCATCCAGCTTTAAAATCAGCTCCAGCACCCGCCTCGCACAGGCCTGCAGTTCTTCCCTGGATAGAAGCCCTTTTTCCAGTGCCAGCAGCACCCGCTCCGGGTAGCCGGTTCCCATTTTGATATCATTGCCGGCTTTGATTTCCTTATAGTGCTCGCCCTTTGTCCACCAGTCTGTCGTAATCACGCCCTGATAGCCCCACTCGCCACGCAGAATTCCGTCCAGAAGCTCTTTGTGCTCCGAAGCCCGCTGGCCGTTCACAAGGTTGTAAGAGGTCATCAGCACCCATGGCTGCGCCTGTTTTACGCAGATTTCAAAGCCCTTTAAATAAATCTCCCTGAGTGCGCGCTCGGATATGCGCGAATCGCTGTTTTTGCGGTTTGTCTCTTTATTGTTGCAGGCAAAATGCTTGACTGTCGCAGCCACATGCTGGGACTGGATTCCTTTCACCATGGCAGCTGCCATGGTTCCGGTTAACAGCGGGTCTTCGGAATAATATTCAAAGTTTCTTCCGCACAGCGGGCTTCTGTGGATATTCATGCCCGGTGCCAGCCAGATGCAGATATTGTTTTCCTTTACTTCCCGCGCTGCTGCGGTTCCGATTTTTTGTACAAGCTGCGTATTCCAGCCAGCTGCCAGCATCGTGGCGCATGGCCATGCCGTTGTATAGATTCCGCATTCCGGCATAATGCGAAGCCCCGCCGGGCCGTCTGCCGTCATCACGTCCGGCACGCCGTATTCCGGGAGGTTCCCAAACCCGAATGTATTTGCCACACCGGTATTCGGCTGCCCGCCAAGCAGATGTGCCATATCCTCATCCGAAAGCTGTGCCATAAATGCATCCAGGGAAGCTTTTTTCTGCGCCACATCATCCAGCAGGATGCCTTCCCCTGCTCCCATAAAAAATGCCTGGCTGCGTTCCCTGCCACGTACCGCCGGTACCACGCCTTCCGTTTCCTGCGTGCTCCACCCGAGGCCGTTTTCCATGCAGTCCTGCGGCTGCGCTTTTGGCAGCTGTTCCAATGAGCCGTCTGCCAGCATGCGTTCTGCGAGCATGGACGGCGCTGCCTTCTGCGACAGCTGCTGCGTGACCCGGGTCTGTTCCAGCACATAGGCAAAATCCGTTTTTACGGCATTCCGCACGGAATTTCCGACATAAAAGCAGTATGTCCCCTGTTCCAGTACATAGGCAGACTTTGCAATTTTTCCGGTATCATCATAAGACGCCATGGATGCAGCCGGAAACGCAAGCGTAACGTACTGGCTTTCGCCCGGCTTTAACGTCCCCGTTTTCTCATAAGCTGCAAGCTGCCTGGCCGGTTTCCCAAGCAGGCCCTGCGGAGCGCAAAAATATGCCTGTACTACCTCTTTTCCCGGAAAATCCCCGGTATTTACCGTCTGCGCATGAATGATAATCTGCCCGTCCCGCTCCCCGGCCCAGAGTACGCTGGTCTGAAACTCCGTATAAGAAAGCCCGTAGCCAAACGGATAATTTACCCTGGCCTTTGCATGCTCCATCGTTTCAAAGTAGCGGTAGCCGGTATATATATCCTCGGTATATTCCACATAATCCGGCGACCTGTGAAAACCTGCCGTGGAAGGATAATCGTCCAGGCTGGCTGCAAACGTGTCCGGCAGCTTCCCGGACGGGCTTTCTTCGCCAAGCAGGATATCAGCCGCTGCAAGGGCACCCTGCATGCCGCCCTGCCAGGCCATCAGCGCTGCCGGAATGCGGTTATTTTCTGCAAACCATGCCGTGTCTATGATTCCCCCGGCATTCAGTACGACTGCCACATCTGCAAACGAAGCACAGACTGCCCGGACCATTGCCTGCTCCCGTCCGGTCAGGCAGTAATCCCCGTTTTCAAAAATACGCCCGGCCAGCCGCGCCTGTTCGAGCTCCCAGGGGAACGCCCCTTCATAGTCCACGCTCCTGCGGTCCCATCCTTCGCCCGAAAAACGGCTGATGACAATCACCGCCAGGTCTGCATATTCCGCCGCCTCTGCCAGCAGCGCGCCTGGAATTTCCGGTTCCACCGTCATGCCGGGTACCGCGCCGTTTTGGTACTGGCTTTCCACATCCTGCCTGTAAAAATCGGCCAGCGGCTCAAATATCTGCGGCGGGTTCTCCCGCTGCTTCAGCCCGTCGTACAGATTCCAGACGTGTGATACCGTTACATCACCGCTCCCGCCGCCGCCTTTTACATAGTCAAAAACACCTTTTCCAAACAGCGCCAGCTTTGTCCCCTGCTTTACCGGAAGCACGCGCCTGTCATTTTTCAAAAGCACCATGCCCTCGCGTGCCGCCTGCCTGGCCAGTGCCAGATGCTCTGCGCACGCAGTTACCTTCCTTCCATTTTCTCCAAGCGGCAGGTTCGGCTGGTATCTTGCCCTTGTCCATTTTTTCATATCATTTGCCCTCCCTGAACGGTTCTGTATATTTACAGCTGAACAAAAACTTTACACTTCCCAAAATCACGTTCTGTACCCCGCCCTGGCTATTCTTTTATCTTATCAATATCATTCAGATTCACGCCAGCAGCATTAATAATCGCTTTCAAAGTTAAATACTCATCTTTCAGCTTTTCATATGTTTCTGTTGCATTTTCTTTCCTTGCACACAGCATAAAATCTTGAATCTTTTTGGAATCACCAATCGCTGCGTTTGCAATTTCAAGATTATCCTGCATATAAAAAACCCTTCCATAAATCGTGGACGCGTAAAGTCTTTATTCAGATGTCAATGTACCGTCCATATTTATTATAAACCGCAGTATGCATTGAATTTCCGTAACTGCTCAGATTCTCTCACTCTTACGAATTATATGCACAATTCCACATCATACACAGTATAACATACAATACATGCACGGGCAACAAGCCTCCGGCAGAAAAACACAGCCAGGAACTAATTACGTTACTGTTCACACAGGACTTTGCAGGGTCTGCCCCAGGGGCATTCACTGAAAAGTCCGTAAGAAAGTGATTCAGGAGTGAGCAAATCCCATTCGCGAAGCGAATT
>OFGA01000288.1_pt1 | contig 45251 bp, 41 predicted proteins | sample 1521471 | NCBI WGS metagenome assembly OFGA01 (sample SAMEA3504086, study PRJEB24116) | mouse gut metagenome | biome: mouse gut; feature: mouse-associated habitat; material: faeces | place: Denmark | collected 2011 | reverse complement strand
CAGATTAACGGGAAAAAGCAGGGCGTGGAAGTGTTTTCCATGGGCGATAAAAACAAGCCGGTCAATATTGCAAAGGCAGCTGCGGAACACGCGGTAAAAAACGGATTCCAGGTACTGATTATCGATACCGCCGGACGGCTGCATATCGATGAGTCGATGATGGATGAGCTTGCCGAAATCAAGCGGGAAGTCGATGTCATGCAGACGGTTCTTGTCGTGGACGCGATGACCGGTCAGGATGCGGTTAATGTGGCCAGCACCTTTGAGGAAAAAATCGGCATTGACGGCGTGATTTTAACCAAACTCGACGGCGATACCAGGGGCGGCGCAGCGCTTTCCATCCGTGCTGTGACCGGAAAACCGATTTTATATGTGGGCATGGGTGAAAAGCTGTCGGATTTGGAGCAGTTTTACCCGGACCGGATGGCGTCCCGGATTCTTGGCATGGGCGATATCCTGACGCTGATTGAAAAGGCAGAGGCGCAGATTGACCAGGAAAAAGCAAAGGAAATGGAACAGAAGTTTAAAAAAGCCGAATTCGGCTTTGATGACTATCTGGATTCCATGAGCCAGATGAAGAAAATGGGCGGCTTATCCAGCGTGCTTTCGATGATGCCGGGCATTGGCAGCGCCCAGATGGAAGAATTGGAAAATGCCATGGATGAAAAGAAGATGGCGCGCATTGAAGCCATTATTTATTCCATGACGCCGCAGGAGCGCAGCAATCCTGATATTTTCAATATGAGCAGGAAACGGCGCGTGGCGAAAGGGGCGGGCGTGGATATCGCAGAGGTAAACCGTCTCGTCAAGCAGTTTGAACAGACACGCAAAATGATGAAACAGATGTCCGGCCTGATGGGCGGCAAAGGAAAACGCGGCAAAATGGGAAGGTTCAAGCTTCCGTTTTAGCATAGATGAATATTCGAATCAGGAGGTGAAAGAAATGGCAGTAAAAATCAGGTTAAAAAGGCTTGGAAAGAAGAAACAGCCTTTTTATAGAATTGTAGTCGCTGATGCCAGAACATCCAGAAATGGCAAAAGCATTGATGAAATCGGGACATACGACCCGATGAAAAATCCAAGCGAGTTCCACGTTGATGCAGAAGCAGCAAAGAAGTGGCTTGCAAATGGTGCACAGCCTACCGAAACGGTAGCTAAGATTTTAAAGCTGGCAGGGGTTGAAAAGTAGTGAGGTGGATGCATGAAAGAATTGGTAGAAGTGATTGCAAAAGCACTCGTTGACCATCCAGACGAAGTCGCTGTGACCCAGACCGAAAACGAGAAAGCCATTGTCATTGAGCTGCGTGTGGCGCAGATGGACATGGGCAAAGTGATTGGCAAGCAGGGGCGCATTGCAAAGGCAATCCGTTCCGTTGTAAAAGCAGCAGCTTCCAAAGCAGAAAAGAAAGTGATTGTTGAAATTGTGCAGTAGCATAAATGCAGCTGCAGGGTCCTGCAGCAGATGCGGGGCTTTCAAAGCTGCAGGAGAGCTGCCGCAGGAAGATACAGCAGCAGACAGAAAAGCATTGTAAGACGCTGGTTTTACAATGCTTTTCTGTACTTCGGGCACGCTTGCAAAATCATTTCAAAAATATATCATTGAAAACGCCGGCCGAAATAAAGTCCGGGGCTGTTTTCAGGGAAAGGCTGGATTATGGAAGATTTATTACAGGAAGATTTGCTGCAGGTAGGTGCAGTAACGAGCACGCACGGGCTGCGCGGCGAAGTGAAGGTATTTCCGACAACCGATGACCCGGCGCGATACAAAAAACTCAAAGAAGTCATTGCTGATGCCGGAAAAAGCAGGCAGGTATTAAAAATAGAACAGAGGCGTTTTTTCAAGCAGATGGTCATTCTCAAATTTGCGGGTATTAACCATATCGACGAGGCGGAGCCGCTAAAAGGCGCAAAGCTTTACGTGACAAGGGAGCATGCGGTCAGCCTTGCGGAAGATGAATACTTTTTTGCAGACCTTGCGGGCCTTCGGGTGGAAACCGAAGAAGGGGAAGTGCTTGGCGTGATTTCGGATATCCTGCAGACAGGCGCAAATGATGTCTATGTCATCAGCCAGGAAAACCAGAAGGACCTGCTGATTCCGGCTATTAAGGAGTGCATAAAGCAGGTTGATATCGAAGGGGGCCGGATGATTGTGCATCTGCTGGCGGGGCTTCGTGAAATGAATAAGGGCGGTGCGGAATAAATGCATTTTCATATACTGACATTATTCCCGGAAATGATAACCCAGGCATTAAATACGAGCATTATCGGACGTGCCGTACAAAGGGGCTGTATTTCGATTGATGCGGTCAATATCCGGGATTATACAGCCGACAGGCATAACAAAACAGACGATTATCCGTATGGCGGCGGTGCGGGCATGGTCATGCAGGCGCAGCCGGTTTATGATGCGTGGAAGGCTGTTTTGCAGGGGGCAGCACTGCCGCGTCCGCCGCGCACGGTATACCTGACGCCGCAAGCCCCAGTATTTACACAGGACATGGCAAAGGAGCTGGCACAGGAAGAACACCTGATTCTGCTCTGCGGGCATTACGAAGGGATTGACGAACGCGTGCTGGAAGAAATTGTAACAGACTATGTTTCCATTGGCGATTATGTGCTGACCGGGGGCGAGCTGGCTGCCATGGTCGTGACGGATGCGGTCGCAAGAATGGTTCCCGGCGTATTATCCAATGCGCTTTCCGGCAGCACGGAATCGCTGGAAGGAAACCTGCTGGAATATCCCCAGTACAGCCGCCCGGAGGAATGGAACGGAAAAAAAGTGCCGTCCATCCTGCTGTCCGGCGACCATGCAAAGGTAGACGCATGGCGCAGGGAGCAGTCGGTGCTGCGGACGCTGCAGCGGCGTCCGGACCTGCTGGCACGGGCCGACCTGACGAAGCAGGAGCGGGAAAAATATTTATGATTAAGACCTATGTATTAGATACCACGCAGCTGCAAGACCCGCTCGAAGATGCGTCCTGCATGGAGCTTTTGTCTTTTTCAAACGAGCGGATGGAAAAAACAGCCCGCATCCGGCAGCCGGACGCCAGAAAGCAGAGCTTTGGTGCCGGGCTGTTTTTGTCTTATGCCCTGCAAAAAGCAGGAAGCGGTGCGCGGCTGTATTTTAATTCGTTTGGAAAGCCGTTTGTAACCGGCATGCCGTTTAATATTTCCCATACAAAGCATTATGCCATACTCAGCATATGGGAGCCGCAGCAGCCGTCAGATAAAGACTTGCCGCTGCTGCTGGGCTGTGATATCGAAATGGTGCATGCATACCGTCCAAACATCGCCAGGCGGTTTTTTATGCCGCAGGAGCATGAAACTCTGGAAAGCATTTCTCAGGAACACATGCAGGCAGAATTATTCTGCCGGTACTGGACACGCAAAGAAAGCGTTATGAAGCTGGCCGGGCTTGGCATGGCGCTTCCGATGAACCTGTATGACGTGCGCAGCGGGCAGGCTTATGCAGACACCGGAAAGACCAGGGCATGGATTCTGGAAAAAGAGCATGCGGGGCCCGAATACCGGAAAGCGGCGGAAATTCTGCTGGAAGGCCGGCTGTTTTTCCAGGAATACTGGCATGACGGATGCTGTATTACCGTATGCAGCACAAAAAAAGAATGCCGCCAGGAAGGGTACCTCATTCAGATACCCAGGCCCGGCGAAACGGATGCAGCATGCATACGGGATGCCTTGCGGGGCAGGTGTTTCCTTTCCAAACTATAAAAATGGTAAACAGCATCCCTTTCCAGCGTCCGGGCATCCATTACTTTTGCATCCAGCCACCCATTTTCATGCAAATCCTATAACAGTTCTTACAAATCCCGCCCTGTTTTAGAAAAAAAACTTGCATTCCGCCCCATCTTATGCTAACCTTAAAATTGTTGTGAAAAATGCGATGGTCCTCTGGTACGAATCAGGTATTAAGAACATCAAAATGACAGGAGGTCACAAAAATGAATGCAACAGAGATTATGAGAAGCATTGAATCCGCGCAGATGAAAGAAGCTGCACCAGTATTTCATGTTGGAGATACCGTGAAGGTATATGGAAAGATTGTAGAAGGAAACCGTGAAAGAATCCAGGTTTTTGAAGGAATCGTATTAAAAAGGCAGGGTTCCAGCAACCGTGAGACATTCACAGTCAGAAAGCTTTCAAACGGCGTAGGCGTAGAAAAGACATGGCCGCTGCATTCCCCGAATGTGGAAAAGGTAGAAATTGTACGTTACGGCAAAGTAAGGCGTGCAAAACTGAACTATTTAAGGGGCCGCGTAGGCAAAGCTGCAAAGGTAAAAGAACTGATAAAATAACCGCAGCACGGATTTTGCATGAGAGAGATTCAGCCCGTTTATCAGGAAAGAGACAATTGCAAAATTGTCTCTTTTTTCAAAATATGAGTTTATAAAAAGAATCCGTAAAGGAAAAAACGAATGGGAAGACGAGTCAGGGGATTACATTTCGGGAGAAGAAAAGAACGCAAAATAAATCTCTCCCTGTTTCAGGAAATCATAATCTGGGTACTGGAAATCGCCATCACGATTGCCATTGCAGTCGTATTTTCATATTTTTTCGGCGTGCGTTCCAGCGTCATCGGCCCTTCGATGTCGCCGCAGCTGGACGACGGGGATGAGGTGCTGATTGACCGGTTTTCATATAAATTCATATCACCCAAGCCGGGAGATATGATAGCATTTCTGCCAAACGGAAATACCAATACGCACTATTATATCAAACGGGTCATTGGAGTTCCCGGCGATACCGTACAGATAATCGACGGCGCCGTATATGTAAATGAAGAAGAATATGCCGAAAAAACCGAGGTCAGCCGCATGGAAGATGCCGGAATCGCAGCAGAACCGGTTATGCTTGGCGAGGATGAATATTTTGTGCTCGGGGATAACCGCAACAACAGCGAAGACAGCCGGTTTGCAAATATTGGAAGCGTCAAGGAAGAATATATGATTGGAAAAGCATGGTTTGTTATATCGCCGCGGGATAAATTCGGCTTTATTAAATAGGAGGAAATATGCAGTATCAATGGTACCCGGGTCATATGACCAAAGCAAAACGGCAGATGCAGGAGGATATAAAGCTTGTAGACCTTGTCATTGAGCTGGTGGACGCAAGGATTCCGGCCAGCAGCCATAATCCGGATATAGACAGCCTGGCTGCAAACAAATCCAGGATTGTCCTGCTGAATAAGGCAGACCTTGCAGACGAACAGAAAAATAAGGCATGGTGCCAGTATTATAAAGAACAGGGCATGTCTGCCGTAAAGCTGGATTCCAGAAGCCGGTCAGGCATGAAAGCAGTCCAGGATGTTATTCAGGAAGCATGCCGGGAGAAAATCGAGCGCAACAGGCGCCGCGGCATTTTAAACCGCCCGGTGCGTGCGATGGTTGCAGGCATTCCGAATGTCGGCAAATCCACATTTATCAATTCGTTTGCGGGAAAAGCATGTGCCAAAACAGGCAATAAGCCGGGTGTTACAAAAGGAAAGCAGTGGATCAGGCTGAATAAAAATGTGGAACTGTTAGATACGCCAGGCATTTTGTGGCCGAAATTTGAAGACCCGCAGACCGGGCTGCATCTGGCTTTTATCGGCTCGATGAAAGACGAGATTTTAAATACCGATGAAATGGCACTGGAACTGATACGAAGGGTTGCAGACGGTTATCCGGGCATCTTAAACGAGCGCTATGAGGCAGACGAATCGTTAGAGCCAGCCGGGATTTTAATGCAGCTTGCCCAGAACAGAAACTGCCTGAAAAAGGGCGGCGGCGCGGATTATGCCAAAGCGGCAGTTCTTTTTATCGATGATTTCCGCAGCGGAAAGCTGGGAAGGATTACAATCGAAACACCATAGCCGATGGAGAGATGATGCATGAAGGCTATATTTAAAGATGTCATCAGTCTGTGCCTTTATCTGGCCATTATTCTGGGATGCACGTATCTGGCTGTCAACTATGCGCTGCAGCGTACTGAGATAGAGGGCAGCTCCATGCAGCCGTCCCTTGCAGACGGCGACCAGATTCTGGTGGACAAGCTGACGTACCGGTTCCGGGAGCCCAGGCGGTTTGAAATCATTGCATTTCCGTACCGTTATGAGCAGGACACCTATTATGTCAAGCGGATTATCGGCCTGCCGGGAGAAAAGATACGGATTGATGCAAATGGCACAATATTTATCAATGACGAAGCATTGGATGAATCCTATGGAACCGAAGCAATCAGCCAGGCCGGGTATGCATATACGTCCAGGATATTAGGGGACGATGAATACTTTGTGCTCGGCGATAACCGCAATGACAGCATTGACAGCCGTTTTGCGGAAGTCGGCGCCGTGCGCCGCCAGGAGATTATCGGAAAGGCATTTGTCCGCATTTATCCGTTTTCATCTTTTGGAAGCATTGGAAAAAAGCGGCAGTCAGGAGAATAACGTGGAACGAAAGACAATAACACAGGTACGGGAACAATACCAGGCAGCAGCGATTGAGATGCTGCCTGCTTTTATACAGGAATATGAGTCTGACACAAGGGCCGGCGTCCGCCGCCTGGTGCAGCAGGCAGAAAAAAAACTGCTGGAATTGGAAAAAGAAAAAGAACGCATATACCGGATGGGGGAATACGAGCGCCAGTATGAAAACCTTGCTTATGTATGCGGCATCGATGAAGCCGGAAGGGGGCCGCTGGCCGGCCCGGTGGCAGCGGCGGCGGTTGTCCTGCCAAAGGACTGCGGGATTTTATACATTAACGATTCCAAGCAGCTTTCTGCCACAAAGCGGGAAGAATTATACGGTGTGATTCAAGAGCAGGCACTGGCATGGGGCATCGGCATGGCATCCCCGCAGCGGATTGATGAAATCAATATTTTGCATGCAACGTATGAGGCCATGCGGGAAGCTATAAATAATCTGGGCATAATACCCGATATATTGTTAAATGATGCTGTCACGATACCGGATATTTCGGTGCGCCAGGTGCCGATTATAAAGGGCGATGCAAAAAGCATTTCCATCGCTGCTGCGAGCATTCTGGCCAAGGCAGCCAGGGACCGCCTGATGCTGGAATATGATAAGGCTTATCCGGGCTATGGCTTTGCGGTACATAAAGGCTATGGCACAAAGGCGCATATCGAAGCACTCCGGCGGCTTGGGCCGTGTGAAATACACCGGAAAACATTTCTCAGGTCTTTTTGCGGATAGGGTGTGCACAGCAGCAGAACAGGAGGCAGGAAACGATATGCAGATTGCAGATTATTTAGGACAGTATGCCAGTACGCTGGCAAATGCGCCGGCTGCTGCGCCTTCGGCAAATACGGGCAGCACGCCGGTGCAGAATCTGGTGTCCGCTTTTACGGAAATGCAGGAAGGCGCAGTGTTTGAAGGCAGCGTCAATGCAATGGACGGCTCAAAAATACTGCTCGGGCTTTCCAACGGGCAGACGCTTTCCGCCAGGCTGGAAGGGAATATCAGCCTGACGCTGGGGCAGTCTGTATTTTTTCAGGTAAAATCCAACGACGGCAAAACGATTGCGATTAAGCCGTTTACAGGTGCGCAGGCATTTAACCCGACGATTCAGAAAGCACTCGAGGCAGCGGGCATGGAAATGACAAAAGATACGATTGATATGGTAAACAGCATGATGGAAGAAGGCATGCCGATAGACCGCGCATCCCTGGCCATGATGCGCCATACGCTGATGAGCAATCCGCAGGTTTCCATGCAGACCGCCGTTTTGATGAATAAGCTGGGCATTCCGGTTAACAGCCAGATGGCAGCACAGTTTGAAAATTACCAGAATGACCAGCATGCCGTACTGACACAGATACAGGACGTCATGGATGAGCTTCCGGGTGTTTTTGCAAAGGCATCCGGTACGGCTTCGGATGTCTTGCAGTTAAACCAGCAGCTTTTGTCCATTCTGGATGCATCCGGGAATCTGTCACAGGAGCAGGAAGCACCGCAGCTGTTTGCGCCTGCATCCGGACAGGAGCCGCCACAGGAAGGCGCAGTCCTTAAGCCTGGCCAGCAGCCGGCTGATTCGGCACAGCAGACAGCGGCTGCCTTAAAAGCTGCGCTTGCAGGCGCACAGACACTGCCTGAGGCCGGACAGGAGGTGCTTTCGCCAAAGCTTTCGGGGGATATGCAGATGCAGCTTCCAGAGGGTACAAAAGGACAGGAGCCTGTACCGGCAGAAATAAAAGAAAACGCACAGCCGCGCCAGATAGCCGAGCTTCTGACCAGGCATCAGATTGCTGAGTTAGAGACACAGCTGAAAGAAATCCTGCCAAAAAGCAGCGGGCAGAAGCTGAATACACAGCTTACGGCACAGGAATTTTTAGAATCCGTGGCAAAGCAGCTCGAAACGCAGCCGCTTCCTGACAAAGAAGCGCTTGCAAAACTGTTTTCCGGCAAAGGGTACCATACGCTGTTAAAGGATGTGATGGAACAGCAGTGGACGGTTAAGCCTGAGGACTTAAAGACCGGGCATAAGGTCGAAGAACTGTACCAGCGCCTGAACCGCCAGATGGGCCAGATTGAGCAGTTTGCAAAGCAGGCCGGCATGAATACCAGCCAGCTGTCGCAGTCTGCCGCCCAGGTGCGTGACAATATCGAATTTATGCATCAGATAAACCAGGCTTATACCTATGTGCAGATACCGCTGAAAATGGCGAACCAGAATGCGCACAGCGACCTGTATGTGTACACCAATAAGCGCAATCTTGCCAAAAAAGAAGGCGAGCTGTCTGCATTCCTGCATCTGGAGCTGGAAAATCTGGGCTCTACGGATGTTTCGATAAAAATGCTGGATAAAAATGTAAGCACGAAGTTTTACTTATCGGATGACGGTGCCTATGACCTGATAGAAGCACACCTGCCCGAATTGCAGGCGCGCCTGGAAAAGCTGGGCTACAGCTGCAGGGTCACGCTGGAAAACCGGGAAGAAAACGTCAGTTTTGTGGAAGATTTCCTGCAAAAAAGCAGCCCCGCAAAAGCAGCGGGCAGGGGAATGGTACACCGCTATTCTTTTGATGTGCGTGCATAGGATGGTAAGGAGCATAGTAAGGAGCGTGGAATTGTGGCACAAAAACAGCAGCTGAAACAGGGATTCGGGTTAAAAAACGGTTTAAATGAAAGCGGGGGAAGCGTCCGGGAAAAAGGACAGAAGCCGAAAACGGCCATAGCCCTTTCTTATGAGCCGGGGGAGCAGGCGCCGAAGATTCTTGCGACCGGCAAGGGGGCACTGGCAGAAAGGATTATTGATGCGGCAAAGGAAGCGGATGTGCCGACTTATAAGGATGACAAGCTGGCAGATACGCTTTCCAGGCTGGAAATCGGGGATATGATTCCGCCTGAGCTGTATCAGGTCGTGGCCGAGATACTTGTCTTTGTCAACGATATGGACAAAATACGCAGCAAGCTTGGCGATTATGGAAAATAAACAGGAGACGGATTCTATGGGCAACAGCCGGAAAACAGGTGCAGCATATGAGCAGCTTGCAGCACAGCATTTGGAAACGCTCGGATATGAGATGATTGAAAAAAATTTCCGCTGCAGGATGGGGGAAATTGACCTGATTGCAAAAGACGGGCCGTATCTGGTCTTTATCGAGGTCAAATACCGCAAAGATGCCAGCATGGGCAATCCGCTGGAAGCCGTAGACTGGAAGAAACAGAAACGGATTTCAAAGGCTGCTTCGTATTACTGCCTGACGCACGGAATTTCCGGGCAGCAGCCCTGCCGGTTTGATGCGGCGGCATATCTGCAGGGGGCATGGACTGTCATACAAAATGCATTTGATTACCGGGAGTAAAAGTGATTGCGAAAAACCGCACGAGGGGGTATACTATATGCTATAAAAAGATAGAGCACAGGGGACTGTTGGATTATGGGTACGAAAGTAAAGAAAAAAAAGGGCATTGTGGCGCTCCTTGGAAAAGAAGAACAGGATGTCCGTTATGATATTATCAAACATTCTTTGTGGATTATGGTAAGATGCCTGTTTGTGCTGAATGCGGTATGGTATGGAATCCTGCTTCTGCATGAGTATGGAAGCTTTCAGAAGACGCTTGCAGAAATTCTGGCAGCTCCTGCCATGCTGCTCGCGGTGGCTTTCCTGTTTGAGCGGTGTGCGGAACATTTTAACCTTCCGCTGTATGATGGCGTGGTTCTGCTGATTATGGACTGTGCGGTACTGGTAGTGCTTGCCGGAGACCGCTGGTCGCGCAGCCTTTTGTTTCTGTGTGTCCTGCCAGTGATTTTCTGCATGATTTTAAAAGACATCCGGCTTGTTTACCTGCAGATAGCGGTATCGATAGTCATGATATTTGTTAATTTTGCACTGGTCGAAATGACTGTCGGCAGGGAATGGAAAGACAATGTATGGATGAACCTGACCGGAATGCTTTATACAGCGATTGTGATTGCCAGAGTTGTGGTACAGATACGCAAATATACACATATGCTCAACATCCAGACGACCATAGATTCACTGACCAGGCTTCATAACCATGAAGCATTTTACCGGAGGCTTGACCGTAAATTTACAGAGTATAAAAAAAATAAAGAGCCGCTGTGTATTTTGATAGCGGATATTGATAACTTTAAAAGAGTCAATGATACATACGGACACGCGTATGGAGATAAAGTGCTCAAGGTGCTTGCCGGGATTTTTCTGGAAGAAGAAAACAGCCGGTGCTTTGCAGCCCGTTACGGCGGGGAAGAATTTGCCATGATAATGGATATGAGCCAGCAGGATGCGGTAACCAAAGCAGAGGTTATCCGCTCGCGGTTTGAACAGCAGCAGATTCCGACCGACAGCGGGCCTTCTAACAGCTTTACGGTAAGCGTCGGGGTAGCTGTCTGCGGGGAAATATACCAGACCTCCAGGCAGTTTTTCGAAAAAGCTGACGAAGCGATGTACCGTGCGAAAGCAGGAGGGAAAAACCGGGTCTGCCTGTAAAAACCAGGCAGATGCCGGTTTCTTTTGCAGTGCGCAATGCAGGCAGCATACATAGGAAATGGGGGATGGAATGAACCGACAGGCGCTTGAAAAAACAGATGATTTGCAGCAGGGCATTGGTATCGCGGATTTTCGCAAAACGAATGATGCGCAGGTCATGTATCTTCAGGATGATACGAAAGAAGGCGGGATTCCGCTTTTAAAATTTCACCTTTTAGACAGCGCAGGAATTGCGGAGCATGGCTTTACAACACGCATGGGCGGAGCCAGCCAGGGAATTTTTTCTTCGTTAAACTTAAGCTATGCAAGGGGAGATGACAGGGCAGCGGTCGATGAAAATTTCCGCCGCGCGGCTGTGTCCATGCATGCGCAGTGCACGGATTTTGTCCTGTCTGACCAGACGCATACTGTTCATGTGCGTACAGTTACACAAAAAGACCGCGGAAAAGGGATTGTCATGGAGCGGGACTACCGGGATATTGACGGGCTGGTTACGAATCAGCCTGGCATTGTGCTGTCTGCCTTTTTTGCGGACTGTGTGCCGTTATTTTTTGCAGACCCGGTGAAACGTGCAGTCGGCGTCAGCCATTCCGGCTGGCGCGGGACCATTGGCCGTATGGGGTGCGAGACAGTGCGCGTGATGCAGGAAGCCTTTGGCAGCAGGCCGCAGGATATAATCTGTGCCATCGGGCCGTCTATCTGCCAGTCCTGCTATGAGGTAAGCGAAGATGTGGCCGGGCAGTTTGCAGAAGAATTTCCCGGAGCCGGAGAAGCGCTCTGCTATCCGTCCGCGCCCGGAAAATACCAGCTGAACCTGTGGAAGGCAAATGAGCTTGTGCTGCTTGACGCCGGGATATTAAAAGAGCATCTGGCTGTGACAAATATCTGCACCTGCTGCAATCCGAAGCTGCTGTTTTCACACCGGGCCAGCAGGGGGCAGCGCGGAAACCTGGCAGCTTTTATCCGGCTGAAAGAAGAAAACAGTCCGGGAGTGTAAGAAAGGGCTGTTTGCGGCATAATAAAAAAATGCGGCATTATAAAATATCTGAACAAAAAAATCTGAAACCAGACAGGAGAAAAATTATGCAGAATCAGACCTCAGAAGAACCATTTAACAGGACATCTGAACAAAAACAGGCGGCACAGGAAATGCTGGCATTTATTCAGGAATGCCCGACACAGTTTCATGCCACAGAGCGGATTCGCACAGAGCTGGAAAGCCATGGCTATGAAAGGCTCTGGGAAGATGAAAAATGGAAGATCCGCCAGGGCGGGGCTTATTATGTGACGAAAAATGATTCCACGATTGTGGCTTTTCATGTCGGAACAAAAGCCGGGGCAGATTCCGGCTTTCAGATTACAGCTTCCCACAGTGATTCCCCGGCCTTTAAAATCAAAGAGCATGCGGGCCTGGAAGTAAAAAAGAAATACATCCAGCTGAATACGGAAGGATATGGCGGTATGCTCTGTGCTTCCTGGATTGACCGTCCGCTGTCTGTTGCAGGCAGGGCCGTTGTCAGGGAAGGGGAACGGTTTGTGACAAAGCTTGTGGATATCGGCCGCGACCTGGTGCTGATTCCAGGACTGGCCATTCATATGAACCGGAATGCCAATGAAGGAACCGCGTACAACAAGCAGAAAGACATGCTGCCCCTGTTTGGCGGGCAGGGATGTGAAACCGGCGATTTTAAAAAGCTTGCAGCTGCCAGCCTCGGAGTCGGGGAAGCAGATATTTACGGGAGCGATTTGTATTTATACAACAGGCAGCGGCCTTTTATCTGGGGTGCGCAGGAAGAATTTTTATCTTCACCGCGCCTGGATGACCTGGAATGCGCATATGCCAGCCTGAAAGGCTTTCTGTCTGGCAGGCCGCAGCAGGCCGTTCATGTATACGCCTGCTTTGACAACGAAGAAACCGGTTCGGGAACGAAGCAGGGGGCCGGTTCGTCCTTCCTGTCAGATGTCCTGCAGCGCATCAATGCGGGACTTGGAAACACACAGGAGGATTATTACCGTGCGGTGGCGCGCAGCTTTCTGCTCAGCGCGGATAATGCCCATGCCGTGCACCCGAACTATCCGGAGAAAACAGACGAAACAAACTGCGTCTATATGAATGACGGCATTGTCATCAAGTCCCATGCCGGACAGAAATATACGAGTGATGCTGTCAGCATTGCGCTGTTTCGGGCTGTCTGCGAACGTGCAGGAGTGCCGGTGCAGCATTTTGCAAACCGCTCCGACCAGCAGGGCGGAAGCACGCTTGGGAATATTGCTGCGACAAATGTACCGCTCAATGCCGTGGATATCGGGCTGGCACAGCTTGCCATGCATTCTGCCTGCGAGACGGCCGGGGTGAAAGATACCTGGTATCTGATACAGGCAGTGAAGGAGTTTTTCTCGGTGTGCTTTTCCCTGGAAAAGGGAGTGCTTGGAATTATGGCAGATAAAGAAAGGTAAGCTTTGGTTTGTCTGAACGGATGCCTGGCTGCTGTTCACAAAAAAACTGTCATACTTCCATTCCTGTCACATAAAGTATAGAAAGTGAATATCTGGCAGGAAGGACAGGGAGGGGAACAGCTGATGGAACAGTACAATTTATATAAAGATATACAGGCGAGAACAGACGGGGAGATTTACCTCGGGGTGGTCGGCGCCGTGCGCACCGGGAAATCTACCTTTATCAAGCGGTTTATGGAGCAGATGGTCATCCCGAATATGGAAGATGAAAATGTGCGCGCAAGGACAAGGGATGAGCTTCCGCAGTCCGCACAGGGCAGGACGATTATGACGACGGAACCGAAGTTTATTCCAAAAGATGCCGCACAGATACGCCTGACGGATGATATCAAGGTAAAAATCCGCCTGATTGACTGTGTCGGATATATGGTCGAAGGGGCCAGCGGGCATCTGGAAAACGGCGTGGAGCGCATGGTCAAAACACCATGGTCAGAGCAGGAAATTCCGTTTTCACAGGCGGCAGAAACAGGGACACGCAAAGTAATCAAAGACCATGCGACAATCGGCATTGTCGTGACGACAGACGGGACTGTGACAGAAATTCCGGCAGCGAATTACCAGAAACCGACGCAGGAGACTGTAAACGAGCTGAAAAAAAGCGGGAAGCCGTACCTGATTCTGCTGAATTCTGCAAAGCCATACAGCGACGAGGTGCGCCAGATGGCCCAGCAGATGGAAGCACAGTACGGCGTCAGCGTGATTCCGGTCAACTGCGAGCAGCTGCGCAGGGAAGACGTCAACCATATCCTGGAACATATCCTGTATGAATTTCCGGTTGTGCGCATGAATTTTTATCTGCCGAAATGGGTTGACCTGCTTGGCCAGGACCGTCCGGTGAAAAAGAATGTTATTGAAAATGCAAAGAAAATCCTGCAGGAAATTACTTATGTCAAGGATGTGCAGAATTATGATTTCAAGCCGGAAGGGGAATACCTTGAAAAAATAAAGCTCGAGCAGATGAACCTGTCAGACGGGACGGCGGATATCCGCATGGAAGTCGCACAGAAGCATTATTATGAGAATATTTCCGAGCTGACCGGCGTAAAAGTCAGCGGAGAATACGAGATGATTCAGCTTATCCGCGAAATGGCAGCGAAAAAGCAGGAGTACGACAAGGTGGCAGATGCCATGCAGTCCGTGCGCATGAAGGGATATGGCGTTGTTTCGCCGCAGCTGTCGGATATCGCGCTCGATGAGCCGGAGGTCATTAAGCACGGCAGCCAGTATGGTGTCAAAATCCGTGCGTCGTCTCCGTCTATCCATATGATTCGTGCCAATATCGAGACGGAAATCGCTCCGATTGTAGGCAGCGAGGAGCAGGCACAGGGACTGAAGGAGTACATAAAAGAAGGACAGAATTCTTCGGACGGTGTCTGGAACACCAATATTTTTGGCAAGACAATCGGCGAGCTGATGGAAGACGGAATCAGCCACAAAATATCCATGATGGATGACGAAAGCCAGATGAAGCTGCAGGACACGATGCAGAAGATTGTGAACGATTCCAATGGCGGAATGGTCTGTATTATTATATAAATGACAAAAAATAAAATCTGGAAATAAGAAATATATATGCAGAAGCAGGGAAAGCAGCCATCCGCCATTCCGGCGGGCTGGCGAAGTAAAATCCTGTTTCTGCATTTTTTTCTTGACAAAGCGACAGTAATGTCGCATAATAAGAAAACAGAAACAAAAAACAGCATGACAGACACAGAAAGGAGAACAGAATGAAAGATTTTTATTTGAGAAGCTGGAACCTTAAGGATGCGCCAGCGCTTGCAAAAGCCGCTGATAATCCGCATATCGCCGCCAATCTGCGCAATGTATTCCCGCATCCGTATACCCTGGAGGATGCACAGTGGTTTATCCGGGACTGTATGGAAAAAGAAGGGGAAAAGCAGATTCTGCATGCGATAGAAGCTGACGGAGCTGCTGCGGGAAGCATCAGCATTATGGTAAAGGACGATATCTATGAAAAATCTGCGGAATTAGGGTACTGGCTGGCAGAGCGCTGCTGGGGACAGGGAATTATGACGCGCGCGGTACAGCAGATTTGCAGGGAAGCGTTTGAAGCATTTGACATTGTGCGTATTTTTGCGGAACCATTTGCAGGCAATGCCGCATCCAGGCGCGTGCTGGAAAAAGCGGGATTTACCTGCGAAGGCACGATGCGGGACGGAGTTTATAAAAACGGACAGATTTTTTCGTACTGCATCTATTCCCTGCTGCGTGCGGAGGCAGAAGCGTCCGATGGGAGATAAAGCGGCAAGGACAAAGGAGCGAATCCGCGAGGCAGCATACGGCCTGTTTGCAGAAAAAGGATTCAAAGAAGTTACAATGACTGATATCTGTGAAAAAACCGGATTGAGCCGCGGCGGGCTGTACCGCCATTATTCCGGCACCGGGGAAATTTTTGCAGAGATTTTATCCGAAGAATACACCATTGCAGACCGCATCGGGCGCGGGGAAAGTGCCAGGGCCATTCTGGAAGATATGCTGGAAGCTATTCAATCTGAAATCAGGAATAAAGAATTATCATTAAGCCTTGCCATATACGAATATGCGAATCTCGGGAAGGAAGAACTGTTTATCCGGATTCATGAAAAGGCAGTAAAAAGGTGGATAAGCCTTATCCGCTATGGCATGGAAACCGGGGAATTCCGGGACGTAAATCCGCAGCAGGCGGCAGACTGTATTTTGTATTATTACCAGGGGCTCAGGATGTGGTCACGCGTTATTCCGTTCGACAGCCGCCAGGCAGGGCATTATGCCGATACGGTACGCCAGATGCTGCTGGACACAGACGGACATAAGGCCGGCATGCACGGCAAATAGAAAAAATACAGAAAATAATATAGAAAGAAATAAAAAAAGAAATGAGGCGAATATGAAAGTAACATTTTTACATCACAGCAGTTTTCTCGTTGAGCTGGAACACACCGTTTTACTATTTGATTATTTTGATGGCAGCAAAGTAAACGGGTTCCGGTTTGGGGGAGTCCTGCCGCAGATAGATAAGGACAAGGATTTTTATATCCTGGCAAGCCATAAGCATCAGGACCATTTTGACATGGACAATTTAAGGCTTGCGGACAGCTATCCGAAGGCCCGGTTTATTTTTTCCAAAGACTGCAAAATGAGCCGCAGCTTTTTAAACAGGCATGGCTATGGAGAGGAAACCATCCAGAAAATCCAGTACGTTTCGGCTGGCAGGAGCTATGAAACCGGGAACCTGAAAATCAAGACACTGCTGTCCACCGATGCCGGAGTGGCATTCTGCATACAGGCAGAGGACAGGCATATTTATCATGCCGGGGATTTGAACTGGTGGTACTGGGAAGGTGCCGGAGACCTGGTAAACGGACGGATGGGACGTGATTTTAAGCGGGAAATGAAGAAGCTGCAAAATGAGCATTTTGACCTTGCGTTTGTCCTGCTCGACCCGCGCCAGGAAAAAGATGCATACAAAGGATTTGGCTATTTCATGCAGAATGTGGATGCAGACCATGTGTTCCCGATGCATATGTGGCAGGACTACTCCATGATTCAGGCGTATAAGAAACGTACTGACAATGATTATTTTTTAAGCCGTATCGCAGATATTTCTGAGGAAAACCAGGTATTTGAATTTTGATATAAAAAATGCGCCTGGCCGCAGGTGACCTGCCAGACGCATTTTGCTATTCGTCGCCGCTTTCCACAACGGCCGTATCAGAGTTGCCCTGCGCAGCGCGTTCGAGGACAGCGGCAGCCAGCTTCTGGAAATTTGAGCCGGAATGGCTGGCACCGCTGACAGTGTCAAGGCCGTCGGTGCCCTGTGCTTCGATTAACTGGGCAGCATATTTTCTGGTATATTCGTTCGGATAGGTGCCCTGGACAGATGCCATATTCTGCATATAGGCATTATCCCAGGCTTTGATATATCCGCCTTTATTTTTTGCATTAAATTCTGCATATACAATGCTGTCGTCTTTGACCATAATACATAAGTATTCTTTCCAGCCGTGGGAAAAATCAGACATTTCAGCGGTATAAAATCCGTCCTTTAAGGAAGTATTGCTGCAGGCGGTAACGGTGCATGGGCATAAAAGGGCAGCACACAGGAAAAGCAGACGCAGCGGTTTCTTTCTCATGATACAGAGCCTCCTTTTTCTTGTTTTAATTTGACTTTTGATACATGCTGGTACAGGATATCGGACTGTGCCAGGGAGCTGGCTGCTATTTCGTCCGTGGCCTCTGAAAGCTGCTGGTTGGATTGTGCAATTTCCTGCACACAATTCAGCTGTGCCGTCACATGGGAAACGGCCTGGGTCTGTTCCTCAGCGGTATCTGCCAGCTGGGCAGATATTTCACGGTACTGTTCGGTTACGTTCTGGATTTCCTGGAATGCGGCGGCCGTTTCGTTTGCTGCTTCCAGTCCTTTTTGCAATATCCCGGCTGAACGGCTGATAATATCGTCGGTCTGCTGCAGGGACTCGGATGTTTTTCCGGCAAGCTGTCCGATTTCTGCGGCAACGACGGCAAAGCCATGTCCGGCTTCTCCGGCTCTGGCAGCTTCTATCGAGGCGTTCAGGGAAAGCAGGTTTGTCTGGAAGGAAATATCACTGATAAGCTTGCTGATTTTGGATATTTCTTCGACCGAATCATGGATTTCATTCATAATTCCTAACATGCTGTGCATATAGCTGCCGCCGAGCTTTGTTTTTTCACTTGCATTTTCAGAGCATGCCTCAATCTGGAGCACATTGTCCTTGTTCCGGTTTATGGAAGCCGTAATCAGAGCCATGCTTTCCCCGAGCTGTTCGAGCAGCTGTGTCTGCTGCAGGGCACCGTCTTTTAGCTGCCCGGCGCAGCGGGTGACTTCCATGGAATTTTGCCGGGCTTCCTGGGAAGTCTGGCTCATGCGCAGCATTGTCCGGTTCAGGGAGAACGAAATATTGTCCAGTGAATGTTTAATTGAAGCAAAATCACCATCAAAGCTGTCAGGTATTTCATGTGTATAATCTCCGCTGGAAAGGGCGCCCAGACAGGTTTCGATATTCTGGATATATGTATTCAGGCTCGCAACCGTTTTTGCAAGCGCATCTGTCAGGATAGCCGTTTCATCCCTGCTTTGGGATAAGAGAACCTCATCGGTCAGGTTTCCATCTGCCAGCTTTTGCAGGCGCACTGTGACAGAGTCCAGGGAAACAGAAATCTTCCTGGAAACAGAAGCCGCTGCCAGTGCTGAGAGCACAAGCAGGATTACCGTAAACAGGATGGTCAGGGCAATTGATTTATATGCTGTGTCCAGAAATTCAGACATCGGCGCATGAATCAGCAGTGCCCAGTTTGTGCCTGGAATCGGGGCATATCCTGCATAACAGGCTTTTCCGTTCATCCGAATCATATCGGAACCGGTCTGGTAAGAGAGCATTTTTTCAAACAGCTTTTCGGCCTTTTCGGAGGGTGCCAGGTCATAAATGGTTTTCTGGTCTTTGATATTGGATAAATTCCGGTCGCCGATAATCAGGCCGTCTTCATTTGTGATGCAGGCGCTCCCGGTACTGCCGACAATCAGCATGCTTAAAACATCATTTAATAAATCGTATTTATAGCTTCCGGTAAGGATTCCTGAAATTTCTCCATTCGTTTTTAAGGGTGCGCTGACGGTGAGCTGCAGGGTGTTGTCTGCATAATAAGGCTCGCCGATGACCAGGTTTTCGGTTTCTTTCATATAAGAAAAATATTTCTGGTCCGAAATAGAGTCCGGGGCAGCTGCATCGCCGTACAGTTTCTTTCCGGAAAGATCGTAGGCAGACAGCCATACAAATTCAATCTGGAGCTTTGCATTGGCAAGGCAGGCTTCCCTGGCAGCCGCATCGGTATTTTCACCCGCAAATACCGGCTCCTGCGAGAGGTTATACATGCGTTCTGTCAAAAGATGCAGATTGGAGCTGATGCCCTGTGAGGCAATCCGTGCCGTTGTCTGTACGTTATCCAGCAGTGCAGTGTTTGTCGAACTGATATTTCCGGCTGACATAATAATGGTAATCAGAACCGACAGCAGGACAGCAACAGACATGACACAAAAAATAATTTTCTGTTTGATTTTGTGAAATTTCTTCATGGATGGAACTCTCCTTTGCATTTGCGTAAACTATACCTATTTTAACATAAGACAGAAAAAATGAAAGACCTTTTTTGTGCTTCTGTTTTATATTCACACAGCCAGCTTCCCGTCCGGGCTGGACTCCGGTTATCCTGGATGCTATAATGGCTGCATTAAAGAAAAAACGGCGTTGATGTAGAAAGGAGCAGGGAAGCATGTTTCACAAAGCAATTGTAATAGGGAGTCCTGGTGCCGGAAAAAGCACTTTTTCCAGAAAGCTCAGGGATATGACCGGCCTTCCGCTGTATCATCTGGATATGATATGGCACAGGCCCAATCAGACGACGGTTTCAAAACAGGAATTTGACGAAAGGCTCCGGGAAATTCTGGCAAAGGACTGCTGGATTATTGACGGGAATTACAGCCGGACGCTGGAGCTTCGCCTGCAGTATTGTGACACGGTGTTTCTTCTGGATTTTCCGCTGGAAACCTGTCTGGCCGGTGCCGAATCCAGAATCGGAAAAGCAAGGGAAGACCTGCCGTGGCTGGAAACAGAATTTGACCCTGAATTCCGTCAGTTTATCCTGGATTTTCCAAAAGACAGCCTGCCCCGGATATACCGCCTGCTGGAAAAGTACCAGATGGATAAAAGAACTGTTATTTTCAAATCCAGGGAAGAACTGGAAAATTATTTTAGTTGACAAGTCCAGGTTACAGCTGTATCCTATATATGAGGAACAGTTGTAACCCGTACATGGAAACAGGAGGAATGGAATGTCAGAAGCAAAAGAAAGAATTACCGATGCTGAACTCGAAGTTATGCAGGTGCTTTGGAAAGCAAAAGCGCCCATGACGCAGGCACAGATAAAAGCTGCGCTTTGCAGCCGCAACGGAGATACCGTCAAAACGCTCCTGCGCCGCCTGTGCCAGAAACAGGCTGTGGCGCAGGAAAAGCAGGAAGTCTATTATTACCGTCCCCTGGTCGGACAGGAAGAACTGCGGTGCTGCCGCATGAAAAAGCTGATTGACCAGCTGTTTGAAGGAAGCGCCAGGGACATGGCAGCAGCGCTGGTCAGGAACGAACAGCTGTGCCATCAGGACCTGGAAGAACTGGAACAGATGTTTTCCGGTCTGTGGGAGGAGGAGAAATAATATGGAAGGTTTTTTAACGGGGCTTTTGCGTATCAGCTTTTTCGGCTCGCTGTCTGCCATGGTGCTGTTTTTTCTGCAGCCCGTATGCCGCAGGCTGGCAGGACAGTCCGTCGTTTATTATCTGTGGCTGTTCGTGCTGCTGCGTTTGTGCGTGCCAGCCGGAATTACCGTTTCCCTGCCGTCTGCTGCCGGCGGCTTTTTACATATCTTTCAGCAGAATGAGGCCGGAATGGCAGATGCAGGCAATCCGGTGCATGGAGAGGCTGGCATAAAAGCAGCGCAGGAATCCGGACAGACAGGTACAGGTACGCAGCGTGATGCGGCGGGTTCTTCACGAAAAAACGCAGGTGTGCAGAAGAACATAGAAACAGAAACGGGGCAGAACCGTGCTGGTGCACAAAAAGTACAGAAAAACGCAGATGCACAAACTGCACCAGGCACGGATGCCCGGAAAAACCGGAATCTTTTCTGGGCAGTGCTGTGGATGGGCGGCGTGCTTGCAAGCCTGGCCTGGCATTTCGGGGCAGGCCTTTCTTATTCACGCAGGGTGCGCCGTTCCCTGGAACCGGTACCTGACTGGGCGCTGGCAGTCCTGCGGGAAGCAGAACCTTGCGGGCATGTGGCCCTTGCACAGTCTTCGCTTGTAAATACGCCGATGCTGCTTGGCCTGCGCCATCCGGTTATTGTGCTTCCGTACCTGCCGGAGCACCAGAACGAAAAGCTGGGAAATATTCTGGCACACGAGCTGGTGCATGCAAAACGGCGTGACCTTTTGTATAAATGGTCTGCCGCAGCCGTTACGAGCCTGCACTGGTTCAACCCGCTGATGATTCTGGTAAGGCGTGAAATCGCCCGCTGCTGCGAGCTTTCCTGTGACGAGGCAGTGGTGCGTTCTATGACTTCCCGGGAACGGCGCAGCTATGGCGAAACACTGCTGGCTCTGGCTGGCGCTCCGTCCCGGGGGACAGGGACGCTGTCGGCAGAAATGTGCAGGGAAAAAGCGCAGCTTAAGGAACGGCTTGTGGCAATAGCAAAATACCGGAAAAAAAGCATGGCTTCCGTGGCTGCATCCCTCGTATTTGTGCTGGCCGCAGGCGGATGCGCCATGATTTCCGGCGCTGAGGCAGGAAAGCCCCGGGAAATCCCTGCAGGCATGGAACAGGCAGAAGATACACAGGACACAGACAGCAGGGAAGGCCAGAGACCTGAAAATCCAGACAGCAGGGAGGACAAAAGTCCTGAGAATCCAGACAGCAGGGAGGACAAAAGTCCTGAGAATCCAGACAGCAGGGAAGGCCAGAGACCAGAGAATCCAGACAGCATGGAACCGGAAGGGCAGGTACGGGAAGATGCGGCGGACTCGAAAGACAGCAGTACGGATGCAGGGGAAGAACCGGAGCTTTATTATGAAAAAGACGGCAGGCAGTACGAGCTCGTGCCGGACCTTGTAACCGGCAGGTATCTTTGGGCCAGCGTGCTTTCTAAGGGAACAAAATCCAAAGACAGCCATGGACACGAAAAAACCGATTACCAGTCACAGGAACGCTGGTTTGAACGGGTGGACGGAAGTGCTTCCCACAGCGTGCGCCGTTTTGACAATCTGCTGTATTCTGCGGGCGAGTACCTCATTTTTGAATATGACGGAATGGTGCATGTTTCCAGGCAGACAGATATATATCATCCAGTACTCAGCTATGAGTATGGCTGGACATATGGCATTGTTACGAAGGTAAAGCAGGGGTATATGATTGCAGACGGGCGTGCCTGTGAAATCCGTTTTTATAATGAGCAGTTTCAGGAAACAAAGACCCTGTCAGGACTTCGTGCCGGGGAAAGCGGGCATTATTATGAAAACGGGCTGATGGCAGTCCGGGAAATGAAAACAGGATTAAAAGGTTTTCTGGATGAATCCGGCAGCTTTGCCATTCCGTGCCTTTATGCAAATGTGAGTGATTTTTCGAACGGATATGCTTCCGTGCTGGAAGGAGCACAGCTGGTGCCGTATACGGAAGAAGACACGGTACAGATGTTTTATGCAAAAGGCGGGCAGTGGGGAATTATAGACCGGCGGGGCAGTTTTGTTATAAAGCCTTCCAAACGGTATGCAAATAAAAGCCCGTCGGAAACAGGGGAACAGTATTATGACGGCATCCGCCGGTTCGGGCCTGTACGGGAAGATGGAACCGTGGATTTTCTGGCATCGGACGAGGAAGACCGGGTGCTGGAAACGGTAAGCGTGCGGTAAAACACAGTCCGTTCGTGACATAAGCTGTTAAGTTTTTGTGATATTGCCGATATAATATATGAAACGGCACACAGCTGTGCAGCCGGTGTCCTGTTTCACAAGCACGGAAAAGAAACAAGTACCAGACAGGAGGTTTGCAGAATGAGAATTACAACACAGATGCTGAACGAAACAGCAAAACGGACCGGAATCCCGGTTACCCAGACGAGTCTTTTAAGCTATATTAATAATGAAGGATCTTCTGGCGGAAACACATTGCTGGACGCGTTAAATAAAAACAATAAAGTGTCCAGCACTGCAGCGAACAATTACAAAAAGCTGGAAAAGGCGGCAGAAAGCCTCAAAGACCATGCGCAGAAGCTGTCAGAAACAGGTGAAAAGTCTTTCTGGGAAAAAATCAAGACAGAAGAAAATGCGGATGAAGCACGCAGGGCAGTGGAAGACTTTGCAAAATATTTTAATTCCACAATATCCGGCCTGGATAAGTCATCCGGCATGCTTGACCAGTATTACAGCCAGAGGCTGCAGGAAGCAGCAGAGGAAAACAGCGAGGCACTGGAAAAAATCGGTGTTACAATCGGAAAAGACGGGAAGCTGTCGATTGACCAGGAAAAGCTGGGAGAAGCTTCTATCGAAGATATCCAGGCTGTATTTGCAGGCTCGAACGGCCTTGCAGCCAAAACAGCATATATTGCAGAGCGGGCGGCAGATAACGCACATGCAGGAACCCAGAGTGTTTCCGGGCAGTATAATGCGGCAGGAACCCTGAGTTCACAGCTTGCCAGCAGGTATGATTTCTGGGGCTGATGCCGGGATTTTAAAAAAAATATGAACAGCATTTATCCGTGTCCTGGTACATAGCAGTATAGGCCGGGCGGGTGAGCCTGCCTGGCTTATATATAAAAAAGGAATTGCACAACTATTTCAAGGAGGAGAGACTATGAACACGATTGCACAGACACAAGCAGGCATCATGTCTGGTTACGCTGCGCCTTCCGCGGGGACGCAGGCTGCGAAGACAGAAAAAGACAGCCAGGCTTCGGGCACAGCTGCTGAAAAAAAGACTTCCAGGGTAACATCCGGAAGAACCATTGGCCAGCCGGAATTAAGCGACAAGGCAATGAAATATTACGAGCAGCTGAAAAAGAAGTATTCCAACATGGATTTTATTCTTGTCAGCAGTGACATGAAGCAGCAGGCACAGGCAAATGCTGGGAAATTCGCGAATCCAAACCGCATGGTTGTATTAATCGATGAAGAAAAAATCGAGCGCATGGCAGAGGATGAAGCGTACAGAAACGTTTACGAGGGAAAAATCAGCAGCGCATCTTCGAAGCTGCCGGAGCTGTCCAAAAGCCTTGGAAACAATTCCGCAGTCAAAGGGTTTGGCATGCAGGTAAACAGCAATGGAACGACATCGTTTTTTGCAGTTGTCGACAAATCCCTGGCTGCGCAGAAAAAGCGTCTTGATAAAAAAGCCGAGCAGAAAGCAGAAGCAAAGAAGAAAGACAAAAAGGCGCAGGAGAAAAAACGTGCCGAGGAAGCACACACACAGAAGGCAGAGGATGAGAAAAAGGCTTCCATGAAAGAAGATGAAAATCTGGTAACCATTACGGCATCTTCCCAGGAAGAACTGCTGCGCAAGATTAACGATATGATGTTTTCTTACAGAAGCGACAATATTTTCTCAGACAAAGAACGGCAGGTAGGCTGGAATTTTGACGCTGCCTGGTAACAGAAAAGAAAGGAAGGTAATGGCATGAACATTCAGAACAGTTTCATTCTGCCAGCCGGCGTCAGTACTCCTTTTGGCGTAAACAATCAGGCCGTGGATATGTTTGGCAGGAAGCAGCGAAATGCCGGGCCGGGCGTTCTTCCGTTTCGAAACGGCCAGACAGATCCGGTTGAGCAGAAACGGGCGCTTGCAAAAAAGCAGGCTTACAAAATGGTCAGCGATACCTTTGCAACCGAGCGCAGGGCAGATGATATGGTAAAGGAAAGCCAGGAATCCATCGGGCGCAGTACCGAAAGCATGGGCGAGGCAAAGCGCAAAATCAAAGAAATCAGGGAAGAACAGGAAAAGCTGCGTCTGGAATACGGCGTGGAAGCTGACAGCCAGGAGCAGAAGGACATGGAAATTCTGGAAGTATATAACCAGGGCATGGAGGCCTGGCTGGAAATGTCAGATGAAGATTTGAAACGTGCCCGCGAGCTGGACGCACAGGGCTATGCCGGCGGCTATACCGAGTACCAGCAGCGTGCCCTCGGCGTGAGCAAAGGCATTGGGGGATATAAGGAAGATATCAAAAATGCACAGAAGGCCATTATAGAAGAAAACGCAGCAATCCGCGAAATGACCATCGAACGCCTGAAACACCATCCAATGGTGGATGCAGTCAAAGAAGCAGATGATATCCTGGAAAATGCCAGCAAGGAAATCGTCGGCATGCTGACGGATGAAGCCGTCGACAGCATGGACGAAAAATTCGAAGAAGAAATCGAAGAAGCAGAGGAAAACAAAGAAGAAAAGAAAGAAGAAGAAAAAATCGAAGCTGCAAAGGAACACCGGGAAGAAATGGAAGCGCTTGCGAATCCAGAGAAAGCCGAACAGGAATACAATCGTGCGGACAGCAGTCCGGATATTCTGGAAGGCGACCCTGTGACAGAGGCCCTGCTGAAAATGGATAAAGTAAAAACCGATATCCAGCAGGAGGTTTCTGATATGGTGATGAAGATGAATCTTGTAGCTGATGATATTAAGGGCATTAAGGTGGATGAGCTTTTATAATTAAGAAAGGCATTTGCGTGAGGATGCTTTTTGGATATGGAAAACAGGAAGAATGGCGGGAGCTGTTCTTTCTGTTTTTTTGCAGGGCAGACATCCCTTCGCAAAAAAGAAAATTTTTCATAATGACAATTCCCCTCAGTCATGTTATACTGGACTCATTACGGATATCACGCCGTAATTATCAGAAAATTACAAAAATAAACAGTGAAATCAACCAAAAATACCAAAAAAGACTGAAAAAAAGAAGAAAAGAAATCCAAAAAAACAACAATATAAAGCAAAAAAGTCATACTCTTTACGATGCAAATATGTTACAATTATTTGGATAATAGTGACCAGGGGGCTGGGAAAATTGAATGAGTGATAAGAATCAAGGTTTGAATGACCGGCTGCAGCGTAAAAAACGGGTTCAGCGCATGAAAACAGGAATGCTCTGGCTCCTCATTACATGGCTGCTGGCGCAGATGCTGATTTCCGTGACACTGATAGCGAAAGTCCATTCCCTGCAGGAACAGATTGATATCATTACAGAAAATACAATCCGCAGCCAGCAGGTGGACCAGCAGGAAAACCAGGCATCAAAAGACGGGAATGAACATGCCCGGATTCAGAAATACGATGCCGCCACAGCAGCATCAGGCGGAAAGGATAAGGACAGCCAGTCACAAGGCAGCGTGCAGCTGGCTTTGAAAGAACCGGATGCAGGCTCAGGCATGGGGGAAAATGAGAATCTGACAGCCAAAGCTCAGGACAGTGACAGCGGCCAGGATAATCCAGACAGCGGCAAAAACAGCAGTGAGAGCGGAAAATCCACGCATGCTTCTGGCCCGGCGCAGAAAAAAGCCGGGAAAGTGTACCTGACCTTTGACGATGGGCCGAGTAAAAATACAGAAAAGATTCTGGATATTTTAGATAAGTATCAGGTGAAAGCGACTTTTTTCCTGACAGGCAGGGAGGACAAAGAGTCCTTAAGGCTGTACCGGGAGATTGTAAAGCGCGGGCATACGGTAGGCATGCATTCCTATTCGCATCAGTACGATGCCATTTATGAATCTGCCCAGACGTTTGAAGAAGACCTTGATAAAATTCAGGGCCTCATTTATGATGCAACAGGCATAAAATGCAGGCTGTACCGTTTTCCGGGCGGAAGCAGCAACCAGGTCAGCAATACAGACATGAAAGAATTAATCCGTATACTGAACGAGAGGAACATCACATATTTTGACTGGAATGCAGAATGCGGGGATGCATCGCCGCAGACTTATACAGCAGAAGAAATGACAGAAAACGTCATGAAAGACGCTGGCAGGTACCAGACATCGGTTGTGCTGCTGCATGATGCTGTGAATAAGCCGGATACAGTGATAGCACTGCCGGATATCATTGAAAATCTGCAAAAGATGGGGCTGCAGGTTTTGCCGATTGATGAAAAAACGAAGGTTGTGCAGCATGTTTCGGCGGAAAGTGTGGAAGACTGATTACATACGGATAAATGGAGGTAAGAGATGAGTTTTTTTAAAGATTTCAAGGATGATTTGTCTCTGGCGGTAAATGAACTTCTGCCGGGAGATGATTTGGAGCTTGAAGACGAGCTGGAAGATTCTCCAGAGATGATGGTAAATACCCTGGAGGGTGATTTGGACATTGAATCCGAATTATCCAAGCTGGACGGCCTGCTCGAACACGTCGATGCGCCGGAGGAGATAAAGCATGTCAGAATCGAACCCGAAGAACCGGTGCTCGAACAGCCAAAGCCGGTGAAGGAGCCGCAGGCAGCGAAGGCTCCGGCTGAGCCGAAGGAAAAGCCAAAAGAAAAGCCGTCCAGGGAAGATGCGGTGGAAAAAATGCTCAGTCAGTTTGACACGGTTCTGGAAAAAGAAGAAGATATTGAGAAAAAAACAAAGCCTTCTTTCGAAACAGCAGCCAGAGAGCCGGAACCGGCCAGCCAGCCGCGTCCGCAGCCAAGGCAGCCGGTGCAGGCAAAGCCGCAGCCGCAAAGACAGCCGCAGCCGCGCCAGCAGCCAAAGCCGCAGCAGGCGGTGACGCAGCCGGAGCCGGAACCAGCCATGAAAAATACGTTTCAGAATCAGGAAAACAGGAAACCAAGCACAACAATTAAGGAGGAAATACCAATGAACGATGATTTAACGATGGAGACAACAGCAGTTATGGATGAAGACCTGTCTGCAGAAGCATTAGAAGTGACAGATGAAGTATCGATTATTACAACCGGAACAACGATTAAAGGTAATCTGTCTACAACAGGTTCTTTCAGCATCAGCGGCCGTGTAGAGGGAAATGTGCAGTGTAACGGCAAGCTGGAAGTGACCGGGACGATTAAGGGCAACAGCTCATCTTCCGAGGTTTTTTCTGATGCGGCAAAAATTGAAGGTGAAATCATGAGCACAGGCACGGTTAAAATCGGCCTTGGTTCCGTCGTAGTCGGAAATATTTCTGCAACATCCGCAGTCATTGCAGGTGCGGTAAAGGGGGATATCGATGTACAGGGCCCGGTTGTGGTTGACACATCTGCGGTAATTGTCGGCAATATCAAATCCAGGTCTGTGCAGATTAACAACGGTGCCGTAATCGAAGGCTTCTGTTCCCAGTGCTATGCAGATATTGATGTTGACAGCCTGTTTGGAGAAAATAAGAAAGGCAAATAAAATATGAAAAGAGTTCTGTTGAAATTAAGCGGTGAAGCCCTTGCCGGAGATAAGAAAACCGGATTTGACGAAACGGTTGTGCGGGGAGTTGCAAAACAGGTAAAACAGCTGATTGACGGCGGCATTGAGACCGGAATCGTCATTGGCGGCGGCAATTTCTGGCGCGGACGCACATCCGATGCCATAGACCGTACCAAGGCAGACCAGATTGGAATGCTGGCTACGGTTATGAACTGCATTTACGTGTCTGAGATTTTCCGCTCTGAGGGAATCAGGACAAATATCCTGACCCCGTTTGCCTGCGGCTCTTTTACCAAGCTGTTTTCAAAAGACCGTGCCAATAAATATTTTGCACACAATATGGCTGTATTTTTTGCCGGCGGAACCGGGCATCCGTATTTTTCGACAGATACGGCTGCGGTGCTGCGGGCGGTTGAAATCGATGCAGACGGCATGCTGTTAGCAAAAGCGGTAGACGGCGTGTACGACAGCGACCCGAAGCTGAATCCGGATGCTGTCCGTTATGACAGTCTTTCCATTGAAGAAGTGATTGAAAAAAAACTTGCGGTTGTCGACCTGACAGCCTCTATTATGTGTATGGAACATAAAATGCCGATGTTTGTATTCAGCCTGAATGAGCCTGACAGCATTGTAAAGGCAATCAGCGGCAGTTTCAATGGGACAGAAATTACGGTATAATAACAGATATAACAAAGAACCGACAGGGGGACAGGAGGCTGTTATGGATGACAGATTAGTTCAGTATGACGATAAAATGCGCAAAACCATGCGCAATCTGCAGGAGGAATATGGCGCCATCCGTGCCGGAAGGGCCAACCCGCATGTATTAGACAAGCTGCGCGTGGATTATTACGGCACGCCTACGCCGATTCAGCAGGCTGCCAATGTCAGTGTGCCGGAGCCTCGGATGATTCAGATTCAGCCATGGGAGCCGGCCATGGTAAAAGAAATTGAAAAGACTATTTTAACTTCCGACCTGGGCATCAATCCGACCAATGACGGCAAAACCATACGCCTTGTATTTCCGGAGCTGACCGAGGAACGGCGTAAGGAGCTTGCAAAGGATATTAAGAAAAAGGGCGAAGCTGCAAAAGTCGCAGTCCGCAATATCCGCCGGGATGCCAACGATGCATTTAAAAAGCTCGGCAAGAAAGAAGATATCTCAGAAGATGAGATAAAAGAGTTAGAAACCAGTGTCCAGAAGATGACGGACAAATATATTGCTGAAGTCGACAAGGCGGTTGAGGAAAAAACGAAGGAAATCATGACTGTTTAGCGATAATTGGGGAACATAGCCGCGGCGATGTTCCCTTTTTGCTATTGGAAAGGAAAAAAGAATGAAAATACCGCAGCATGTTGCGATTATTTTAGATGGAAATGGAAGATGGGCCAAAAGCAAAGGCATGCCGCGCAATTACGGGCATACGATGGGCGCAAAAAATGTGGAAAAAATATGTGATATTGCGGGCCATATGGGAATTAAATATCTTACGGTCTATGCTTTTTCAACCGAAAACTGGACAAGGCCGGATTCCGAAGTCCAGGAGCTGATGCGGCTTCTTGGAAATTATATGAAAACCTGCCTGAAAACGGCAAAGAAACATAATATGCGGGTGCGCGTGCTGGGCGATATTTCGCGCCTGGCTCCAAAGCTGCAGGAGCAGATACGTGAACTCGAGCAGGTTTCGAGCCAGTATGACGGGTTTTATTTTCAGATTGCATTAAATTACGGCAGCAGGGACGAGATAATCCGGGCAGTGAAAAAAATGCACAAAGACGTGCAGGAAGGGAAGCTTTCGATGGACGATGTAACCGAAGATACGGTATCGTCTTACCTGGACACGGCCGGCATCCCGGACCCGGACCTTTTAATCCGCACAAGCGGGGAGCAGCGGCTTTCCAATTACCTGCTCTGGCAGCTTGCGTACAGTGAATTTTATTTTACCCCGGTTCCGTGGCCGGATTTTGACGAAGCGGAATTAAAAAAGGCCGTGGAAGCATATAATAACAGAGACCGCAGGTTTGGCGGGATATAAAGGCTATCGGAACAAAACTGCGGGCCTGGCGGGCCATGAAAGGAGAGGCATGTTTAAGACAAGGCTTATAAGCGGGATTGTGCTTGTGGCGGCAGCCCTGGCGCTGATTATAACCGGCGGGGAGATTCTGCTTGCAGCATCCTGCGTGATTTCGCTGATTGGAATGCTGGAGCTGTACCGTATTTTTAAAATCGAGCGGACGGCAGCGGCAGGAGCAGGATATCTGGCGGCTGTTATTTTTTACCTGGATTTGCATGGGAACTGGATTCCGGACAAAATGATGCTTGTGACTGGATTTTTGATTGTGCTGCTGGCTGTTTATGTACTGTCTTATCCAAAATACCACGCGTCGCAGGTCATGGCTGTATTTTTCGGCGTGTTTTATGTGGCAGTCATGCTTTCGTGCATTTACCAGACAAGGGTTATGGAAAAAGGCGCCTATCTTGTATGGCTGATTTTCCTCTGCTCATGGGGCTGTGATACATGTGCCTACTGCGTCGGCGTGAAGTTTGGAAAGCACAAAATGTCGCCGCTGTTATCGCCAAAAAAATCCATGGAAGGCGCAGCCGGGGGACTGGCCGGCACGTTTCTTCTGACCGCGCTTTACGGGACGGTTTTTAAAGGACAGATGGGCATTGCCAGCACGCAGGTGCTTGTGCTGGCAGCTATCAGTACGGTTGGCGGCGTGATTTCGATGATTGGAGACCTGGCGGCTTCTGCCATTAAGCGCAATTATGAAATCAAGGATTACGGAACGCTGATTCCAGGCCATGGCGGCATCTTGGACCGGTTTGACAGCGTGATTTTTACGGCACCGGTCATATATTATATGGCGAAATACCTGGTATAGGCTGCCTGCCGTGACAGCCTTGATATCTTGATAATCGGACTCGGAAAGGGAGACATATGAAAAATATAGCAATTTTGGGCTCTACAGGCTCCATTGGGACACAGACGCTGGAAGTTGTCCGGGAACAGGGGGATTTGAACGTCCGGGCACTGGCAGCTGGCAGAAATATAGAGCTGCTCGAAGCGCAGATTCGGGAATTTGGGCCAGAGCTTGCGGCAGTCTGGGATGAAAAAGACGCTGTAAAGCTGCGGCAGAAGGTACGTGACCTGCCAGTCAGGGTTACAGCCGGCATGGAAGGGCTGATAGAAGCTGCCGTCATGCCGGAATCGGAGCTTTTGGTTACGGCGATTGTCGGCATGATTGGGCTGCGCCCGACGGCGGCTGCGATTGAAGCAGGCAAGCATATTGCACTGGCTAATAAAGAAACGCTGGTTACGGCCGGGCACCTGATTATGCCGCTTGCGAAAAAGCACGGGGTGTCCATTCTTCCGGTAGACAGTGAACACAGCGCCATTTTCCAGGCGTTAAACGGGGAGTCCGGAAACCGGATTTCCAAAATCCTGCTTACCGCGTCCGGCGGGCCGTTTCGCGGAAAGACAAAAGAGCAGCTGCGGGATATTCAGGTGGAAGATGCCCTGAAGCATCCGAATTGGAGCATGGGAAAGAAAATTACGATTGATTCTGCAACTATGGTCAATAAAGGGCTGGAAGTTATGGAAGCACGGTGGCTGTTTGGAACGCCGCTCGAGCAGATACAGGTCGTTGTGCAGCCGCAGTCTGTCATCCATTCCATGGTGGAATTTGAAGACGGCAGCATTATGGCACAGCTTGGGATGCCGGATATGCGGCTTCCAATCCAGTATGCGCTGTATTACCCGCAGCGCAGGCCGCTTTCCGGCAGGCGCCTGGACTTTTTTGAGCTTGGCTCCATTACGTTTGAAAAGCCCGACCTGGACACGTTTGACGGGCTGCGGCTTGCATATGAAGCAGCAGCGCGCGGCGGAAACCTGCCGGTCATATACAATGCCGCAAATGAATGTGCGGCAGCGAAATTTCTGGACAGGAAAATATCGTTTCTGGATATTACACAGATAATCAGCGGATGCATGAGCCATATTCCGTACCGGGATAACCCGTCGCTGGACGAAATACTGGACACGGAGCAGGCTGTGCGCGAATGGATAGAAAGCAGGTGGTAGATTGAACATTATTTTAGCGCTCGTTATTTTCAGCATGATTATTTTGTTTCATGAACTGGGGCATTTTCTGCTCGCAAAATTTAATGATGTGAAGGTCAATGAATTCTGTCTCGGACTCGGGCCTACGCTTGTCGGCTTTACAAAAGGAGAGACCAGATATTCCCTGAAGCTGCTGCCGTTTGGCGGGGCCTGCATGATGGAAGGAGAGGATGAAGCCAGCGAGGATGACCGGGGATTTAACAACAAAACCGTGCTGCAGCGGTTTTCGATTGTATTTGCCGGGCCGCTGTTTAATTTTATTATGGCATTTGCATTTTCCCTGATTGTGGTTGCCAGCGTGGGGTTTGACCGCCCGGTGCTGACAGACGTGACACCGGGCTATCCGGCACAGGAAGCAGGGATGCAGGCCGGGGACGAAATTGTAAAGCTTGGAAATAAGCCGATTCATCTGTACCGTGAAGTATCTGTTTATACATATTTCCACGCAAACCAGGCGGTGGAAGTAACGTATAAGCGGAATGGGAAAAAGCATGAGACGGTTCTGACGCCGAAGCTGGATGAAGAAAGCGGCCGGTACCTGTTTGGATTTTATGGAACGACGGCACGGACCAAAGGGAATTTTGCACAGACGCTGCAGTATACGTTTTACGAAGTCAAATACTGGATTACTTCTACGGTAGAAAGCCTGGGACAGCTTGTCCGGGGACGCGTGGGCATGAATGACATGTCCGGGCCTGTAGGAATTGTAAAGACGATTGGAGACACGTATACGGAGGTGAAATCAGACGGGGTATTTATGGTATTTTTAAATATGCTCAATATCTGCATCCTGCTGTCTGCAAACCTGGGCGTCATGAACCTTCTGCCGATACCGGCGCTGGATGGCGGCAGGATTGTTTTCCTGGCTGTGGAAGCACTGCGCGGCAGGCGGATGGACCCGAATAAGGAAGGGGCTGTGAACCTTGTATTTCTGATGCTTTTGATGGTGCTGATGGTCGTTATTATGTTTAACGATATCCGTAAGATTGTAATGTGAGGGCATATGAGATGAATCGAAAAATTACAAAAACAGTCCGTATCGGCTCCCGTGTCATTGGCGGCGGCCATCCGGTACTGATTCAGTCAATGACGAATACGAGAACCGAAGATATAAAAGCAACGGTTACACAGATAAAACAGCTGGAAGCAGCCGGGTGTGAGATTGTCCGCTGCACGGTTCCGACGAAGGAAGCTGCCGCGGCACTGGCAGAAATTAAAAAGCAGGTGCAGATTCCGGTTGTGGCAGATATTCATTTTGATTACCGGCTTGCAGTCGCAGCGATTGAAAACGGGGCGGATAAAATCCGCATCAATCCAGGCAATATCGGCCCGGCGCAGCGGGTAAAGGCGGTAGTGGATGCTGCGAAGGAACGCGGCATTCCAATCCGGGTGGGTGTCAACAGCGGTTCCCTCGAAAAGGAGCTGATAGAAAAATATCACGGCGTGACGGCTGAAGGGATTGTAGAAAGCGCGCTCGGGCAGGTGAAGCTGATTGAGGATATGGGCTATGATAACCTGGTTATCAGCATCAAGTCTTCGGATGTGCTGATGTGCGTGCGTGCCCATGAGCTTATTTCCGGACAGACGCAGCATCCGCTGCATGTCGGCATTACTGAGGCTGGCACGATATTAAGCGGAAGCGTAAAGTCCTCGGTTGGCATCGGGCTGATTCTGTATCAGGGAATCGGCGATACCATCCGCGTGTCGCTGACCGGCGACCCGGCAGAAGAAATCCGGACGGCAAAGCTGATTTTAAAAACACTCGGACTGCGCCGGGGCGGTATTGAGGTCGTTTCCTGCCCGACCTGCGGCAGGACAAAAATCGATTTAATCAGTCTGGCAGATAAGGTAGAACAGATGGTGGCAGACATTCCGCTGGATATAAAGGTAGCGGTTATGGGATGCGTGGTCAATGGCCCGGGCGAGGCCAAAGAAGCAGATATCGGCATTGCAGGCGGCTGCGGGGAAGGGCTTTTAATCCGCCATGGCGAAATTTTAAAAAAGCTGCCAGAGGAAGAACTGCTTGCTGCACTGCGTGAAGAACTGCTGCACTGGAAAGAGCGTTAAGATGGCCTTCGCCTGATGAAAGGGGAGAAGTGCGGATGCGGAAAAAAAAGCTTCCGATTGGAATTGAAAATTTTGAAAAGCTCCGTCTGGATGATTTTTATTATATTGATAAAACCGGATTTATCCGGGAACTTCTTTATAACTGGGGAGAGGTAAACCTGTTTACCCGTCCGCGCAGGTTTGGAAAATCGCTGAACATGAGCATGCTGGAACACTTTTTTTCGTTAAACGGGGATAAAAGTATTTTTGACGGGCTGGAAATCGAAAAGGAGACCGTGCTCTGTGAGCAGTATATGGGCAGATATCCGGTCGTGGCTGTTTCCCTGAAAGGAATGGATGCGTATTCATTTGAGACGGCATATCAGATGGCGGTTCAGATTATAATCGAAGCTGCCGCAAAATCCTATTTTCTTTTGGAAAGCGAAAAGCTTACAGAACATGATAAGTCAGCTTATCGGAGGATTCTGGATGACAGCATGAACGAAGGCATGCTTGCCAGCAGCCTGAAGCTGCTGTGCGGATTGCTGGAAAAGCACTATGGGACAAAGGTAATCCTGCTGATAGATGAGTACGATGTTCCCCTGGCAAAAGCCCACGCAAACGGATATTATGCCAGGATGCTTTCCCTCATCCGAAGCCTGCTTGGACAGGCGCTGAAAACAAACAGCAGTTTAAAATTTGCAGTTCTGACAGGGTGCCTTCGGATATCAAAGGAGAGTATTTTTACCGGACTTAACAACCTGAAGGTACTGTCTGTTACAGATGAACGCTTTGATGAATACTTTGGCTTTACGGACCAGGAAGTGCGCTCGCTTTTGGAATATTATGAGGTGCCAGGCCATTCTGATGTGGTGAAACAATGGTATGACGGTTACCAGTTCGGAAATGCAAAGGTGTATTGTCCGTGGGATGTGCTGAACCATTGTGACCGGATCCGGAGCAATCCGCATGCACAGCCGGAAAACTACTGGATTAATACAGGCAGCAGCGATGTTGTAAAGCGGTTTATCCGGGAATCGGCAAACGCTGCAGTGAAACGGGAAATTGAGTGCCTGGTATCGGGCGGGGTTATTACGAAGGAAATTCATCAGGAACTCACATATCCCGAGATTTACCAGACAACGGACAATATGTTCAGCCTGCTCTTTACTGCCGGCTATCTGACACAGCGTGGAAAAGCACAGGGCCGGAAAATGCAGCTGGCGATTCCCAATCTGGCAGTCCGGGATATTTTTGTGACCCAGATTATGGAGCTTTTGAAAGAAAACGTCCGCGGAGACGGAGACACCCTGAACCGGTTTTGTGACGCCCTGCAGAACCGGGATGCAGAAAATGCAGAGAAAATTTTTACAGAATATCTGAGAAAAACCATCAGCATTCGTGATACAGCTGTCAGAAAGGAAATGAAAGAAAACTTTTATCATGGTGTTTTAGTCGGAATTTTGGGAGTTAAAGACCGCTGGGGCATTTCTTCGAACCGTGAAATGGGGGAAGGCTATGCAGATATTCTTGCAGAACCAGATACCGGAGACATGGGGATTATTATCGAAATGAAATATGCGGGGGACGGAAACCTGGATGCTGCCTGCAGGGAAGCCTTAAAGCAGATAGTACATACCAGATACGAAGACGGCCTGAAAGACGACGGGGTGGAAAATATCCTGAAATATGGAATTGCGTGCTATAAAAAGAGGTGTAAAATCATGCTGGCAGAATAAGACATGGGACGAAAGGAATGAGCAGCAGACATGCCAAAACGTTTTTTTGAAGTATTTCCTGTACTGAACGTCACCGGGGAAATGAAGCAGCTGCTTGCTGACATGGAAGTACAGCGGGTGGTTTCCAACAGGGAGCGGACAAGGCTGCGTGTATATATCAACGGGACAAGGCTGATTCAGAAAAAAAATATTTTCCAGCTGGAGCGCAATATCAAAAGCCAGCTGTTTCCACAGCAGGAGCTGGCCGTGCGGATTATCGAGCGCTACCAGCTTTCGGCCCAGTATACGCCGGAAACGCTGATGGATATTTATAAGGACAGCATTCTGGAAGAACTGAAAGCGTACAGCCTTTTAATCTACAATCTGTTCCGCTGCGCCAGAATGGAGTTTGATGCAAAAGACCATATGAAGCTGTATATGGAAGAATCCATTGTGGCAAGGGACCGTGCAGATGAGCTGCTCGAAATCCTGTATAAGGTTGTGCGCGACCGCTGCGGCCTGATGCTCACGATTGAGCCCGTGTTTGAGCCCCCAAAAGAAAGCAGCCGCAGGAAAGAAAGCGACCTGCAGATGGAAGGCGAGGTGCGCCAGATTTTGAAGGGAGTTTCCGGGAACGTCCTGTCAGGCGGAGCAAAGGAAGAAGCGGAAAGTCCGCCAGCTTTTGGTGATACAGACAGTCCGGCGGCATCCGGGGATATTTCTGGCAGCAACAGCCAGACGGCTGATAGAGCAAAGGGAGAACGGCGTGGGTCTGCGGCCGGCAGAAATGATGCAGCTGTAAAAGCTGGACAGGTACAGTCCAAAGCAGCCGGCGGCCGGCAGGCACCCGGAAGGTTCCAGGCCGGAAAAGCAGGAGGCCGCGGCGATTATCCGCTGAAACGCTCAGATAACCCGGATGTCGTATACGGCAGGGATTTCGAGGAAGAAGCAGTACCGATTGACCAGATAACCGGGGAAATGGGTGAAATCGTAATCCGCGGCATGGTCATTGAAGCCGATGCCAGGGAGCTGCGCAGCGGTGAAAAAAGCATTCTGATTATAACGCTTACGGACTTTACGGACTCGATTGTCATGAAGATTTTTACGAGAAACGAGCATCTTGAAGAACTGCAGGGCAGCGTAAAAAAGGGTGCGTTTTTAAAAGTCAGGGGCGTGACGGCGTTTGACCGCTTCGACAGCGAGCTGACGATAAGCTCTGTTTCCGGCATTAAGAAAATCCCGGATTTTTCGGTTCACCGGATGGACACAAGCCCGAAAAAGCGCGTGGAGCTGCACTGCCATACGAAAATGAGCGACATGGACGGCATCTCGGATGTCGGGGATATTATCAGACAGGCTGTTTCGTGGGGGCACAAGGCACTGGCCATTACAGACCACGGGGCAATCCAGGCATTTCCGATTGCAAACCACGCGGTGCCAAAGGGCGCCGATTTCAAGCTGATTTACGGCGTGGAAGCTTATCTGGTGGACGATTTAAAGCAGATTGTGACAGACCCGCACGGACAGGAGCTGTCAGGCTCGTTTGTCGTATTTGACCTGGAAACAACGGGACTGAGCCCGAATGTACATAAAATTATTGAAATCGGCGCGGTAAAGGTCGAGGGCGGAAAGATAACAGGCCGTTTTTCGAAATTCGTCAATCCAAGGGTGCCGATTCCGTTTGCCATTGAAGAACTGACAAAAATCCGCGATGACATGGTAATAAACGAGCCGGATATTGCCGTGATTCTGCCTGAATTTATGGAGTTTTGCAAAGGCTGCGTCATGGTGGCGCACAACGCGGAGTTTGATATGGGATTTATCCGCAAAAACTGTGCAGACCTGGGACTGGACTGTGTATTTACCGTAGCGGACACGGTTGCGATGGCAAGATATCTGCTGCCGGGCTTAAACCGCTTTAAGCTGGACACGGTTGCAAAGGAGCTGCATATTTCCCTGCAGAACCACCACCGGGCTGTGGATGATGCGGAATGCACGGCACAGATTTTTATCAAATTTATCCATATGTTAAACGACCGGGGCATTACAGGGCTGGACGCCTTAAATGAACAGGGAAAAGCGACGCCGCAGCAGATTATGAAAATGCCGACGTATCATGCGATTATCCTTGCCACCAATGATTACGGGCGCGTCAATTTATACCGCCTGGTGTCCATGTCGCATCTTGCATATTTCAGCAAGCGGCCGAGAATACCAAAAAGCGAGCTGGCCCGTTACCGCGAAGGGCTCATTGTCGGCTCTGCGTGTGAGGCAGGAGAGCTTTACCAGGCCGTGCTGCTTGGAAAGCCGCAGACGGAAATTGCAAGGCTTGTGAATTTTTATGACTATCTGGAAATCCAGCCAAACGGCAATAATGCGTTTATGCTGCGGGAAGAACGGTTTCCGGTCAGCACACAGGAAGACCTGCAGGAGATTAACCGCAGAATTGTAAAGCTGGGTGAGGATTTCCACAAGCCGGTCGTGGCGACCTGTGACGTGCATTTTTTAAATCCGCAGGATGCCGAATACCGCCGGATTATTATGGCAGGGCACGGTTTTAAGGATGCAGATGAGCAGGCACCGTTATTCCTGCACACCACCGATGAAATGCTGGAAGAATTTTCTTATCTCGGCAGCCAGAAAGCAGAAGAAGTCGTGATAACGAATCCAAACCGCATCTGCGATATGTGCGAACGCATTTCCCCGGTGCGCCCGGATAAGGCACCGCCGGTTATCGACAATTCCGACCAGCTGCTGCGTGATATCTGCCATAACAAAGCGCGTGAAATGTATGGCGAAAACCTGCCGCAGCTTGTATCCAGCCGGCTGGAGCGGGAGTTAAATTCCATTATTTCAAACGGGTATGCCGTGATGTATATTATCGCGCAAAAGCTTGTATGGAAATCGGTAGAAGACGGCTACCTGGTAGGCTCGCGCGGCTCGGTCGGTTCTTCGTTTGTAGCCACGATGGCCGGGATTACAGAGGTAAATCCGCTAAGCCCGCATTATTACTGTGAAAGCTGCCATTTCAGCGATTTTGATTCGGATGAGGTAAAAGCATACGCCGGACGATCCGGCTGTGATATGCCGGACCGCGTCTGCCCGGTGTGCGGGAAGCCGCTTGTAAAGGCAGGCTTTGATATTCCGTTTGAAACGTTCCTCGGATTTAAGGGCAACAAAGAGCCGGATATTGACCTGAATTTTTCCGGCGATTACCAGAGCAAGGCGCATAAATATACCGAAGTAATTTTCGGGGCCGGACAGACGTTCCGGGCCGGTACTATCGGAACGCTTGCCGATAAAACGGCGTTTGGATATGTCAAGCGGTATTACGAGGAGCGCAGCATTCATAAAAGGGTCTGTGAAATTAACCGGATTGTGCAGGGGTGCGTCGGCATACGCCGGACGACCGGGCAGCATCCGGGCGGCATTGTCGTGCTGCCGATGGGCGAGGAAATCTATTCCTTTACGCCAATCCAGCATCCGGCAAACGATATGTCTACCGATATTATTACCACCCATTTTGAATACCATTCGATTGACCACAACCTGTTAAAGCTCGATATACTCGGACACGATGACCCGACCATGATCCGGATGCTCGAAGACCTGACAGGGCTGCATGCAACGGAAATCCCGTTAGACGATGCGGCAGTCATGTCGATTTTTAAAAGCACGGATGCATTGGGAATCCGGCCGGAGGATATCGGGGGCTGCACGGTAGGCTCCCTCGGCATCCCGGAATTTGGCACCGAGTTTGTTATCCAGATGTTAATCGATACAAAGCCGCAGTCGTTTTCAGACCTGGTGCGTATTTCCGGCCTGTCACACGGGACGGACGTGTGGCTTGGAAATGCGCAGACGCTTATCGAGGAAGGCAAGGCAACGATTTCCACGGCCATCTGCACGCGTGACGATATTATGATTTATTTAATCGGAATGGGCTTGGAAAGCGAGCTTTCTTTTACGATTATGGAATCGGTGCGCAAGGGCAAGGGACTCAAAGACGAATGGATAGCCGCCATGAAAGAGCATGATGTGCCGGACTGGTATATCTGGTCCTGCCAGAAAATCAAATATATGTTCCCGAAAGCGCATGCGGCTGCTTATGTTATGATGGCATGGCGCATTGCTTACTGCAAGGTATTTTACCCGCTTGCTTATTATGCGGCGTATTTTTCCATCCGCGCGACATCGTTCAATTATGAGCTGATGTGCCAGGGGCGGGAAAAGCTGGAGCATTTTATGCGTGACTATGAGCGGCGCAAAGATACACTGACCAAAAAAGAACAGGACACGGTCAAGGATATGAAAATCGTGCAGGAAATGTATGCCAGGGGATTTGATTTCTGCCCGATTGACTTATCGCTTGTCAAGGCACGCCATTTCCAGATACTGGACGGGAAACTGATGCCTGCATTAAGCGCCATTGACGGCATGGGGGAAAAGGCCGCGGACGGCGTTGTCGAGGCAGTCAAGGACGGGCCGTTTTTATCCAAGGATGATTTCCGCCAGCGTTCGAAGGTCAGCAAGTCGGTGGCGGATTTAATGGGAGAACTGGGGATTCTGGGGGAAATCCCGGAATCGAATCAGATGTCTATTTTTGATTTTGCATAGGGGCGGCGGCAGCGGAAGATGTCATCCGCACTTGAAATTTTTATGCAAAAGTACTATGATAGTAACAGTTCAGCCAGGTCTGCGCATTTACTGCGCTGACCGCATGAAAAAGCAGTGGCTGCAGGTATCCGGCCTATCGCGAAGCGATTTCTAATGGCTGGATACGCAACAGTTCAATGGGTTATCGAAAATAACAGATGCAGGTGGGAAACGTGAAAGACTTATTAGAAATCAGGAATCAGATTGACGAGACAGACAGTGAGATTACAGCTCTGTATCAGAAACGCATGGAGCTGGCAGCGGAGGTTGCCGAATACAAAATACAGACCGGGAAAAAGGTATTTGACAAAGTGCGGGAGCGGGAAAAGCTGGAAAAGGTATCTTCGCTTGTACAGGGCAGCTTTTTGAAAAACGGGGTACGCGAGCTGTTCGAGCATCTGATGTCTATCAGCCGCAAACGGCAGTACCAGCTTTTAACCGAGCATGGGATTGATGTGCCGAATGATTTTAAAGAGGTTCCAATAATAAACGCCGAAGGAAAACGGATTGTATTTCAGGGCGTCTGGGGCGCTTATGCGCATATTGCAATGCTTTCTTATTTTGGAAGTGATACGGACAGCTTTCATGTAGCAAGCTGGCGGGAAGCCATGGAAGCAATCCAGTCCGGGAACGCAGACTATGCCGTGCTCCCGATTGAAAACTCGACCGCGGGAGTCGTGGCAGAAAATTATGATTTGTTAATGGAATATGACAATTATATTGTGGGCGAGCAGATTATCCCTATCCGCCACTGCCTGCTCGGGCTTATGGATGCGCAGCTTGCGGATATTACAAGCGTATATTCGCATCCGCAGGCGCTTGCCCAGTGTGACCGCTACCTGCAGCAGCACGAGGACTGGGACTGTGCGACGGAGAGCAATACGGCTGCTGCCGCATGCAAGGTAAAGGAATCCGGCAGGAAGAACAAAGCGGCGATTGCCAGCGAGCTGACGGCACAGCTGTACGGAATGAAAATATTAGAGCGCGATATCCAGACCAGCTGCGAAAATTCGACCAGGTTTATTATTGTATCAAATCAGAAAATATTTTTAAAGCATGCACGCAAGATGAGTATCTGTCTGGAAGCAAAGCATAAAAGCGGTGCTTTATACCATGCGTTATCGCATATTATTTACAATGACCTGAATATGAATTTTATCCAGTCCAGGCCGTTAAAGGACCGGGAAGGGATGAACTGGCAGTACCGCTTTTTTATTGATTTTGAGGGAAATTTAAACGAAAGCGCTGTAAAAAACGCGCTGCGCGGACTGGCAGAAGAATGCGAACATATAAGGGTGCTCGGAAATTATTAAGAAAAGTGCGAAAGGAAGACAGGAGCATATGGCAATTACAACATTTGCAGCAATTTATATCGGTTCCTATGAAGTGAGCCTGAAAATTTTTGAATTATCGGGAAAAAAGAAAATCAGAGAGATTGACCATATCCGCACAAGGCTCGAGCTTGGCCGGGACACCTTTCATTCCGGCGTAATCGGCCCGGACCTGATAGACGAACTGTGTGCCATACTGGCGGATTTTGCAGGAATCATGCAGGGGTATAAGGCAAAGGAATACCGCGCATTTGCAGGAAATGTCGTGGGCGAAGCAAAAAACATGCTTTTTATTGTAGACCAGATTAAGACAAAAACCGGGCTGGATGTCGCGACACTCAGCAATTCCGAGCGCAGGTTTTTAACGTATAAAGGCGTGGCGGCAAGAAACGGATTTGAAAAAATGACAAAAGACAGCGCGGCAGTGATTGACGTGGGCGGCGGCAGCCTGCAGATTACGCTGTTTATCAATGGAAGGGTCGTAACGACACAGCATCTTGCCATCGGGACGATGCGGTTAATGGAAATGCTTTCCGGCATTGAGCACAATGTGCTGCATCTGGAAAACCAGCTGGAAGAACTGGTCGACAAAGAGCTGGCCGTCTTTTTGGCGCAGTACATGCATCCGGATGAAAAGATTAAAAACGTGATTTTAATGGGCGATTATATTTCCGAGATTATGCGCAAAATTACGAAAAACGGCGAGGATATGAATACGGTCGAGGCAGAGCGGTTTATCAGCTTTTTAAATAAGCTGGATAAAAAGAGTGTGGAGGAAATTTCCGAGGCGTTAAACCTTTCAAATGAAAAAGATATTCTGGTGCTGCCGTCTGTGATTTTATATGCAAAGCTGACGAAGGCCATGCATGCACAGACCATCTGGTTTCCGGATGTGGACACCAGCGACGGGATTGCATATGATTATGCGCAGTCTCACAAAATTGTCCATTGCACGCACGATTTTGACGAAGATATTTTATCCGCTGCCAAAAACATGTCGATGCGGTATATGAGCTATTCCCAGCATATTGATGCGCTGACGGATATGGCTTCCCTGCTGTTTGATGCGATGAAAAAAATACACGGCATGGGAAAAAGGGAACGCCTGCTGTTAAAGGTCGCAGCTATCCTGCATGACTGCGGAAAATACATAAGCATTGCAAACAGTGCAATCTGTGCCTATCAGATTATCCGGGCGACGGAAATTATCGGCCTGACGCATCTGGAACGCGAAATGGTGGCAAGCGTAGTGCTTTATAATTCCACGCCGTTAGACCCGTATGAGGAGCTGGCGGACCGGATGGACTGCCGCAGCTATATGGTCGTGGCAAAGCTGGCAGCGATTTTAAAGGTAGCAAACGCGATGGACCGCAGCCACAGGCAGAAATTTAAGAACGTAAAAGCCGTTATCAAAAACAAGCAGCTCGTGATTACGATTGAATCGATGAATGACATTGCACTGGAAAAAGGCCTGCTGGCTGCAAAAGCGGATTCGTTTGAGGGTATTTTCGGATTAAAGCCTGTTATCAAAGAGAAACGGGTATATCTATAGGGAGAGGGAGTATTTCATGGAAAAGACAATTGCATATGGAAAACCGGAATATTTTGAAAACCGGGAGTTAAGCTGGATTAAATTTAACCGCAGGGTGTTAAACGAAGCGCGTGACAAGACGATTCCGCTGTTAGAGCGGCTGAAATTTGTCAGCATTGCGTCCTCGAACCTGGATGAATTTTTTATGGTCCGGGTTGCATCTTTAAAAGACATGCTGCATGCAGGCGTGAAAAAAGCTGACATTGCAGGCATGGATGCTTCAAAGCAGTTAGAGCTGGTCAATCAGGACACCAGGGAGCTGGTCAACCTGCAGTACTCGACCTATAACCGTTCGCTGCTGCCGCTGTTAAACCAGGAACAGATATACATTATTGATGCCTACGAAAAATTAACGGAGGAACAGGCAGCCTTTGTGGATGAATACTTTGAAAAAGAAGTCTATCCGGTGCTGACGCCGATGGCCGTGGACGCAGGAAGGCCGTTCCCGTTAATCCGCAATAAGACCTTAAATATCGGGGCGCTGATTAAGCGTAAGGGCGCGGAAAAGGAAATTGAGTTTGCCACCGTGCAGGTGCCTTCCGTTCTGCCGCGGATTGTGGAAATCCCGTCCGCTCAGGAGGACGGCAGGACGTTTCTGCTTCTGGAGCAGATGATCGAGCGCAATCTTTCCAAGCTGTTTTTAAACTACAAGGTGGTCTGCGCGCATCCGTACCGCATTATGCGCAACGCCGATCTGCCGATTGACGAGGACGAGGCGGCGGATCTGTTAAAGGAGATCCAAAAGCAGCTCAAAAAACGGCAGTGGGGCGAGGTAATCCGCTTAGAGGTGGAAGACAGGATGGACGAAAAGCTGCTTTCCATCCTGAAAAAAGAACTGCATGTTGCGGACGCGGATGTGTTCGAGATAAACGGGCCGCTGGATCTGACCTTTCTGATGAAGCTGTACGGCTTAAAAGGCTGCGACGATCTGCGCTATAAGCCCTATACGCCGCAGCGCGTCCCGCAGATTGAGCCGGGCGGCGATATTTTTGCGGCGATCCGCGGGGGCGATATTCTGATGCACCATACGTTTGATCCGGTTGTGGAATTTATCCGCCGGGCGTCCATCGATCCGGACGTGCTTGCCATCAAGCAGACGCTTTACCGCGTCAGCGGCAATTCCCCGATTATTGCGTCTTTAGCGCAGGCGGCGGAAAACGGCAAACAGGTGACGGTACTGGTGGAATTAAAGGCGCGTTTTGACGAGGAGCACAACATTGTCTGGGCGAAAAAGCTGGAGCAGGCGGGGTGCCATGTGATTTACGGGCTGGTGGGCTTAAAGACGCACAGCAAAATCGCGCTGGTGGTGCGCCGGGAGGAAGAGGGCATCCGCAGG
>OFGA01000287.1_pt1 | contig 45400 bp, 36 predicted proteins | sample 1521471 | NCBI WGS metagenome assembly OFGA01 (sample SAMEA3504086, study PRJEB24116) | mouse gut metagenome | biome: mouse gut; feature: mouse-associated habitat; material: faeces | place: Denmark | collected 2011 | reverse complement strand
TCCCCGCCAAGCTGGGCATGGAGATGGCCGCCCGGATGATCGCGGAGATCCGGGAGAAAAAGCTGTGCCCCGGCGTCCACATCATGGCTATCGGCGCGGAGAAGAATGTTCCTGCGATCCTGGACATGGCGGGAGTACATATCGCGCTTTGACCGCCAAGGCGCAAAAAATGGCCCGGTTCCATGGGGAACCGGGCCAAAAGTGATTTATGTACGAGATTTCTCTCACGCCTTGTCCGCTTTGTCCGGCTTGGACGGGGATGAGGGCCGGGGACCTGACGGCTGGGCATGGGGCGGCATGGTACTGCGGCCGTTGAGCCGTCCGCCGTCCTCTACCACCAGAGAGGGCGTGGTCATATCCCCCTCCAGACTGCCGGTCTTCTGCAGAAGCAGGCGCTCACGGGCGCAGACGACGCCCTCGACACGGCCGGCGATATGGATCACCTCCGCCGTCACCGGCCCCTTTACCAGACCGGTGGGCGCGACCATCACCGCCCCCTTCAGGTCGATCTCTCCTTCTACCGTACCCTCTACCTCGATGACTCCTTCGCCCCGCATCGTGCCGGACACCGTAGCGCCGGCAGCGACCCGCGTGCTTTTGGGGGGCTCGGACAGGTCGGGAAGGTCTTCATGCGGCTTCTGGACCAGGGATTCCTCCTCATTGGCCCGCGCCGATCTTCCAAACAGACCCATGGTGACTTCTCCTTTACACATTTAATTCTGATCCGGCCCGCCGGCCGAAAATTGCTTTTATTTTAACACAGATTTTCCCCTTTGACAAGTGCCTGTCCCACCTATTTCACGCCCCTCCGCCCAGGGAGATCAATTTTGCGTCTGTAGGGCGTGACGAGTCGTCACACCCTACAAAAATGCGGCGTTTTTTTCTTAAAATTGATTTCCCTGAGAAGAAACTGACATCATTTGACAAAACACGGCGTGTCCGGTATAATAAAAAAGCCGTCCAGCCTGGACGGACAGATGCAGCTAGTCGTTGGGCATCAGCCCAATGACAGTCCGGCGGCGCATACGCCGCCTAGGCGCTGTTACATATGGCGGTTAGCTCATTTCCTCGCGATTTGATTCGGGGGGAGGTGGTGCGGATGTGGAAAAAGAAGCTTTTGCAGCTGCTGCGGATCCTTGTGATCGCGGCGGTGGTAATGGCAATGCTTACCACAAAAGCGTGTTAGCCGTCCGGCTGGTCCCCGAACGGCTAACTGATTTGGTTGGTCAATAAGGAGGGCTAACCGTCTTGTAACAGCGCCCTTCTGTTATTATTATACCCAATCACTCCCGTTTTGTCAACGGGAGCGGTTCATTTTTCAGGGAAATCGATTTTGTATCTGTAGGGCGTGACAACCTCGGCGCGCCCTACAAACACGGCTTCATTTTCACAAAATTGATTTCACGCCCCTCCGCCAAAAACCACTTGCGGGACGAGAGGAAATCAGCTATAATAGGGGTAACTGCATCCAACGCACCATGGTTTGCCGGGGAAGGCGGAAACGTACTGCGCCTCCGCTCCCGTTGAAAAAACGTCCGTCAGCTGGAAAGGAGTACATCATGAGCTATTTCGAGGAAATGACCCAAAAGGCAAAGGCCGCGGTATCCACCGCCGCCGGAAAGGCCAGGGAGGTCGCCGATTCCGCCAAGATCTCCGCGGCCATCATCGCGGAAAAGCGGGAGCTGGACAAGAGCTACCGCGCCCTGGGCCAGTGGTATGCCTGCGAGCATCAGGAGGGCGAGGTCCCCGCGGCGGTCGCCGACATCATGGCCGCCGTCCGCGCCTCTCAGGAGAAGATCGCCGAGCTGCAGGCCAGCCGGGAAGCCGCCGAGACCGCCGAGTCCGCCGCCCCGGAGGAGGGCGCGGTCTGCCCCGTCTGCGGCAAGATCACCAACACCAAGTTCTGCCCCCACTGCGGTGCGCCGATGGAAACGGAATAAAGCGGAAATGAGGAGCCTCCGGCTCCTCATTTTTGACAGGATCGATGGCGCAAAAGATGTCAACTATTCTGTATTTTGCTGTAATTGGAGGAAATCCATGCTGGACAGAAGCGAGATCGGCAAGCGGGGGTATCTCAACGAGCCCTACCGGCTGTTCCATCTCCGGGACGACCGGGCGCTGACGCTGGATCACCACTACCACGAGTTTGACAAGCTGGTCCTGCTCCTGGGCGGACGGGTGACCTACCACATCGAGGGCAAGCGCTACCCCCTCCAGCCCATGGACATCCTGCTGGTCAGCCGGAACCTCATCCATCTGCCGGTGGTGGAGGCGGGACCCGTCTATGAGCGGATGGTCCTCTGGATCGACAGGGGATTCATGGCTCGGTTCAGCACTCCGGAGGCGGATCTCTCCGGCTGTTTCGGCCTGACGGCCCGGCGGGGGGTCCACCTGTAGCGCAAAGAAGCGTTAAAGTCAAGAGGAAATTTTCACGTTTTCAAATTTTCCGGCACAGAGACAGGGCGCACCCGCTGGCGCGCCCTGTTCGAGCGGGTGGAGGGCGCGGTGAAGGACGGCGGTTTCGCCGCCGGACTGCTGGCCGACACCTGCGTATTGCAGCTGCTGGTAGAGCTGAACCGGGCGGTCAGCGCCGCCCCGGAGGAGGCGGACCCGGCCTCCTACCGGTTCGATCCCAAGATGGAGGAGGTGACCCGGTACATCCTGGCCCATCTGGGGGAGGAACTGAGCATCGACCGGCTGGCGGGGGCCTTCTTCCTCAGCCGGTACTATCTGATGCACCGGTTCAAGGAGGTCTACGGCTGCTCCGTCCACCAGTATATCCGGCAGAAGCGCCTCCAGCAGGCCGCCGAGGCCATCCGCCGGGACGTGCCGGTGCTCAAGGCCGCCGAGGACGCGGGGTTCGGGGATTACTCCGTCTTCCTCCGGGCGTTCCGGGCCGCGTATGGGAAAAGTCCGAGAGAGTGGAAATGACGCTCGGCTGTGTGGATATTTCCCCGCAAGGACCGGATACCTTGATGCTGTTATAAATGCCGCAAAACCGTCTTGATGGACGGTTTTGCGGTATTTTTGCCTTTCGGTTGCACTGCCTCATGCAACGGCGGCTGATTTCGGCCTATACTATGAAAAGGTATACGGAAATCTATCCGACAGGAGGCAGCACTATGGGAGGGGCCTATGGTTATATCCGGGTGTCCAGCGCAGATCAGAACGAGGACCGGCAGCTTCTGGCCATGCGGGAGGCCAAGGTGCCGGAGGACCGCATTTTTCTGGACAAGCAGTCCGGAAAGGACTTCAACCGGGCGAATTACAAACGGCTGGTCAAAAAACTCAAGCCCGGCGACCTGCTCTGCATCAAGAGCATCGACCGGCTGGGGCGCAACTATGAGGAGATCCAGGACCAGTGGCGGTACCTGACGCGGGAGAAGGGCGTGGACATCGCCGTGCTGGACATGCCGCTCCTGGATACCCGCAGGGGGAAGGACCTGATGGGCACCTTCCTTAGCGACATCGTGCTCCAGGTGCTGTCCTTCGTGGCGGAGAACGAGCGCATCAATATCCGCCAGCGGCAGGCGGAGGGCATCGCGGCGGCCAAAAAGCGGGGCGTCCGCTTCGGGCGGCCCAACGTGCAGCCGCCGGAGGACTTCCCCGCCATCGTGGCGGAGTGGGAGGCGGGGCGGCTGGGCTTCCGGGATGCTCTGGAGCGCACCGGCCTGGCCGAGGCCACCTTCTACCGCCGCCTGCGGGAATACCGGCTGGTCTCTGATGCGAAAAAATAATCGCAGCTATCATAAGGTACACCTTTTGATAGCCGCTTACTAATACATACTTTACCACAATTCCCTCGGATTTGCAAGGGCTTTTCCGCCGAACCGCACAAAGAAAGCAACAAAGTTTTTCGCAAAGCAACGCCAAGGGGCAACTTGCAAAAGGTGTACTATTTGATATATCTAAGGAGGAACCAGCAATGTTAAGATTCCCCAATGTTACGTGGTAGTGTGACTCATGCGGCGCAAATCTAAACTGCCAAGAAGGTTTTGACGATCACAAATATGTTTGGAAATGCACCGAATGCGGCTACAAAAATAGTATTTCAAAGGATAATATTTTTGTTGAACAGGAAAATTATCCTGGCGTTCCCTCTAATGATGACGATTCCTGTGATGATTCCGATGATGGATTCTTCGGAGGACTGTTCAGACGATTTTTTTAACCGGAGGATTTTCTTATGTTTTGTATAAAATGCGGCCAGAAATTAGCAGATAAAGCGGCATATTGCTCTGCCTGTGGTGCGATCGTCAAAAAATCAGTTGCAGCAGATCAAGAAAGCCGCAAGCAGGTATATGCAGGCGAGATGAAGAAGTGTCCCAATTGCGGGGAAGTTTTATCAGCATTTGAGGTTACTTGCCATTCCTGTGGTTTTGAAATTCGTAACGCTGCTGCATCAACAGCGGTTCAGCGGCTTGAACGTGAAATAGCAAAAATTGAGGCAAGTAGGGTCGATTACGAGAAAGCCAAAAATTCGGTGTGGCGGGTTTTTAGAAAAGAGGACGAGGTAAATCCTATTGATAAAAGCATTGCAAATACAATACATAGTTTTGTCATACCCAACACAAAAGAGGATATACTAGAGTTTATGATCCTTGCCTCCTCTAATATTGATACAGATGTATTGGATGATAGAAGCTCTTCCGAGAGCAGATCCCGGAAACTAATTACAAATGCTTGGATTGCTAAATTTGAACAATCTTATCAAAAGGCAAAACTTGCATTTGGCAATAGTCCTGATTTCGATGATATAAATGCGATTTATGAAAAAAGGAAAAAGGAAATTCATAGAGGACGAACAAAGAGTTCTAGAGAGTTGCTATTTATGCTTGCAATTTGGGTCGGTCTTATGCTTTTATTGCTAATAATAGGAAAGCTGGGAGGTTCGTCAACGCAAGATTCATCCGCAGCTTCGCAAGAAAATCCCAAAAAGAGTATGGAAGAATTGAAAAAGGACACAGAGGAATTTAAAGAGATTATCGACGAGTATAAAAGCATATTCTCTGGCATATTTGACTAAGAGGAGGAAATTTCATGGCTTTATTCAAAAAATCCCCCAGCACTATGGACGTCATCCGCTGTGACGAGCCCTCCTATTTAATTTGGAAATGGAGACCCAACGGCGCCGCGCTGGGGAGCAGCAGGCGGGAAAACGCTATCCGCTGGGGCTCCTCCCTGCGGGTGAAGGACGGCTCCGTGGCAGTCCTCGCATATACGCGCCCGGACGGCTTTGTATATGACTACATAGAAGGTCCCGCCGACATGATCCTGGAGACGGCGAACCTTCCCGTGCTGGCCAGCCTGATCGGCAGGCTCTATGATGGCGGCAGCCCTTTCCAGGCGGAGGTCTACTTTATCAATCTGGCGGAGCTGATCCAGATCCGCTTCGGTGTGCCCTTTTTCGATGTGTTCGATCCCCGCTTTATGGATTTCGGCGTGCCCACGGCGGTCCGGGGGACCATCAGCTTCAAAATCGCAGACTATCAGGAATTTATCCGGCTCCACAGACTGGACGACTTTGATCTGAGTACTTTCCAGGGACAGATCAAGGATGCCGTATCGAAAGCAGTGAAGCGCGTGGTAACAAACGCTCCTGCCGAGCACGCCATTCCCGTGCTCCAGATCGAGCGAAAGATCCAGGAGATCAACGACTTGGTGGAGTCCGGCCTGCGCCAGCGCCTGTGTCAGGACTTCGGTATATCCGTGTCCGGGATCGACATTGCCGCCATCGAGATCGATAAAGCCAGCGATGGATACCGGCAGTTGAAGTCCGTAACCCTGGACGTTTCCGCCGCATCGATCCAGGCCCAGACGGCGGTCAATATCAAGGAGATGCAGGATGTCCAGCGGATCCGCGCCGAACATTCGGAGGCGGTGCTGAAAGCCCAGCGTGAAGAGGCCCAGTTCGCCCAACGCATCCAAACCCAATCAGAGTATTTCACGACCCACCAGCTCAACCAGCAGGCCGCCGTTGGTATGGTCGGCGCAGAAGCGCTGGGACACATGAGCGGAGGCGCCGCCCCGGAAGCCGCCGGAGGCTGGAACCCCGCCGGTATGATAGCGGGTATGGCGGTAGGCGGCGCGATCGGCCAGAATATGGCCGGGATGATCGGCGGGATGATGTCCGGAATGCAGCAAGCCGCGCCGCCGCCTGCTCCCGGCAGCACTTTGCTGTATCATGTGGTGGTAGATGGTCAGGCCCACGGCCCCTTCAGCGAGGCCGCGCTGATGACGATGGCTGCGGAGGGGAACCTTTCCCAAGAGAGCCTGGTCTGGAAACCCGGAATGCCAGACTGGATACAGGCTTGCAGAGTACCGGAACTGCAAAAACTCTTTCCCCCGGTCCCCCCGCCCACGCCGCCGGAAAACAGCGGGCAGTAGCATCAGCTCCCTGCGGGACATACCCGCAGGGAGCGTTTGCTTATTCAAAGAAAAATCCAGCCGTCATATCCAGATAATTCTCACCGCCGTATGCGGGATACGCCTTCTTCACCTCCGTCTTGAAGGCTCCTGCGTCCCGGCAGACGGCGGCGATGGCCTTCAGCCGCTCCAGGTAGTCGATCTTCGTCTGGGCGTCCTTCAGATCCTCCGGCGTGTAGTGGGAGGTAAGGATCAGGTCATAACCCCTCTTGATGTACGCTTTCAGCTGGGCGATCATCCCGTCCGCGTGGCCCGCGCCCGCCACGATGGAGTGGCAGTCATGGCCCAGCATGTGAGTATAGACCGCGTTGATCTCCGGGATCTCCACGTCAAACGCCTCGGCGGTCCGGTGGATGATGAATTCAATGCCGCCGATGGTCACCGGGCCCTCTCCGATCACATGATCGACGGCGTGGATGCCGCTGTCAAAGGCGCTTCCGAACGCCGCGGCGAACTGGTCGATCAGGGCACTGCCGCCGCCCTTCTCCGCGTACTCCACCGCGTTGGCCGTGGCGTACTTGGGGACCTCCCTCAGGAAGGACGCGCCCGCCCCGTGGTAGGCCACCAGCATCCCGGCCACCGTTTTGTCCTCCAAATACTCGCCCAGCGCGGCGATGCTGTCCGTGAAGCAGGGAGGCTCCAGGACCACGAACTGTCCGGCCTTCTCCAACAGGAACACCTCGTCTGCCAGCGGGTCGCCGGTCTGGCAGGCGTGGAGCCTCACGCCGCCGAGGTCGTAAATGTGCATCTCGCCCTGGCTCAGGTGGACGGTCGTAAAATTGCGCTTATTCATGAAATGTACCTCCAAATGGTCTGCGGTCAGGGATGTTCTCCCTTCGATGCCTTCATCATAGCAGAATGGAGCAGAGCTGGGAAGTACGCACAATATTGTGGTATAGGCACCTGGCGGTAACCGTCTTGACGGCGCGGCCTCCGGTGGGATAAAATAGGAGATCATTTGAACGGAGGATACGAGATGATGGAAAACACCCTGCCAGCCTGCCCGGTGGAGACCACGCTGACGCTCATCAGTGATAAATGGAAGGTGCTGATCCTCAGGGATCTGCTCTCCGGGACCAAGCGCTTCAGTGAACTGAAGCGGTCCATCGGCAGCGTGAGCCAGAAGGTACTGACCGCCCAGCTCCGGCAGATGGAGGCCAGCGGCCTGCTGTCCCGGACGGTCTATCCGGAGGTGCCGCCGAGGGTGGAGTACACCTTGACGGAATTGGGACACAGCTTGAAGCCGGTCCTGGATGCCATGTGGGACTGGGGGACGCAGTATAAGGAGCGGGCCGCCGGGGAGTAGGGAGGCAGGATCGCTGCTAATTTTGAGCGGCAGGCACAGCTGGCGGCAGACATCAGCTTCCTTTTGCCACTGGATCGGTTATATGAAAACGGCGGTTTTGAAATTGATGATTTCAAAACCGCCGTTCAGCATATATAGGGGACGGGGCTATCAAAGGCCCCTGCCGTCCAAAGTCAAAAGAATATTCTTTTCCAGATCGCTCAGTTCATCTTCAAATTCAGCACAAACGGTGGGCAAACTTTGTCATACAACTCCATCAATTCATCATCGTGATGTGCAACATTCCGGCACACCTGGTCAATGATCATCGTGTTATTCTGCTCTTCAGTTACCGTCTCCCATTTGGGCAAATACTTATTGTTGGGATCGCCATACTTCACAAAATTCAAGACCATAGTGCTGAGGATCTGTCCATACTTCTGTCCATAAACAGCCTCGTTCAAAACCAAGACCTTATCCTCATTCATGAAGATATAGGCAACTTCGCCGCCGTGCCAAATGGGAATACGGCCATCTTCAGGAACGCAGTAGGACGCCAGGAACAGATACACGTTCTCGCAGCCTGCCGCCGCATGGGAATAGGCAGATTTTATGGCCGCAATCCGGCGGCTGGAATCGGCATACGCCAAATCCAAAATATCATGGTCCGGATAGGCCTTCCGGAACAGGGCCATCAGACGGTCCGCATCTTTTCCAAACCGTTTTTTGAGGAAATCGATCCTATCATCCTCTGTCATAGCGGCCTTCTCCTCCGCAGTCAGCTTCACCATGGGGAACTCACCCAGAGTAGAACCATAGATGACCGGCTTGCCTTTGGAGAAGGGCATCAGACCCGCATCCGCGGGGAAGCCGGGAAAATAGGCGTTCGGAACAGGGGCCCACGCCAGAGGATTAGACACCTTCTTACAGGCCTTTGCCAGATCCGCAAAGGAAACATCGTAGACTTTCTCGATATTCTCCCGGGTGATCCCAAGCTCGTTCATTACCGCTTTGGTGGTCGCTCTGCTGATTTCCTCGGTATTCGCAGGATAGAGATCACCGTATCTTGCGCCACTCAGGCAGATGCCCCTCTGGAAATACGGCGCCGCTTCTTCGATCTGAAACAGACACTGCACTTTTCCGCCGCCGCCGGAGTGTCCGCAAATGGTCACATTTCCCGGATCACCGCCAAATGCCGCGATATTTTCATGTATCCATTTCAGGGCGGCTACCAGATCTGCAATACCGGCATTGCCGGAATTTTTAAATTCCTCGCCATATTCTTCCAGATTCATATGGGCCAAAACATTCAGGCGGTGATTGATGGAAACAAAGATCACATCGCCGTGGTGCGCCAAATTGAACCCATCAAAGGAGATCTCTTCAAAGGCATTGCCGCCAAAAAATCCGCCTCCGTGAATCCAGACAAAAACGGGCTTCTTTTCTCCGTTCAGCGTTTTAGGCGCCCAGATATTCAGATTCTGGCAGTCCTCACTCTGGAGTTCCAGCATGTGCAGGCCTCTGTAGTAGGAGAACGTATTGGGCGCCAGGACCTGCATCGCAATAGGCCCATGCCGGTACGCATCCTTGATCCCCTCCCAGGTTTGGGGCTCCTCCGGCATATGGAACCGCTTCGCTTTGGCATATTCAACGCCCATAAAGATGTTGATATCTCCGTAAGTCACACCACGGAGCTTGCCGAACTTAGTTTGAACAACCGGTCTGATGGGTTCAAAGACATAAGGATTCATAGTACTTTCCTTCTTTCTCCAGAAATTTTCTGGTAAATTATTGATTTTCAAGGGAGCGAATAAAGCAAGTGAGCTCCTGTGCCATTTTTTCATGGGTATCCAGAGAAGGGTGCCCATCCGCCCCAATACCATCGAAAGGATGCATAGGACACAGACGCAGCACATGCACTCTTTTGTCACCCGTGCGCTGGCAGTAACGCCGGACGGCTTCGGCAATATCGTGAAACAGATAGTAGTTCATGGGACCCAATGCGCAGATAATTTGGGTATCCGCGCCATTGACCCGGCGGATCTCTGTCAGGAATGCGGTATACGCATCCGAAAATTTCTCTAATTCTCCAGCCTCGGGACAGAATAAGATGGCATAGCAATCATTGGTCCCCAAGTTGACCACAACATAATCGTTGTGCTCCTTTTCAAAATCCCAAAGCTGCGGAGCCATGTTCAACTTCTCTTGCTGCACTCTGTCTGTATAGCCGTAGAGTTCGCACATAGCATAGGCGGAATGCCAGCCGGGATGTTTTACGGCGGTGATGCCCGAAATGCTGATACAGGAATATTCCATCCCCAGCTTCCGTGCTGCAATGGGACCATAGGCATGCCAGTTGTCCTCATCTGCGGAAAAAAAGCGGAGGTTTGGGTCCTTGACCAAATTGCCGTAGCCGCAGGTTATGGAGTCTCCTACGATCTCCATCCGCTTACGCGGCTGCTTCCGGATGGGCAGAAACGCTCCTTCAGCGGTAAAGGCCGAAAGCCCCAGGAATGTTTTGCTGTTTTCCGTCAGCTTGGTCAGGCGGACTCGATGTGTTTCAGACACTGCGCTTTGATGCAGCAGCCATGTCTCAGTACATGAAGAGACCTGAAATTTGCGGGCAGGTACCAGCATATCATCCAGAAACACACCGACCCAAGGCCAAGTTGGCCGTTTGGGCGCATTGGGATCATCAGGCAGGCCTTCAACCTCATAGCCGCACTCAGCGCGGAACGTTACGGTCAGCTGTGTCCCGGAGAACATAAACTCCACCGTGCTGCCGCTCCAGTTGAAATACAGAATATCCTCCTCGGGTTCCCGGAAGGTCCTGCCATAGGTCACAAGACGGTCCGCAAGGTCAGATATGGAGTAGTGTTGCATTATGCCGGCTCCTTTCGACGCACCGCGTTGGCTTCATAGATCAGGAAGTTGTCATCCTCGTTAAGCCGCAGCTTTCGCGTGGTAATGCTTAGACCGTTTCCCTTCCTGGCAAAGCGCATGGTCGTTTCAAACCAACCATTGAGCCAGTGAAAATGTATCAGCAGGCTGCCATCCTCGCCGCATTGGGCAGAAGCGGCATAGTCGCCAAGGCTGTCAAAGGGAGACTCTACAAAATGATGGGTAAGCGCCCCATTCCAGGAGGCCCGAAGCACGGCGCCGGTATCTAAAATCAGGCGGCATTCCTCAGGCGCCACATCCAGCCGAAACTCTTTGATCGGAATGTCCTTTTCCGGGTTGCGAAACAGGGTAAACAAATCGCCATTGCCAGGGGGCGAGGCCGACATCCAGGGATCAAAAACGCCGCTCTCCACGGTGTAGTATCCGGAGAATGTTCTGTCAGGAGGCCTGGGAGAAGCCAGGTCGCTGGGAAGCGCCGCTTCCGCTTCCGTTTTGCGCAAAGATTGCAGCGCGGCATCATCCGGCGGGAGGGCCGCATCGTCCGTGATATGATCCAACAGTGATCCGTAAATCACGTCCAGGGTTTTCTGAGGTCCCAGCGGGCCAAGCGCGCCTTCATGAATGGCTATCGCCAGCTCCTTTTCCGGCCAAAGTATCCCGTACTGTCCCTGGCCGCCGTCAAAGCGGAACACGCCGGGAATGCTGCACGCCCAAAGCTGGTAGCCGTAACCACACAGCCCATCCTTCTGCTCCGGCGCATGGGCAGTAGAGGTATGCACCGTCAGTGCGGATCGAACGTATTCCTCCGGGATGACCTGCTCCGTATTCCATCTGCCGCCCTGCAAATAGCACATGGCAAGCCGCAAATTACATTGGGTGGTAGAAAAGGTTCCCGGTTCCGCATCGATCCCACTTTCACGGAACTGCCTCCAAACGAATTGATCCGGCTCTATTCCGATTTTTTGGAAGAGTCTGGGTGTTAGATATTCCCGCATGTTCATGCCAGAGCGTTTCAAAATGATCGCTCCCAGCATACACGAGCCGGTAGAATTGTAGGCAAAATGGGTTCCCGGTTCATATGCAAGCGGTGTGGATAGATAGTTCGCCACAAAGTCCCCGCGCATATCCGGGTGATACGCCATGCCGTTTGTCATGGTCAGAACATGCTCAACGGTGATCCGCTCCACGCCGTCTGGGACGTGGATATTCTTTTCTTCAATTTCACTTCGAAAGATATCCACTATTTTTTCGTCCAGCCGGACCAGGCCCTCTCCTGCTGCAATACCGATGGCAGAAGCGGTATAGGTCTTGCCAAAGGAATGGTTGGAATGCGGTATTTCCGGATGGTAGGGAGTCCACCAGCATTCAGAAAAGATCTTTCCATGACGGGCGGCCATGAATCCATTCATGGTAGTAAGCGGATGGGACAAGGAGCGGATGCAATTTTCTACCAGTGACGAAGGGATCCCCACCTCCTCTGGCGTACAGCGGGGAATTGAAAAATCCATCAGCGAATCCCCTCCTTTTTACAGAAGAAATAGAAATAAACCATTGCCGCCAGCATCATTGTGCCGCACAGGCCGAACAGCACCTGATATCCGGCAAGGCCTGCGATCCTGGCCAGCACAAATCCGCCTGCCATTGGACCGATGCCCTGTCCAATATCACCGCCCAGAAAGTAGGTGCTGGTGGCCACGCCGCTGCGGTCACGGCCAACACAATTGATGCACCCCGCCTGCAGGGAGGGTTGAGCCGCGCCCTGGCCCAAAGCCCGCAGAATGCCGGTGGCCAAGATCGTCCAAAGGGTGCTGCTCATACCCAGCAGATACAAGGACAGCGCACATACGGCCATGCCGGGAAACACTGTATAGCGCAGGCCCTTCTGATCCATGATCTTGCCGGAAAAGGGGCGCACCAGAAAAACGGCAACAGCATACAACGTGAAGTAGACGCTGATCTTACCAATATCATGCGCATCCGCAAACATGACCAGATAGCCATTGATGATGCCATTGGTGAAAGAGAAGGTGGAATAAGGGATGGTGAATGGGATCGCCTTTCGATCGATAATGTCGCCGAACCGTATTTTCTTCCGGCTGTTTTTCTTCTCTGGCTGCAGCCCGCGCAGGAATAAGAGTATGACGGCAGCCAGAAGCGTCAGCCCGGCCGCTGCCGTAAATGTGGCGGGCATACCGAACATCTCCGCGATTTCAAGTCCCATAGCGGGCGCGCAGGCGGATCCGATCAGCTGGCTGATGCCCACGTAGCCAATCCCCTCACCGAGCCGGTTTGAAGGAATGAAATGCACAATGAGCGCCATCTGCACCGTACCGTTAATGGAAAACCCTACGCCGTTCAATATCCGGAAAAGAATCATGGACGGCATATTGGTGGAAACCGCAAATCCGATCAAGCCAATACTCATCAAAATGTTGCTGATGATCAGCAGCCAAATATTGTTCAGCCGGTCAGCCATTATGCCGCAGAACGGGCGGCAGATCAGGCTGGTGATGGAGAACATGCCCACAACAAATCCGGCAAAGGCGATCGTTGCGCCCAGACTAACTAAGTACTTCGACATGATCGTCGCGACCATATAGAAGGAAAAGGAACTGAGCGTACTGACGGTCAGGACCAGAATATAGGACAAGTTCCAGAGCTTATCCGGTTCCTGCCGGGTCAACGTCTGCTTCATGGCATCACGTCCTTTCTTAACACAGCGAGGGCACCGAAGTGCCCTCGCTGCGTTCTAAAATCATTACTTGGCAGCAAGCCAGGCATCCAACTGCGCCTGCTTTTCTGCGACAATGGCATCGATGCCAGCATCCTTCAGAGCTTTCTGGAATACGGGCAGGATCTCATCAATATCAACCTCGCCATTGATCAGGGGCAGGTAGTACTGATTATATACGTTGGTGCAGGCTGTAACCTGATCCGCAACGGGAGAGGGGTCAAAGCTGAAGCCCAAGGCCTTGGAGGGGATGGCCTCCTGGTTGGTCTGCTCCGCCAGTTCCCAGAAATAGGAAGGAACATCAAACCACTGCTGGCACTCGCTTGCATTGGGGAGACTGTAGGAAGCCTTCATGCCCGTCCAGCCGCAGGAGGTGTTATCCTTGCCCTCGGGCCAATACAGCAGGCCATCGTCTCCAACCACATAGTTGGAGCCTTCCACACCATTTCCCAGCAGATCGCACAGGCGGGAGTCCGTATAGAAGGCAGCCAGGACCTTCATGGCCGCTTCCTTGTTCTGGCAGAAGCTGGTGATGTGCCACAGATAGGTGGCGATGTTGCCGGTGGTGATCAGACGGTCGCCCAGGTTTGCGCCCACGACCTCGTCTCCATACTGCATGCTGATGTTCGCCTCGTCGCAGAACTCGCCGGCATCAAAGCTGTAGCCGGGGGTGCCGGAGACCAGACCAAACTGCATGGACATCAGCGTGGGGTTGTTATTGGACATGGGATCGGGGCAGATCAGATCGTTCTCCTGCCAAATCTTGACGCGGTTCATGAAATCGACGAAGTACTGAGACTCGTAATAATTCTCAACCGTGGTGCTGTTGGCGGGATCTGTCAGAACGCCGAGGAAGTACGTATCGCCAAGGTAGTCGATATCCTTGGGCATATAGTAGGTCTCGGTTGCGCCGGGAATGTAGTAATGGTCAGGATTGACCTTCTTCATCGCCAGCAGAGCCTCGGTAACCTGATCATAGTTGGTGATCGTGCTCCAATCGATATTCGCAGAATCGGAGTCCGTCTTCTTGCACAGGTACACCATGGGAGAGGTATAAGGAGCGACCGTGGGCAGCGCAACCAGCTTGCCATCGATCCTGCAGCAATCCAAGACCTCGGGGTAGTCCTTGAAAAGGTCCAGAACCTCCGGATAGTCGTTGATCAGCTCCGACATGTCTGCCAACTGGCCATTGGAATACAACGTATTCAAAGGCATGTACCAGAAAGAAGAAAACACGTCGATGGAATCACTTCCGCCGGTGAGCAGCAGGTTGAACTGCTGCTGCATGTTGCCAAAATCGATCCGAACCAAGTCGATCTCCGCGCCGCAGGTCTCGCGGAGGATCTCATTCATAGCAGCCTCAACTAAGGGTTCATCGGGAGTGGGAAACAGCGCGGTATACGCCCAGCGAATCACAGGATATTCACCGGGGGCCGCGGGATCGGCCGAAGGTTCGCTGGGGGGCGCGTCGTTGTTTGAGGGGTTGGCAGCAGGGGGTTCTGAACCGCCACAGGCGGCGAGGCTCAAAACCATTGCGGCAGCCAGCAGCAATGCAAGGAACTTCTTCATTTTTTCTTCTCCTTTGTTAATTGAATTTGTGTTGCGGGACGCCTTATATGCTGTTACTATAGCAGATTCGCTCTTCCCAGCGCTATCAATTTCCTGGGGAACTCTGTTGTCTTTCTGGCGAAAAAATCCGGCCCAACTGTCAATATGCACAAAAAAGAAGCGTGTTTATTGCCACTATTCAGAAACTCGACAAATCACGGCAGAAAAGTGATAGCTTCTCAAAACAGAATTTGCTACTATTATTTATAAATAAACTCCGGAACAGAAATTGACGGAGGAAATATGGAGGAGATACGATGGCACAAAAGCAAACGGTGAAAGCCGCGCAAAAAGCAGTTCTGTCGGATGCGGAAAAAAACCACATCCGCAGCAAAAGGCGCAAAAAATTCAAGCAATTCCTCCCCCTGTATCTTATGCTGATCCCCGGCCTGATCTATCTGATAATGAACAACTACCTGCCAATGAGCGGTCTGGTAATTGCTTTTAAGAAAATCGATTACTCCTTGGGTATTTTCGCAAGCCCTTGGGTCGGCCTGCAAAATTTCAAGTTTCTGTTCAGCAATAATGACGCATTGAAGGCCCTGCGCAATACGATCCTCTATAACCTTCTTTTCATCGTTACCGGCAACGTGCTCGCCATTACCGTTGCCATTGCGTTGGACGCAGTTCACAGTAAATTCCTGAAAAAGTTCAGCCAGGTCGTCATTCTGATCCCATATCTGTTGTCCACCGTTATCGTCAGCTACATTGTCTACGCCTTCCTCAACCCCACCAATGGTTTTATGAACAACACCATTCTCCCGATGCTGGGGATGGACAGTCCGATCAAGTGGTATAACGAACCCAAATACTGGCCTGTGATCCTGACCATTGTCTATCTATGGATGAACTTTGGCTACAGCTCCATCCTATATTATTCCAATATTATCAGCATAGACAAGTCGCTGTACGAAGCCGCCGTGATGGACGGCGCGTCTACTTGGGAACAAATTGTTCACGTTACTCTGCCCGAATTGAAATTCACCGCCATCACCCTAGTCCTGTTGGCCGTGGGCCGCATCTGCTTCTCCGACTTTGGCCTGTTTTACCAGATCCCGCAGCACAGCGGTATGCTGTATTCCACAACGCAGACCGTTGATACCTTTGTCTATCGCGCACTGCTGGAGCTCAATGACGTAGGCCGCTCCTCTGCCGCCGGTTTCCTGCAGTCTTTGCTGGGCTTTATCCTGGTATTCACTGCCAACAAACTGGTTTCCATCATTGACAAGGACAGCGCGCTGTTCTAAGGGAGGGTTTTTGAAATGATAAACAAGAGCAGAGGCTTCAGCATCTTCTTCAACGTTCTTTTGATCTTTCTGGTTCTTGCCTGCCTCATCCCGTTTTGGCTGCTGATCGTCAGTTCCTTTACCTCCGAAACCTATCTGGTGCAAAACGGCTATTCCATGATGCCCAAGGAATTCAGTATGGCGGCTTACAACTTCCTCTTCGCCACCCGGGATTCCATTGTGCAGGCTTATAAGATGAGCATCATCATTGCCGTCTGCGGCGTTACCGCCAGCGTCGTCATGACCATTCTCTTTGCCTACCCCTTATCCAGAACCAATTTGCCGGGCCGGAGCTTCTTTTCCCTGATTCTGTTCTTTACCATGCTGTTCAACGGCGGTCTGGTGCCTACCTATCTGGTCTATACCAACCTGGTACATGTGAAGGACACTATCTGGGCCATGATCGTGCCCTATCTGCTGTTCAATCCCTTCCTGGTGATCATGATGCGCACCTATTTTACCACCAGCATCCCCCACGAGGTCATCGAAGCCGCTATGCTGGACGGCGCCTCTGAAACCCAGACGCTGGTGAAGGTGGTGGTTCCTATGAGCAAACCCATCATCGCCACCATCAGCCTGATGACTCTGATCGCTTACTGGAACAACTGGACAAACGGTATTTACTTCATCACTACCCGCACTGATCTTTACGGCATCCAAAACTATCTGAACGACGTTATGAACAAGGCCTCCTTCCTGACTTCCCATGTCAGCGGTATGATCAACGCCGCCGATGTCCCCAACATTTCTGTCCGCATGGCCATCGCGGTTGTGGCGGTGATCCCCTTGCTGATCGCATATCCCTTCTTCCAAAAGTATTTTGTCAAGGGCATTACCCTTGGCTCCGTAAAAGGTTAATTGTCTTTTCTTTTTCGTAGCCAACGCTTTCCCTTTATGGGGCGTTGGCTGCGAAGAAACCAATACCGACAGGAAACCGGCCGCCCTTCCAGTCAAATTAAGGATTATATTTTTACCAAGTTAAAAAAGGAGGATGCACGTATGGCACTATGCAAAATTGATTATTACTCTGATGTCATGCAGCAAAAAATGGGCGTCTGCATAATCATTCCAGAAAACAAGTGGGGCCATTCCTTGGCGGACCGTCCGGCAGATTACCGGTATCCAACACTGTGGCTTCTGTGCGGCGGTGGTTTTGATCATACAGATTGGATACGCTACACCGCCCTGGAGCTGTACGCCGCTAAACATGGCATCGCGGTCGTTCTGCCCGGTATTTCCTACTGCGGCTATGTAAACACTGCCGAGGGGGATTACAGATGGTGGGATCAGATCGCATATGAATTGCCTCAATACCTGCGCAAGGTTTTCCCGCTGTCTTATGAACGGAAAAATAATTTCGTGGCCGGTTTTTCCATGGGCGGCTACGGCGCATTCAAATTTGTCATGCAGCGGCCTGAAATGTTTGCCGCCTTTGGCAATTTCTCCGGCCCCATCAACATCATCCCCCGAACGCCGGTGGCACCGGACGAAAAGCTTGGCCAGCCCTGCCTCCGTGATGACTTCTGTGAGGAGCCGTTCGCTACTTTGTGGGCCTCCTTCGGCTCCGCCGCCAAACGGCGCAACACCCCGGACGACAACCTGTATATGCTGGAAAAGCATCTGCAGGCCGGGACCGATCTTCCCAAATTCTACATGGCAGTCGGTTCGGAGGACCCTGGTGCTCAGGATGCCTACGCCTGCATGGATGAAATGTGCCGCATGGGTCTGGACTTTACCCAGGTACGGGATTCCGGAAAACACGACTGGGTCTACTGCAACCGCCATGTGGAGAACTTTCTAAACTGGATCCCGCTTCACAGCGATTACATTATGGAGGACCAATAGTATGGCCGTATTGGAACTGAACGCATTGTCTACTGCTTTGGCGGGCAGCTTCTCCGCAACGGTAATTTTCCCGGACGGAACGGGAATTGCACAGGACCGGCTGTACCCCGCCCTGTATTTCCTCCACGATATCGGCGGTAACGATACCGATATTCGAACCATCAAAAATTTGCAGGACCTGTCCAATGAGCTGGGATTGTTTATCATTTCCCCCAGTTTGATGCATTCCTTTGGTATAGATCTGCGGTGGGGCGGCAAATATGGTGACTTTGTATGCCGGGAGCTGCCTGGAATTTGCCGGCATATGTTTCCTCTGGACGAATCCAGGCAGTATGCTGGCGGCACCGGAGGTGGCGCCTACGGCGCTGTCTGGCACGCCGCAAACCATCCTGATATTTTCCCTAAGTGCTTTGTTATCAACGGCCGGTACGATGCCGCAGCCATGTGCGAGGCGGCCGCCGCCGGCGCTCAGATCCCCCGCCTGAGCATCCCCAATCTGGAGGCTGTTTTTGGCAGCTTAGACAGCGTCCGCGGAAGCGGGCTGGATATACTGCATCCAGGAAATCCAGCGCCCAAGGCCATTTTCTTGGGCTGCACCGAGGATTTCGATGCCGTGGATGCCAGCGCTTCTTTTGCACGCCAGCTTAAAACCGCTGTGCATGTTGGGAAGACGGAAGAAGCAGTATTCGCCGCCGGTCTCCGATTTTTGTGTGAAACGTAATGGACCAAAATTTGCGCACTGAGACATAAATCATTGGATACGGCAGATCGGTCATAAACGAGGAGTGAAACGATGTCCTTACTTACATACACTTTTGAAAGTCAGTATCTGAATGGAAACACACAGGTTTCCGTCATTTTGCCGGATAAACCTCGAGACGTATCTCCCGAAACGTTCTACCGCGACGGTAAGCGGTACAAGGTCCTGTGGCTGCTCCATGGCACCTGCGGCGATAACAATGATTGGATTCGAAGGACAAATATCGAGCTCTATGCCGCCGAGAAGAACTTGGCTGTCGTTATGCCCTCCGCTTTAAACTCCAATTACTCCAACTGGGAAGAAACCATGCTGGGATACAATATGTATGACTATCTGACAGAAGAGCTGATGCCCTTGATCTACGGCTGGTTTCCTGTTTCTGACAAACGAAACGACAATTTCATCGCAGGCCTGAGTATGGGCGGCCGGGGCGCTATTAAATATGCAGTGAACCACCCCGAGCGATTTGCCGCCGCCGCTGTTCTGTCCGCCGTTCCTGTCGAGCTGTCCAGAATGCGTTGTGGAGATCCGAATATTCTGCTGGACCTGGACAATCCCCGCACCATGACTACGCTGAAAAATGCCGGCGGCTTTGAAGCTTTTGTCCACTCCAATGAGAATGTGTGGGCAATATTGGATGAAAAAGTCAACACCGGGGAACTTCCCAGGCTGATGTTTGCCTGCGGTGAAGACGACGCGGTATTGTATGGACTGTTCTGCGATTTTCAAAAGCACGCCCAGGAAATCGGTTTGAAGGCCCATTGGTATTCTCTCCCCGGTTACGGGCACGAATGGCGCTTCTGGGATCTGGGCATTCAGGAGGCGATCCGCTTCTTTGGTTTGGATAAAGAATGCGGCGGCCCTTACTAAACGGAAGGATCAAATGATATGGAAGAATTTATTCTGCGTCCAGGTACTCCTGATGACGGCAACCGGGACTATCTCCCGGAGAAAATCAAAGGGAGCGACATTGTCGTCAACGAAAATGGAAACAACTCACAGCCCTATCCCCAACGGCTGTTGGAATTTCATGACGCGCTAACGCCCGATGGAAAGCAGGACACCTGGTATGAGTATGTCCCATCGTGCTATGACCCTTCCAGAAAAACGCCTCTGGTACTATCCATGCACGGTGGAATGATGACTGGATGGGGCCAGGCCATTTACACTTCCTGGACAATGGTGGCCGAGGTAAATAATTTCATCGTTGCTTTCCCGGACGCATCTGAAAAGCGGGTATGGTGTGTGGAATGGGGGCAATGGCGTTTTGACGATGCCCAAGGCGTCAAGGAGCCTCTCCCTCCTGAAGCCTCAAATGCCCCTGCGGATATTATGGATAACCATGATGTCAGGCTGGTTCTGGGGCTGATTGAACGTATGAAAGAAAAATATAATATCGACGAAGAGCGTATCTATATGCAGGGTATGTCCATGGGCAACCTGATGACCGCACTCTTCTCCCGGAATTTTGGCAGCCTTCTCGCCGGAGCAGCCGGTTCCGGCTGCTCCACCTTTACAAATCTACTATTCTCTCCTGAAGGAGTGATCAAAAACAAAAGCGGCCATCTGCCTGTGTGGCAGTCCCGTCCGGAGAACAACGACATACCTCCGAACAAGTCCGATTCTCTGTATGTCAATAAGTACAACCGCTACTACTGGATGAAGCTGAACGGCTGCGCGCCCATTCCGCAAATACGCATCGTAGGTGAGGATAATTTTGCCTTTTATCACGGAGAAAAGGCGGATATGGTCTATCTTGACATTAAAAACCGCGACCATGGACAAACACTGGACGATGCCGCTCTTGTATGGAACTATTTGTTCTCTGGAGCCCGTCGAAAGGCGGATGGAACGATCACCTGCGAGCAGAGCATCCTGCCCCGCAAGGGCGATGACTTTGCTTTTGCCGTAGCAGACGGCTGCCGCAGCGCCTGGACCGGCAACGCGGTCCACCCTCTGACTGCCGAGGTCCGCAAGTGGCAGAAGCTCAAATACCATGGCCTGAACGGCGGCCAGAAGGTTCGCGGAGAATATCGGATGGTCCCCTTGTCCCTGCTGGCCCAGATATTCCGCGCCGAACTCTCCTATTCCGATGATTCTCTCACCGCGAGAATGGCACTGCGTGACGGAAGGACCCTTCAATTTGCTCGCGGCAGCATTGGCTGCGTAATTGACGGTCAGCTGCGCAGTATGTATTGTGAAGCGCTTCACAGGGAGAACCAGCTTCTGGTAAGCGTGGAGTGGTTCTGCCGCTATCTGATGAATCTGACCGTAACAGAATGTGACGGTGTGGTGTACGTCACCGATCACTTTGCAGAGTTGTCTGCCAACATGGCCAGCCTGATTCGAGATCTGCTGGCCGGCCAGGGCGTACTGGCCGATTATGACAGGTTGACGCTGGGTTGAGGAGGATACTTTATGGATGGAACTGTAATTCTTCGGGCGGGTACGCCCAACGATGAAAACCGCGACTACCTCCCGGAAGCGATTAAGGGCAGCGATATGGTAGTCAACGAAAACGGAAACAATTCGCAGCCTTATCCCGAGCGGCTGCAGGAGCATACCGGCGTGCTGACAGACGACGGGCTGATGGACCGCTGGTATGAATACGTCCCCGCGAGCTATGACGGAAGCAGGAAGGTCCCCCTGGTCGTGGGGATCCACGGCGGCCTTATGACCGGGTGGGGACATGCCATCTACACCTCTTGGACGATGCTTGCCGATCGGGAGGGATTTATCTGCGTATTCCCTGATGCCCATCAGGCCCGCATCTGGCAGGTCGAGGGAATGTTTGACCGCGGTAAAACGCCGTCTTTCTTCGAGGATATGGACTTGGCCGCTGTGCCGGAAGACTATCATGAAAATCATGATTTAAACTATGTAAAGGCCCTGATCACCGAACTGCAGCGCAAATATAACATTGATGAGGGACGGATCTTTATGCAGGGCATGTCCGCGGGCAACCTGATGACCGCACAGTTCTGCCGGTATTACGGTAACATTTTGGCGGGAGCGGCTGGTTCCGGCGGACCTACTCAATTAGATATGCTGTTCACCGACAGCGGCGAGATCAAAAATACCGCCGGCCATCTGCCTGTGTGGCAGGCCCGTCCTGAAACCAATGGAACACCTCCTGGACGGCCCTATGACGAACCTCTGCTGAACCGGTTCAACCGTTTCTACTGGATGCATTTGAATGAATGCGATCCTCTTCCTCAGATCCAGATCGTGGGGGAGCATAATTTGGCATTCTACACTGGCAAAAAATGTGATGTTGTCTACCACGATATCAAAAACCGTGACCATGGTCAGACGCTGGATGAAGCTTTCCTCTACTGGGACTACTTCTTTTCCGGTCTTCGCAGGAACCCAGACGGCTCTGTCACAAAGTCTGAAACGCCGCTGCCGAGAATCGGAGATGCCTTTGCCATCGCGCTCACCGGCGGCGCAGACAAAGCCTGGTTTGGCAACAAAATCGTCTCCATGTCCACGAAAGCTGTAAAATGGCAGAAGCTCAAATATCACGGGTTAAACGGCGGGACCAAGGTCCGGGGCGAATATATCTGCGTTCCGCTGCGCTTTCTGGCGCAAGTTTGCGGCGCGGAATATCTCTCCGGCGATGATACCCTTACCGCAAAATTGGTCCTAAAAGACGGAAGAGTACTGCAGTTCGCCCGGGGCAGCATCGGCTGCGTGATCGACCGTGATATCCGCAGTATGTACTGTGAAGCGCTCCACAGAGACGGAGAACTGCTGGTAAGTGCCGAGTGGTTCTGTCAGTACCTCCTGAATTTGCAGGTTTCTCACTGCGACGGGGTGATCTATATCACCGATCACTTTGCCGCGCTTTCTGCCAACATGGCAGACGTCATCCGGGAACTGCTTTTTGGAAAGTTGTTTCCAGAAAACTTTCGATACATGGAATATCAGGAGATTTAATATGATCAGAGGATACCCCGGATAAGGAAAGGACGAAAGAAATGGACTTTACCAAACTCACCGGCTATTTAAACACCCTGGAGGAAAAATACAGCGTCCATGGTTTGGATATTAAAATCACGAAGGAACACGATACGGTCTACCGGTACATGACCGGCCACAGTGATCACGATGGCAAAGTGCCCGTATCCGAAGGAGACCTGTATGATATTTTCTCCTGTACCAAGGTCATTACCATGACCGGTGTGATGCAGCTCGTTGAACAGGGTAAAATTGATCTGTTCGCTCCGCTGGAAACATATCTGCCGGAATTTGCTTCCATGCAGTACGCATCCGACTTTAAAGTGGGGCAGTTTCCTTTCTCCTGGCCCACCGAGGAATCTGCTCTGCTGCCTGCCCAAAACAAAATACATATTCATCAGCTGATGAGCATGACGTCAGGCATGAGCTATGATGTGGCGGCAAAGCCCATTCGCGAGGTCGTCAACGCCACCAACGGCGAAGCGAATACACGGCAGATTGTTGCCGCCATGGCAAAGATGCCGCTGCTGTTTGAACCAGGCACCCACTATTCTTATGCGCTGGGCCATGACGTGCTGGCGGCGGTAATTGAAGTAGTCACTGGCATGACCTTTGGCGAATATATGAAAAAGAACGTGTTTGTACCGTTGGGAATCACCGAAATGTATTATCAGATCCCCGAAAGTGAAAAGCACCGTCTATCCGCCCAATACGCGAAGGACTGGAACACCGGCGAGATCAAACCGGACAAGAGCATGATCTACCGCATTACCAGAAATTACGAAAGCGGCGGCGCCGGACTGGCTGCTACGGTAAATGAATACAGCAAGGTGATCGAAGCTTTGGCCAACGGCGGCACAGGCTCCAACGGCAGCCAGATCCTAACGCCAAACGCCATTTCCACCATGAGCCGCAATTGGCTTACGGATGTGCAGATGTCCGATTTCTCCAGAACCGGCAAGGCGGGATATGGCTATGGCCTGGGAGTACGCACGCTGATCGACGGTACCAAATCGAAAAGTCCCGTAGGCGAATTTGGCTGGGACGGAGCCGCCGGCGCGTTTTCACTGGTCGATCCTGTGAACCATGTGAGTATTTTTTATACCCACGAGATATTAGGTATGATGGAAGCCTACAGTGAGATCCATCCTACAATACGGGATATGGCTTACGAGGCCATGGAGCTGTAGATCATGGGAATTTTTCGTTTCAATTACCGCAGTGAGATCTTAGGCCGGTATACCGATACAACGGTGGCCCTTCCCACGGACAGTTACCGGTGTCCGCCCAGCAGCAGAACGGAAAATCGAACGAACCGCACTCCGGAGGCCCCCAATACGCCTCGTTATCAACCTGGTATGAAATTTCAAACGGTATATCTGATCCACGGCGGCGGCGATGATGATACCTTGACCTACCGTTACAGCAATGTGGAGGAGGCCGCGCAGCGGAATCACGTGATGCTGGTCACACCCAATATCGCCAATTCCTTCGGCTATGACGCCAAGTACGCCATCCCATACATGTCTTTTATCACAGAGGAGCTGCCCACGGTGATCCAGTCCTTATTTGCCTCCAGCCCTGCACGGGAGGACAATTTCATCATGGGCTACGCCATGGGCGGCAATGTGGCGCTGGGATGCGCCATAAACAGGCCGGACCGCTATGCCGCCTGTCTGGATATCTCCGGCGGGATCGGCATGACCATGCGCACGGACACTTTGATGCAGGAACTGCGCGGCGATCATTTCCGAAACCTGTTCCCCTTGTACAATACAACTTTCGGCTCTGCTGAGGAAATTCCCGGCAGTCCCGCCGATCTCCCGTTCCAGATAAAATATCACCGCGATGCCGGTGACCCGGAATGCAAATTTATTTTGGTCTGCGGCAGCGAGGAATTTATCCGCCGCCGGGTGGAGGATGACGCCGCCGCCATGCAGGTGATGGATATGGACGTTACTTATCTCTGCGCGGAGGAATACGACCATGATTTCAAGCTGTGGGACCGGTATCTGCAGCTGGGGCTGGACCGGCTCCTGCCCCTCAAGCGCAGGGCTATTTATCCCAAATAAGGAGGAATCAGCATGGCAAATTTCAGATTATATTACTATTCCGAAGTTTTAAAAATGAAGGCCGGCGTAAACGTGATCCTGCCGGAAAGCACATGGGGCACCTCGCTGGCCAGCCGTCCCCGCGACTATCGCTATCCCGTACTGTGGCTCCAGTCCGGCGGCGGCTTTGACTATACGGACTGGCAGCGCTACACCTCGTTGGAGCTGTACGCTTCCGAGGTTGGCATTGCCGTGGTCTGCTCGGGCACCTATTGCTCCGGCTACATGGATACTGTCCACGGTGATTTCAAGTATTTTTCTCAGCTGTCCATTGAAACCCCCAAGGTGGTGCGCCACTTGTTCCCTCTATCCGAAAAACCGGAAGACAACTTTCTCGCAGGGTTCTCCATGGGGGGATATGGTTCCCTGAAATGGCTGGTTCGCGATCCTGAGCAGTTCGCCGCCATCGGGCTGTTCTCCGGGCTGAAAAACATGGCGGATCTGCCCATAGATGATGACGCCGCCATGGCAGCCGGCAACGAGGAGTTCTACATGTTCCGCTCCGCCTTTGGCAAGCAGTCCTATATCGTAAACACCGAAAACGACATCTGCTATATGATCAACAAGCAGATGGCTGCAGGCAAGAAGTTCCCGCGCGCTTACATGGCTACCGGAGTCGAAGATGCCCATTATGAGGACAACCGGCTCTTCATGGACAAGTACGCTTCTCAGGGCCTGAATATTTACCGGGTCATCGATCACGGCTATCACAACTGGGAATATTGCGATAAGCATGTCAAAAAATATCTGGATTGGCTGGCGGCCGAAGGAATGCTCAAAAACACCTTCGTGCGGGCCTCTGAGTAAGGAGGGCTGGGATCATGGCATCCATTGAAATGAATATGCTTTCCGTCATCACCTGCGGCTCTATTTCTATTCGTGTATTTTGTCCCGGCATGAGTAAATTGGCCCTTGACGATACATCTCATCAAACAAAATATCCTGTGCTGTGGCTGCTGCACGCCGATGGCGGCGCAGCTCTCGATTGGCTTCAAACCCCCGCCGAACGGATTGCGGAAAAATACGGTATCTTTTTGATCGCTCCGGATCAGCATCACGCTATGGGTACCGACATGAAATTCGGTCCGCGATACGAATACTTTCTGAACAACGAACTGACGGGTATTTGCCGCAACTGCCTCCCTATTTCAGAAGATCCCGCCGAAAACTGGATCGGCGGTACAGGAACCGGCGCTTACGGCGCGGTAAAAATGGCGCTGAAGCACCCGGAAACCTTCTCCAAGGCCATTGCCATCAACGGGATCCTGGATATGGAGAACCTGATCGCCAAGGCCGCGGCCGGTGAAGATACCGGTACGCCTCACACCAAAGATTCTCTGGAGGCCGTGTTCGGAGATCTGCCCCAGTTCCATGGAAGCTGTAACGATCTGTTTGCCCTGCCTAAGCCAGCAAACAGCGCTTTCTATTTTACCTGGGAAGCCGGTTCCCCGGTGCAGGCCGAAAATGAGCGGATGGCTTCCATACTGGGCGCTGAAACGATGCAGCTGGAAGCGGATGCCGATCTTGACTCCTGCCAGGTCAGTCTGCCCGCCGCCGTCCGCTGGCTGCTGAAGCCGTAAAGGGCTGCTTCCATCGCAAAGAACGAATCGGTGATCTGAACTTCTGAAAGGATAGTATATGGCGAAAATACATTTACTTCCCGGTGAATTGAATGACGAAAACCGGGACTACCTTCCCCAGGCCATCAAGGGAAGCACCATGGTAGTCAATGAGAACGGCAACAACTCCCAGGTCTATCCCAAAAATCTGAAGGAATACCGCGGCGATCTTCTGGGGGACGGCATCACGGACACCTGGTATGTCTATGTGCCGGACAGCTATGATCCCAACAAAAAAGCTCCCCTGGTTTTCTCCATGCATGGCGGATTGATGACCGGCTGGGGCCAGTGCATCTATACCAGTTGGAGCCATGTGGCCGATAAAGAGGGTTTCCTGTGCGTATTCCCCAATGCCAGCAGCAAGGGAATGTGGATGATCGAATGCGATCCGGATATGGTGGATGAAATCTGTGACCCCGCTGGTCAGGACGCCCCTGCACTGAACCGCCCTATCGGACAGGTCCAGGATTTTCACGATGTCCGTCTGGTGCTGGCGCTGCTGGAAAAAATGAAGCAGGACTACAACATTGACGCAGGCCGGGTTTACATTCAGGGCATGAGCATGGGCAATGCCATGACCAGTCAGGTCGCCCGGTATATAGGCCGTCATTTTGCTGCCGCCGCCGGTTCCGGCTGCCCCAGTAACTGCAAGCTGCTTTTTACTGCTGACGGAGACCTGATCAACGAAAGCGGTCCGCTGGATGTGTGGTCCTCCCGATTGGAGCACGACAGGACACCGCCGCATTATGGCGAAGATGACCGCGCTGTCATCACTGGCAATCTGAATTACTGGCGGCGTTTGAATGATGCCATGGGACTGCCGGAGGTATCTATTCGGGGAGATAAGAACTTCCTGTTTTATCGGGGCCGCGTTGGCAATGTGATGCTGATGGACGTATTCAACCGGGACCATGGTCAGACCTTTGATGATGCCCAGCTGGTTTGGGACTACCTGTTTTCCGGGGTCTACCGGGATGAGACGGGAAAACTGTGCCATGTGCCTACGCGAAAAAGCTTTCACAAGGACGAACACGCGCTGCTGCTTTCTGAGGGGGCCTCAAAAGCATTGGCGGGCGGACAGCTAACAGAGCTTGATGGCACCTGCTTCCGCCGAGAGAAGATCAAGTATCACGGCCTGAACGGGGAACATATCGTTCGGGGAAGCTATCTGTACGCTCCCGTAGCATTTTTAACAAAGATGTTTAATGGCGTCATCCTCCGGGACGGCGATACCGCAGAGATCAGACTGCCGGATGGCAGAGAGTTGACCTTTGCGCACGGGTGTATCGGCTGTACCATCGACAATTGTGTGGAATCCATGCTCTGTGAAGCAGTTACGCAGGACGGAAAGCTCTATGTGCCTGCCGGATGGTTCTGTTCGGCGCTGTATAACTGGCATGTTTCGGATCATGGCGACTGCACCTATGCCGCCAGCCATGCTTCCCGCCTTTCCAGGTATGCCGCGTGGCTGCTGTCGGATATTCTCCACGATACGCAGGCACGGCAGAGGGGAATGAAACCATAACTACGGAGGTATCCGCCTTGCTTCGACCAGATAAGCCATTGGGAAAGATCCTCAGCGCCGTCTTGGATCAATTGATCCTAAATATGTTGTTTTTGTTATGCTCGATGCCCATCATTACCCTTGGCGCTGCCGCCATTTCCCTTTATGAGCAGGAGTACGCCATATGGGAGTCACGGGATACGCAATTGATCCGCAGCTATCTGAGGGGACTGCTTCGGAATTTTGTGAACGGTTTGGCTTTGCTGGGGATCGGTATCGTAATGGCGGCAACCGGTCTGGGAATTTGGAGCTCTCTTATCCTGATCGGACTTCCGGTCAAACCGGCAGCGTTCGTGATTACTTGGATCATAGGAGGTGTCTTCCTGTGGTTTTTAGGGCTTACCGGCCGTTATGAACAAAAGATCGGGATCTCTTTCCGCAACGCCTATATTCTGGCCATTCAAGAGCTGCCTGTAACGCTGGCGCTGGCGCTGATCAATCTGGGATATCCGGCACTGTTCCTGATAATCCCCGAAGCGCTGCTGTCCGGATACCTGTTTTGTCTGCTGTTCTTCTTTTATGCCACAGCGGCTTGCCTGTCCGCCGGACTGCTGCTGCACACTCTGAAGAAATCGCAAGCATAGGGCATATTTTAGCTGTTGAGCGTAAGATCCGCAGATATGGAAATGAAATCATGCAAGCATCACCATGCTGATTTGGGGTGTATCACCTAATTTATTTTAGAGAGGAAACAAATATGGGTCTAAGGTTAATTGCAGGAAGCCCTAACGACGCCAACCGGGACTACGTCCCCATGGGTATCAAGGGCACCGACATGACGGTCAATGAAAACGGCAACAACTCCCAGGTCTATCCCGCAAGGCTCCAGGAATACACTGGCGTTCTGGCGGACGGCCTGACGGATACCTGGTATGAATATGTGCCGGAAAGCTATGACGGAAGCAAAAAAGTCCCCCTGGTTGTCAGCAACCACGGCGGACAGATGAACGGCTGGGCCCAGGCTGTCTACAGCTCCTGGACGATGCTGGCGGAGAAAGAGGGCTTCATCTGTGTATTCCCGAACGCCCACTCTCTGATGATGTGGACCATCCAAGGCATGGCGGACAAGGTTCGCGCAAACCCCAATTTGGTCCTGCCCATCCCGATGGACCCTGATGATTTTCATGACAATCATGACCTGAACTTTGTGCGGGCTCTGATCGGTCAAATGCAGGAGAAGTACAATATCGATGCCGGACGTATCTACATGCAGGGCATGTCCATGGGACATATGATGACCGACCAGTTTGCGCGGTATTATGGAGACATTTTGGCTGGCGCGGCAGGCTCTGGCTCCTCCGCTTTCGCTTCCCAGCTGTACACTGCCGATGGTTCGATCCGCAACTGGGGCGGCCCCGTCCCCACTTGGATCTCTCACCCGGAAAAGAACGGAATGGACGGCCCCATGGGAGATGAGGAAACCGCCCAGCGGACCGGCCGGAACTACTGGGCCAAGGTCAACGGTATTCACGGCAGGCCGCAGATCCGAATTGTTGGTGAGGACAATTTTGCTTTCTACACCGGGGACGGAGCCGACATGGTCTATCTGGATATCAAAAACCGGGATCATGGACAGGCGCTGGATGAAGCCTTTTATTGCTGGAATTACATGTTCTCCGGCGTACATCGGGAACCGGACGGCACCCTGGTAAAGGACGGTCCCATTTGGGAACCGGCGGGTGACAAATTCTCTCTGTCTTTGACCCATGGATGCCGCAGCGCCTGGCTCCACAACGAGGTCGTCCAGATGCCCACCGCTCCCGTCCTATGGCAAAAGCTGAAATATCATGGCCTGGAGGGCGGTCAAATGGTGCGGGGCGAATATCTGTGTGTCAGCCTGCGGTTCTTGGCCCAGGTATTCGGCGCGGAATATACCGTTGATGAGGCAGGGCTGGAAGCTTCTGTCAAACTTTCTGACGGGAGAGTTGCCAAATTTTCCAGAGGCGTCATTGGCTGTCTGGTAGATGATAACTTGTACGCCATGTACTGTGAGACGCTCCACCGTGACGGAGAGCTGCTGGTCAGTATCGAGTGGTTCTGCCGTTTTTTGTTCAACCTGAACGTATCCATCTGTAACGATGTGGTGTATGTCACGGATCATTTTGCGGAGCTGTCTGCCTTCATGGCTCAATTGATCAAGGATGAACTGAAGTAAATGGCAAGAAGTCGAGTTGACCTGACAGAGGGCCCCATTTTCTCCAGACTTTTGACCTTCGCTATGCCCATTTTTCTCGGCACAGTTGTGAACCAGCTATATAATGTGGCAGACTCCATAATCGTGGGACATTTTGTGAGTAAGAACGCACTGGCGGCCGTGTCTGCCGGCGCGCCTGTTATGAGCATTATCATGCTGTTCTTTGTCGGGATGTCTTCCGGTACCAGCGTAGTGGTCGCCCAGCGGTTTGGTGCCGGAAACAGGCAAGCCCTGCAAAGGGCGGTTGGGACCATTGCCTTTTTGACCCTGGCCGGGTCCATCTGTCTGACAGTTTTCGGGCTGATCGTGTGCAGGCCGCTGCTGAAAATGCTTGGTACGCCGGAAAGCATTCTGAACGATACCTTTTACTACCTCGTTGTGATTTTTGTCTGCACCACCGGAAACATGGTGTACCAAATGGGCAGCGGCGTCTTGCAGGGTATGGGGGACAGCACCTGGCCCTTTTTATTTCTGCTGGGCTGCTCAATTTTGAACGTTGCTCTGGACCTGACGGCCGTACTGGTATTTCATTTAGGCGTGACCGGCGTTGCTATTGCCACGGGTATTTCACAGTTGGTATCCGGCATAGGCGTGGTCTTCCGTCTAAATCGAGGCGGTTACGGTATATCGCTGTCCCTTCATCAGCTTCGACCGGACCCGGAAGAAACGCGGCGGATCCTCTCCATCGGACTGCCGGCTGCCATTCAAAATGTGGGCAACACCATTGCGGCCCTGTTCGTCCAATCCTCCGTCAACTTCTTTGGAGCATCGTTCATCGCCGCCAACAGCATCGTGACCAAAGTAGACGATCTGGTCAACATCCCGATTATGGCGCTGTCCACTGCGTTGTGTACTTTTGTGGCTCAGAATATGGGGCAGCTGCGTCTGGAACGCATCCGAAAGGGCACAAATACATGTATTCTCTTCCTGACCGGAGTGGGTGCTGGTTTGTGTATTCTTCTGTTAGCACTGCGCGGACAGTTCCCAAAACTATTTTCTACAGACCAAGAGGTCATCGGATATGCCTCGGAGGGACTTTTCATTATGTCCTTCATGTGTTTGTTTTTTGGCGTGGACAGATGCCTGGTCAATACCATGCGAGGCGCGGGAAAAGCGGTGGTTCCAATGATCACTGCCCAGTTTGGTGCATTTTCCCGCATTCCACTGGCCTATTACCTGGGGGTAAAGGCCAATGACTATCACGGAATTTTCTACGCATTGCTGATCGCGGCGTTCTTACGAATGGCTGCAATTGCGGTATATTTCTACGGCGGCGGTTGGAATCGAGCCGTTGCCGCCTTTGAGAAGAAGCAGCCGGGACAGTCCCGCTAGTCTGATCAGTTTGATGAAAGTTTATAAAAATGATATGCAGCGCTGAACAGGAGGAATCTCATGAGCGATTTTGAAAAAGCATTGGTCCGTGTGCGCCAGGGATGGCTCCAGGGCTATACCGAGCAGGATCTGAAGATATTCAAAGGCATCCCTTACGCCGCGCCTCCTGTGGGAGCGCTGCGCTTTTGCCGTCCGCAGGAGCCAGCCAGCTGGCGTGGTATCCGCAGAGCAACGCAATATTCCGCGGCCGCGATCCAGCACGTGATGGCTCTGCCGGATCTGCCTGCCAATACCCACGGTGTGCCGCAGGCGCTGGCTCCATCCCAGTACGAAGAAGACTGCCTGTACTTAAACATCTGGACTCCCGCAAAAGCCCCCTCTGATAGACTCCCGGTATTTCTCTGGGTACACGGCGGCGGCATGGTTGCAGGAAGCGGATGTGAGATCGTATGTGATGGTACCGGCTTTGCAAGCCGTCGGGATGTGATCGTTGTTACGATCAACTACCGGCTGAATCTTTTCGGCTTCTTCGCCCATCCGGAGCTGACAGAAGAGGGCGGCGGAAGCTGCGGCAACTATGCCCTGTTCGACATGCGTCATGCCTGTCGTTGGGTAAAAGAAAATATTTCTCAGTTTGGCGGAGACCCGGAACGAATTACCGTAGCCGGACAGTCCGGCGGCGCGGCAGGCACCGGCGCGCTCCACGCCTCTCCGTTGATGAAGGGTTTGATCCAGCGGGTATCCATTGAGAGCGGACCGGTATATTGGGGATTCATGAAGCCCCAGCCTATGGCTGTCATGGAGCAGCGGGGCATCGAATTTATGCGTCGCGCAGGCTGTCAAAGTATCGCGCAGCTTCGGCAGAAGGATGCCTGGGAGCTATTTGACCTGTATGAGGAGTTTGCCAGTGAAAACGGTGGTATGCCCCATGCTTTTTCCTTTTGCGTTGACGGCGCTTTTCTGCCAAAACCATACGAAGAGATGATAGATAACGGGGAATTTAATGATTTCGATGTGATGATCGGCTCCTGCGCCCAGGAATTCCCTTGTGTCGATGCCGCCTCCTTTACCACGGAAGCGTATCAACAATGGCTGGCAGAGGAATTTCCGGAAAATCTGGAAAATATGCGCCGCTGGTATCCCGCCAGCACCGGGAGTCAAGCCGCTAAACAGGTAAGTACCATTGCCTCCGATATCATGCTGATGGGGTCCATCCGGCTGGCCCAGAAGTGCCGCGACTATGGGCACAGGGCCTATGTATGGCTCATGTCCAAGGAAAATGAAACCCCACGCGGACATGCGGAAGGCTGTCCCCATTGCGGCGAAATGCCTTATGTTTTCGGCACCGTGGACAGAGGAGAGCGCAGTCCCTTTTTTGAATATATCTGGCAAAAGGAAGACTATGCGTTTATGGAGCTGATCCAGGGCTACTGGAGCAGCTATGCCGCCACAGGCGATCCCAACGGAGGCAGGCGCCCGGAGTGGAAAACTTACCGCAGTGATTTTGATGTTGATCTTCTGTGCAATCAAACCCATATGCTTCCATCGGATCAGATGGAGAAATACCACTACTTTATGGAGAAGCTTACGCGCAGCAGCTACGCTGTGGGCATTCGTTGCCTGCCCCGATTCACACCCAAAGAAGGAAAGGAATAAGCACAATGGCAAAATGGATCCCCTCCTGGCGCTATGTGCCGGTCAACTACAACCATGACCTCGGCGTATTAGAAAACATCACGCAAGCATGTGTATTTACCAACAACATTGGAGGTGAAAAGCTCCGCCTGCGGTTCAATAATCTCTACAATACTGTGCCAATGGTCATTGACCATGCGGCAGTTGCCCTGCATAACCGGGTTACGGGTGCAGTCTCTTCACGGGTCACAGTCACCATGGACGGTCGGGAAAAGATCGTTGTACCCGCCGGCTCCCGGCCATACTCGGATGAGATATCCATGACCGTCAATCCCCAGGATGACTTCCTTGTGTATCTGTATTTTGGAGAAAAAACTGTTTTACGGTGCGTCTGCACCACCGCTGCCGGCATCGGCTGGCAAAGCGTTCATCAGACCGGAAATTTCTACAAAACCAATGGCCTTGGATTTACCGTCAAGTCCCAACTAGTACCGTCTCTAGCCAACGATCCGTATCCTCCTCAGTTTGCGGCAGGCTTGTGTGAAATTTCAGTTTTGGCCGCGGACGATGTGAAACTGATCGCTCTGTTTGGCGACTCTATTACCCATATGTCTTACTTTATGGACCCCTTTCTGGAGCAGCTCTATGCCCGCTTTCCCGGCCAATACGCTGTGATGAATGCAGGGATCGCCGGAAACCGTGTTCAGAAGTCATTTCCAAAATGCGAAGGTTTCCCGGGCGGGGGACATCAGTTCGGCATTGCAGGCAAGGACCGGTTTTATGCGGATGTCTATGACGGAGCCAACCCGGATATTGTATTTGTGATGGAGGGCGTAAACGACTGTTCCCACAGCCTGTGCTTCTCTGAACCGAATGTTCCAAGCTGTCAGGATATTTTTGACGCGCTGGCCGATATTGTCAGACAAGCCCACGCTCAGGGCAGCAAGGTCTATCTTTCAACCATTTCTCCCTTTGGCGCCTTCGCCGGCAGCTGGCGAGCCGCGGCGGAAAAGCTCCGTTGCGGCTTAAATACATTGCTGCTCCAATCTCATATTGCGGAAGGGGTCGTGGATATGGATGCCGTACTCCGAGACCCTATGGATCCCCATATTATGCAGGAAGGACTGCATTTGGGTGACGGCGTGCATCCTAATTGGCATGGCGGCAGGCGCATGGCCCAGGCGCTGATGCACACGCTTTTTGATACATAAGAACAAGCTGCGGACACCCGTTGCCGCTTCATGTGATCCGTCATAAAAATCTCTTTCGCTTTTTCATGACATCTTGCGGTAGTGTGATATAATGAAGGTATCTTTGACCGGCCGATGACCAGCTTCACGAAAAAATCTTTGAATAAACAAAAGATAAAGGAGAATGTTAATGGGAAAACGATTTGACTCGCTGGTATTTCCCGGCGGAAAAAGCAAGGCCTGCACCTTCAGCTATGACGACGGCGTGGTACAGGACCGCCGTCTTTCTCCGCTTCTTCGGGAACGGGGCATCAAATGTTCTTTTAACCTGAGCTCCGGCCTCCTTGGGCACCCAGACATAGGCGGTTTCCCTGGCAAGCCTGATCTGGATATTTCCAAGGTCAAGTCCGAAGAAGTAGTACAGTTGTATTCTGGACACGAAATTGCTGGTCACGGTCTCTATCATTCCTCATTGGATACCATCGGAAGCCCTTTGGCCGCCTATGAAATTATGGAAGACAAGCGCCGTTTGGAGCAGCTTTCCAGGAAGCCCCTTAAGATGTTTGCCTATCCTTTCGGCGTATATGATCATGCGGTCATGGAACTCCTGCGTCTGGCAGGGTATCAGGGAGCCAGGACCATCCGATCCACCAGACAGTTCTCTATTCCGGAAAACTTTCTGGAGTGGGATCCCACTTGTCACCATAATGACCCCAAACTCATGGATCTGGCCCAGGAATTTTTGGATGGGATGCCATTCTTCCCGATGCTGTTCTACGTATGGGGTCATGCCTACGAATTTGATTCCGACCACAACTGGCATGTCATAGAAACACTGGCAGATTTTCTGGCGCTCCATAAGGATCAAATTTGGTTCGCAACAAACGGAGAAATTTTGGACTATGTTACTGCCTACCGCCGCCTCATCTATTCCGTGGATGGCTCTGCGATCTATAACCCCAGCGCGGCGGATGTTACCATCCGCACCTCCATGACCCAAACTGTTCTTCTGAAAGCGGGAGCGGTGACCCGGATCGGAGAAACGCCCCTGTAAACCACTGTGCTGCGCAGAGTTCCCGACGCGGGAAGGAGACGTCATGACAAAACGCTATTCAGGCAAACGAGTTATGCTCCGGATGTTTGCAGCTATGATCGCTGTCACTCTGGTATGCCTGCTGGTCTGCGGAGGCTATGCGCTCTACTCCACCCAGCAGGAGCTGGTATTTTGCAATGATGCGGCAATGGATGTTTATTTCTCCGGTATGACATATACAATGGAGGATCTTGAGCAATTTTGCAATAACATCTATTATCAGGATTCCGGGTTTCACGTCCTTGCTCTGGACCCGGAGGCCGTCACGGAAGAACAGGCTTTACTGGCGTGGTACAACGTGCGTCTCATGGTCCGCAGCCGCATTACATCGAATACCGGGATCATGGTTTTCGATGACCGGGTAGATGAAAAATACTACTACATCGGAGACAACTTTCTGGGCGGCTTGCTGAAAAAACAGACCATACAGGTAATGGACCAGGTCCGCGGCTTCTGGGACGGGCAGACAAACCTGGAAATGATCGGCTGGCAGGTGATGGTCACCAATACGCCGGACAAGTCCGTCATTCTGATGCAGGCCAGACGGTTCCGAAACATCTACATCTGCGCCATGGTAGATGTAACTGCCTATTCCAACACTTTTGAAAGCAACGGCGAGTCTTCTATCACTTACTCCTTCCTGACATCGGATCAGATCCTTACAAACGAATCCTATGTGAAAAGCCACAACATTTCCTTGGAACAAATGCTCAGCGCTAACAACGCTTATCTTCATGTCAATGGAGTCGGTTATATTCTGCAAACAAGGTTTGATGAAAAATCCCGCCTTGGACTTTGCGGGATCATTTCCATTGACAGCATGTGGGGAAACTGGTGGATCTTTATTGACCTGCTGATACTGGCATTCCTTGTGGTCTGCCTGACGTTTTTCGGAATTTACTTTTACGCAAAGAAAATTTTGATCTATCCCATGAACAAGATCAAAGAAATTTCGCAGCAGATTGCCGAAGGGGCCGTCTCCATTCAGAAAGTTCCGGAGAACATCCAGGAAATTGCCGAGATCCAGGATGCTTTGGAAGTTCTGGTTGAGCAGAAGGTCAAATTGGAAACCGAAAAAATGCGGCAGGAATCCCAAAAGGAACACGCCATGCTGCAATATTACCAGCTTCAAACGCGGTCGCACTTCCTGCTCAATTGCTTGAAGAGCCTATATAACCTGACAATGCTGGGAGATCAGGAAAAAACGCTGCGGATCATCACACGCTTTTCCAATCATATCCGCTATGTATTTCATGACAGTCTGACTTTCGTGCCGGTCCGCGCGGAACTGGCTGAGGTGGACGACTATTTTGAAATTATTGATTTGGAGCGAAGCGATCATATTCTCCTGACCAAAAGTGTCGATCCGCAGCTGATGGACTACCCTATTCCGCCGGTTCTGATCCAAACCTTTGTAGAAAATTTTCACAAGCATAATCCTCAGAGTGATAAAATCCTACACTTTTTTATCCGAATCGATTGGTTGGAGTTGGAAGGGCAGAGATTTGTCCGTATCCGGCTGTCAGACAACGGTGTTGGTTACAGCGAAGAAGCGCTGCAGCAGCTTCAGCCAATGGACGGCGTGTTCGCTCAGTTCCATGTGGGCATTCAAAACCTGTGCCGGAGAATTGAAATACTATATAAAAAGCAGCACAAAACCGCTTTTTACAATTTGCCGAACGGCGGCGCCTGCTCCGTATTTTATCTGCCCGAGTCATTCTCGCAGTACAATAGCGATCCTGTTTCCGGCCCCGGCATCAAGCCGAACGATCAGCAAAAGGAGGAAGGCAAATGAATGTAATGTTTGTGGACGATCAGGCCAGTGTGCTTGAGGGCATTGCCGCAGGGATCTCCTTTCAGGACCTTGGGATCGATGTTGTTCGTTATGCTACCGGCGCGGAACGCGCTATGGAGATCATGAGCTCCGTGCCCATTGATATCCTGCTGTGTGATATCGAAATGCCCGGCGAGGATGGTTTGCAGCTGATTTCCAGGGCGCAGAAGCTTTATCCGGAGCTGATCACCATCCTTCTGACTTCCCATGCGGATTTCGAGTATGCTCAGATCAGCGTACGGCTGGGATGCTTTGACTATATCGTTCAGCCCGCGCCGTATGACGTGATCGAAGGCGTCCTGCGCCGGGCCTTGCAGCATTGCTATGAGCGGCGAAAGCGGAACCAGCTCTATGAAGTCGGCAAATGGATGCAGACTGGAGAAATGGAGCTTCTGGATCGTGTGGCAATGAATCTTTTCTCCAGCGATACCTCCGATGTTCAGTCTTCGATGGAACTGCTGAATCTGATCGGCTACTCTGTTTCTCCGAAAAAGAAAGCCTGGCTGATGATCCTTTCCGTTGGACAGTTCCGCAAAGCGGATCCGCCTATCGTGACCGAAAAGGAGATCCATAAAGCGATGATCAATGCCTTGAAGCAGGCGGATATCTCCTATCCGCTGGTCCCTCTGAGTACGGTGGACCGGCATCGGGAATTTGTTCTTCTGGTCTTTTCGACTCTCCAAGATGATCCTGATCTGGATATCGATAAGCTGCGGAAATTCTTTGACTATCTGTGCCAGTCTATGAAGCAGGACTCTATCCGCTGCTATGTGGGGCAGGCCGTGTCCTTTGACTCCCTCCAGGGAGAGTACCGCCGGGTGCGCGACAGCATTGGAGAGAAAAACGCAGCCAACGGCATCATTCGCCTGGATTATGACCCAGACTGCTCTCCACGCGGTACTTTCGACTATATCACCGGAAGCGGCTCGCACTGGCGCAGTTTATTGGCAGCAGGCCAATACCGTATTCTGACGAACGAATTTGATGATTGTCTTGAACGGATCGCTCATGCCAACTCACACGGGAGCCGCGGGCTATGCGACTTGCACCAGCGCATAACCCATATGTTCTTTACGTACTTTTATGACAACAATTTAGACGTCCATTCCTTGTTCCAGGATCAGTTCAGCTATTACGATTATATGAACAGCTATTCCAGTCCGGACGCATTACGTGAAGCGATGCGCTTTATGATGCAGAAGGTACAGGAGCTGAGCACCGGTCAGGCCCCCCGCAACGATGTTGAAAAAGCCAAAAGCTATATTCTTGATAACATCGCGGATGCGATCACCGTAAAGGATGTGGCGGACCACGTAGGCTTAAGTGCGGAGTATTTTACAAAGCTGTTCAAAAAAGAGACCGGGCAAAGCATCAAGGAATATATCACGTTGATGAAAGTGGAAGCGGCAAAAAATATGCTGGCACATTCCAACATTTCCGTTGGAATGGTCGCTCTGGAATTGGGATATTCCAATTTCTCCCATTTTTCCCAGGTATTTCGAAAGTATGAAAATGTCACCCCCAGTGAATACCGCTCCCGGATCGCAGAAGAAAAGCGGAAGAACGTTATAATTCCCGAATAGCACTTTTGGATCGTGGTTACAAAAAAAATCCCAAGCAAACTTGCAATTTTCCCCGCAAATTGCTAAAATGAGTCCAATCGACCGCTTGACGCCGGGAGCAGGAGGAGGTGAAGGAGGCAGTCGCCGGGAGCACAACAAACAAACAATTTTGGGAGGCAGCAAAAATGAGAAAGACATGGAAACAAATCAGCGCGTTCCTTCTGGCAATGCTTCTGACGGTATCCTTGGGAACGGCAGCGGCATTCGCCAGTGAGAGCGAAGCCAAATCGGGCCCCCTCGGCATCATCAGCGCCATGGATGTAGAACTGCAAAAGCTGGTAGAGGAAGCCGAGATCACCAAAGAGGAGACCGTATCCGGCAGCACCTTCTACACCGGGACCCTCCACGGGGTGGACGTTGTACTGGTGCGGGCCGGTATCGGAAAGGTGCTGGCAGCTTCCTGCACCCAGACGCTGATCAACAACTACCGCGTAGGCGGCGTTGTCTTCACCGGCATTGCCGGCGGCGTGGGGGACGATGTAAACGTGATGGACATGGTCATCGGCACCGGTCTGGTCCAGCACGACTACGGCACGGAAACCAATGACGGCTTTGAGTGGAACGGCAAAGCCGCCGAAGACGCGGAAACCGGCATGATCCCCGTGGACGAGGCCCTTTCCAAGCTCGCCTATGCGTCCGCCTGCAAGGTGCTGGGCGAAGAGAAGGTCCACCAGGGCGTCATCGCCACCGGTGACCAGTTCATCTCCAGCGAGAGCTATGTCAAAGAGCTTCAGGACAAGTTCAATGCTTTGGCCTGCGAGATGGAGGGCGCGGCGGTAGCCCGGGTGTGCGACCAGTACGGCGTACCCTGCGCGGTGCTCCGCTGCATGTCCGACAAGGCCGACGGCATCGCCCACGATACTTACGCCTTCAACTACACCGAGGCCTCCAACACTTCCGCCGACGTGGTGATGGGCATGATGGATGCCATCACCGCCGCGGAGCAGAGCTTCCCGGCCGCCAAGGTGGAGGTCCAGAAGGACACCACTCCCCGCACCGCCATTATCAGCGCCATGAGCGTAGAGCTGGACGCGCTGGTGAAAGCGGCCAAGGTGGAGAAGGAAGTCTCCTTTGGCGGCAAGACCTTCTACCTGGGGACCCTGAATGGTGAGAACGTAGTCATGGTCCAGGCCGGCATCGGCAAGGTCATGGCCGCCGGAGGCACCGCCGCCCTGCTGAACAACTTCAACGTGAAGAACGTTGTCTTCACCGGCATTGCCGGCGGCGTGGGCGATGATGTAAACGTAATGGACATGGTCATCGGCACCGGTCTGGTCCAGCACGACTACGGCACGGAAACCAATGACGGCTTTGAGTGGAACGGCGAGGCCGCCGCAAACAAGGACACCGGCATCATTCCCGTGAGCGAGGCTCTCTCAAAGATCGCCTATACCTCCGCCTGCGAGGTGCTGGGCGAAGAGAAGGTCCACCAGGGCGTCATCGCCACCGGTGACCAATTCATCTCCAGCGAAAGTTACGTCAAGGCGCTCCAGGACAATTTCAAGGCCCTGGCCTGCGAGATGGAGGGCGCGGCGGTAGCCCGGGTGTGCAACCAGTACGGCGTCCCCTGTGCGGTGCTTCGCTGCATGTCCGACAAGGCTGACGGCATCGCCCACGATACCTATGCGTTCAACTACACCGAGGCCTCCAACACCTCTGCCTCTGTGGTGATGAACATGATGACGGCTCTGAGCAGCCAAACCGGGGACAGCGAGGACGCCCTGCCTTTCGAGGATGTGGCGGAGACCGATTGGTTCTACGACGCGGTAAAAACCGTCTACGCCAACGATCTGATGGGCGCCGCTTCTGATAACGCCTTCTCTCCCTATGCCAAGGCCACCCGCGGAATGCTGACCACTATCCTGTGGCGCCTGGAGGGCAGCCCCAAGGCGGAAACGGACGTATCCTTCTCCGATGTAGCCGACGGTGCCTACTACGCGGATGCCGTCTACTGGGCCGCCGGGAAGGGGATCATCTCCGGCGGAACGGACGGACGCTTCTCCCCTGACCAGCCCATTACCCGGGAGCAGATGGCGGCGATCCTCTACCGCTACGCCCAGAGCAAGGACAAGACGATCGCCGAGGGCAATTACGCCGAACTGGATTTCACAGATACGAAGGCCGTATCGGAGTATGCCTATGAGGCGCTGTGCTGGTGCGCAGCCGAGAGGATCATCACCGGAAACGATGGGGTCCTGGACCCCCAGGGAACCGCAAACCGCGCGCAGATCGCGGTTATTCTGGTTCGGATCACCGCCCAGGCAGCATAAAGGCGGCTGCATTTTGTTTTCCATGATGTAAAGCGATCTGCAATAGCGTAAATAACGGCCAGTATTGGGCTGAATACCCAATACTGGCCGTTGCCTCATTTGTATACAGATTTTCGTGCTTATGGAAACTCCGGCAAGCCTTACCGTCTCTTTTCCAAGCCCATCCCCACCGCGAACCCAATCGCCGCCGGGACCACCCAGCCGAGCCCGTAGCCATAGAACGGCAGGACCCGCCCTGCGGCCCCAACCACAGGCTGAAAGCCCACCACCCGGCACAGCTCCAGGACCGCCGCGGCCAGCGCGGCTCCCATGGTCCACCGGTAGACCGTGCGGGCGTGGCCGAAAAACCGCCCGAAAAGTCCCAGCAGGATCAGCACGATGGCCAGAGGATAGAGGAAGTAGAGGACCGGGGCGGAAAACTCGATGATCTTGGAAAGCCCAAAGTTGGAGATCAGCAGCGAAGCGCCGCTGAACAGCACCGCCCACTGGGCGTAGGCGAGCTTCCCCGGGAACAGCTCCTCAAAGGTCTCGGAGCAGGAGATCACCAGCCCCACGGCGGTCTTCATACAGCAGAGGGTGACCGTGACCGCCAGCAGCAGTCCGCCTCCCCGGCCAAAGTAGTGGCGGGCGATGACGGCAAAGGCGTCACCCCCGGTGAATCCGGGATCGGAGAGCCTTTCCGCGTAGAGTCCGAAGCTCTGGGCACCCACCAGGGCAGTGAGCGCGTAGATCAGGGCCATCAGGGACATGCTCACGATCCCCGCCTTCACCGTGTTCACCGCCACCCGCCCCGGCTCGGTGACCCCAAGCTGGCGGACGGCCCGGATGACGACAATGCCGAAGGCCAGACCCGCCAGGGCGTCCAGGGTATCGTAGCCCTGCAGGAAACCGGCGGAGAAAGCGGAGTGGACATAGTCTCCGCTGGGAACCACCGAGGCCGCCGTCTGGACGGGCCTTATGAGGGCCGCGGCCAGCATGATCCCCAGGAAGAGGAGGAACGCCGGGTTCAAAAATTTACCCACCGAATCCAATATCCTGGAGGGCCGCAGGGAAAAGTACAGCACCGCCCCGAAGAAGCACAGGGAAAACCCAAGCTGCCAAAGCCCCATATTTCCTCCCGCCGCAGGAGCCATGCCGATGGTAAAGCTGGCGGCGGCGCAGCGGGGGATGGCGAACAGGGGGCCGATGGTCAGGTAAAGGGCGCAGGTAAAGAGGCTCCGGAATCTCGGGGACACCCGTCCGGACAGGTCCAGCAGGCCCTCGCTCCGGGAGAGGCCGATGGACATGACGCCCAGCAGGGGGATGCCCGCGGCGGTGATCAGGAGCCCCAGGAGCGCAGCGGGCAGGTTCCGCCCCGCTTTGGCCCCCAGGATCAGCGGGAAGATCAGATTGCCCGCCCCAAAGAACATTCCAAAAAGCATGGAGCCGATCAGCGTCAATTGTCGCAGGGTAAGTTTCTCGTTCAAGGAAGCGCCTCCTTTTTCGTTCTGCCCGTATTCTACCACAAAACCATCCCCTTGGGAAGGGCAAAGGCTTCCCAGGCAGGGATGGCGCTCTTCCCCCTATATTTTGTGCAAAAAACTGGGGAAATATGGTTGCGTTCCAGGATATCCTGTGCTATACTGCGTGGAGCGTTTATTGGGAAAAGGAGAAACTATCGTGAAAGACCTGACGCCTCAGCTGTTCCACTCTCTCAAGCATTACTCCCGGCAGGACTTTTTGAAGGATCTGACCGCCGGGGTCATCGTCGCCATCATCGCCCTGCCCCTGTCCATCGCCCTAGCGCTGGCCTCCGGCGTAGCACCGGAGCAGGGACTGTACACCGCCATCGTGGCAGGCTTCGTTATCTCCGCCCTGGGCGGGAGCCGGGTGCAGATCGCCGGCCCCACCGCCGCCTTCGCTACCATCGTGGCGGGCATCGTGGCACGAAACGGCATGGAGGGCCTGGCGGCCGCCACCATCCTGGCGGGGATCATCCTGATCGCCCTAGGCCTGCTGCGGCTGGGCAGTATGATCAAGTTCATCCCCTACACCATCACCACCGGCTTTACCGCGGGCATCGCCGTCACCATCGTCATCGGCCAGCTCAAGGACTTCTTCGGCCTGACCTTCACCCACGCGCCGGTGGAGACCATGGAAAAGCTGGGGGAGGTGGTCCGCACCTTCTCTACCGTGAACTGGGCCGCCGTGGGGGTCGGCGTGCTGGCGCTGGCGATCCTATGCCTGTGGCCCATGATCAAACCCCTGCAGAAGATCCCCGCCTCCCTCATCGCCGTGCTGGTGACGGCGGCGGAGGTGAAGCTGCTGTCCCTGCCGGTGAACACCATCGGCGACCTGTATACCATCTCCAGCGCGCCGCCCCAATTCCATCTGCCCGCCTTTTCCTATGAGACCGTGGCAGCGGTGCTGCCCGACGCCTTCACCATCGCGGTGCTGGCGGCCATCGAGTCCCTGCTGTCCGCCGTGGTGGCCGACGAGATGATCGGCGCGCGGCACAACTCCAACATGGAGCTGGTGGCCCAGGGGGTGGGCAACGCCGCCTCCGCCCTGTTCGGGGGCATCCCCGCCACCGGGGCCATCGCCCGGACGGCGGCCAACATCAAAAACGGAGGCCGTTCCCCGATAGCGGGCATGGTCCACGCCGGGGTGCTGCTGCTGGTGCTGGTCCTGCTGATGCCTTACGCCGCCCTGATCCCCATGCCCTGCATTGCCGCCATCCTCTTCCAGGTGGCCTATAACATGAGCGGCTGGCGCACGGTGGTAAAGGTGGTGAAGCGCTCCCCCAAGAGCGACATCGCCGTGCTGGCCGTGACCTTCCTGCTGACGGTGGCGTTCGACCTGGTGGTTGCCATCGTCGTGGGACTGACCCTGGCCTGCCTGCTGTTCATGAAGCGGATGGCGGACGTGGCGGTGGTCAAGGAGTGGGCGTACATACAGGACGCCGGCGCCAGTCAGGGCCGGATGAAGAGCGTGCCTCCCCACGTGATGGTCTACGAAATCAGCGGCCCCATGTTCTTCGGCGCGGCGGACAAGATCCCCCACCTGGAGCCCTCCGGCGGACGGCGGGTGCTGATCCTGCGGATGCGCTCGGTACCCGCCATGGACATCACGGCGCTGAACAGCCTCCAGCGGCTGTGCGGCGAGTGCTGGGACAAGGGGATCACGGTGATCTTCTCCCATGTGAACGACCAGCCGATGTCCGTATTCCGCAAGTCCGGCCTGTTCGACGAGGTGGGAGCGGAGAACTTCGCGCCCAACATCGACGCCGCCCTGGCGCGGGCGGCAGAGCTGGCGTCCGGCGGCGGAAGGTGAGAATGGGCCGTCCTTCCCCACCCTAAAGCCGCCGGATAAAAAGCATACATACTAACGGGGCATCTGCCGTGAACGGCAGATGCCCCGTTTTGCTCATATCAAATCACCTGTCCTCAACTGTGAACGTCAGCTGCTCCCCATCGGTGCCAATAACGGCCTTCTGCCCGTCGGACAGAGCGCCCCGGATCAGCATCGCGGCCAGCTCCGTCTCTACGTGCTTCTGCAGATACCGCTTCACCGGCCTCGCGCCGTAGGACGGCGAGTAGCTGGCCCGGGCGATGAAGGCCTTGGCCTCCGCGGTCAGCTCCAGGGCGATGTCCCGGTCCGCCAGGCGGCGGGACACGCCGGTCATGGCGATGTCGATGATGCCGCCGATCTGGCTCTCCGTCAGAGGGGAGAACACCACGATATCGTCCACGCGGTTGATGAACTCCGGCCGGAAATACTGGTTCAGCTCATTGCGGACCCGCTCCTTCACATCGGGGTCAATGGACCCGTCCTGATGGATATTCTCCGTCAGGTAGGCCGAACCGATGTTGCTGGTCATGATGACGATGGTATTCTTGAAGTCCACCGTCCGGCCCTGGTTGTCCGTCAGCCGCCCGTCGTCCAGGAGCTGGAGCAGGATGTTGAACACGTCCGGGTGGGCCTTCTCGATCTCATCGAAGAGGACCACGCTGTAGGGCTTCCGCCGGACGGCCTCGGTGAGCTGGCCCCCCTCGTCATAGCCCACGTATCCCGGAGGCGCGCCTACCAGACGGGAGACCGCGTGCTTCTCCATATACTCGGACATGTCGATGCGGACCATGTTCCGCTCGTCGT